>Ga0187893_10001553_pt1 | contig 54826 bp, 60 predicted proteins | sample MA1701074metaG_FD_139574 | JGI IMG/M metagenome (GOLD analysis project Ga0187893, IMG submission 139574) | White microbial mat communities from a basaltic lava cave in the Kipuka Kanohina Cave System on the Island of Hawaii, USA - MA170107-4 metaG ...
CGAGGCCGAGGACGATCATGGCCAGGTTCAGCGGCTGGACCGCGTGCTGGAACCCGACGCCCAGGCCGAGGAGGCTCTCGAGCACCGCGGGAGTCAGAAGATCCCGAGGGCGCGGTAGAGCACGAGGGTGACGCGCTCGAAGGCGCCGGCGCCCTTCGGGAAGGGCAGGTAGACGAGCTTGACGAACGAGTAGAGCAGGACGACCGTCCCGACCACCGCGGTGGCCGCGATGCCCGGAGCCCGCCGCGCGCCGGCCAGGAGCATGAATAGGACGATGAAGCCGACCGTGGCCAGCGGGAACCCGAGGAGGGGCGCCGCCAGCACGTAGGCGAGGATGGAGGCGATCGTCGAGCCGAGGCGGGCAACCGAGACGGCCGGGACGGTCCCGTCGATGCCGCCGGCGGCGGGCCCGGCCTCCGGCGCTCCGCGCCGGTCGGTCACGAGCTTCAGCACGCAGGCCAGCGCGAGCCCGATCAGGACGAGACGCGGCCAGAAGCCCGGTCCGAGCTGGCCGGGCGACGCCACCGCGTCGAGCGGGCGCGCGGCGGCGAACAGCAGGCCCGCGGCGAGCACGCCGCCCAGCAGCGCCGCGACGTGGGCGCGGGGCGCCATGCTACTGCCGGACGCCGAACTCCTTGACGAGCCGCTCGAGCGTGTTCACCTCGCCCTGCACCCAGCGGGTGAAGTCGGCGCTCCCCAGGTAGGAGTCCGGGCGGAAGTACCACTCCTCCGCGAACTTCCTCCACTCCGGCGTCTCCATCGCCTTGCGGAAGGCGGCGGCCAGCACCTGCACCCGGTCGGGCGGCGTGCCCTTCCGGGCCACGACCCCACGGAACTGCGGCAACGTGATGTCGAGCCCCAGCTCCTTGGAGGCCGGCACGTCGGGAAAGGCGGGGTGGCGCCGCTCCGCGAAGATGATCAGGGGACGGAGCTGGCCCGCCTTCAGGTACTGCAGAACGTCGCCGGCCTGCTCGTAGAGCACCTCGGTGTGCCCGCCCAGGGCGGCCGCGTAGCGCTCCCCGGGCTTGGGGTACGGCACGGTGGTCATCTTGGAGCCGCGCTTCTCGAAGAAGCGCACCGTGACGTCGTCCACGGTGCCGAAGCCGGTCGCGGCCACGCGCAGCTTGCCCGGATTGGCCTGGGCGTGCTGGAGCAGCTCCTGGATCGTCTTGAAGGGGCTCTCGGCGCGCACGAACAGGAAGGAGTCGGCCACCTGGGTGCGCGTGATCCATTCGAGATCGTCCACCTTGTAGCGGGCCAGGCCCATCGGGATCGTCATGAGCGTGTCCTGGATGTAGGTGGCGATGGTGTACCCGTCGGGCTTGCCGCCCAGCACCTGCGCGAGCCCGGTGTTGCCGGAGGCCCCTGGCACGTTCGAGGCGGGCAGGGCCACGCCGAGCAGCGGCTGGCTCAGCGTGCCGAGCTGCCGCGCCATCGCGTCGGCGCCGCCGCCCGCGCCCCAGGTGACCACGAAGTCGATCGGGCGCGACGGGAACTTCTCCTGCGCGGTGGTCGACGTCACGGCCAGCGCGAGGGATAGGGTGGCCAGTACGGTGAGCGCGATGCTTCTCATCTCGTCTCCTTATCGCTTGAGCAGCAGGGCCACGCCCGAGACCAGCAGCAGCAGCCGGATCACGATCTGGAACGCGCGCGGTGAGAGCCCGGTCTGGATGCGCCCCCCGACGTAGAGCCCGGCCCCCGCGATGGGGAGCGCGGCCAGCAGGTACCCGAGGGTCTGCCGCCCGAAGAGCCCTCCGGCCGCGAACGCAGCCAGCCGCACGCCGCCGTCGATCAGGAAGTTCATGGCGAAGGTAGCTCTAAAGGCGGGCCGCGCGAGGCCCCGCAGGTTCAGGTAGATCACGTAGAAGGGCCCGCCGGTCCCGAACAGCGTCCCGACGAGGCCGCCGAGGAATCCGCAGTACGTCGCGGCCACGCGCGAGCCGCGCAGCTCCGGCAGGGGCAGCATCTGATAGAGCGCGTAGGCGATGACGAACCCGCCCAGCACCCGGGCGAGCAGCGCGGTGGACACCGCGCGGAGAACCCAGAGACCGAGCCCCACCCCGATCACCATGAACGGGATGAGCACCAGCTGCTCGCGCCAGGACACCTCCTCCACGTTCCGGATGCCCTGGCTGGCCGACCCGATGTAGTCGAGCGCCACCACGAGCGGCACCACCACGGTGACCGGCCACGCCAGGGTCAGGAGCGGCATCGCGATGAGGCCGGAGCCGAAGCCGGCCATGCCCCGCACCCAGTACGCGAGCAGCAGCACCAGCCCGGAGTAGACCGCAATCTCGAGGGTCAACGGGCGGCACGAATATCAGGCGGCGGGATGGCCCTCGAGATCCGAGCTCCCCTCGTCGCGGTTCCAGAGCCGGAGCATGTGGCGGCCCTTGCCCGACTCCGGCGTGTCCGCGTCCTTAAAAGCGGTCCGGCTGTGCGCGAACTGGCGGTTGTTGAGGTACTGCAGCTGGCCCTTCTCGATGCGGAACTCGACCCAGTTGGCGGGATCGTCCACGATCCCCCGCATGGCCTCGAGCGCCTCCCGGCCTTCCGCGTCGAGCTCGGTCCCGGCCAGCTTGTGGCCGTTGACAATGTAGTCCTCGTAGTAGCGCGAGGCCAGCGTGCCGCCCTCGTACTCGTAGACCGGCCGGCTGCTCACGCGGACATCATCGGGAACGTGCTCGCCCTGTCGGTCCCAGCAAAACGGACGATAGAGGCGCTCCAGCAAGTCGGGCCGGCGGCGGCGCAGCTCGTTGTGCGCGGTGACGAGACTGACGAAGCGGCTGAGCCCGCCTTCGCGCGCCGACTCGAGGCAGAAGAGGCCCACGAAGGCCGGCGCCTTCCAGAGCCAGCCGCCGTCGGTGTGGAAGGGCTGGCCCAGGTTGGTCACCGAGCGGCGCACCCCGTAGCCCAGGGTCTGGCCGGTATCCTTCACGTCGTAGAGGCGCGCGCCGTTCGCTTTCTGCGCGACGACCTGCCCGAGCATCGCGGCCAGCAGCCAGCCGATGGCCCGGTTCTGGTCGTCCTGATAGCGCTCGACGGGGAAGCGGTCTACCACCGCGAGGCCCGTGTCGGTCTCGAGCTTCGCTCGCACCGCGGCCATGACGTCGGCGCAGGCGCGGAGGGAGAAGTCCTGCGGCCGCAGCGTCTCGATCGCCCGCGGGATCGCCCGCACGGTGGCGGCCACGGTGTCCAGCTCGGCCACGCAGGCCACCGGGAGCGGGATCAGCCAGCCCTCGGGCGAGATGGTGTCGCGGGTCCAGGCCTTCCTGCGCTCGATGTCTTCCGGCGGGAGCTGGACGGAAACCTGGTCGACGCGCATTCACGTACCCCCTCTCACTGCCTCAGCTGAGCGGGCAGTATAGCACGCGTGTGCTACACTCCGGGACGCAAGGAGGACCTGTAATGACAACGTTTTCAGGAGTCTGGCTCCCCATCATCACCCCGTTCGTCAATGGCGAGATCGACTACCCGGGCTACGAGCGCCTGCTCGAGCACTACGTGCGCGCCGGCGTGACCGGTGTCATCCCCCTCGGCACGACCGGGGAGAGCCCGACCATCGACGAGCCGGAAGCCGAGGCGCTGATCGAGCGTACCGTGGCGACGGTGAAGGGCCGCGTGCCGATCCTGGTCGGAGTCGGCGGCAATGACACGCGCAAGGTCGTCAAGGCGGCGAAGCGGCTCGAGCGCCACGACGTGCAGGGCATCCTCTCGGTCTGCCCCTACTACAACCGGCCCAGCCAGGAGGGCATGCGCGAGCACTTCACGCGCGTGGCGGAGGCCACCGACCGGCCGATCCTGATCTACAACATTCCCTACCGGACCGGCGTCAACCTGAGCAACGAGACCTTGCTTACGCTCGCCCGGATCCCGAACATCGCGGGCGTGAAGGATTCCTCCGGCAATATCGCCCAGTCGCTCGACCTGCTGCGCCTGCGGCCGGCAGGCTTCGCGGTCTTGACCGGAGAGGACGCCTACTTCTACACCATGCTCGCCCACGGGGGCGACGGCGGCATCCTCGCCTCGGCCCACCTCGAGACCGCAGCGTTCCTCGGGGTATACGAGCGGATGGCCGCGAACGACCATCAGGGCGCGCTCAAGGCCTGGTCGCGGCTCGAGCCGATAGTCCCGCTGCTCTTCAAGGAGCCGAACCCGGTCCCGATCAAGCACTGCCTCTGGCGGCAGGGGCTGATTGCCTCGGCGGAGTGCCGCCTGCCTCTGACGCGCGTCTCCGAGACACTCGCCGGAGAGCTCGACCGGCTAGTACCAGCGGGGGTCGCCGGGTAGGACCGGGACGGGCTTGCCGTCCACCTGCAGCACACGCGGGCGAATAGTGGGCACCGCGCGGCCGCGGAGCGCGCTCAGGACGTCGGCGGCCCGGCCGTCGCTCTGCAGCAGCTCGAGGTTCTTGATCGTGGGCAGGCGGAGCGTGATCTCGTTCCGCTTCAAGGCCTCGAAGGCCTCCGCCGCGGTGAGCCAGCGCAGCGCCACGATCTCGTGGCCGTCCACCTCGGGCTCCTGCTGAGGCGGCGCCACCGCGACGAAGAAGCGCGTATCGTAGCGGAGCGGCTGCTCCTCGGGCGTGATCCAGTGCGCGAAGTAGGTGAGGCGGTCGGTGGCGAGGGTCAGGCCCTCCACGCGCAGCATGGTGAAGAAAGCCGGATTGGCCGCCTGGCAGGCCGTGCGATGTGCTTCGAAGCGGTCGCGATTCTCCGCGGTGAAGCGCACGAAGTCGCCCTGAGCGTCATAGGCCAGCAGCACCCCCACTTCCTCGAAGGCCTCTCGGATGGCGCCCACCCAGTAGCCCAGGGCACGTCGGGGAGGCAGGTCGCCGCCGAGCCGCGCGCTTGCCTCCTCCGCGGTGAGCCCGCGGCAGAAGCGCCCGACGTCCTCGGGAATGTCGTCGGCCTCGACCTTTCCGCCCGCGAAGACGTAGTCTCCGGCCGCGAACTTGCTCTTGCCGTGGCGCTGAATCAGGAGGATCTCGGCCGGTCCCCCGGGCCGGTCGCGCAGCAGGACCAGGGTTGCCGCGGGCGATGGGATGGCCGGTGGGCTCATGGGCGTCGACGATGAGATCGTGCGCATTCTGACACGGGCCGAGCCGCCAAAAAAAGCCCTTGTGGAGCCGCGGCGGCGATGCGAGACTCCCCGCGTGCAGAGCCCGCACACCGTCACCGGCCAGCGCCCGGCGGAGCACCGCCGGCACACGCGGGTGGCGGCCTCCTGGCCGGTGACCGTCCGGACCGCCGACCGACTCCTGCATCTGCAGACGCTGAATCTCAGCCCGCTCGGCGCCAAGATCGGTCTGGACGAGCCTCTGGAAGTCGGGCGCGCGGCGCGGCTGCGCCTCGAGCCACCCGGCTCACGGCCGGTGGAGGTCGAGGCGATCGTCTGGCGCGCCGACGACGACGGCCCCGCCTTCTTCTTCCTCGGGATCCTGGCCCCCGCCGGGCCGGCGCCCGCCGAGTAGTCGCACCCCTCCCCCGAAACGAGGAGAACGCCCATGGGCGCCGAAGCGAGGATCAAGGAGCTTGGCATCACTCTCCCCAGCCCCGCCAAGCCGATGGGCAACTACGTCCCCGGCGTTCGCGTCGGAAACCTGCTCTTCCTGTCGGGTCACGGGCCGATCCGCGTCGAGGGCCAGCCGCTCACCCGCGGCAAGGTCGGCCGCGACATGTCCACCGAGGACGCCTACAAGGTGGCGCGCGAGGTCGGCCTCAACCTGCTGGGCTCCGCGCGCGCAGCCCTGGGCAGCCTCGACAAGGTCAAGCGCGTGGTGAAGGTCCTGGGCATGGTCAACGCGGTCGAGAGCTTCGGCGAGCAGCCCAAGGTCATCAACGGCTTCTCGGACCTGATGGTCGAGGTGTTCGGCGAGAACGGCCGCCACGCGCGGTCGGCGGTCGGGATGGGCTCGCTCCCCGCGGGCATCCCCGTCGAGATCGAGATGATCCTCGAGCTGAATGCCGCCGGGCCGGCGCCGGCCCGCAAGCCGTCGCGGGCGAAGAAGGCCACGAAGAAGCCGAAGCGACGTTAGGTCATCGAAGGGGGCCTCGACGGCCCCCTCCGAGCCTCCCCCAGAGCGGGATTGCGCCGGCGAGCCGGCGCTCGAACCGGAACCTCTCCTGGTTGGTGCCGGAACCGCTAGTCGAAGAGCGGGGGGAGGACTTGCAGCGCCTCCGCGATCCGCGGGCCGTACCAGGAGAGGAGCTTGCCGTCCACCAAGTGGACGCGCCCGTCGCGCACGGCCGGCAGGTTGGGGTAGGGTGCGAAGTCGGCCTGGTGCACGTGGCGGAACCGGTAGGGCTCGCCCGGCAGCAGGATCACCTCCGCCCCTGACGCCGCCACCTCGTCGAGCGTGATCTCCGGGTAGCGCTTCGCCTCCGCCGCGAAAACGTTCTCGCCCCCCGCGACGGCCAGCATGTCGTGGATGTAGGTGTCGCGGTTGATGGTCATGTACGGCTTGCGCCAGATCGGACAGAAGACGCGGCGCGGCCGGCGCCCGGCTGCCGCGGCGCGCACGAGGTCGTAGCGCGCCCGCAGCTCCGCCTCCAGCTCCCGCGCCCGCGGGCCCGCCTCGAGCAGCCTGCCCAGCTCCCCCACCAGCTCGATGCCGTCGGCGACGGTGCGGGGATAGGTGACGTGGACCGGGATGCCCCAGGCGCGGAGGGTCTCGACGTGCTCGCGGACGTTCTCCTCGACGTTGGCGATCACCAGGTCGGCGCCGAGGTCGCGGATCAGCTCGAGCTTGGGATTCTTCTCGCCCCCCACCCGCACCTTGGTCGCCACGCCCTCGGGGGGCTGGGTGCAGTAGATGGTGCAGCCGACCACGCGGTCGCCCGCGCCGATGGAGAAGAGGATCTCGGTGATGCTGGGGATGAGGGAGACGATCCGGCCGGGCGGCACCGGCGCGGCTAGAGCTTGGCGGCCTGCTCGGACAGGCGCTCCACGAGCTCGATCAGCGCCTTCATGTGCTCGCGGAGGACACCCTCGGCCTTGCGCGCAGCTTCACCCTGCGCGCCCTCGACCGCGTCCTCGAAGCTCGTCACCGCGACACCGAACTCCCTCAGTAGACGGCGCGTGCTGTCCTGCGACATGCTTGTAGGATATCATGCGCGCGACGACATGGTCGGTGCTGTCGATCTCCTCTACCGCGCGCTCTATCACGGCGTGCTGGCGCGCATGCCCGAGCGGGCCGCGGTGGCGATGGGCCAGTGGGGCTTGCGTCACCTCCCGCTCGAGCGGCTCCCTCTCTTCCGCAACGAGGATCCGCGCCTTCAGATCACGCTGGGCGGCGTGCGCCTGCCGAACCCGCTGATCCTCTCGTCGATGTACTACGACACCGCGATCCTGCGGCGCGCGATGGGCCTGGGCTGGGGCGCCGTCACCGCCAAGAGCATCACCCCGGGGCCGCGGCCCGGCCATCCCGAGCCCAATCTCGTCCGCATCCAGACCGCGGAGGGACCGGGCCTCATCAACTGCAACGGCTTCAAGAACCCCGGCCTCGACGTCTACCGGCGGGCCCTCGCCGACCTGCCCCACCGCGTGCCGCTCATCGTGGCGGCGGCGGGCGAGTCGGCCGAGGACTACGTGCGCGTGGTGGAGGGCCTGCAGGAGTTCGGGGAGCTGGTAGAGCTCAACATCTCCTCGCCCAATACCAAGCTGGTCTACGGCTGGTCCGCGCGGCCACACGAGCTGAAGGACGTCTTCCGGGCCGTCCGGGCGGCCACCCGCAAGCCGATCATCGTCAAGGTCTCACCCGACTTCCGGGAGACCAACGAGGAGATCACCATTCCCGCGGCGCTGGACGCGGGCATCACCATCGTGAACTACGGCAACACCCGCCGGGTGGAGGAGCCACGGCTCTCGCAGGGCTCGGGCGGCCTCTCCGGGCCGGCCCTGTTCGCCACGACGCTGGAGAACGTGCGCCGGGTCCGCGCGCGCTTCGGCGATCGGCTCGAGATCATCGCGACCGGGGGCATCGACCGCCCCGAGAAGGCGCGCCAGGCGCTCGCCGCGGGCGCGACCGCGTGCGGGATCTTCACCGGATTCATCACGCGCGGCCCGCTGCTCCCGCGCCGCATCCTCGACGGCCTGCTGGCCGCTGAAAAGTAACCCACAGGTTATCCACTTATCCACAGCGATCCACAATCGCCGAAAACGCACGCTCTGACGCGGTTCCAGAGACGGGGCACGAAAAAGTGACGCTCTGATCGTCCACCACCACGAGACCCCTCATCGCGCACAGCATTCACGCAGGCTCACGGCTGAGGTAGCGCCGAATCGCGCATGAGTCGCGGCGAAACGAAGCCTTGACAGGGCTGACACCGGTTCATAAGGTTGTCGGGCGCTCACAGCCCCGGCAGCGCTCGTCGTTGCGGCACAGTGCACGCTGTCATGAGGAGACGATCACGTATGGAGGCCAGCCGGAAGCCACTGGCGAAGGTCGAGGGCAGGAGGCGGATGCGGCTCAGCGGGCTCACGGTGGCGTGGCGGGGCACGCCGAGTCTCGATGACTGGGTGGCCTACATCGTGACTGGGACGAAGTCCAAGAAGCTGATCCTGGCGGATCACTCCTCCGAGCGGAAGGTGAAGGGCCTGCTGTCCCGCATCCAGTCCATGTCCAAGAAGGAGGTCGAGAAGCTCGCCAAGGGTTAGCCGGTCCCGGTCGACAGGGCCCCGCGCTGGGCAAGGCTGATGAAGCGCTCCCGGCCGATGATCACGTGATCGTGGATCCGGAGGTCCAGTAGCTCCGAGCACTCCACGAGCTGCCGCGTGAGCCGCAGGTCCTCCCGGCTCGGGGTCGGGTCGCCGCTGGGATGATTGTGCAGGAGGATAATCGACGCGGCCGACTCGAGGATGGCCGGCTTGAAGACCTCTCTCGGATGAACCAGGCTCGCGGAGAGCGTGCCTTCCGAGACCACCACGTCGCGGAGCAGGCGGTTCTGGGCGTCCAGCAGGGCCACGCGGAACACCTCCTTCTTGAGATCCTCCATCAGCGGCCCGTAGCGCGCGAATACCTGCTCCGGGCTGCCGAGCACCACCCGCTCGAGCCCGTTGCGCGACCGCAGCCGCCGGGTGATCTCGAAGACGGCGGCCAGGCGCGCCGCCTTGACCGGCCCAACACCGCGGACGGCGGCCAGCTCGGCGACGCCGCGTCCGGCCAGGCCCGAGAGCGAGCCGTAGTGGGCCAGCAGGTCGCGCGCCATGTCCATAGCGCTGCGCCCGGCGAGCCCGCTTCCGAGCTGGATAGCCAGCAGCTCGGCGTCGGCCAGCGACTCCGCACCCTTGTCGTAGAGACGCTCGCGCGGGCGATCCTCGGCCGGCCACCGCCCGATCCCGTTCCCGGAGGACGCCATGGCTCGAGCAAAGCACCCGGGCGCGAGAGGGGTCAATGACCCGAATCGGATACGGGCTCCTCGATCACGATCTCGCGGGGCTCGTCGCCCAGGCCGCTCAGGTGGACCCGGATCGTCCGCGCGGGCAGGAGCGGCAGCAGCTTGTCGGCCCACTCGATCACGGTCACGCCGGCGCCGTCCAGCATCTCCTCGAGCCCCAGGTCCACCAGCTCGGTGAGACTCTCGGTTCGGTAGGCGTCGAGGTGGTAGAGGGGGAGGCGGCCGCGATACTGGTTGATCAGGACGAAGGTCGGGCTCGTCACGTCGGTCGTGACGCCCAGGCCGCGCGCGAGTCCCTGGAGGAAGCAGGTCTTCCCCGCCCCCAGCGCGCCGGTGCACGCCACCACCGCCCCGGGCGCGAGCCTCGCGCCGAGGCGCTCGCCGATGAGCTGCGTCTCCGCGGGGCTTCGCGAGGTGAGCGTGCGCGGCGCGCTCATGACCCGGAGCCGGCGAGCGCGCGCAGGGCCCCGGGGAGCTGCTCGATGACGTCGCCGGCGATCATCGCGATCTCGCCGCGCTCGCCCGCAGCCCGATCGGCTGCGAGTCCGTGGAGGTAGCAGCCCGCCTCGAGCGCGGCCACCGGCTCGAGGCCGCGGGCGAGCAGCGCGCCGACGACGCCGGTGAGCACATCGCCGGAGCCGCCCTTGGCCAGGCCGGGATTGCCGGTGGGATTGATCGCGATGCGGCCGTCGGGGCCGCCGATCACGGTGCCCGCGCCCTTGAGGGTGAGCGCCACGCCGTGCTCGCGCGCGAACCCGCGGGTGACCTCGAGCCGGTCGCCCTGCACCGCGTCCCTCGCGGTGCCGAGCATCCGCGCCATCTCGCCGGGGTGCGGCGTGAGCGCGCGCGGGCCCGCCGCATGACGCAGCAGCTCGAGGTGCCCGGCCAGCGCGCTGAGGGCGTCGGCGTCCGCCACGAGGGGCCGCTCGACCTCGAGGATCAGCACTCGCGCCAGCTCCTGGGTCTCGGGATCGAGCGAGAGGCCGGGCCCGAGGGCCACCGCGTCCATCCGGCGCGCCAGCTCGAGCACGCGATCCTTGGCCTTGAGCGAGAGGCTCTGCCCGGCGGTCTCGGGCATCGCCTCGGTCATGTACTCCGGAGCCTGGCCGGCAATGATCGGCTGCTGGGAGGCGGGCGCGGCGATCGTGCACAGGCCCACGCCGCTCCGCAGCGCGGCGCGCCCCGCGAGGACGGCGGCGCCGGTCTTGCCGAGCGAGCCCGCCACGACGAGAAGATGGCCGAAGCGGCCCTTGTGGGCGTCCGGCTCGCGCGGGGGAAAGTGCGGTCGCATATCCGAAGCTTCGAGTCGCCACGTCGTGATGCCCCGCCTCGCCTCGGCCGGGGGCACGCCGATGTCGACGATCTCGACCACGCCGGCCTTCGCGGCGCCGGGATGGAGCAGCAGGCTGCGCTTGAGCCCGGCGAAGGTGGCGGTGCGCGTGGCCTGGATGGTCGGGCCCAGAAGCGCGCCCCGATCCGAGCCGAGCCCCGACGGCAGATCGAGCGCGAATACCGGCACGCCGTTCCGCCCCGCCGGCCCGATCTGCCCGGCCGGCCCGATCTGCCCGGCCGGCCCGATCTGGTTGATGGCCTCGATGGCCGCGGCCGCCGCGCCACGGGCGGCGCCGGTGAGGCCAGTGCCGAGCAGCGCGTCGACCACCACGTCCGCCCGGCCGAGGGCGCGCGCAAGCGCGCCCATCTGCGCCGCCCCGTGGATCTCCTCGAGCCGCCCACGCCATCGGCCGAGGGCCACGGCGGCATCGCCGCGCACCTCGTCCCGCTTGCCCACCAGGAACACGCGCACCGCCGCGCCCCCGGCCCGCAGGCGCCGCGCCACCACGAAGCCGTCGCCGCCGTTGTTGCCCTTGCCGCACACGACCACGACCGACTTCGCGCGAATCGGCGCGCCCCAGTGGGCGATGAGCGCGGCCGCGCCGGCACCGGCGTGCTCCATGAGGCGGGGCCCCGGGATACCCAGATCGCGGATGGCGCGCGCATCGAGCGCCCGCATCTCCGCGGCGGTGAAGACGGGCAGCACGGCGTCAGCGCGGAGGCAGCAGCAGGGACGCCGACTGGATCAGGAAGTCGGCGAGCACGGTCGTGTACACCTCCCGGTGAGTCGTGCGCGCCGCGCGCGGAATCTCGATGTGGAGCGCGAGGGTCGCCTGACCGAGCATGCCCGACTGCTTCGCGGCCGAGGCGGTATACCAGAGGGGGTCCAGCGACTCGATCCATACGTCGAGCCGCGGCACGTCGCCCTCCGCCGGCAGACGGCTGTCGCGGATCAGCTCCAGCAGCGTCTTGAGCCGCCAGGCATCGTCGCGGCCTACGCCCACCGTCGCGATCTCCAGCCGGCCCGCGCTCTCCTTGCGGCCGTTGCCGTGTAGCTCGACGTAGAGTCGCAGCGGGCCCTGGGCGGCCTCGGCCACGTGGCGTCGATACGCCTGGTAGATCTGCCGCGCGGGCTCGCTCTCCATCTCGAAGCGGGCCGCGGCTCCGGGCACGCCCTCGGTCGGGCGATTGACGTTGTAGCGCCGGCCCTCGGCGTCGAGATGGTTGTACCCGGTGACGACCACGAGGCCCCAGCCGGTGAGCTTCGCCAGGTCGCGCCCGATGACATCGGTGGCGGTGTCGGAGGTGCCGTGGGGCGCGGCGATGACGAGACCGGGCCGGCCCCTCTCCACCTGAACCGCGCCCCCCGCCGCGGGGGCTCGGGGCGCCGGCGGCGCTTCCGCCGATTCCTTCCCCGCGATCAGTCCCGCGCAGCCCTGGAAGACGAGGGCGAGACCGAGCACGAGGCTGTCCGCGTGTCGGAGTAGCCTCCGTTCGAGCGCCCCCTCCGATCTCCTAGCCGGGCCTCGTCTCGTCATCGGGGCCGTCTCCGAGCAGCATGGCCTGCGCCATGGCGTAGTCCCCGTCATGGCTGAGTGAGAGCAGCACCCGCCGGCCGCCCTTCGCCTCCGCGATCGCGCGGCAGCGGCCGCTCAACACCATGGTGGGCGGCTGCCCGCGCTCCCGCCGGACTTCGAGCTCGCGCCAGCTCACGCCCATGCGGAGCCCGGTGCCCAGCGCCTTGAGGGTGGCCTCCTTGGCCGCGAAGCGGGCCGCGAAGTGTGGGATGGGGTCGCGGCGCCGCCGGCAGTAGGCGATCTCTTGCTCGGTGAAAACCCGTTGAAGGAAGCGCTCGGCCCAGCGCGCCACGACGCGGCGCAGCCGTGGCATCTGGGTGAGGTCGACACCGACGCCCAGCACGCGACTCATGCGCCGATGCTCCGTCGCACGATCCCGGCCAGCTCCTCGGCCATGCGCTCGATGCGGGCCTGCTCCTCGCCCTCGATCATCACGCGCAGGAGCGCCTCGGTGCCGGAGTAGCGGAGCAGGATCCGCCCGGCCCCGTTCATGTCCGCCTCGAGGCCCTTGGCGCGCTCGGCCAGGCCGGGAATGGTGTCCACCGGCGGCTTGCTCTTCACGGCCACGTTGAGGAGCACCTGGGGGAACTTGGTGAGGCAGCGGGACAGCTCGCCAAGCGACGACCCGGTCTCCCGCATCGCGCCGATGAGCTGAAGCGCGGAGACGATGCCGTCCCCGGTGGTGGCGTGATCGAGGAAGAGCAGGTGGCCGGACTGCTCGCCGCCCAGGTTGGCGCCGATGCGCAGCATTTCTTCCAGGACGTAGCGATCGCCCACCGCGACCTTGGCGATGCGGACGCCGGCCTTCGTCAGCACCTGATCCAGCGCGAGATTGGCCATCACGGTGGTGACCACGGTGCCGCCCTTGAGCAGACCGCGGGAGGCCAGATGCCGCCCGCAGATGGCGAGGGCGTAGTCGCCGTCGCGAATCTGGCCCTGCTCGTCCACCGAGATGAGCCGGTCGCCATCACCGTCGAAGGCGAGCCCCAGGTGCGCCCTCACCCGGAGCACCTCCGTCCGCAGCGCCTCCGGATGCATGGCGCCCGCGCGGAGGTTGATGTTCTGGCCGTCGGGGCTGGCGTTCATCACCCACACGTCGGCGCCGAGACGACGGAAGACCTCCGGAGCCACCCGATAGGTCGCCCCGTGGGCGCAGTCGAGCACGACCCGCAGACCGCGCAGGTCGTGCGGGCACGTGGCGCGCGCGTGCGCGATGTAGTCGGCCTCGGCCGCCTCGTGCATGACGAGTCGCCCGATGTGCACCCCGGTGGGCCAGGGCGCGGTGTCGGGCCCGTTCAGCCGCTCCTCGATCTCTTCCTCCCAGGCGTCGGGGAACTTGGCGCCTTCCGAGGAGAAGATCTTGATGCCGTTGTCCTCGAAGGGATTGTGGGAGGCCGAGAGCACCACGCCGCCGTGGGCCTCCAGCCGTCGCGTGAGATAAGCGATCGCGGGCGTGGGGAGCACGCCGACCGCGTAGACGTCGCCGCCCGCCGAGAGCGCTCCCGAGACGAGCGCGCCCTCGAGCATGGGGCCCGAGAGCCGGGTGTCTCGCCCGACGACCAGTCGGGTTTTCTTGCTCCCGTCGTGCTGGAGCAGGGTGGCCACGAGCTGGCGCCCGAGGCGGAAGGCCAGCTCGGTGGTGAGCGGGGGCGTGTTGGCGACGCCTCGGATGCCATCGGTCCCGAAGAGGCGGCTCACGAGCGGGCAGATCCGAGGACGAGGCGGACGCGGGAGGGATTGACCCGCACCACCGTGATACCGGGCGGCACCATGATCTGCTCGGGAAGGACGCGCAGGGTCACCTCCCCGGCGGTGGCGCCACTCAGGTTGAGCCGCGCCTTGACGCGGTCGTTCCCGAGGCGCAGCAGCGCCCCGCGCAGCCCGTGCAGCTGCACCTCCACGCTGTCGGGCCGCTCGCCCGTCACCTCGAGGCCCGCCGGGATTCCGTCCAGCTCGATCGGGGCCGCGATGATCAGATCCGATTTCTCGGAGGTCATGACGAAGACCCAGAGCACCATGGAGACGCCGAGGGCCAGCAGCTTGAGCTCCCAGTGGCGCGTGAGTGCGCTCATTTGCGGAGCCACTCCCGGGCCGGCTCCCACCACGCCCCGCGCCGCGGCAGGGGCGCCTCTTCCAGGGAGAACAGCTCGGCCAATCGGCGTCTCAGCGCCTCCTGGTCGAGGGGGGACTCCATCTGTCCGTCCACCGCGAGGGAGATGCGCCCCGATTCCTCCGAGACGATCAGCACCACCGCGTCGGTCTCCTCGGCCAGTCCGAGGCCGGCCCGGTGCCGCGTGCCCATGTTCCGTCCGAGCTGCGTGTTACGCGACAGCGGGAGGAAGCAGCCGGCCGCCGCTACCCGGTCGCCGCGGATGAAGGCGGCCCCATCGTGCAGCGGCGAGTACGGCAGGAAGAGGCTCACGAGCAGATCCGCCGAGACCACCGCGTCGAGCGGCACGCCGAGCTCGGCGTAGTTGCGTAGGCCGGTGGTACGCTCGAGCACGATGAGCGCGCCGATGCGCTTGCTCGCCAGCGCGTCGGCCGCCTTGATGACGTCGTCGATGAGATGGCTCCGCTCCTCGCGAGCGCCCAGGGCCATGCCCTGGAAGAGGCGGCTCTCCCCGAGCCGGGTGAGGGCCCGGCGCAGCTCGGGCTGGAACAGCACGATCAGGGCCAGCACCCAGAACGACCAGAAGTTGTCGAGCAGCCAGCTCGTGCTGAACAGCTCGAAGTGGCGCGCGAGGAATGACGCCATCATGAGGCCGGCCAGCCCCAGCAGCATCTGGACCGCGCGCGTCTCCTTGAACATTACGAAGATGCGGTAGAGGACGATCGCCACCACCACGATGTCGATCGCGTCGCGGAGCCGGAAGCCCTGGACGACGTGCCACATGGGCTAGGCCCTCTCGCGCGCGCGCCGGATCGCCTGGGCCACGCGGACGGCCTGTAGCGTCTCGGCCACGTCGTGGGCTCGGATCACGTGGGCGCCCCCCAGGACCGCGGCCGCGGTGGCCGCCAGCGTGCCGGGCAGCCGCTCCGCCGGGTCATCGACGCCCGCGAGGGCTCCGATGAAGGACTTGCGGGAGACGCCGACGTACAGCGGGTGGCCCAGCGCGCGGAGGGCCGGCAGGCCCGCGAGAACCCCGCAGTCCCACTCCGGCCAGTCGACGGGCGCGCCGCGGAAGAAGCCGATACCCGGGTCCACCAGGATGCGATCCTCCGGGACTCCGGCGGCCCGCGCGAGGCCCAGGCTGACGGTGAGCGAGGCCAGGACGGTCGCGACCGGGTTGCCCGGCGGCGGGGCGGCGGCCGGTGAGGCCGTCAGGATCAGCCCCGCGCCTGCCTCGGCGGTGAGCCGGGCGAGGCTCGGGTCGGAGGCCAGGCCGGTCACGTCGTTGATCACGCGGGCCCCGGCCTCGAGCGCGGCGCGGGCCGGCAGCGCCCGGCTGGTGTCGGCCGAGACCGGCAGATCGAGCTTGGTCGTGAGCAGCCCTACCGCCCAGCGCAGCCGATCGGCCTCCTGCGCTGCCGGGATGCGGGCCTCGAGATAGGGCGCGGTGGACATGGCTCCGACGTCCAGCCAGGCCGCCCCCGCGCGCGCCATGGCCTGAGCGGCCCGCAGGAGCCGGTCAGCGTCCACGACCACGGACCCAGAATAGAACGACTCCGGGCTCACATTGAGCGCCCCGACGACGGCCACGTTCAGGCCATCGCCCACCGAGACTCCTGCCACGGTCGCGCGGTTCATTTGGGGGATTGCTCCAGCACCAACTTATCACCGCAGCGGCCGGGCGCGGGAGATCGAATTTCCGCGAGGGCTGACAATCGGACCCGCCCCCTCTATCTTATGCGGGGGCCCAGAAATGGCCCCCGCACTCCCCCAGGCCGCGGACACTCCGTAAGTCCGCTCGCGGAACGTCCGCCGATGGGGGAGTGCGGGGGCCATTTCTGGGCCCCCGCAGATGAAAAGGGGCGGGTCCGCATGACCGCCCTCGCGGCCTGCCCTGACCTTCTAGACCGCTACGCGGGGCTAGGCGCCTCGTGTAGCGGCGGCACGCGCAGGATGCGCGCGATCTCTTCGCCGTCGAGCGACTCGCGCTCCAGGAGGGCGCGGGCCAGCGCGTGAAGCTTCTCGAGGTTCGACTCGATCATGTGGCGCGCACGCGTGGCGCACTCCACCACGATGCGCTTGATCTCGGAGTCGATGAGGACGGCGGTCTCCTCGCTGAAGTCCTTGGGACGCGCCACCTCACGGCCGAGGAAGATGTGCTCCTCGCCCTTGCCGAAGGTGAGCGGACCCATCCGGTCGGACATGCCCCACTCACAGACCATCTTGCGAGCCATGTCGGTGGCCTTCTCGAGGTCGTCGCCCGCCCCGGTGGTCTGCTGCTGGAAGACGATCTCCTCGGCGGCGCGGCCGCCCAGCAGGATCGTGATGCGGTTGACCAGGTAGTCCCGCGAGTAGTTGTACTTGTCGTCGGCGGGGAGCTGCTGGGTGAGACCGAGCGCCCGCCCGCGCGGGATAATCGTGACCTTGTGGAGCGGATCGGCACCCGGGAGCAGGTCCGCGACCAGCGCGTGGCCCGCCTCGTGGTAGGCGATCGTCTTCTTCTCGGTCTCCGAGATGATCATCGAGCGCCGCTCCACACCCATCAGGACCTTGTCCTTGGCGTTCTCGAAGTCGATCATCTCGACGACCTTCTTGTCCTGGCGGGCCGCGAGCAGCGCGGCCTCGTTCACCAGGTTTGCCAGATCGGCCCCCGAGAAGCCGGGGGTGCCGCGCGCCAGGACCTTGAGGTCCACCTTGGGTGCAAGCGGGATGCGCCGCGAATGCACCTTGAGGATCTCTTCCCGCCCCTTGACGTCGGGCCGCGCCACCACCACCTGCCGATCGAAGCGCCCGGGCCGCAGCAGGGCCGGGTCCAGCACGTCCGGCCGGTTGGTGGCCGCGATGAGGATGACGCCCTCGTTGGTCTCGAAGCCGTCCATCTCGACCAGGAGCTGGTTCAGGGTCTGCTCGCGCTCGTCGTGACCGCCGCCCAGGCCCGCGCCCCGGTGCCGGCCCACCGCGTCGATCTCGTCCATGAAGATGATGCAGGGCGCGTGCTTCTTGCCCTGTTCGAAGAGGTCCCGCACGCGGGAGGCGCCCACGCCCACGAACATCTCGACGAAGTCCGAGCCGGAGATCGAGAAGAACGGCACATTGGCCTCGCCCGCGATGGCCTTGGCCAGCAGCGTCTTGCCGGTGCCCGGAGGGCCGACCAGGAGGACCCCCTTGGGGATCTTGCCGCCGAGCTTCTGGAACTTGGGCGGGTCCTTGAGGAACTCGATGATCTCGCGCAGCTCTTCCTTGGCCTCGTCCACCCCCGCCACGTCCTGGAAGGTCACCTTGTTCTGCTTTTCCGAGATCAGCCGGGCACGCGCCTTGCCGAAGGACAGGGCCTTGGCTCCGCCGCCCTGCATCTGGCGCATGAAGAAGATCCAGACGCCGATGAACAGCAGCATGGGCACCCACTGCAGCACGATGGCCAGCCACGAATTGGTGTCGGGCGGCTTGACGTCGATCTTGACGCCCCGGTCCTTGAGGGACTTGACCAGGTCGGGGTAGTCGGCGGTGAAGGTCCGGAAGGAAGAGCCGTCGCTCAGGCGGCCGGAGACGTTGTTGCCCTTCAGGGTGACCTCGCGAACCTCACCCGACTCGACCTTCTTCAGGAAGTCGGAGAAGACGATTTCGCCCCGCGGGGACTGGTTCTGCTGGAAGAGCTGGAAGAGGAGGATGACGATGAGGCCGATCACCATCCACAGAGCGAGATTCTTGTAGAACGGATTCATGGTGTTCCAACTATACCATACGGGCGAGGGCGCGAGGGGGGGCCGGCCCGAGGGCGGATCAGGCCGGCGCGGCGACCGGATCCAGGACGGCGAGGTCGGCCAGATTGCGGTGGTGGCCGTCATAGTCGAGCCCGTAGCCCACCACGAACTCGTCCGGAATCGCGAAGCCCACGTAGTCCACCTCCACATCGACCTCGCGCCGGGAGACCTTGTCCAGTAGGACGCACAGGGCCAAGCTCCGGGGATGCCGGGTCGCCAGGTTCCGCCGCAGGTAGCTGATGGTCCGGCCCGAGTCGATGACGTCCTCGACGATAATCACGTCACGACCCTCGATGGAGACGGACAGATCGGCGGTGAGGCGCACCACGCCCGAGGAGCGGGTGCCGGAGCCGTAGGAGGAGACCGCCATGAAGTCCATCGCGCTCGGCAGCGGGATGGCCCGCAACAGGTCGGCGGTGAATACCACCGCCCCCTTCAGCACGCCGACCAGGAGCGGGGAACGGCCAGCGTAGTCCCGGCCGATGGCCTCCCCCAGCTCGGCGACCCGGGCCGCGATCTCGTCACGGGAGATCAGGATGCGACCGAGCTGTCGGTCCACCGTCGTATCAGCTCGGCTCGATATCTGGGATTCGCTCGGCTCGATTTTCTTCATTGGCGTCTCGCCTTCGGCTGCGCCGCCTCCTGCCACGGCTGCGCCTCGCCGGTCGGGCTGCACCACGGGCGGCGGCCTACTTGGGCGTGACGAATGTGGTGAGCGAACGCTGGGCGCGGATCCGGTCGGCGGCGGTGGCCGCTTCCTCGCGCGTGCGGTAGGTGCCGACGCGGACCCGGAAGCGAGCCTGGCCCTCCCGGGTGCCCACGCTGCCCACGTAGGCATCGAGGCCGGCGGCGGCCAGCTGCTGCCGCGCGTCCTCGGCCTGGCGACGGTTCTTGTACGCGCCGACCTGGATGGTCCAGGGTGGGGTCGCGACGACGCCTGGCGCGCCCGGTACGGCTTTCGGGGCGCTCGCCGAGGCGCTCGGACTGGCAGTCGGCGCGCTCGTTCCTGCATGGTTCATCTGCGGGGGCCCCGAAATGGCCCCCGCACTCCCCCCGTCCACGGACTTGCCGTTGGCGGTCTTGTCGTTGGCAGTTCCGTCTCCGGACTTGCCGGTCGCGGTTTGGCCGTCAGGCGCAGGCTTGGCCGACAGCGGCGGTAGCGAGATCGGCGCGGGGGCCGGAGCCGCCGGCACGGCGGGGGTGGACGCTTTGATCGCGGCCGGTTTGGTCTCTGGCCGAGGGGCCGACCCGGGTCCGTTGAGCGGCTCGGTCAGCGTCTGGTAGAAGGTCAGCTTCTCGGTCGACTCGGGCGCGCGGTCCGCCATGACCTCCGCGGCGATGCCCCCGCGCCGAGGGGGCGTCGCCGCCTTCCGGGCCGCCTCCGAGACGGACGGGAGCACCGCGGAAGCGCTGAGGCGCGCCCACTGCCGACCGACCAGGAGCCCGAGCGCGAAGGTGAGTCCCAGGATCACGAGGACCGCGCCGCCGAGCGCGAGCCACTGGCCCGGGCCGGGGCCGCTACCCATCCGCCGCCGCGCCGACCTGGCCATGGCTCAGTCGCGCTCGCCGCTGCGGCTCATGCTTCGGGGCGCGGAGACGCCGAGCAGCTCGAGGCCGCCGGCCACCACCTGCCCGACCGCCGCGCACAGCCCGAGACGCGCGAGGGTGGTCGCGCGATCGGGCGTGATCACGCGATGGGCCTTGTAGTAGGGGTGGAAGAGGCCGGCCAGCTCCGAGAGAAAGTAGGCGACGCGGTGCGGCTCCCGGGCCCGGGCGGCGCCCGCGACGAGGTCGGGATACTGCAGCAGGCGCTTGACCAGGGCCTGCTCCTCGTCGAGGGTCAGCGGTGAGAAGTCGACCTCGGCCCACCGCGGCACCGTCACTCCCTGCTCGGCCGCGTTCTTGAAGAGACTGGCGACGCGCGCATGCGCGTACTGCACGTAGAAGACCGGATTGTCGGAGGACTGCCGGGTCGCCACCGCGAGGTCGAACTCGAGCGGGCTGTCGTGCCGACGAGTCAGGAAGGTGAACCGCGCGGCGTCCCGGCCCACTTCCTCCAGCAGCTCCTCCATCAGCACGAACTCTCCACGCCGCTTCGACATGCGCACCGGCTGGCCGTCGCGCAGCAGGGTCACGAGCTGGACGATCAGCACGTCGAAGGCCTCCGGCGGATGCCCGAGCGCCTGCATCGCCGCTCGCAGGCGCGTGACGTAGCCGTGGTGGTCGGGGCCGATCAAATCGATCACCTGTTCGGCGCGGCCGAACTTCTCGAAGTGGTGGAAGCCGATGTCCACCCCGAAATAGGTCAGCTCACCGTCGGACTTGCGCAGCACGCGGTCCTTGTCGTCGCCCAGCCCGGTGGAGCGGAACCAGAGGGCGCCCTCCTCCTCGTAGGTGTGCCCCGCCGTGGCCAGCGCGTCGATCGCCTCTTGGGGCCGGCCCGCATCGCGCACGTCGCGCTGCTCGTGGGCCCAGTGGTCGAAGCGCGTGCCGTAGGCCTCGAGCACCCGCCGCTGGCTCTCCACCAGGGCCGCCACCGCCGGGCGGCCCAGGCGCTCGAGGCGCTCCGGCTCGGGCAGCATCGCGATCTCGCGCATACCCCGCGGATCCTTCGCGAGCCACTCGGTGACGAGGTCGACGAGGTACTCGCCCGGATAGGCGTTCTCGGGCAGCTCGGCCGCCTCGCCCAGCGCCTGACGCAGCCGCGCGTCCACCGACCGCGCGAGGGCCAAGAACTGGTTGCCCGCGTCGTTGACGTAGTACTGCGACTCGACCGCGTAGCCCTGGGCGCGGAAGATGCGCGCGAGGGCGTCGCCCACCGCGGCCGCGCGGGCGTTGACGATGACGAGCGGGCCGGTTGGATTCGCCGAGACGAACTCGAGGAGCACGCGACGGCCTCTCCCCGCGTCGCTGCGCCCGTACTCCGAGCCCGCGGCCAGGATGCCGTGCAGCGCGTCTGCGCACCAGCGCGGAGAGAGAAACACGTTGAGGAAGCCGGGGCCGGCGATCTCGAGCCGATCGACGGCGGGCGTCCTCGGGAAATTCGCCACGATCGCCTCCGCGATCTTGCGCGGGGGGCGACGGGCTTCGCGCGCGAGCGCCATCGCCGCGTTGGTGGCGTAGTCCCCGTGACGCGCTTCGCGGGGGATCTCCCACTGCACCTCGGTGGGTGCGGGCAACCCGGCGGCGTCGAGCGCGTGCCTCAATGCGTCTGCGAGATGGTCCGTGATGTTCACTGCGGCGGCGATATTGGATGATACCCCCCGCCCTGCGAGGGAGCGAAGAAATTTCGGGAGCTTACGCGGCGCCGAGGTCTCGCAGCAGACGCGGGTCGATCGAGTGGACGAGGACGTCGGCGAGGCGCTCGTAGGCGGCCTCGCGGAGGGCGCGATGATCGAGCGGCGCCGAGGGCGGGACGGCCACGTCCGCGCCGCGCGCCCACTCCAGCACGCGGCGGCGGCTCGCACCAGCACCGTCTTGCCCGCATGCGAGCATGTCGCCTGCAGCATGATCGCGCGGCCGCGGCGAGCTGGGCTCACGGGCGCGCGGCCAGTGCGAGCAGGGCCAGCACCAGGCAGAGGGCGGCCGCCCACCGCTCCACCCGGATTGCGCGATCGATGGCCTCGAGGTCGGGCGGCGGGCCCTCGCCGAGACGATAGTGGCCGGCCTTCTCGAGCGAGACGCCGAGGGCGCCCGCCATCGCCGCCATGGTCTGGCCGGCGTTCGGGCTCTCCGTCCGCCCGCCGTCGCGCCGCCACGCGCGCGCGGCGCCGGCGGCCGACTGCCGGGCGAGCCACGCGCCGGCCACCAGCGCCCAGGCGGCGAGGCGCGACGGGAGATAGTTGAGGAGGTCGTCGGCGCGGGCCGTCGCGCGCCCCAGGTACTCGAGCTCGTCCCGCCGGTAGCCGATCATGGCATCGGCCGTGTTCACCGCGCGATAGGCCCAGGCGAAGGCGAGCCCCGTGCCAACCCCGCCGACCAGCGCGCCGAGCACGTAGAAGCACACCGGAGCCACGAAGCTATCGGTCAGGTTCTCGGCGAGTGACTCGACGGCGGCCGAGGCCACCGCCCCTTGGTCGAGATCGGCCGTCTCCCGACTCACGAGATGCCAGGCCACCGCCCGCCGCGCGCCCTCCAGATCCGCCGCGACGAGATGGCCACGCACGACTTCGACGGCACCGAACAGGCCGCGGAGCGAGAGGCTGCACTTGAGGAGCCAGGCTTGGGCGAGCAGCGCCGCGACGCCCGGGAGCGACGCGAGCAGCGCGTGCGCGAGCAGCGCGCCGCCCGCGGAGGCGCCCGCCACGATCAGGATGAGGAAGCTGCCGTGGATGGCCAGATCGTCGGGAGAGCGCGGGGCCAGCCTGCGGCCGAGCGCGACGAGGCGGCCGATCCACGCCACCGGATGCCAGCGATTGGGCGGATCGCCGACGATCAGATCGAGCGCCACCGCCAGCGCCAGCGCCGTCATCGGGCCGGGCGCATCAGGATCTCAGCGCAGCTCGAATACGAGCGGGATGCGGATCAGCAGGGGCCGGCGCGGCAGCGAGTCGGGAAACGGGATCGGGCCGAGGCTACGGAGGGTCTCGACCGCGGCCTCGTCGAGGAGGCGGTGAGAGGAGGAGCGCACCACCCGGACGTCGCGGATGCGGCCGGTGGCCTCGAGCCACACGTCCAGTTCCACGGTGCCGCCCCAGCCCTGGCGGCGCGCGGCGAGCGGATAGATGAGCGCTTCGTGAACGCGCTGGCGGAAGTGCCGCAGGTACGGACCGTACTCGGGCGGCGCCCCGACCGAGCCGCCGGGCGTCGCGAGCGCGAGCGATGAACCGGGCCCGCCCGGTGGACCCGAGGCGGTGTCGCCCCGCGTCCCTCCCGCGGCGCGGGCCGCGGAACCCGCCTCGGAGGCGCCGCCGCGTCCATGCCCCGGCGATGACGCCGGCGCGGGCGGGGTGGTAGCCACCGACGGCCCGGGCTCACTCGGCGGGATCTCGGCCGCGCGCGGATCCGTCGGGCCCGGCGGCGCGGGAGGCGCCGACGGAACCATCGGCGCCATCGGGATCAGCGCCGATGGCGGCGCGGCCGGCGCCACCGGCTCGGCCGTCCGCGCGGCGTCCGCCGCGGACCGCGGTGCCTCAGTCGCGGCCGTCGCGGGCCGGTCGGGAGGCCGACGGACCGGCCGGGAGGCGGCGGTGGCCGATGCGTCACCGCCAGAGGCCGCGGTAGGCTCGGCGCGCTCGAGCAGATCCACGAAGAGCGGCCCGGTGAACGAAGCCGTGGACCACGCCACGATCGCCGCGGCCGCGCCAACGTGAAGGAGGACCGACAGGGTCAGCCCGCGGAGCCGCGCCCTGGGGCTCACCGCTTGCGCTCCTGCCAGTCGCGAATACCGGCGTCGAGGGCGGCGCGCACCGCGCGGGCGACCACCCAGCCCATCTCACTGGCGGGGCCGCCGAAGCGCGCGCGGACACCGCGCTCGGTCGCCGCGATCACCACCGCGTCCGTCGAGGTCCCCGAGGCGGCCACCCCGTCCTCGACCACGAGGCCCGCCGCGCGCAGCGCGAGACCTTTCACCTCGGTGGCGGTGATCACCGCATTGACGAGAGCCGCGGGCTCCGGGTCGGCGTCCACCACGACGACGGTGTTGATCGTCGACGCCGTCCACGTGGCGATGGGTGAGTGGCCGGCGGATACCGGATTGCTCAGGCCGACCGTGACCACCGCCATCGCGTGCAGACCGGCGGCCGCCTCCTCGCCCACGGTGGCGCGCTCCGTGCGGGCTCCGGTCAAGAGCCCCACCCACGGCGTCGGCACCTCCGCGCGACGCGCGAAGGCCGCGATCATCGCCGAGGGATCCTCGCACGGATCGTTCTTGCCCACGTGCAGGTTGACGACCGCGCGGGCGAGGGTGAAGCCGCCCTGGTGCACCGCCGAGGACAGGACGCGGAGCGGCCGCGTGCTCGCGACCACCACCGCCTCGCTCCCGGCCTCGACGGACACCCCGGCGACCATTCGCCCTCCTAGATCGTCGAAGGGGGCCTCGACGGCCCCCTCCGAGCCTCCCCCAGAACGGGTTGCGCCGGCAACGCCGGCGCTCGAGGGGAGGTTACTGCGACACGCTCCTGACCGGCTGCGGAACTTGCAGGCTGCTCAAAAAGGTCCAGATGCGAGGCGGCGCCCGACGGCTGCACGCGAGGTGTACTCCCTGTACGTTGAGCGTGCGGCCGAGGGCGCCAACGAAGCATATGGGCCTTTTTCAGCAGCCTGCTAGAACGACGCCCGCAGCCCGACGAGGGCGTTGATACCGAGAGCGGGAAAGCCGCGGACCTCCGCATAGCCCTCGTTGAGCAGATTCTGGATGCGCGCGGTCAGCTCGAGCTTCTGCAGCCACCCCATTCGCTCCAGGATGCGCCACGTCCCCCCGATGTCCACCCGCGTATGGCCGCTGTTATACACCTCCCCGAACGGCTCGAACTGTTCTGATACCACGTGGACCTGGGTGAACAACGAGAGGCGCGCCACCGGCTCCCAGGTGACGCCGATGTTCCACCGGTGTCGGGGCTCCCGGGGCAGCGGCCGGTCGGTGGCCAGGTTCTCCGAGTCGGTATACGTGTAGTTGAGCGAGGCCACAAGGTTCGGCAGCACGTCCACCTCGGAGGTGAACTCGATGCCGGCGCTGCGGGCGCGCCCGACGTTGAAGGGTCCCCCGAAGGGCGCGGTGGGGATCGGGATGCAGCAGGTGATCAGGTTCTTGAACTCGTTCTGGAAGTAGGTGAGCCCGAGACGGATCCGGTTGCTCCACAGCTTCTGGTCCACCCCGAAGTCGTAGGACAGGCTGTCCTCCGGCTGCAGATTGGGATTGCCGAAGCCCGGGAAGAAAAGATCGTTGAAGGTCGGGCCGCGGAAGCCGGTCCCGGCGCTGCCGCGCAGGCGGGTGCCCGTCTCCTTGATCAGAAGGGCCAGAGAGCCGCGCTGAGTGGTGTTGGTGCCGAAGGCGTTGTTGTCCTCCACCCGGAAGCCGCCGGTCACGAACAGCCGGTCGAAGAAGCGGAGCTGCTCCTCGAAGAATACCGACCCCGTGTCGGTGGCGGCCTCGAAGGTTCCCCGGTTCTCCCCTTCCTCGCGACGATGTTCGAGCCCGATGGTACTGGTGCTCCACTTGCCGATGTGGAACGAGTTCACCCACTCCGCCTCCCGCCGCTCCACGTTGACCTGGGAGAAGACGGGGAAGTCGAAGGCGACGCCCGGATCCACCGGGTCCTGGAAGGCCGATCTGTTCTCGTAGCGCGAGAGCCGGGCCCGGCTCTCCCACCACTCCACCGGACGGGTCTTGCCCTCGAGGCTGTAGATGACCGTCTCGGTCTGCTGCCGGGCGTTCCGGTTGATGATGGGGTTGATCGGCTGCGGTCCCGGGAACACGCCCTTGACCGGCACCCCGATGTTGTTCTTGTTGTAGCGGAAGATGAAGTCGAGAGACGAGTCCCACGGCAGGGTCACGCCGACGCGGGCGCTGAGCGCGTTGGCGTCGGTCTCGTCGTTCTGGAACTGGCCGTTGCTCTCGAAGTGTGAGCCCGACAGTGCGTAGTGCAGGATCTTGTAGGCTCCGGAAACCGTCGCACGGCTGACGAGGGTGGCGTAGTTGCCCACCTCCTGCTGCACGGAGGCCTGGAAGGGGCCGCCCCGCCCTTTGCGGGTGATGATGTTCACCACGCCGCCGATGGCGTCGGCGCCGTAGAGGGTGGACTGCGCTCCCCGGACGATCTCGATGCGCTCGATGAGATCGGGGGAGAGATCGGACAGATCCACCTGCCCCAACGTGGGGCTCTTCACCCGCACTCCGTCCACCAGGACCTGCACCTGGTTGGCGTTGGCGCCGCGGATGGTGATACTCGAGGTCTTGCCGTAGGAGCCCGAGCGGCGGATCTCGACGCCGGGGACGCTCCGCAGGGCCGCGTCGACGGTCGGATAGTGATAGGTCTGAAAGTCCTGACCGTTCACCACGCTCACGGAGGCGCCGAGCTGCTCCGCCGGCGTTTCGACTTTTGTCGCGGTCACCACCACCGGATCCACGCTCTTCGGCTCCTGCGCCCGGGCCGCCAGCGGCACGGAGAGCGACAGGACCAGAAGCCACCCTAGTTGCTTTCGCATTGACCACTCCTTTTGCCTCGAAAGGGGTTGGCATCGGCGATCGCACCCAGGTCTCCTGACTCGTGGATCGGCGTCGTGGCCCGGCCTTCCCAGACCGCCTTGCCGGCGGCCCAGTGGCTCCCGTACGGGATCGGGCGTGACTCCCCACTCACAGTGGCGGGACCGTGCCGGCTTCGGCCCGGACATCGGCCGGGACCGGCTTCCCTTGGGGTACGATCTATTTGACGTCGTTATGCTGGTCGAGCGGTTATCACCTCCTGTTGGCTTCAGCTAGGGACGACGCGCGAGGGCGGGCACACGGATCCGCACCTCTTCATCTGCGGGGGCCCAGAAATGGCCCCCGCACTCCCCCAGGCCGCGGACACTGGCATTGCTTTCATGCGGTGGGGTAGATGAGGTGGATGGTGGGGCGGCGGCTGATCGGGTGCTTGTCGACGATGACACGGCACCCGTAGGCCGACTCCAGCACTGCCTCGTCCATCACCGTCTCCGGAGGGCCGAGGCGCACCGCAACGCCCCCGGACATGAGCAGGAGCCGGTCGCACAGCTCGGATGCAAAGCCCAGGTCGTGCGAGACGAGCACGATGGTCAGCCCCGCCTCGCGGCCGAGGCGCCTCAGCAGTCCCGCGCACTCGGCCTGGTAGCGCAGGTCCAGGTGCGCGGTCGGCTCATCCAGCACGAGGAGCCGCGGCTCCTGGGCCAGAGCGCGGGCCAGCATCACGCGCTGCCGCTCGCCGCCGCTCAGCCGATCCAGCAGCGCCCCGCGCAGCTCGAGCACCCCGACCGCCTCCATGGCGCCGCGGGCGGCCGTCCGATCCTCTTTGCTCTCGAAGAAGCGGCGCGGGGCGCGTGGGAAGCGTCCCATGAGCACCAGCTCCTCCACGGTGTACGGGAAGCCGCGCGGCACGTCCTGTGGCACCACCGCTACCAGGCGCGCCAGCTCGGCGCGGGAGAGCCGCGTCACGTCCCGCCCCCCCAGCCGGATGCGACCGCCCGAGGGCTCGAGCACCTTGGACAGGAGCCGGACCAGCGTGGTCTTGCCAGAAGCGTTGGGACCGATGACGCCGAAGGTCTCCCCCGCTCCCACGTCGAAGGACAGATCGCGGATGGTGAAGGCGCCCGCGCCCGGCTCACGAGGCGCGTAGGAGAACGCCACACCCTGGCACTCCACAAGGGGCGTCACAGCCGGGGATCCCCGGCCCGTGAGCGCAGCAGGTAGATGAAGAAGGGCGCCCCGCAGAAGGCGGTGATGACGCCGACCGAGAGCTCGGCCGGCGCGATCACGTTGCGGGCGAGCGTGTCGGCCAGGAGCAGGAAGGCCCCGCCGCCCAGCATGGCGGTAGGGATCAGCACTCGATTGTCGGGGCCGAGGACCATGCGGATGATCTGCGGCACGATCAGCCCCACGAAGCCGATCGGGCCCACGAAGGCCACCGCCGCCGAGGTCAGCAGGGCGGCGCCCGCGAAGATCCGGCGCTTGAGGCGCTCCGCATCGATGCCGAGCTGCTGCGCGCGCTCCTCGCCCAGCGCGAGCAGATTGAGGCGGCGCGCAGGAGCCAGGACGAGCCAGAAGCCAACTGCGGCCACCACCGCGAAGACGGCGAGGCTCCCCGGCGCGATGGGCCCCAGATTGCCGAGCAGCCAGTGCACGACCCCGCCCAGGCGGTCGAAGTCCACCACCGAGATCAGCACCGTGATGGCGGAAGAGAAGAAGAGGCTGACGATGACGCCGGCCAGGAGCAACGTGTGCACGGGCAGGCCGCCCCCGCGCGAGGCGATCAGGTACACGGCGGTACCCGCCACCAGCGCGCCGGCGAAGGCGCAGGCGGCGAGCCCCACCGCTTCCACGAGACTGCTCCCGAGCCCGAAGACCTGGGCCAGGATGACCCCGAAGGCGGCACCGCTCGAGACGCCGAGGACCGAGGGCTCGGCCAGCGGATTGCGCGCGAGGGCCTGGAAGCCCGCGCCCGCCACCGCGAGCGCGCCCCCGGCGAGCAGGGCGGCCAGGATGCGAGGCAGCCGAAGGCTCAGCACCACGACCTGATCCACGCCCTTGACGCGCCCGGTGAGCACGGCCAGTACGTCGGCCGGCGGCACGCGCGCGCTCCCGAGGAACAACGCGCCCACCGCCACGACCGCGACCGCGAGGCCGAGACCGATCAGCACGATGGCGAGCCGCCCGCTGGAGGTCGTGCTCCGCCCGCTCATCGCAGGGCCGCCCGGTCGAAAGCCTCGGGATGGATGAGGCGCGCCAGCTTCTCGAGCCCGTCGACCATGCGCGGGCCGTAGCGGTGCATCAGGTTGCCGTCCATGGTGTGGAGCCGCCCCGCCGCGACCGCGGGGACCTGGCTGAAGCGCTCCCACTTCGAGCGCACCAGCGGGCTGCGCTCGGAGCCATGGCTCGCGAGAATGATGACCTCGGGATTGCGCGCCAGCGCGGCCTCCACGCTGTAGCGGGGATACCCCTGCCCGCCGTCGGCGGTCACCGAGTCGCCGCCGGCCAGGGCGATCAGCTCCGACACCAGGGCGCCGCGGGCGGGGACGATGAGAGGGTCGGGCCACAGCACGTACAGCACGCGCGGGCGCGGGCGACCGGCTACCCGCACGGAGACGGCCTGGATCCGCTCGCGCAGCGTGGCCACCGCGCGGCCCGCGCCTTCGCCGCGGTCAGTCAACCGGCCGAGCCGCGAGAGCAGATCGAGCACGTCGGCCACCGTGATCGGATTGACGAGGTAGACCGGGATCTTGAGCCGGGCGAGCTGATCGAACGTCTCGTGGCGGTTGCCCGAGGTCGTAGCGACCACGAGATCGGGCTTGAGCGCCACCATGGTCTCGAGGCTCGGGGCGAGCATCCCCCCGACGCTCGGCTTCCGGCGCGCCTCGGCCGGGTAGTCGCAGAAGTCGGTCACGCCGACGAGCCGGTCCTGCGCGCCGATGGTGAAGAGGATCTCGGTGACGCTCGGCACGAGCGAGATGATGCGCGCGGGCGGGGCGGGCAGGACGAGACGCCGCCCGGTCTGGTCGGTGGTGGTCAGGGCCGGCGCGGCCTGCGGCACCAGGACCAGGGCCAGGGCAAGCGAGGCGAGGATGCGGATCACGAAGATCCGCCCGCGTCGGCGCGGTCGGTGACCCCGGCCGACTTGAAGGTGGCCATCTCGCCCAGGACGGCGCGGGCCGCCCGCGCGAGGCTGATGCAGAGGGCCGCGCCGGTGCCCTCACCGAGGCGCATGCCGAGATCGAGAAAAGGCTCGAGGCCCAGGGCCTCGAGCACGCGGGCATGACCCGGCTCGGCCGAGCGATGCCCGGCCAGTAGCGCCCCGCGGGCCTCCGGTTTGAGACGCACCGCGGTCAGGGCGGCCGCGCCGGCGATGAAGCCGTCCAGCACCACCGGCACCCGGTAGGCGGCGCCGGCGAGGATCACCCCCACCAGACCCGCGATCTCGAAGCCGCCGACCTTGGCGAGCGTGTCGAGCGCGTCGGCGGGATCCGGCTGGTTCACGTCGAGCGCGCGCCGGATGGCGTCGACCTTGCGACGCCGGCCCGCCGCATCCACGCCGGTGCCGGGGCCGGTGACGCTCTCCACCGCGGCGCCGGTGAGCGCCACCACCAGCGCGCTCGCGGCGGTCGTATTGCCGATGCCCATCTCGCCGGTGCCGATCAGATCCGCGCCGCGCGCGCGTTCGGCCTCGACGAGCCCGATGCCGGCTTCGACGGCGCGAACCGCCTGGTCCCGGGTCATGGCGGGACCGCGGGTCATGTCCGCGGTGCCCGGCGCGATCTTGCGGTCGCGAAGGTCGGGATGACGCGGAAGCGGTGCCGCGACCCCAAGATCCGCCACCACCACCCGGGCTCCCGCGTGGCGCGCGAGCGCATTGACCGCCGCGCCCCCCCGCAGAAAATTCTCGACCATCTGGGCGGTGACGATCTGCGGGTACGCGCTCACACCCTGCGCGACCACCCCGTGGTCGCCCGCGAGCGTGAAGATCACCGGATCGCGCAGCGGCGCCGGGCAGACCCCCGAGATGGCCGCGAGGCGGACCGCCAGCTCCTCCAGTCGGCCGAGGCTGCCCGGCGGCTTGGCGAGCTGGTCGAGCCGCCGGCGCACCTCGACCTCGGCGCCCGGATCGGGCAGCGCGACGATGCTAAGGAGCTTCGTGAGCGCGGTCATGGGGGGCGGTGGGAAGCGGTGCGTCCTTCACGACCAGGGGAATGCCCGCCACCATCAGGGTCACCCGATCGGCGGCGGTGGCGAGGCGCTGATTGACGAGGCCGAGGAGGTCGCCGAATCGCCGACCCAGCGCGGTGGGCGGGTGCACCCCCGCGCCCACCTCGTTGGTGACGGTGACGAGCGAGGCGAGGCGCTCGCGCATCAGCTTGGCCAGATCGTCCGCGGAGGCCAGGATCGCGGTGTCGTCGTCGCCCCGCTCCACGAGGTTGGCGACCCAGATGGTGACACAGTCGATGATCAGCACGTCGTGCGAGGCGGCCGCGCGGCGAGCGGCGGCCACGACGTCGCGCGGCTCCTCCAGCGTGGTCCAGCCCGCGGGGCGCTCCGACCGGTGCCGGGCGATCCGCGCAGCCATGTCCGGGTCGAGCGCGCGCGCGGTTGCCAGAAAGGCGACCGAGCCGCCGATCTGCCGGGCCTGCTCGAGCGCGTTCCGGCTCTTGCCGCTACGGGCACCGCCCAGTACGAGGCGCGAGTGGTGGGCAACCGTCACCCAGGTCCTCCCTCGAAGACCGGCGCGGAGTGGTGGTGTCGGGCAGGTCTCCTGGCTCTCGGATCGTCCTACTCCCCGCGCCTTCCCGGTCCGAGTCGAGCCGGACCAGTGGCCGATCGCGGGTTTCGTCCCCGATTACAGTGACGGGGTCGCGGCGGATTCGCACCGCCTTCCCTGGGGCCCGCACCCGGCGGGCCGCCCGGACACCTTGGACGGCCAGACCCTAACAGGGCGGCGAAGGGAGGTCAAGCGGGGGCCGGGCGGCGGAGGCCGGCTCACCAGCGGGAGAGACGGTCGATGCGACGCCGCTCACGCTTGGTGGGGCGGCCCGCTCCCGGCGGACGGTACGCGGGCGGCGCGCTGCGCGCCTCGCGGGGCGGTGGGGGCGGCGTGAGGTCTTCGTAGAGGAGCGCGGCTTGACTACCGCTGCCTCGGCGATCGGCGAGGGCGGCCACGCGGACGATGCGGCGGCTGCGCGGCAGGGTGACCCGCAGCAGGTCGCCGGGCCGCACCAGCTTGGAGGGCTTGGCCGCGTCGCCGTTGACGTCCACCTTGCCGCCGTGGCACGCCGCCGCGGCGAGGGTGCGGCTCTTGAAGAATCGTGCCGCCCACAGCCACTTGTCGATCCGCGTGTCCGGCATCAGGTTTTTACCGTAGCACACGGCCTGCGTGAGAGACTGAGACCGCTCATGAACCGGAACACGATCGGGCTCCTGGCGGGCGTCACGCTCCTGGGCGCGGCGCTCCTGGCGACCGCGCCGCTCCGCGCGGCCGACCCGGGAGCACTCGTGGTCGAGGACTGGGCCAAGCAGCCGGAGGGCAAGACCGGCATCCCCGACGGGTGGACGGGACAGAACTGGGGCAGTCCGAAGTACGACTTCCGCATCGAGACCCACGGCGGCCGCAAGGTCCTCCGCGCGAAGAGCCAGGACGACAGCCCGACGATCTCGAAGGAGGCGAAGGTCAACGTGAAGGACCGGCCGATCCTCCAGTGGAGCTGGCAGGCGGTGACGCTGCCGAAGGGCGGCGACGCCCGGAAGTCGGCCACCGACGACCAGGCCGCGCAGCTGTACGTGACCTTCCCGCGCTTCCCGCAGGCGGTCCGCTCGCGCATCATCTCCTACCTGTGGGACACCACCGCGCCCGCCGGAGCCATATTCAAGAGCGAGAAGACCGGGCTCGTGACCTACGTGGTCGTGCGGTCCGGGCCGGCCGAGGCCGGGAAGTGGGTCACCGAGAGCCGCAACGTGCTGGAGGACTACAAGAAGATCTACGGGGACGCGCCGAGGGAGGACGTGGGGGCGATCTCGATTTCCATCGACTCCAACGACACGCACTCATCCGCCGAGTCGTTCTTCGGCGAGATCCTCTTCCGCAAGCCCTAGCACCGGAAAGGAGGCGCCATGGCACCGTACGGCGCGACGCTGCTCCGCCTGATCCTCGGGATCATCTACATCATGCACGCCTACCTGGCCCTCGTGATCAACACGCCGGCGGGCACGATCAACTACAACGTCAAGGCCGGGATCCCCTTCCCCGAGATCGCCACGTGGTACTTGATCCTGGCCCACGGGCTCGGCGGCGTCTTCCTCGTCCTGGGTCTCTTCACCCGGTGGGCGGCCCTGGCCAACGTTCCCGTGATGCTGGGCGCGCTCCTCTTCGTGCATCTGAAGAACGGCTTCTGGGCCTTCAAGAACGGCTACGAGTACGTGCTGGTGCTGCTGGTCGCCTCGGTCGCGGTGGCGATGATCGGCGGGGGCGCGCTCAGCCTGCGACGGTAGCGCCCGGCGCGGCGGGGGCGACTAGCGGGACGGGGCGGGAAGCGGGAAGGTGTCCGCCGGTACCGAGCTGACACCCTGCGTCAGGGCGGCGTCCGTTTGCCTGCCACCCTTGACGGTGATGCGCTGGTCCCAGATGATGCGATCATCGAAGACCCCGACGAGCCGGTACTGACCCTCGGGCACGTCCTTGAACTCGAAGCGCTCGCCCAGGGAGACATCTCTCCTCATGCCCACGTGCCGCGTCTCATCGTCCGCCCCGGCCAGGGATATCCTGATCGGCACCCGATGCTCGGCCGGGCTGACGGCCGGCCACTGGGTCTGGCCGGCGACCGAGCCCTGCGCGGCCGGGTCGACCTTCCTGGACGTCGCGTCGGATGCGGCGGATCGTCCGGCCACCGCGGGAGCCTCGACCAGGGCCCCGACGCGCGCGAGCCAGCGGCGGGCTTCCTGATACTCGGTCGACTCGGCGGAGGCGTTCGCCACCACCCAGCGGAGCTGCGCGATCGCTTCCGGCCGCCGATCGAGGAACGAGTAGGCGATGCCGAGGACGAAGCGGAGCGGCACGCTATTGGGCTCGAGGTCGATGGCCTGGCGGAACTTCTCGACGGCGCCCGCATGGTCGCCCCGGGCCATGAGCGCGTCTCCCTCGGCGCGCAGCTGCGCGACCGGGGAGACGGCGCTCGTGACCGGTTGGTACGCGGGCGGCTGCTGGCAGGCCGCGAGGAGCACGGCCGCGGCCAGGAGCAGTATCCGCACGACTAGTGCTCGCGGAACGCGGAGATGCGCATGTTGTAGAGGGCCATGAGCGCCCGGTCGATATTCTCCTTGCTGGCCAGGATCCTCATCGTGCCGCTCGTCTTGACCGAGAACTCGGAGAAGCCGCTCAGCTCGCCCGCGTTGGTCTCGTTGGTGATGAGGGCGCCCCGGATCTCGGTGTTGCTGCTCCCGAGGAAGGCGGACGAGTTGTTGCGCCCGGTCAGCAGCACGATCCCATTCCATCTGAACTGACCGGTCTGGAAGAAGGCCAGGTCGGAGTCCTCGACGACCAGGATCCCGTAGCCCGTGATGGGATTGGACCCGTCGACCGCGAGGCCGCGGAACAGGGAATCCGGGTCGTACTCGCCCCTGACGTAGAGCATGGTGGGGGCGGTCGCGGAGCCGAGGTTCACGGTCTGGTTGATCTGGCTGGCCCCCCCGCAGTTGTTCGTGACCGTCACGACGTTCGCGGTGCCCGTGCTGGCCATCCTGAGCCCTTCCGGCTTGTCGTGAGGAGCTCCCCCGGCGGGATACTGGCAGGCCATGGTACTGTTGAGAATCTGGGTCGAGGGATTGGCCGCCAGGTTGGCCATGAACTTCGAGATCAGGCTCGGAGTGAGCGTGGAGTCGTCCGCGATCGAATTCCGGCCGTTGCCGGGGGCTCCGGCGACGGCGACGCCGTCGGTCGCCGCGGTGTACCCGTCGCCGTCGTTCGTGCCGTGGAGATACTCGCGCTTGGCCAGAGTGCCGAAGCCGCTCTCGGCGATGGCCTCGATCGCGCCGCTGGCCGCGGTCATCGCGTACTTCAGCGCGCCGACCCCCGTGGGAGCCACCGCCGGCCCCCACGTATCCGCGTCCTTCCAGTCGCGTCCGTCGACCCAGTAGCACCCGACGGAGATCGCACAGGGCGGTGTGTTCGTATAGGTATCGCCCTGGACGCCGGGCAGGCTCACCGCCCCATTGATCGGCAGGTTACCACGCTGCACCACCGCGGTGACCGTCTTGCTGGCCCCGTTGAAGGTGCCGGTCGACTTCAGGATCACGATCTTGTTGTTGTCCACCGAGGTGCTCGTGTCGAGCGTGTTGCCGCTGCCGATGAGCGCCTGATCGGTGTTCAGCGTGTTCAGGTCGTTGCGCAGCGTCACCGTGAAGGTGCCCGAGGACGAGGTCAGTCCCGGGAGGACCTGGCCCGTCACCAGCACCTTGCACGTGATTCCCGATCCACAGTTCACACCCCCGGTGGTAAGGCCGCTCCCCAGCAGGGTGGCGTCATCGAACGCCTTTCCGCCCAGCTGATTGAAGCCCCACTCGATCCCGCTCTCGGCCAGCTGGCGGGCCCGCGCGCCGTCGGAGAGGTTCCGCGAGATCTGCGGCTCCACCGCCCCGAGCGACATGAAGGTGATGGTGAGCATCGTCAGGACCATGAGAAGGATCATCGCGAGGGGAAGCGCCACCCCGCGCTCATTGCCAAGAAGTCTGCGCCACTTGCTCATACCGGCCTCCCGCCGTGTGACTTGGGTCATCGATTCCTCAACCGAACGCGGTCGGTCATCGTCACGTAGGCGCCCTGGTTCGCGGTCTGGGCGCTGATCGAGATGTCGACGATCCGCATGGCCTCTTGAGCCGACGTGACGTTGCTGTTCTCGTCACGGTACGTGAACGACAGCGCGGTGATGCCCGAGGCGATGGTCTGAGGGGTGGAGTCCACCACGCTCTCCTGACGCGTCAGGTTTCCTCCCGAGAGTGAGTACGTAACCTGCTCACCCCGGCACGCCGTCGCGGGGCACATCATCGGATCGGTCACGAGCACGGTGTTCTGAATCGGTGTGCACGGGACCGTGCAGGTCGAGCCATTCCAGTTGTACTGGAGCGTGAGCGCGGTAGCGCTCTGGCTCGTGATGGGATAGAACCGGTAGCAGGTCGTGCTGGCCGTATACAAGGGATAGTTCGTCGCGTTCGGGCAGAGGGTCGGATCCGACTCGGGGGTCAGGGGCTCGTAGCCGGCCTCGCGAAGGTCCTTGACCAGGCGCTCCATCGCCACCCGCACCGTCTGCTGGCCGTCGACCTGGGTCGTCCCGAACCAGTACGCCTGCTGTCCCGACATGACCAGCCCCAGCAGGCTCGCCATCACGAGACCCACGATGGCACAGACCACCAGCATCTCGGCCAGGGTGAAGCCACGCTCGTTGCCCATGACGTCTCCTCGACTCATCGGTTGGCCAGGAAGATCGACAGCGCGACCGATCGCTCCGTTGTGAGCACGCCCCGCCCGGTCACCGGACGGTAGAACACGTTCACGTCCACTCGGGCACCGGGTATGCCCAGCGCACCGCCGCCGGTCAGGTCAAGGGTGAGGGTCGTGGTTCGGCGGTAGGTGGAGGCCCCCGAGATCGAGCCGTAGGCCTCGGTGGCCGGCAAGTTGGCGGCCGTCAGCTGCACGAGGCCGGTCTGCCTCATGGCCAGCTCCTTGGCCTGCTCGATGCGCTGCTCGGCCAGGAAGACCGCCGTGCTCTGCTGGCGGCCAGCCTCCACGCCATCGACGCCGTAGCCAAACCCTGCACTCACGGCGATCAGGCCCACCGAGATGATGGCGCAGGCCACCAGGATCTCGGCCAGGGTGAACCCGGCCTGTCCGCGACGGGACTGCAATCGGCTCAAGGGGTGCATGCTATGGACCTCCACGGCTCCGGCCCGGGTAGACAGCAAGACAGGTGCCAGGCCAGATACGCGCCTCGCGGGCCAGAAGTCTCGATAAGTACCTGGAATCACGGGCCTGTTCGGTAGGAAACACGCACGAAATTGTTGCGGCGACGCGGGGTATCTACAAGTTGTGACAGGCGAACTACACGAACCGTCAGCCGCGGGACGGGATCAAGGGCCCTGGCCAGGCCTCCGTGGCCGACCCGAGCATCCCGGCGATCACGCGTCCCGGCTCAGCCCTCGACGCGATCCAGCCAGACCACCTCGAGCTGAGCGCCGCGGTCGAAGGAGTTCTTCGGGCCGTAATTCTTCACGCGCGGCGACCACGACGAGACGCTCTTCGGGTACGGGGTGTAGAGGTAGTACACCTGCGTGGCCGCGTGCCGCTGGATATCGTCGATGCTCTTCTTGCGTGACGACCTCGACGTGTACCGCCGCTGGGCCTCCAGCAGGACATCGAGCTGGGTGTCGGCCACGTGGCTGCGGTTGGTGGGCTGCCCGCTCCGGAAGAAGTTGTAGAGATAGCCGTCGACCTCCGTGAAGATGGACGATGGCCCCCAGGTCGCCTCGTCGAACTTGTCGAGGAGCGAGCCGCGGATGTACTGCCCGTACTCCTCGTTCACGATCTGCAGGCCACCCCGATCTGCCGGAGATTCGACGCGAGCAACTCCAGGTCCTCGACGTATTCGGGACCGTAGCCCGGCCAGTTGGTGCACCGGACCTTGAGGCCCCCGGCAATGCCGGCCTCCGCCAGCAGCTTCCGGGCCAGCGCGGGGTTGTGGTCGAGGTAGCGGGCTCCCTCGCCGAGGTCCCGGGCGGGCAGCTTCCACTCCCGCATGGAGCTGGGCACCGGCCCGTGATCCTCGTAGCCCTGCCCTTCCAGATGCTGGGCCACCCACCTCTTCCGGTCCACGCCAAGGCTGAGCGCGCGGCGGACCCGTACGTCGCTGAAGGGGGGCTTGTCGGTGCGCATGGCCAGCGTGCGGACGGCGAGCCAGTCCCAGAACAGCACCGGGTAGCCCTGATTCGACCGCCGGAAGGAGGCCACATCCGAGCGCGGAATGCGCGCATCGTAGAAGGGGATGTCCACCTGCCCGGCCCGGAAGAGGGAGAGCTGGGTGGAGCGGTCCTTGATGAAGAGCCACTCGACCTTGTCGAGATAGGGCCGGCGCTGGTCGTAGTAGGTGGGATTCCGCGCGAAAACCGCCTTGACGCCCGGCTCGAAGCGCTCGAGCACGAAGGGGCCGCAGCCGATCAGCGACTCGGCGGCCTTGAAGTCGCCCAGCTTGTCTTCCACCTCCGGGGAAAGGATGGCGCTCCAGGGCTCGGCCAGGTTGTGGAGGAACGGGGCGAACGCGTCGCCCAGGTGGACGCGCATCGTGTACCGATCGAGTGTCTCGACCCTCTCCACCGGCCCGGGCAGCTTCGCGGTCGGTGACTTCCTCAGCGCCCGCTCCATCGTGTACTTCACGTCGGCGGCCACCACCTCTCGGCCGTTCAGCGGGGGCCTCGTCTCCCAGTGGACGCCGGGGCGCAGTTTGATGGTGTAGACCTTGCCGTCCGCCGACGCGTCGGCCCGGAGGGCGAGATCCAGCACCAGCGTGAAGTCCGACGGGCCGAAGCGGGCCCCGTAGACGAACTTGAACAGCGTGCGATGCACGAAGGACGAGACGAGCTGCGTCTGATCGGCGGCGGTGGCCTGGATATCGAAGGTGGAGGGCTCGATGCCGATGTGCTTCAGCACCCCGCCCCGGATCGGCCGCTCGTGGCCCCACGCCGGGCGCGGAACCGCGGTACCGGCGGCCATTCCGGCTCCGATCATGAGGAACCGGCGCCGCCCGAGCGCGGCAGGGCGGGCCCCCGGAGTCGACGGATCCATGCCCGCCGTGCCACGAGACATTGCGCGGGATTATAGCAGCGGGGCGCGAGTGTCGTGGCCCACCGGCTCGCAGTGGTTCAACGTGCGTAGGATCCAGCGCGGCCCGCTGAGCTCGAGGATGGAGAGCGCGCCGTAGTCCTGGCCGAGGGCGAGGAGTCGCTCGGGAGGGAGCCCGAGCACGCGGCACAGGATCGCGCGATTGCTCCCCCCGTGAGCCACCACCGCCACCCTACCGCCCGCATGGCGCGCCACCAGCGCCTCGAAGGCTGGCCAGACGCGCGCGTAGAGGTCCGGCAGGCTCTCGCCCTCGGGAAACTGGAAGCGGCCGACGTCGGCCATCCAGGCGTCGAAGGCGACCCGGTCGAGGGCGCGGATCTCCTCGGCGGTGAGTCCCTCCCAGCGGCCCATCGCGAACTCCCGCAGGGCGGGCTCCACGATCGCGGAAAGGCCGCGGGGAGCGGCCAGGATCTCGGCGCTGCGGCGCGTGCGCACGAGGTCGCTGCAGTAGATCGCGTCGAGTGGGCAGCCGCGCAGGCGGTGAGCGAGAGCGGCCAGCTGGGCCTCGCCCAGCGGGGAAAGCGGCACGTCGAGGTGACCGATGAACCGGCGGGTCTCGGCGCCGATCACGCTGCCGTGGCGCACGAGACAGACGGTGGTGACGCTCAGATCAGTCCCCGGTGGATGGCGGCCACTCCGCCCAGGAGGACGCCCAGCTCCGCCAGCTCCACGACCGCGCCCAGCACGTCACCGGTGAGCCCGCCGAGCCGGACCGCCGCGAACCCGGCCCACAGCATCGCGGCGCCCCAGGCCGCCGCCGCGATCGCGACGCCCCACGGGCCCAGCAGCCAGGCCGCCAGCGCGACGCCGCCCACCGCGTGGGCGAGGCCGGCCCACCGCGACAGGGAAGCCACGAACGCGGCGCCGAGCCCCTGCCCCGGCGTGGCCGGGGGCAGCCAGGCGCCGGCGAGGATCGGGGTCACGCGACCGATCACGGGGGCCAGCACGAGGAGCCGATACCGGACGGGGGCGGAGAGCCCCGCGAGCGCGGTCACGGACAGCAGGAGGAACAGGGCGAGGCCGACGGCGCCGAATACTCCGATGCGGCTGTCCCGCATGATCGCGAGACGCCGCTCGCGGTCCCGGCCGGCCAGCCCGTCGAGGCAATCGGCCAGCCCGTCGAGGTGGATCGCGCCGGTCGCGGCCTTCCACGCGGTCACGAGGAGCGCCGCGCCGACGAGTGGCGGGAAGACGGCGTCGATGAGCCGGCCCGCCCCCGCGAGCAGTGCGCCCAGCATCAAGCCGACCACCGGGAACCACCAGGCGGCGCGGCCGAGCGCGGTGGGCTGCGCTTCCCGGCCGGGAACCGGGACGACGGTCAGGAAGCGGAGGGCCAGGATCAACGAGCCCATGCTCGTGGGGCGGCGGCGGCCACGCCGCTCAGACGGGCAGGACCGGATTGCGTCGAGTCGGGAATTCGAGCTGCTTGGACTGAGCGTACGCGAGGCGCTTGATCAGCTCGTCGCGCAGCTCGGAGCCACCCACGATGCCATCCACCAGCATCTCGGACGCGAGCTTGTAGATGTCGACGTCGCGGGCGTACTCCTCGCGCTTCTGCTGGACGTAGGCGGGGCGCTCCGACTCCGGAAGCTCCATGATCTTGTTGTAGTACACGGCATTGATCGCGGGCTCGGGCCCCATGATGGCGACCTGCCCCTGAGGCAAGGACAGGGCCGCGTCCGGCTCGAAGGCCGGCCCGCACATCGCGTACAGCCCCGCCCCGTAGCACTTGCGCACGACGACACAGATCTTCGGCACGGTGGCCTGCGAGGTCGCGAAGACCATCTTGGCCCCGTGGCGGATGATCCCCGCCCGCTCCACCTTGGTGCCCACCATGAAGCCCGAGACGTCGGCCAGGTACACGAGCGGGATATTGAACGCATTGCAGAGCCAGATGAAGCGCGCCGCCTTGTCGGCGGAGTCCACCATCAGCACGCCGCCCTTGACCTTGGGCTGGTTGGCGACCAGCCCGACCGCGCGCCCGCCCACCCGGGCGAAGCCGACGATGATCTCCCCGGCGAAGAGCCGCTTGATCTCGAAGAACGACCCGGTGTCGACCACCCTGTCGATCACCTCGTACATGTCGAACCACTTCCGCTGATCGTAGGGGACGATCTCCTCGATGGATCGCCCCGGCTTGGGCGGCGCCGCCTCCACCGGAGCGGACCGCTCCCGGAAGGAGCCGGGCATGTAGCCGAGGTAGCGCCGGCAGAGATCGATGGCCTCCTCGTCGGAGGCGGCCAGCACGTCGCCGCAGCCCGACACCGTGCAGTGCATGCGGGCGCCGCCCAGCTCCTCCAGCGTGGTCTTCTCGCCGATGGCCATCTCGACCATTCGCGGCGAGCCCACGTAGAGGCTCGCCTTGCCGTCGACCATGATGACGCAATCGGTGAGGGCGGGCAGATAGGCGGAGCCCGCCGGCGACGGCCCGAAGAGGATACAGACCTGCGGCACGACCCCGGAGAGCTGCACTTCATTATAGAAGATGCGCCCGGCGTGGAAGCGCCCGGGGAAGATCTTGATCTGCTCGGAGATGCGCCCGCCCGCGGCGTCCACCAGGTAGAGCAGCGGCACCTGCAGCCGCTGGGCGCGCTCCTGGATCCGCACGATCTTCAGGACGGTCTTCTCGCCCCACGAGCCTGCCTTCACCGTGTAGTCGTTGGCCATGATGCACACGGTACGGCCGCTGACCGTGCCCACGCCGGTCACGACGCCGTCGGCGGGAGTGTCGGGCTCCTGGTTGCGCGCGAAGAGGAAATCCTCCTGGAACTCGGTGCCGGGATCCAGGAGGAGCTTCAGCCGGTCGCGGACGAAGAGCTTGCCTTCTTCCTTGAGCTTGTCGCGATACTTGACGTGACCCTGCTCGATGCGGCTCCGTTCCTGCCGGTAGCGCTGCTCGCTCACGGATTCGAGGGATTCGGATTGGCCCAGAGGATGATGATCAGCACACCGTTGCCGTAGGGCGGACCGCCCAGGACCGCGGGCGCGCCCGGGGCGGCCAGGATGCTGGCGTTCATCTCGGGATGCTCGCCCCGCAGGAGGCGCACCCGCATGCGCACGGACGTGCCGTGGAGCTGATCCGGCGTCACCTCGAGCCAGCGCTCGCCCGGTACCGCGAAGCGCTGCTGGGCGCCCAGCGGCCCCTCGACACGCTGGCGGTCGAGCGTCGTGTAGTCGGTGTAACGGAATAGCGTCTGCAGTCGCGGGAGGAGCCGCCGGAGTCGCTCGTCGGTCTCGGGCTCCGCCTTCGGCCCGGGCGAGACCTGCGAGCTCTTGGGGCCGACCTGCCCTTCGCGGGCGCTGGACGCCTCCATGATACGGACGCCGAACCGGATGATCTGCTGCGCCTCGACCGGGGCGGCCCACGCCAGCGTGAGGCCGAGCCAGAGGATCAGGGCGAGCATCGGCCCGAGGAGCCCTTTGAGACGCTTGCGCGCGTTATGCAGCCTGGACATCACGGTCCCGATCGGGCAGTTCAGCACCTCGGCGATCTCGCGATACGAGAGGCCCTCGACGTCACTCAGCATGATAATCGTTCGGGCCTTGGGCGGCAAGGCGTCGAGCGCGCGCCGGATGCGCTCGCGCTGCTCGGCCCGCATCGCCGCCTGGTCCGGCCCACCGCCCGGATCGGGCGTCGTGCGCGCCCATTCCTCCTCGGTCACCCGCTCCGGGCCGAAGGCGCGCGCCTGGGCGCCCCGCTGCCGGTGACGATCGGTGGCCACGTTGATGGTGATGCGGAAGAGCCACGTGTAGAAGGCCGACTGTCCCCGGAACGTCGGCAACGAATGAAACGCTCGGACGAATGCTTCCTGGGCCACGTCCCACGCCTCCTCGCGGTCGTGCAGGACCTGGTAGGCCAGGCGCCACACCCGCTGACGATACTTCTCGACGAGGGGCTCGAACGCCGAGGCATCTCCGGCGATGCACCGCTGGATGAGCTCGCGCTCGTCGATTCCGGAGGACTCCGGGAGCCCGGCGGAGCCGGACGGCGTGTCGGACGGCATCACGACCGGACCCGGCCGTGGCCCTCGCGCCCCTTATCCGATGATCGGTTGGACGGCAGGAACGTTGCCCGCATTCACGGCCGGCGCCGCGGGGCGGCCCGCCGGCCGCCGGGGGGCGCGGCCGAGCCGCCCAGCAGCGCGTCCACGCCAAGCAGGTAGCTGGCCGGCCCGAAGCCCGAGATCTGTCCGACCGCCGCGGCCGCCACCACCGAGTGGTGCCGGAACTCCTCGCGGGCGTGGATATTGGAGAGGTGCACCTCCACCACGGGCACGCGCACCGAGGCCACCGCATCCCGCAGGGCGATCGAGTAGTGGGAGAGCGCGCCGGGATTGAAGACGACGCCGCGGAACCCTTCTCGCGCCGCCGCCTGGATCCAGTCGACCAGCTCGCCTTCGTGATTGGACTGCCGGCAGACCGCACGCGCGCCGCGGCTCTCGGCGTGACGCTGTACGGCGCGGTTCACCTCCGCGAGCGTGACGCGGCCGTAGACGGCCGGCTCGCGGGTGCCGAGGAGGTTGAGGTTCGGACCGTGGAGCACGAGGATGGCGGGCGCGGCGCGGCGTGCCATTGGTGGGAGAGAATACACCGCCCGCGGCGACCGCGGCAAATACCCGAGGCCCGCCGCTCCGTACTATGCTCCCCCCTCAGGCGGGCGCGTCGCGTGGAGCGTCGGGGCGCTGGTGCGCGGGCAGGGCCGAGGCCACGACCGCCTGCACGCGATGGGCGAGATCGCGCGCGGCCCCCTTCACATCCGACTCCGCGGGAGGCGCGATGACCGGATGATAGATGATGGTGAGGCGGCCGGGTCGCGGCAGCCGCCGATCCGGCGGCCAGGATTCGTGACCGCCGATGATCGTGACAGGCATGATGGGCACGCCGAGCGAGCAGGCCAGCCGGAATGCGCCGAGCCGGAAGCGCTGCACGCGTCCGTCCTGGCTGCGCCCGGCCTCGGGGAAGATCATGACCGCTTCCCCGGCGTGCAACAGCCGCACCGCCGTCCGCGTGGCCCCGGCGTCGGCGCCCTCGATGTCCACCGGAAAGGCCCGCAGCCGGCGGATGAGCCAGGCGAGGCCCCGGACGCGGAACAGCGCGTTCCAGGCCATGTAGTGGACGCGCCGGCGCACCGGGATCGTCGCGAGGACGGGATCGGCGAAGGTGACGTGGTTCGGCACGATGAGGAGAGGCCCCGAGCGGGGAACGTGATGGACGCCTTCGAAGCGGATGCGGAAATACAGCCGCGCGCCGAGCCAGATCAGCGGGCGGAAGGCGTCGACCACGGGCGTGCGCACGGCCCGATAGTGCCACGCCGCCCCTGACGCCGACAATGGCCGAGGCCGCCACGCGCCCGCTCGTCATCGCCCATCGCGGCGCCTCCGCCGACGCGCCCGAGAACACCATCGCCGCGTTCGAGCTGGCCCTCGAGCAGGAAGCCGACGGGATCGAGCTGGACGTCCATCTTTCGGCCGACGAGCACCCGGTGGTGATCCACGACTTCACGCTCGAGCGCACGACCGACGGCGCCGGCCCCGTGAGCGATCACACCGTCCGCGAGCTCAAGCGCCTGGACGCGGGCGGCTGGCGCGATCGCCGATTCCGCGGGCAGCGGGTCCAGACGCTCCAGGAGGTCCTGGAGCGCTTCCGCGACCGCGCCCGCTTCTGGGTGGAGCTGAAGGGCGGCTCCGCGCTCTATCCCGGCATCGAGGAGCGCGTGGTCTCGCTGCTCGAGATCTACGACGTCGTTGATCGCGCCCTGGTCCAATCCTTCGACCACGAAGCCATCGCGCGGATTCGCGCGACGAGCCCGGAGATCCGGGTCGGCGCCCTGGTGGCCCAGGCGCCGCTCGACGCGGCCCTCCTGCGGCCGGGAGCCGCGAACGCGATCTGCCCCGGGGCACACCTGCTCACGGAGGAGGTGCTGTCGGCGATCCGAGGAGCCGGTCTGGAATGCTACGTCTGGACAGTCAACGAGCCGGCCCAGATGGACCGGCTCGTTGGGTGGGGCGTGAACGGAATCATCACCGACCGGCCGGGCGTGCTGCGTGCCCGGCTCGGCCGGTAGGTGAGATCAGCGGTCAGTCGTCCTCGGGCTCGTCGGCGTCCGCCGTGGCAACTACCGCCTCCAGGTGCGGCAGCATCCGCTCGAGCCGGTCCTGACAGCGCACGCAGGTGGTCACTTCGGGCATGGCGCGCAGGCGCGCGGGGGCGATCGCCTCACCGCACTCCTCACACACCCCGTACTCCCCACCCCGCAGCCGCTCGAGGGCCTCGGCCAGCTTGTTGGCGCGCTCCACCAGCAGGCTCCGGGTGGCAAAGTTCATCTCCCGATCCTCGTTCAACCGGATGACGTCGACCTCGTCGGCCAGCGGTGAGTTGTCGCCCAGACCGCCACCGAGCTCTTCCAGCTTCGCCCCACCCATGTGCCGGATGCGCTGCATGGTGTGGCTGAGTTCTCGCTCAAGGCGCTTCTTGATCTCGTCCATCGTCCTCTCCCTCCTGGGCTTCGGGTCACCGTGACCCCGCCCGGCTGGCCGTCCTGCGTGCAAGGCCTATGCCTGGACAGCGCACGAGAGAGACGGGATAAAACCGCCAATATTCGAGGGACATCAGCGGTGGACGTGAGCACCCCCGGGCAGATTGCCCGAAGCCATACTGGGAAAATTCGGCAGCGGGTGTGTCAATTCTCGCCGAAACTGACAAGGTCGGCCTGGTCCAGCGGCAGGACAGAGTCGAGTTCCGCGACCTGGAAGGGCCGAACCTAGGCGGCGACCGGCAGCGTCATCCTGAACGAACTGCCCTGGCCCAGGACGCTTCTGGCGGTGAGTGACCCCCCGTGGGCCTGCACGATCTCACGGCTTATGGGCAACCCTAGCCCAGCCCCTTCCGGCTTGGCGGTCAGCGTGTCTCCCACCTGGCGGAACTTCTCGAAGATCGCGCCGATCTGCCCCGGTGGGATGCCGACTCCGGTGTCCTCGACCTCCACGACGGCTTGGCTCGCCTCCTGGTAGGTGCGGACATGCACGCGCCCCTGGGAAGGGGTGAACTTCGCGGCGTTGGAAAGCAGGTTGGTCAGCACCTGGATGATCTTGTCTCGATCGGCGAGAACCTCCTGGTCACCGGCGGAGGCGTCGACCACAAGCGTGATCGCCTTGTCGTCGAACAGGGAACGGTTGGCCTCGACCGCATGGATCACCACGTCGCCGAGCCTCAGCGGCTCGAGCCGCCACTCCATCTTCCCCGCTTCGATTCGTGACAAGTCCAGGAGCTGGTTGATCATCCGCGAGAGCCGCTGGCTCTCTTCGGCGATGATGGCGAGGAACTGCTCCTGCCGATCCCGGGACATCTCGCGGGCCGCGAGGAGATTCTCCGAAAGTGAGCGGATCGAGGTCAGCGGCGTGCGGAGCTCGTGGGAGACCGTGGAGACGAAGTCGCTCTTGAGGCGGTCCAGCTCCTGGAGCCGCCGGTTCGCCTCCTCGAGCTGAGCGGTACGCTGGCTCACTTTCCCTTCCAGCGCCCGCGACAGGTCCCCCAGCTCCCGGTAGAGCTGCGCGTTGTGCAGCCCGAGCCCCAGCTGAACGGCGAGGGTGCGGAAGAACTGGAGGAACTCGGGCGAGAAGTAGACACGCCCGGTTGACGAGTACGCCGATAGCACTCCGATGGGGCGCTCCTCGATCGCGATGGGCGCGTGAACGAAGGACCGCGGCGCGGGCATCTCACGGGCGGGCAGCACCAGGGGCTTCCGGATGAGGGTGGCATCCTCCACCACCACCAGCCGGTTGTCCAGGAAGCATTCGCCAAAGTAGCTCGCGCGGGAAGCCGGATCCCCCGTGGCGAAGTCACCCCCCGGCGGGAGCCCCGCCTGGCTCTTCACCCGGAGGCGCCCGTCCGGATCATGCTGGCGGATGATGAGGAGATCGAATTCGAACTCGCGGGTCAGGAGCTCGACGACCCCATCCATCATCTGCTGGGGATCGAGAGTGGATGCGATCCGGCGGGTGGCCTCGTTGAGCAGGCTGAGCTCCCGGACGCGGCGCTGGAGATCCTCGCGGCTCTGCTCGAGGGACTGGGAGACCTTCCCGAACACGTCGTAGATGGCCTCGAAGCGGCCCGTGGCGACCTGGCCCAACCCTTCGACGATGGCTTGCGCCGAGGCGGTACCGACCGCTCCCGAAAGGGTTCGCTCGGCGAACTGCAGCAGCTCGCGGCGATCGGATTCCGTGAGTAGCTGCGGGTCACGCGTGCCCCGCGCCTCGAAGAAACCCCGGAATGCCGCCTGCGCCTTGTCGCGCCCCGTGAATTTGCCGACGAGCTCTTGCAGGCCCTCCGGCGTGAGCGCCTGGCTTCCCAGGGGTGCCGGCACGCGGGGCTCTTTGCGCCCGAACACCCCGACGAAGCGCTCGGCCTGGGCCACCTCGATGGCGGACGGCCGCGAATAGAGCGACACCAGGGCGAAGGCCGCCACGTTGAGGGCGAGTGACCAGAAGACCGTGTGGGCCCAGAGTCCCATTCCGCCGACCCCGAACAATTGCTCCGGGCGGAGCCATTCGACGCCGAAAGGGCCGGCGGTGATCAGGCTCTCCGGGACCCAGCCGGACCGGACGAAGGAGGGGAGGAGCAGCGTGTAGCACCAGACGAGGAATCCCGCCCCGAGGCCAGCCAGGGCTCCAGCCTTGGTGCCACGCTTCCAATACAGGCCGGCGAAGAAGGCGGGCGCGAACTGGGCGACGGCGGCGAAGGAGATGAGCCCGATATTGACCAGCGTGTAGGACTCGCCGATCGCATGGTAGTAGACGTAGCCGAGGAAGATGGTCAGGGCGATCGCCAGACGCTTGCTGTTGATCAGGAGCCCCGAGATGTCCCCCGTGACCCCGCGGCGGACGAACCAGGGCACCACCAGATTGTTCAGGATCATGGTGGAGAGCGCGATGGACTCCACGATGACCATTCCAGTGGCGGCGGAGATCCCGCCGATGAACGCGAAAAGAGCGAGCCACTGCTGCTGGGCGTGCATGGGGAGCGTGAGGACGAAGTAGTCGGCGGAGGTCGGGCCGGCTCCCGGGAAGGTCAGGAGGCCGCCGAAGGCGATGGGGAGCACGAAAACGTTGATCAGCAGCAGATAGGCCGGAAACATCCACATGGCGGTCTTGATGTGAGACTCGTGCGTGTTGCCGATGACCGCCATGTGGAACTGCCTGGGCAAGAACATGATCGCCATCATGCTGAGCCAGGTGAGGGCCGCCCAGTCGCCGTACGAGAAGGCGGGATCCCCTCCGAGCATGCGCGCGTACTCGGGCCGGCCCGCGACGCGATCGAAGACGTCCACGAACCCGGCGAAGAGTCCGTAGGTGACGAAGAGACCGACGGCCAGAAAGGCGACGAGCTTCACCAGTGACTCGAAGGCGATGGTCGCCACCAGCCCCTCGTGGCGCCTCGAGGAGTCGAGGTCCCGAGCCCCGAACATGATGCCGAACACGGTGAGGATCACCGCGGTGCCGAAGGCGGTGTCGGCGTAGAACGGCCGGCTCGCCGACGGCACGAGCATGGTCGGAATCGTCGGGTAGCGGAGGAGCACCTCGAAGGTCTGTGAGATCGCCTTCAGCTGCAGCGCGATGTAGGGCGTGATGCCGACCACCATGATCACGGCCACCACGCCCCCCAGCAGAGTGGACTGCCCGTAGCGGGCCCCGAGGAAATCGGCGATGGACGTGATGCTGTTGGCCTTCGCGATGCGGACGGTCTTGCGGAGGACGAACCACCAAACGAGCGCCATGATCGTGGGACCGAGGTAGATGGGCAGAAAGCCCACGCCCGAGGCGACCGCCCGGCCGACGCTGCCGTAGAACGTCCACGACGTGCAGTACACGGCGAGGGAGAGGGAGTAGATCACCGGGCTGTCGATCAGACTCCGACCCGCTCGGGCCTGCCGGTCTCCGTAGTAGGCGATGGCAAACAGCCCGAGGACGTAGATGAGGGCGACGGTGAGGATGCCCCAGGCGGTCAGCACGACGGCCTCACTCCTCGTCGTCCCAGCGGCGGCGGGCCAGCGCCAACACCGCGGCGATCCCGGCGATCCAGACCCCGAAGAGATACAGGTAGAGGGCGGGAATGCCCGCCACCGCCGCGTGCCGGTTGAAGATCGCGAGAACGGGGAAGTTCAGCAGGAGGGCGCCGAGGACGAACAGGAGCGCCAGCTTCTCGCCCACACCCCTCATGACGGGAGCATCCTGCGTGTGCGAGCGGCGCGCGCGGCGTCCAGCGCCTGCCCCAGGGTCCGGATCTGGCGCTTCCCGAGGAGCTCGAGGAGCCGCACGAAGACCTCTGCCGTCGCAAGGGCGTCGCCGAGCGCCGAGTGACGAGCCTGGATCCTGACCCCCAGCCGCGCGGCAACCGCGTCCAGATCGTGGTCCGGGGTCGATGCGTGCACCGCCTGCGACAGGAGGAGCGAGTCCAGCACCGCGCGCGTCCCCGTCAGCGACGGCAACCCGAGTCGCACCACGTCCGGCTCCAGGCAACGCAGATCGAACCACACCTCGTGGCCGACCAGCACGGCCCCCTCGGCAAATCGAAGGAAAGCCGGGAGAACCACATCGATCAAGGGAGCCTCGGCCACCATCGCGTCCGTGATGCCGTGGAACCTGATGCTCCCGGCCGGGATCGGACGCCCCGGGTTGACGAGCGCATCGAAGACCTCGCTCCGTCTGATCACTCCGTCCCGGACGCGGACCCCGGCGATGGACAGAACCCGGTCGCCCGCCTCCGGGTGGAGCCCCGTCGTCTCGGTGTCGAGCACGACGAAGGTCAACTCGTCGAGCGCGCGCGCGCGGTCGGCGGGGAGCAGGGACCGTTCCATCTGGTCGAAGAAGGAGAAGTCGTAGAAGTCCCGCCGCCAGTCCGGCCCCGCCTCGCCGTCCCCGAACCCGGAGACGGTGCCGGCTCCCACGAACCGCGCCCCGGACGGCGGAGACCCATCTCCGGTGCGGCTGGACTCTCGCGTCTCCTCCAGCGGGAGCGTGAACCGGAAGGCCACGCGGTCCGCCTCGGCGACCGCCCACGCCTCGCCGGCGTGGCGGCGAACGATTTCCCTCACGCTGAGACGCCCGGCCGGCCCCACCGTGACGGACACATCCAGCAGCTCCTCGAGCCGCGCCAGCGTGGCCTGTCCATCGGCTCCGGCCTCGATCTGCATCACCTGGCCCCGGCGGCGAGAGCTTCTCACCCACACGCCGCCAGCCGGCGTGCGAAGCGCGAGGAGGTGGCCGAGCAGATGGGCGAAGGCGGCGCTCAGCGCCGAGACCTCCGCCCGTAGCCGGGGCTCCGGAGTGAGGGCTTCGACGCGCACCGCATCCCGGTCCGTCTCGTCGCGCGCAAGACGTCGCAGGCTCACCACGATCAGGTCACTGACCGTAATCTGCTCGAAGTGCCACGGCGCGTGGGCCAGCCCCATCAGCGAAGGAACGCCGACGGACGCCACGAGCCCCGAGAGACGCACGGCCTCGGCATGGATCGCCTCGAGAAGAGGGCGGCTCCCATTCCCGGGAGCGAACGAGGGATCGCCGAGCAAGCTCTCCGACAGGGAGCGGACGGAGGAGAGCGGACCGCGCAGGGCCTCGAGCGTCTCGGTGAGAACACGCCGCTGGTCTTCCTCTCGGCGGGCCGGCCGGCTGACGTCCCGCAGGGCCAGGATGAAGCCGGTGATCCTTCCGTCCCCGCCGAGGAAGGGAGTCATACCCGCGTGCAGGACCGCCCCACTCGCCGGCTGCAAGCTGAAGCGCTCGGCGGTGCTCTGCCCGGCTCGCAGCCGGTCGAGGAAGTGGGCGACCTTCTCCCGGTCCACGAAGTCGAAGAGGCTCCGGCTGAGGAGGCTCCCGGTGGGGGCCCCCAGCAGCTCCTGGGCGACGGGATTTGCCAGGGTCACGAGGCCGTCGAGCGTCGCGACCACCACGCCCTCGTCCAGCTCGGCGAGGATCGCCGAAAGCTTGGCGCGCTCGTCGGTGAGCGCGCGGGTGGCATGCTCGACCTGCGTCTCCAGCCCGCCGCGCGCCTCGCGCACGCGATCGGCCATCCGGTTGATCTCCTCCGCGAGGGCGTCGACCTCGTCTCCCCGGTGCACCGCCAAGCGGTGGTCGGGATGGACCGTCGCCATGAGCTCGGTTCCCCGCTGGATCTCCTGCAATCGGCGCACGAGCGCCCGGCCGAGGCCGTGGGCCGTCACGCTCAGGTAGGCCGTCAGCACGGCGAACCCGACCACGGACGTGAGCAGGAGGGCGGACGGATCCTCGAAGACGCCGCGACGGTAGAGCCAAGCAAGGATGGTCCCCGCCACCAGCGTGGGAACGAGGAAAAGGGCGAGAACAGCGAGGACGAGCTTACGCTCGAGGTTCCAGGGCCGCACGGATCGCCTCGAGGACTTCCGCGTTCCCGAAAGGCTTGGTCACGTAGGCCGCCGCGCCCAGCTCCAGCCCTTTGAGGATCTCCACCTCCTGTCCCTTCGCGCTCAGCATGATGATGGGGATGGAAGTGAGGTCGGGGTCGGACTTGATTGCCTGGCAGAGCTGGTAACCGTTCCGCTTCGGCATCATGATGTCGAGCAGAACAACGTCGGGGCGCAGCCGCTTGACCAGGGCGAGGCCCTCCTCGCCGTCCGCCGCCGAGGCGACCTCGTAGCCCTCGCGTCGAAGCAGGAACTCCAGGGAGAGCACGATGTGGGGCTCATCCTCGACGATCACCACGCGCTCCTTGCTCATGACCCCCAACCCGCGCCGATTATACTCCGCGGCCCCGCACTCCATTCACCCGATGGTCGGTTTGCGCGCGAGCCTCATCCCCCCACCACCGCGGTCTGGAACCGCTCCTCGATCCCACGCTGCAGCCAGGCCACGCTCTTGAACGCCTCCTTGAGCAGGAGACGGTCCGTCTTGCCGAGTGTCCGCGGCTTGATGAAATTGTCGGCCGGGACGCCGGCGTCCAGGCATGCCAGCTGATGCGTGAGCCGGAGGCGGGCGATCACCTGATAGGCATCGCGCAGCTCCCCGACCTCCGCGGCCGTGAAGATTCCCTGCTCTCCGGCCGCCTTGAGCCGGTCGATCGTGTTGGTCGACCGCGCCCCGAGCGACAGCGCATAGACACGCATGGCCTGGGCCATGGGGAAGCCTCCCCTCGCCTTGAGGTCGAGTCGGTCCTTGTGAATGCCGGACCGCTCCACGACGAAGCCGCCGAACAGCCCCAGCGGCACGTGCCGATCCAGCGCGGCGCGGGCCATGTGTCGAAGGAACAGGGTCTGGGTCGGGGCCGTTTTGCATACCCACTCCCAGAGCGTGCGGCCAACCTCCTCCTCGCCGGCAACCGGGCGCAGATCGAAGAACAGGGAGGCCCGGAGCACCGGGTCGGGCTGGGGCGTCTCCATCCACGAGCTGAAGTACCGCCGCCACACGCCGGCGGGCTGGCACCACCGCGAGTTGGAGGCCATGAAGCCGCCCGGGCAGCTTGGAAAGCCGAGGCGAGTCAGCGTCTCGCCCATCGCGGTGGCCAGGCGCTCGAAGTAGGTGGCGGAGACCGCCTCGGCTCCCGCCGGCGGATCCCGGTACACGAGCCCGTTGTCCTGGTCGGTCTTGAGCGTCTGCTCGCGCCGCCCCTCGCTACCCGCGACGAGCCACGAATAGGCCACCGGGGCCCGCCCGTGGCCACCGGCCTCGAGATCGACCTCCACGAGGGCGAGGGCGCGCCGGACCAGCCGGTCGTTGAGCTCGGCCACGATGCGGCCGATGTGGATGGGACCCGCCCCACCCGACGCCAGCCACCGGACGACGCTCTCCACGCGCGGGGCCGCCCGCGCGAGCCCATCGACGTCCGGAGCCGATTCGATCTCTCGGGCGACGCGCACGGGGTGGGCGTCCTGCAACCCCAGGAGGTCGTGGCTCGAGACGACACCGACCAAACGCTCGCCCGATAGCACGCCGAGGTGGTGGATGTTCCGCCGCGTCATCTCCAGGAGCGCGTCGAGGGCCGAGTGCTCGCTCTCGATGGAGAGCAGCGGCGAGGACATGACGCGGGCGGCCGGGGTGCTCGGGTCGAGCCCAGACGCCATGACGCGGGTTCTGAGGTCACGATCGGTGACGATGCCCTGTGGCCTGCCGTCCGCGTCGGCCACGACGACCGAGCCCACCCCGCGCTCGCTCATGAGCCGTGCGGCCTCGGCCACCGGGGTCGCCGGCGGGCACGTCACCGGCGACCTCTCGACGAGGTCACGCACGCGCCGGACGAACAGTGCCAGATCCCCCCCGGAGCCGATCATGAGCTCGCCGCGCCCGGCGTGGTGCTCCGACACCACCGACTGGGGAACGAGGAGACAGCGTGTCTCTTCCACCGCCCGCACCGACCAGGGAGCAGGCGAGCCGGGAATGCCGGGATCGAGCACGTCCCCGGCTCCCAGATACTGGAGGATCTCATCGCCTTCGAGATCAATTCGGGAGACGTGCACCGCCCCGGACTCCAGCACGCAGTACCAGTCCGGCGCCGGCTGCCCTTCGCTGAGGAGCGTGGCGCCAGACGCGAAGCACTCAGGCCGGGCCGCTCTCGCGAGCGCGTCAAGGGCGTCCGCGCCCATGCGGGCACAGCCGGGAAGCCTGGCCAGCAGAGATCGGGAGTCGCCGGTCACGGCGATTGGCCTCGCTGGCGGCGATGATACCTCACGCAGACGAGGTGGACCCACCCGATGCAGATCGGCTACAATCCGGGCCATGAAGGGACGGCACCTGGCCCTTCTCCTGCTTGTCTACCTCACCCTCGACCTGGGTAATCCGTTCATGCCGGGTGCCGTGCAGTTCATGGATGGGCACCTCGAGGTGGTCGACGCGGGCCGGCCAGCACGGAGCGACCTGCCGCTGCCGGCCGGGGTCGACGCGGCCATGGGTCACCGCACGGAGCCCGCGCCGTCACGGACTCGAGCGAGCTTCTCGGCGTTCGCCGATCGGCCGAGGCGCTGGTGGGTCCCCGCGAAACGGGCCCTCTCCGACGCGCCAGCGCCGGCTTCCGCCTCCGACGACCACTAGCTTCAGCCTTCGCCTCCTCGACAGCGGACGCCGCCCCGCGGCGGAGCAGAGATTGTTCAACCGACAGGAGGACGACCATGGCCAAGGTCGGCACGTTTGTCATCGATCCCAAGGCCGGCGGGTACTGCCGGATCACGCTGGACAGCGGTCAGAAGATCATGGTCAACCACGCGCAGGGCGGCTTCAAGGGCGGCCCCCTGACCATCGAGGAGGTGAAGTGGATGGGCCTCGGGGCGGGCGAGATGCTGCTCCAGTGCGACCTGGACAGCCCCCACGGAAAAGACGTGCTCTTGCGGCTGACCCGGGACGCCACGCCGGGGACGGCCGATGCCACGCCCCTGGGGGCCTTCGTCAACTACGTGAAGGGCTGCAAGTCGATCGCCGAGGTCAGGGCGAAGTGCTCGGCGCTCGGATGATGCGTCTCACCAGGACAATGCCGACCACCGCGCCGGCGATCTCAGATGTACGCGCCCTGGATCACCATCCACGACAGCACCATGTCAGTGGCGAGCAGGACGATCACGGTCAGGGCGAGGCGGGTCGGTGACCTCACGCCGGGGCCTACCCTGAAGGGTACGGCCATCCCCGGCCCCGCGCTACCGGAGCTGGAGCTTGACGACGATCCGGACGACGGTCAGCCAGGCGAGAGAGACCAGCCAGATCCACCTCTCGGGCACCCGCCCGGCGGAAAGCAGCCGGCTCACTCGGAACACCGGCTCCGTAGCGATCAAGAAGACCTGCCAGAACGCGCCCTTCGGATTGCGGATCAGGGGCCGCACGAGCACGCGTGCGAGGATCAGCCACGTGGCCGTGTCCACGAGGAACACCACTGCACGGAGCAAGAAGTCGAGAGTCCCCATCGCTGACGATCAGCCAACAACGCACCGCCGGGGGCGGGACTTCCACCCCCGGCGGCGTGTGACGGCGATGCCGGCGCGCGGTTACTCGATGCCGGCGAGCTTCATGGTCGTGCCCTTGGGATACCGCACCTCTTCGACCAGGTCCTGCGTCTGCTGGTCGGGGGGTGGGAACATGAGCGACACGACCCAGATGACGATGAACCCCACCGGCACCCCGAAGACCCCGGCGCCGATCTCCTTGACCCCCAGGATGTAGATGCCCCAGTTGCGGCCGAGGACGAGCAGGATGAGGGCGGTCATGAACCCGGCGATCATCCCGGCGATGGCCCCCTGCTTGTTCGCCCGCTTCCAGAAGATGCCCATCACGAGGGCCGGGAAGAATCCGGAGCCCGCCAGCGCGAAGGCGTAGGCCACGACCGCCACGATGATGTTGATGCGGAAGGTGGCGACATAGGCGCCCGCGACGGCCGCGACGACCAGGAGGAGGCGGGCCGCGGTCAGCCGCCTCACGATGGACGCGTGGGGGTCGATGATCTTGTAGTAGAGGTCGTGGGAGAGCGCGTTGGAGATGGTGAGCAGCAGGCCGTCGGCCGTGGAGAGCGCCGCGGCCAGGCCGCCCGCCATCACGAGCCCGGTGATCACGTAGGGCAGCCCCGCGATCTCGGGGGTCGCCAGCACCACGAAGTCGGTCGACTTGATGAC
>Ga0187893_10001554_pt1 | contig 54805 bp, 60 predicted proteins | sample MA1701074metaG_FD_139574 | JGI IMG/M metagenome (GOLD analysis project Ga0187893, IMG submission 139574) | White microbial mat communities from a basaltic lava cave in the Kipuka Kanohina Cave System on the Island of Hawaii, USA - MA170107-4 metaG ...
TACGGTGGTTTGAAGCCTCCCCCTGCAGAGCGGCTCCGGAGGGCCAAACCTCCATCTCCTGCACAGACCCACACTCAGCAAACGGACCTTCTACACCGTCCACCTCCTATGTTCGTGTCACACGCCTGGGAAGAAATAACGTTCTGATTTGTCCAGGTCTGAGCAAGCTGCCACCGTCGCAACGACGTCTGTGCGCGGGCCCGGGCGAATACGGGCCGCCGCGATCCCGCACACAACCAACGTCTCGCAAGGCGAGTTCGCCGGCTCGCACCACAGGGAGGGGAACCCGAGAACGAGGGGATGTTATCCGGTTTGTGTTTCTTGGCTCGCCCACCTGTGTGCGCCGCGCTCGACGACACGACGGCACGACCTTTAACACAACGAAGGTACAACACTTATGAGTATTGCGACTCGCGCACGCAAGACCGTGCGCCGAGCGATCGTTGCGCTTACCGTTACCGCGATGCTGGCCACCGCCGCGCCAGCATCAGCACAGATGCCGGACAACGACACCCGCCACTGCCATTTCCGGCCCTGGCGGCAGCGCCCTCCTTCTTCTCAATCTTGCCCTCCTCAACTGCTTGATAGCGAGCACCTGTGGAGATCTCGGTGGCGCCAATTTCTCGGGAGGCGACAGCGGACCCGCCACCGCCACGACCAACTAACAAGAACCTCTAAGGTCCCCCGAAGAGGGACCGGGTCCGCTTGCGCCTGGTCCCTCTATTTCTTGGCAAAGGCGCCAAAGTCAAAAAAGGCCGCGGCGGCGACGTGGGCGGGGGCGGGCGGGGCGGCGTGCGCGAGGTTGGACGGACCAATCACGACCCCGGCCACGCCGTGTACGACTGACCTCCATCAGCGGGTTGGGGATGTCGACGTAGACGGATTGGTCCTCGACGGGGCCGACCAGCTCGTCGAGGCCCTCGACCCGGGTGAGGAAGTTCGCCTTGCAGCGGAGGGTCGGCGCGTCGAGGAGCGTCTCCAGCATGCCGGGGACACGAGGCAGGGCCGAGGCCACACCCTCGCAGAACGAGCGTAGCTCGGCGAGCAGATCCATCTCGTCCGCCAGCCCCGCAACGCCGAACGCGCCGATCATCCCGAGCAGGTGGTTTATCACCAAGTAATAGCCAAAGCGCTCGTCGGCGAGCGCGTCCTCGCAGATCACGTCGCTGCGGGCGCCGAGGCCAGGCAGCAGCCTTGCCAGCCGCTCCGCGGCGGAGCTGGCGAAGTAGTAGCCCTGGTTGTCCCGGTACATGTACTCGGCCGGCCACCCCCCGTCCAGGATGACGATCGAGTTCTGCTGGTGCGCCTCCAAGGCGATCCCGTGGGCCGCGTACAGCCAGATCAGCGGCCTGGCCGCCACATCGAGGTAGCGTGCCCACCAGTCATGGGCGACCTCTGCGGTAGGACGACCCTCCGTGGTCGCGAGCGCGAGGACGATCTGGCGGAGGAGCCATGCCCGGGCGTCCCTGTCCGGCCGGTCGGCGCACAGCGCGGCGACGCACGCCGCCTCGGCTCCAGGATCGCCCCACCAGGGGTTCTCGCGGATGACCAGCTCGAAGCCGGACTCCTCAGCGCCGTTCGGGGGTTGGACCGTCGCCCACGCGGGGTCGCGGACGATGTGGAAATCTGGGAACCGAGCTCGCAGCTCGTCGCCGAGGCGGGTCTGGAGCAGGCGGTGTACCTCGACCCCCCGCACCAGCTCCTTGCGCAGGTTCAGCCTCACCGAGTTCGTGACCGGCACCGCGAGCGACAGCTTGAGCATCACGGGCACGTCAGGCCGGTAGACGGTCCGCAAGCTGGAAGTCGGGTGCCATGGGCACCCCATCTCGCCGAGATCACGGATGTCACCCTTCTCGACCAGCGCCTGGACCTCCTGCTGGGCGAGCAGATGGCGAGCCTGCCATGGATGGGTAGGCAGCAGGGCTCGGTCCGGGCCCGGCTCAGCGTCGACCAAGCTCGCAAGCAAGGCCGTGGCGGTCTTGTCGAGGGCCGAGTCCTCCGCCAGGGCCTCTCTCGCGACCGAGAACCAATGCAACGGGAAGGCCCCCCGGAGCTCGGGTGAGTAGCGGTGGAGCTCGTCGGAGGACAGCCCCGCCCGGCTCTTGGGAGTGGGATGCAGCGGGTGGCCGAGGACCAGGGCTTGCTCGGCGGCGAGGAACGTGATCGGTTGCTCGGGCTCCCGCGACCGCGCTTCTAGGAACGCCGTGACCCTCGCGACGCTGTCGGCGACACGGACGACGAGGTCGGCGACGTCGCCCGCTCCCCCCGCCTCGCGCGCCAACAGGGCGGCGAGGGTCACAGGGTCGATCGTGACCCCTCCGATCCGCGCGTCGGTCCAGACGTGCCTCCCCGTCGGTGACCAGGCGCTTAGCTGCGCGGTCACGTCGACGGCCAGCCGCTCAAGGCGTAACCGCACCGGCCCCGGCTTGGCGACCCGGAGCGCGCCCGTCTCACGCACCCAACAGTTAAGAAGGGTCTCGACGGCAGCCGCGGCAGCCGCGGCGGCGGCAGCAACCAATTAGATGCCCGCCCTCTTCCGGGTGTCCTGACAGGTCTCGACCACAGTGTCGGTCAAGGTATCAACATCCGCCAGGGTCGCCTCGGGATTACAGAACGTGAGCTTATTGTGGGCCGCCTCGAGGGGAGGAGGCGAGTACCTGAAGGTGGACGTTTCACATTAGATTAAGCTACCCTTATGATCGTGGCTATGCTTGAGGGCGGGTCGACTCAGGGGAGAACCGTGAGCCATCGCACCGTTTCCGCCATCGTCGCCGAGCTCGGAGCAAGGCCCGGCGTTGTGGAGATGAAGTTCCTGACCTCCGAGGGTGTCGTCGCCTTCGAGGTCGCGGTGTCGGGATCGGAGAGCCACGCGCTCGCGCACATCCACGCGCTGGTGAGCCACTCCCCTGGGTGCCACGCGTCCCCGGACGTCTACGTGGGGCTCCTGCTCCGCACGATCGGCGTGCTGGACGGACGCCCCGAATGCGTCGTCGTGCGCGGTCGGCGCCGTCCCGCGTTCTTGCTTCGCTTGCGCAGGGATGCCCAAGTATTCCAGGTGGACCTCGGGATCCTCGACGCGGTCTGCCTCCTCGCCTGCCAGCGCGTGCCGGTCGAGGTCGAGATGTCGTCGACGTGGGAGCTGGCTGCTGACTAGCCAGGCCAGCGTGGCCACCCCGCACCCTAACCGCGGCGCTGCAGTCGCCGCCTCCCCCTTGCTAGAGCCCGTCTTGTCAGGGTGGCACGCGCCAGCCCAGCTCAGCTTCCACGGAAGGCGAGGTTGTCGATGGCGACGCCCAAGTTCCCGTGGAGGCGGCGGTGCTGAGTCGTATAGCGGTACTAGTCCTATCACACCGGCCGCGCAGGTGAAACCTTCACGCTCATGAGGGTCAGGCGAACCACCTCTTCGGGACGAGATTGAAATCCGACGAGACAGTTTCTTCCAGGTCCATGAAACTCCCGCAACCTTTGGCGCTCCCACGGGTCGAAGGGGGGTAGAGCTGGAACCAAGCTCCCGTACACGAGACCACCTCGCGAGAGATCTCGCAGAATCCGAATCCTTTGGAGGACCTGTTGAGCACGCCCCGATTCGGTGCACTTATCGGCCTCGCGCTTGGCGCCGTATGGGCCATCGCTGGGTTCGACGGCGCGGCGTTAGCTGGCTTTCTCTCCGTGGTCGGCTATGTGATCGTGCTCATCAGAGAAGGGCGCGTGGACCTCACTCGTTTCCACAAGGCCGACCCCGACGGCAGGCCACCGAGCGAACCAACCTTCGATGAATCAACTACCACACGGACAAGGACGACATTGAAATGACTGACACCGCCACTGGAAGCGCCACGAAGGACCAGCAAACCCTACGGACGCCAGCCACTACCTCAGGTGGCGCGGTCCAGCCGGGCGAGCGCGGCGCCACAAGCATCGCCGACTCCGTCGTAGCCAAGATCGCCTCCCTAGCAGTCCGTGAGGTCGAGGGTGTCGCCGGCGTTGGTGGCGCGCTCTCGGGGGCCATGGGCCAGGTCGTCGGCCGCATTCGCGGGCGCGAGCACGCTACGCAGGGCGTCGGGGTCGAGGTCGGCACCTCGCAGGCCGCCATCGATCTCACGTTGCGAGTGAGCTATCCCGTTCCGATCCCGCAGGTCACCAGCCAGGTCCGCGAGAATGTCATCGATCGCGTCGAGACCCTGACCGGGCTGGAGGTCGTCGAGGTCAACATCGCCGTGATCGGCCTGGAGTTCCCCGGCGAAGAGACGGACGAAGAACCCGCGCCTCCGGAGCCCGCGCGCGTCGCCTAAGGAGCCTTTTGTGGAGCATCCGCGACGTATACGTCGCGGATGCTCCACACACTCACCCACCCAGGAGCTTTGCAGTGATCATCTTCAACCGCCTCTTGGGGCTCGTGCTCGGTCTCGCGCTGCTCGCCGGCGGGGTGATCGTGGCCGGCGAGGCCGTGCTCGGCCTGTTACGGCGCGGCGCCTGGCTGATCGATCGCACGGCCTTGGACCGCGCGCTTGCCGAGCTCACGTGGGCGGACCCGCGTGTGCTCCCAATCGCCGTCGCGCTGGTGGTCTCTGGACTCGTGCTGCTGCTTATCGAGCTGAAGCCCCGCCGGCCGGCGACCCTTCCCCTCAGCTGGTCGACCGAGCACCGCCGCGCGATCGTCGAGCGCCGCGGCGTGGAGGAGCTCCTCGCAACCACCGCGCTCGCGGACAGTGACGTCAGCGCGGCGCGTGCGCGAGTCGGTCGGCACCGCGGTCGTGTCAAGACCCGCACCGCCCCGGGTGCCCTCGACGGCCGGGACCGGATCCATGAGTCGCTGACCCGTGAGCTTGACCGGCTCGGCCTCAACCTGAAGCTCAAGGTCCGGACTATGATGCGTTCCGCAAGGCAATAGTCTGTTACAGGAGCTTGCGCAGCGCGGGATGCAGCGCGGGGCCGGCCGCGAGCACACCGACCGATCCCTCCGGTGAGCGCAAGGGCGTGACGAGCGCGCCGGCCTCCGCCGCGATGAGCGCGCCCGCGAGCCAATCCCAGCGTGACGACGAGTCCTCGTAGTATGCGTCGACACGGCCGGCCGCGACCGCGCAGAGGTCCAGGGCCGCCGAGCCGACCCTCCGGATATCTCGGACCTGCGGGAGCAGTGCCGCGGCCGTCGCGCCTTGGCGTCGCCGGACCTCTGGCTCGTACGAGAATCCCGTCGCGACCAGGGCTTGCGCGGTGTCCACGGGATCGTTCACCTTCAGGCGCCTGCCCGCCAACCAGGCACCCTCGCCCCGGGCGGACTGGTAGGTCTCGCCCGCGAGCGGATCGTGGACCACCCCGACGAGGGTCCGCCACCCCGCTCCGTCACGCTCCTCACAGGCGACGCTCACCGACCACCCCGGGTGGCCGTACAGGTAGTTGACGGTCCCGTCGAGTGGGTCGACCACCCAGCGGAGCCCCGAGCCCGACCGGTGGTCCGCGCCCTCCTCGCCAAGCACCCCGTCGTCTGGGCGGGCCTCGACGATCGTGGCGACGATCAGCGCCTCGGACGCCCGGTCCGCCTCGCTGACCGGGTCGGTCACGGTCGTCTTCAGCCGGACGCCTTCCGCTCGCCCGTACCGCGCGAGCAAGGCGTGACCGGCCAGGTGCGCCGCGTGCAGCGCGAGGTCGAGCAGTCCGTTACCCATCGGGGGCAGAGACTACCGGTGTGGTCCTACCCGAGGCGTGCCTTTACCAGGGCGGCGAGGTCGACCTCCGACCGCGCGCCGAACCGGCTGATCACGTCGGCGGCGGCGATGCTCCCGATCCGGGCGCACGTGGGAAGGTCCATCTCACGGACGAGGCCGTAGAGAAACCCGGCGGCGTACAGATCGCCGGCGCCGGTCGTGTCGACCACCCGCTCGACTGGCTCGGCCGGCACCGCAAAGGTGTTGCCATCAGCGAGCACGACCGATCCCCGCTCCGAGCGGGTCACCGCCACCACCGAGCAGCGCCCGCTCAGCCGCTCGAGCGCCTCCTCTACGCTCGACACCTGGTAGAGCGCCATGATCTCCTGCTCGTTGGCGAACAGGATGTCGACGTCGTTGGAGACCAGTGCGCGGAACTCCGCACGGTGGCGCTCCACGCAGAACGGGTCGCTCAGCGTGAGCGCCACCTGGCGCCCGTACTGGTGCGCGATCGCTACCGCCTTGCGGAGGGCATCCTTCGCGCCGGGGGGATCCCAGAGGTAGCCCTCGAGATAGACGATGCCCGACGCCGCGATAAGGTCCGGCTCGACATCGTTGGGCCCGAGCTCTACGCAGGCACCGAGGTAGGTGGCCATGGTGCGCTGCGCGTCCGGCGTGACGAGTATCAGGCAGCGGGCAGTCGGCGCGCCGTTGGTGGCGGCGGGGGTGTCGAACGCCACGCCGATCCCGCGGATGTCGTGCGCGAAGACATCGCCGAACTCGTCGTCGCGCACCTTCCCGATATAGGCGGTCCGGGCGCCGAGCGCGGCCAACCCTGCCATGGTGTTGGCGCACGACCCCCCAGAGACCTCTGTGCCCGGCCCCATGGCAGCATAGACCTGATCGGCACGCTCAGCGTCGATCAGCGACATCGTGCCCTTGGCCAAGCTCACCTCGGCGAGGAACGCGTCGTCGGCATGGGCGAGTACGTCGACAATCGCGTTGCCGATCCCGACGACGTCGTAGCGGGCGTCCGCCATCCAGGTCTCCTTGCGTCGCAGTCAGACACCCTCGCCAGCCGGCTCGGAGAAGGCGAGTGCGATCCTAACCGCGTAGCCGGCGCGACCGCGACGCCGAGTTCGTCGATCGTGGGACGCTGCGTGCCCCACCCCCGCGAGGGGATGTGCACGCGAGGCTGCTTGCGGGCGGCTGAACGCGGCGCGTGAGCGAGCGGGCACGAAAGGCCTCCGCGAGGTCGTGCCGGCAGAATCGTGGCTGTGTCGGGGGCCTGGGGGAAGCAGGGACAGGCAGAGACGCAGTGGCGCTACGGGAGCTGTTCAACGCCGGCGTCGCGTCCGGGATGCTCGCCAAGGCGAGTCACGACCTCGCGAACCCGAATGCGGCGATGACCCAGGCGCGAGCGGCCTATGTCTGCGCGGACAACGCGGGTCATCACGGGCTGCGCGTATGGGTACGCGGGCTTCAGTCGTTGATCGCCTACTGGGCAGGCCGGCCGCACGAAGCGGTCCGCTATGCTCAGCTCGGCGCCGAGCTCACGGACGTGGTCTCGGGCACCGCGGCAGCCTGGTTGCCAGCGCTCGAGGCGCGAGCCCGCGCGGTGCTGGGCGACGGCTCGGGCGCTCGGGACGCGATCACGCGAGCAGACGCCGCCCGGGACCGGGTCGTGCCCGACGACCTCGATCATCTTGGTGGGCTGCTCTCCTTCGCGCGCGTCCGGCAGCTGTACTACGCGGCCGAGGCCACGGTGTTGATCCCAGAGGAGAGCGAGCACGCCGAGCGCGTGGCCACCGAGGCGGTGACCGCTCTCGAGCGCGCGGAACCGTCCGAATGGGCGTTCGGCGACGAGGCGGGCGCACGGTCTGGCCTCGCGCTCACGCGCACGCCGAGGAGACCCAGACGGGGTGAGCGATGCGCTTCAGCCCGTGCTGGAGCTACCGCCGGAGCAGCGTATCCACGGCATCGTGACGAGCGCGCTTCGGGTGCACGGGGCGCTCCGAGACCCGAGGTTCGCCGGCTCGCCACGCGCCCGGCGGATCCAGGAGGAGATCGAGGCGTTCTGCCAAGCCCCCGTCTCAGCGCTGCCCCGCTGACCCGCCCCTATGTACCCCGTCCTTCTGGAAGTACCGCGTGTCCGCCTGCGGGAGTTCGAGGACCGCGACCTCGAGGGTGTGCTGCGGGTCTACGGCGATCCGGTGGCCACCCGGCAGCTCAGCTTCGAGCCTCGCACCCGCGACCAAGTGGCCCGGTTCCTCGCCAACTCCGCCCGCCAAGCGCGAGAGGAGCCGCGAATGGAGTACGCGCTGGCGGTCGCGCTGGTCGAGGGCGGCGAGGCGATCGGCTCCGCCCGCCTCGCCGTGGGCGAGCACCGCAGCGGCCAGTTCGGCCTTGCAATCGACGCGGAGCGCTGGGGTATGGGACTGGGGATCGAGGCGGCCCGGCTGTTGTTGGACCTCGGCTTCCATGGGCTGGGGCTCCACCGCCTATGGGGTGCCCGTGCCCCCGACAACATCGTGTCGAAGCGGCTCATGGGCAAGCTCGGCATGGTCGAAGAGTGCCGCATTCGAGACCACGTGTTCGTCCGAGGCGCGTGGCGTGACTCGATCGTGCACGCGATCCTCGAGCACGAGTGGTCGGGCACCCAAGCGCCGCGCTAGCGCTCACGCGTAAGGCCGTGCGGCTCGTCGGCGGCGGGTTCGCGGCGCACCCTCCGGTTTGGCTGAGTCGTCAGATAGACGACCGAGTCGACACACCGACCGTTCGCTGAAGCGAACGCGGCGGCGGACACGCCGAATAGGACCGCCGTGACGGGCAGCCAGCGGCCGAGGACGGCTCGGTCGACAGCCGGGATACTTTGCGGCGGGCTGATCCGCAGGCTGGAGCGGAAGACCCGACCGCTCATGGCGGGAAAAGACCGAGGCCGAGATCCGCGACTGGCGGAAGGTCGTCGAGGCCCGCGCGATGACCGGCGCCGACTCTGGGGCAGCCGCGAACTGGTACGCGTGTGACGTGCGGTTGCGGCGGGGGATGCGCGGCTCGCTGTCCGGGACGCTGGCCACCATGGGTCCGGCGGTGCCCTACGCGATCGCGGCGAAGTTCGCCCATCCCGAGCGGAGTCGCGATCGCGCTGGCCGGTGACGGGGCCATGGAGATAAACGGCATGAACGAGCTCATCACGATCGCGAAGTACTACGCGCGCTGGTCCGGCCCCCGGCTGGTCGTGCTCGTGCTGAACAATCAAAGACCTCAACCAGGTCACCTGGGAGATGCGGGCCATGGCCGATATCCCCAAGTTCGAGGCCACGCAGAACCTTCCCGACTTCTCCTACGCTGCCTACGCCGCAAGCCTCGGGCTCCGCGGCATCCGCCTCGAGCGACCGGACGAGATCGGCGCCGCGTGGGATCGCGCGCTGGCCAAGTCGTTCATGAAGGCGGTCTTGTCCGGCGACCCGGGCAGCGGCGAGATGATCAAGCAGGGCTTCCTCGGCAGGCTCCAAGAGCTGTTGCCCATCGCGGCTGATGAACGGGCGTTTGTGTGCGGGATACGCGCCATATATGGCGCGTATCCCGCACACGCTGCTAGCCGCTGGGCGGGCGCTCGCCGAGCGTGACGGGGATCTGCACCTCGTCGCCGTTGCGGAGGAGACCGAGGGTGATCTCGTCGCCGGGGCGGTGGCGGCGGAGCTCGCCGAAGAGCTCCTCGACGCTCTCGAGCCGCTCTCCTTCGGCGGACACGATGACGTCGCCCTCCTCGATCCCCGCGGCGGCGGCCGGTGACGAGGGCACGACCAGCGTGACCAGCACGCCGCCGGGCGCGGGAATGCCGAAGCGCTGCGAGATCTGCGGAGTCACGGGGTCGGGCTGGATGCCGAGGAACGAATGCTCGACGGCGCCCGTTTCGAGGAGCTGGGTGACGACGTAGACGACGGTCGCGGACGGTACGGCGAACCCGATCGATACGGCGCGGGCCTGAGGCGGGATGTAGGCGATGTTGATGCCCATGACTTGTCCTCGGGCGTTGACGAGCGCGCCGCCGGAGTTGCCGGGCGAGATCGCCGCGTCGGTCTGGATGAGATCGACGAGCGCGCCCTCACCCAGCAGGGCCGCCCCAGGGATGTACCGGTTCACACCGGAGATGATCCCAGCCGTGACGGAGCCCTCGAATCCGAGCGGGTTGCCGAGCGCGATGGCGAGCTCGCCGATCCGTGGCGGCGCTTCGGTGAACGCCGCGGGCGGGAGACCATCCCGGTCGACCTCGACGATCGCGAGGTCGGTCTGCGGATCCCGAGCCCGGACCCTGCCAGCCAAGCGCTCACCCGTGGCGAGGGCGACCTCGACCTCGTCGAGCCCAGCTACGACGTGGTTGTTCGTGACGATGATCCCGTCGGCGTCCCAGATCACGCCGCTGCCCTCCCCCGGGCCGGCGAAGATCGCGACCACCGAGGGCTGCACCTCTTGGTAGATGTCCGGGATCTGCGCGAACACCCCGGGCAATCCAGGGTCGTTCGAGGGTGGCGGCGCGGGCTGCTGAGCGGTTGAACTCACGCCACAGGCAGCGAGGAGCAGGCTGAACCCGACCAGTAACGAGCGCATCAACGAGGTTGTACCCGCCGCCTTGGGCCTCCAAGCCTTAAGTGGTATCGCTGGACAGGATGCGCAGCGCGTCGTCGGCGTAGCGTTCGGTCACCGCGAGGTCGACGCCCTTGGGGATCGCGTAGCCGCCCATCGGATCGGGTGAGTACCGGCGCACGAGCCACCACGCCACCAAGAGCAGCAACGGTCCCAGAACGCCAAGCGTCACCGGCAGGCCCCAGGAGACGCCTTGGGTCGCGTAGAGCAGCAGGCCGATCGGCAGGTGCACGGCGAACGCGGCGGCCCCCCAGGCGGCCACGAACAGCAAGGCCCGGTCTTGCGACTTCTCAAACTTCAGCTCCGTGACCTGAAGGTGCACCTCGCTCGTGGGAATGCCCCACCGCCGGAGCATCTCCTTCACCGCGTGGGCATCCTCGAAGGTCCGGTAGCTTCGAAGGACCCTGGTGGGGTCGGCGGTCACGCACCAATGCTAACCCGGTTCATGGAGAACGGGAATACCCTGGGAGTAGGCTCATGCCGATGATGACCGATCGGCGCGCGTCATTCAGGGTTAGCTAGCCTGTCCTCGCACATGCGGTTGGGTTGGCTGATCATGACCGGTTTGCCGGGTTCGCGCTCTCCAGCGATCCTTACGGCAGGAGTGTCGACCTGCACCGATCAGCACTCAGGGGGTCCGAAAGCGAGCACGAGAAGCTTGCTGTTTGATCCCCCCGCTACTCGCGGCGGCGGGCGCGGGCCTTGGCCTCGAACAGGGCGTCGGTGGCGGCGTCGCGTGGGGCGGCAGGCGGGGTAGGAGGGCCGCGGCGGCGCCAAGGCAGGCGCCGCGCGGCCCACTCACGCAGGCGGGCGAGGTCGGCGCGCTCGAGGCGGAGGCGGCGCAGGCCCACGTCGGCGACGGCGAGGACCAGCGCCACGGTCGCGAGCCACGGCCAGAGCGGCACCGCCGATACGCCTGAGGGCAGGCCGGCGCGGTCGAACGCCTGGTCCGGTCGTGGGTCCAGGCGACCGCCCGCGGCCTCGGCGGCGCGGCGGAGCAGCTCGGGGTCTCCCCCGCTCCCCGCATACTCGGCCGGGTAGGACCGGATCGCGGTGGCCACCTGGTGCAACAGGCTCTCCTCACCCCTGCGCACCGTCGCACCGACCGCGTAGACCCCCTCACTCCCGGCGGGCACCAGCGCCTCGAACTCGGTCAGAGAGATCCGGTCCAAGCGGGCCTCCTGGCGCCGGCCCTCTGGATCGGTCACCGTCACGGTCGCGACGGCGTCGTCCGGTACGGCCGCCGCCTCGCCTACCGTCAGCCGCACCCGCAGCCCGTCGGTCGTCGCGGTCGCTTCCAGCTCGGCCCCAGGCTGCGCCGCCTGGGGGAAGGTCTCTTTCACGACGTCTGCCCAGAACCCGCTGAACCGCTCCCACGTCACCCACTGCGAGGACCACCGTGCCGCGACGTCCGAGGTCCACGCCACGGTCGTGCCCAGCCCCGCCTGCCACGTGGCCAGCAGCGGATCGCGCTCTGGGCCGATCTGCAGCAACGTCCGGGCGGTCGGCTTCGCGGTCGTCGCGAGGTAGCCGGCCAGCGGCGGCGAGGCGGCGAGTGACTCGGTGGCCGGGCCCAGCCCGACGACCGTCGGGTAGAACTGGCCCTCGTTCACGATCGGGCGGGCCACCTGCTCAAGCTCAAGGGCGATGATGTCGGGGATCTCGGCGAGGTCGCGGCCTGGGTAGTACCGGCCGCCGCCCGCCAGGGCCATCTGCCGGAGCACGTCGAAGCTGCCCTCACCGGTCCCGACCACCGACAGGGTGATACCGGCGTCGGCCGCCTCGCGGGCGACCTCCTCCAAGCCGGAGGTGTTGCCCATGAACCCGTCGCTGAACAGCACGATATGCCGCAGCCTTGCGTCCGCGTCCTTCAACCCGGCGATCGCCTCGCGGACCCCTTGGGCGATGTCGGTGTTGCCCTGCGGATGCAGGCGGGCCAGCCCCTCGTCGACCACCGCGTCGGCGGGGAGCCGCTGCAGCGGGATCACCCACTCGCTCTGCGTGTTGAACGCGAGGACGCCGATCTGGTCGGTGGCCTCAAGCTCGTCGACGGCTCGGGCGATCGCCTCCTTCGCGATGTCGGTCTTGTTCACCCCGCCCTGAGCCGCCGGCGTCCCGAACGCCCCTTCGTCCGCGCAGTGGCACGCCGCCATCGAGCCGGACGTGTCGACGACAAGCGCCTCGGCGACCGACGGCCGCCGCTGCGGGTCGGTCACCCGGGCGAAGACCGGGAGCAGCTCCTCGATCGGCGTGCCGTCGTACCCGCCCATCCCGAACGAGGTACCGCCGCCGACGGCGACGAGGCCGTGGCCCGCGTCGCGGACGAACTGGTCGAGCGCGACCATACCGCCCTCCCCGAGCGCCCCGGCGGGGATGTCGACGAGCACCAGGCTGTCGTAGTCGAGCAACGCGTCGAGGGGCGGCAACGCCTCCTGGTCCGCCGACTTCACGTCGACCGGCACACCGGCCGAGCCAAGCGCCCTCGCGAGGTCCTCACCCAAACCCGCCGTCCGCTGGTAGACAAGCACGCGCGGCGGGCCGGCGACCTGGACCGCGGCGCGACCGACATCGTTGGCGCGCAGCGTCGAGGCGCCCGACTCGACGCGCGCCTCGTAGCGAACCGTTCCCGGCGCATCGGCGGTCCGTGGCACGGCCACCTCCGTCGTCCCCGGGGGGAGCTGCACGTTCCTGCGGTCGATCTCGACCCCGTCCGCGACCAGCGCGACCACGGCCTCCGCGGGCTGGTCGCTCGTGTTCCGCAGGGTCGTGACGACGTCGTAGGCCTCGCCCTCGCGGGCGCGGCTGGGGGCGCGGACCTCGGAGACGAGCACGTCGGCGATGCCGGTCTGGGCGAGCGGGACGATGTCGAGGCCGATGCCCGCCTCGGTGAGCGGGCGGACCGCGCTGAGGAGGTCGCCTTGCGTCTGCCGCCCGTCGGTGAGGAGCACGACACGGCGGCGGTGGTCGCTGCCCAGCAGCCCCTCGGCGAGGCGAAGACCACGCGCGAGGTCCGAGGCGCTGCCGTCGACGACGGCGGCCGCGGGACCTGGCGGCGGGTCGTCGGTCAGCGCGTACTCGACCCGCGCGTCGTGGCCGAACAGCGCGAGCGCGGCGCGGTCAGACGGCGGCCGTGCCTCGAGCGCCTCCGCGACCCACTGCTCGGCCGCCGCCCGCTCCGAGCGGGCTACCGAGTCCGACGCGTCCACCAGGAACGCGACGTCGAGCTCTTGGCCCTCGGCCTCGAGACGCGGTCCGGCAAGCGCGAGCACGACCAACCCGATCGCGGCGGCGCGGGCCCACGCCGCCACGACACGCTGGTCCCACCGCCCCCGCCTGCGCGCGATGGACCGCCGGCCCAGCAGGAGCACGAGGGCCGTGAGTGGCAGCGCGGCGAGCCAGACCGGGTCGGAGAAGCTCATGATCGCTGCACCGCCTTCTCGACGCGGCGGGCTCGGAGGGCTCGCCACCAGCGCAGCGGTCGGACGCCATGGGTGGAGGCCCACTCGAGGAGGAGCAGGACGAGCACGCCGACCAAGATCTCCCGCCCGAAGACCCGCAGGCCGTTGGAGGGGGCTTGAGGGGCCGCCGTGCCGGCTACTCGGCTGACGTCCGTCGGGGTGTCTGGCCCGGGCCGTGGGCGGGACAGGTCTGAGTCCGCGGGATCCGCGTTGACGACCAGCGGCGCCGGGGGTGCGAGCGTCGCAAGGACCTCGGGCGGCGCGTCGTACGTGACGGTCCACACGCCGACGCGGTCGGCCACGAGCTGAGGCCAGGTCGGGTCGAGCCGCGTCGCCGGCCCGCCGGGGGGCGTGACCTGGATGCCGGTGATGCCCGCGGGTGGCGTCAGCACGGTCGGCGCGCCCGCGACCGCCGGAGCGGAGGCCGGCGGGCCGGTCAGCCACGCCACCACGTTGGCGGTCAGCACTGGCCAGGCGACCTGGAGCGGCAGGTTGCTCTGGAGGAGGTCGAACCCGATGTAGACGACCGGCGTGGGCCCGAGCCGGCCCGCGAGCAGGAGGGGCCCAGAAGGGCCGGACGCGACCGCGCGCAACGCCGGCGCCTGAAGGGCCTGAGCCTTGGCGATCGCCACACCCGACAGGTCGACGTCGGCCATGAGGCCGTGGTCGGGGTCCTGGAACGTCAGCGCCGGCAGCTCTAGCTCCCCCGCCAAGATGACTCCCTCAGGCGGGGCCGCGGGCGCGACGTAGATCGTGGGGACCCGTGGTTGGGGCGGTGCGGCGATCCGGTCGACCACCAGCAGGTCGATCCCGGTCAGGTCCTCGGGCACACCGTTCGCGCTGGTGACCTCGACGCCCGGCACCGAGCCCAGGGCGGCGGCGAGAAACACGTTCTCCGGCCCGGCGACGAGCACCTGAACCTCACGAGGCCCGGACAGAGCGGCCCACGCCTGGTCGTCGAGGGACAGCGCGTCGGCTTGGTCCGCGCCGGTGACGTCGACCCCGACTGGCTCGACGCGGGCTCGCAGGAGCGCGTTCTCGGCGGGCCGGTGGTCCACGGGCACCACGAGGTCGGCGACCCCGCGCGGCGCGAGGGTGACCCGGCGGTCGGCGACCGAGACCGTCGTGTCCCCCTCGATCACGTCGAGCACGAGGCGTGCGTCGGTGGAGAGCAGCCCGAAGTTGCGCACCTGGACAAACGCGGTCGCCGCACCCCCACCCGCGGGGACCGCCTGCAGGTGCGCGACGGCGAGGTTCGGCCGGTCCTGGCCGACCGCGTTCACGATCAACCCGGCGGGCGCGAGCGGCGCCGCCCCCGCGGGCACGACCCCGTCGGTGAACAGATGCGTGACCGTCTCTTGGTCGGGCCGCTGAAGGGACGCCGCGAGCGTCAGCGCATCCGCCAGGTCGGCCGGCGCTTGCGCCGCCTGGATCGACCGCAGGGCTCGCGAGGCCGCCACCGGGTCGTCCGAGGCCGACAGCAGCACCCGCCCGCGCGGTCCCGCCTCTACGACCGACAGCAGCTGGCCCGGCCCCGCGCGCTCCACGAGCCGCTGCGCCTCGCGGCGCGCCAGCTCGAGCCGGGTCGGGCCGCCCTCGTCGGCGAGCATCGACGCCGACGCGTCGAGCACCAGGATCGTGTGGTCGCCGAGAGCAGCGGTCACCGGCAGCGCCGGCCGCGCGAGCGCCGCCATCCCCACGAGCAGCGCGGCCAGCACTAGCCAGAACGTCCGGTCCGGCCGGAACCGCTGCCACGGCACCGCCGCGGCCACCGCCCGGTCGGTCGAGCGCCACAGGAACGTCGACGCGACCTCGACCCGCGGCCGCCGCGACCGGAGCACGTACCAGAGCAAGAGTGGCAAGGCCAGCCCGACCACCGCGAACCCCCCGGGCACGGCGAACCTCATCGGAGGCGGCTCCATCGGGCTAGTGGCCAGGGTTCGGCACGCATGCGTGCCGAACCCTGGCCATAAGGGGTGGGGGCGGTCACGCCAGGACTCCCAGGCCCGTCAGCGTCACGGCGAGGAGGTGGTCGACCGGTTCGTCGTCGATCAGGCGGGCGTAGGCGATGCCGCGGCGACCGCACTCACGGGCGACGTCGTCCAGCCAGCGAGCGGCGGTCGCGCGGTAGGCCTCCAAGACCTCGTCGGCGAGGCCGACCTCGACCTCGGCGCCGGTCTCGCTGTCGGCGAGCCGGACGTCGCCGTCCAGCTCAGGCTCGAGGTCGGCGCGGCCGAGCATGTGGACGAGCACCCGATCGCCGCCGCCGGCGGCCAGCGCGCGGAGAGTATCGGCCCAGGTCTCGACCAGCAGGTCGCTGAGCAGCACGACCGGCCCGCGCGGCCCCTCACCGTAGGCCCGGCCGACCGCCGCGTAAAGGTCACCGACCCCGGACGGCTGGGCGGCGAGCAGGCGGCCTTCGACCTGAGGCAGCGCGGCCGCACCCCGGAACCACGGCCCGGCGTCGCAGGTAGGGCCCGCGAGCAGCACCCGAACCCGGTCCCCGCCCGCCGCGGCGATGGCGGCGAGCGCGGCGGCGGCCTGCCGGCCACGATCGAGCTTGCCCCCGAACCCCATCGACGCCGAGCAGTCGAGCACCAGCCGCAGCGCCGCCTCGTCCTCGGCCTCGAACAGCCGGACGAGCAGGCGGCCGAGCCGGGCGTACGCGTTGGGGTCGACCCAGCGAGGGTCGTCGCCCACGACGTACTCGCGGTAGTCGGCGAAGTCGAGCGACGAGCCGTACCGCCGGGATGCGTGCGCGCCCGCGAACCGGCCCTCTACTCGGCGCCGGGACGCGAGCCGCAACCGGCTCGACAGGCCGAGCAGCTCGGGAGACAGGACGCGCGGCGTCACACGGCGCCCCTCACCGGCGGGCTGGGAACCTTGACGGCCTCGAGCAGCGCGGCCACCAGCTGATCGGCGCCCACGTCGCTCGCCAGCGCCTCGTACCCCAGGACGAGCCGGTGCCGCAGGCACGGCGCCGCGGCGGCGCGGACGTCGGAGACGCTCACCTGGAGGCGGCCGTCGAGCAGCGCGTAGGCCTTGGCCAGCAGGACCAACGACTGCGCGCCACGCGGCGAGGCGCCGTGGCGCACGTACCGGCTGATCGGCTCGGGCGCCAGGACCGTGCCGGGATGGGTCGCTCCGACCAGGTCGACGACGTGGCGGGTGACGTGCGAGGCCATCGGTACCTCGCGGATCAGCGCGGCGGCGGCGCGCAGATCCTCGGCTCCGGCGACCCGGTTCGGTCGCGCCTCGGCGACGCCCGTGGTCCGGGCGAGGATCTCGACGAGGTCGTCAGCGTGGGGCAGCGGCACGAGGACCTTGGCGAGGAACCGGTCGAGCTGCGCCTCGGGGAGGGGGTACGTGCCCTCCATCTCGATCGGGTTCTGGGTGGCCATCACGAAGAACGGGTCCGGCAGGTCGCGTGTCACCCCACCGACGGTCACGCGGCGCTCGGCCATCGCCTCGAGCAGCGCGGATTGCGTCTTCGGGGTGGCGCGGTTGACCTCGTCCGCCAGTAGCAGCTGCGTGAACACCGGCCCAGGTTGGAACGACCGCTCGGCCTGATCCCCCAGCACCGTCGTGCCGACGACATCCGCCGGCATTAGGTCCGGCGTGCACTGGATGCGGGTGAACTCCAGGTCCAACGCCTCAGAAAGGGAGCGGAGGAGCACGGTCTTCCCGAGGCCAGGCACCCCTTCGATCAGCACATGACCCTGGGCGAACAGGCAGGCGAGCACGTCGCGGACCAGCGCTTGCTGGCCGACGATCACCCGCCGGACCTCGGCCTCGACGGCCGCGGCGAGCCGCGCGAAGTCTTCTACCTTCATCGCCCTCACCCCTGCGCGGCGCCGAGCCGGTCGAAGTAGTCCTGGACAGCGCCCCGCAGCCGGACGGGATAGCCGGGGCGCTCGACGGTGCGCGCGGCCTCCTCGGCGTACGAGGGGAGCACGTCGAGGTACGGGACGAGCGGTGTGTTGCGCAGGCCCTGGCCCTGTTGCCGGCCGGCGTCGGAGCTTGGGCCGTCGTTGGTCGCCTGGCTATCGAGCCGGACGTCCTCGCCGTCGCCGCCGAGCCGCAGCGGCGGGTCGTAGACGGTCTGGAGGTCGAGATCGGACGCTGGCTGGCTGCCGGTACCCGTCCCTTGCAGGCGGGGGTCGATCGCCTGACCCGTGCCTTGGCGTGCGCCACCGTCGTTCACGCCACTCGGGTTCCCGCCACCGCGACCACCGCCGCCTGGAGCCGGTCCTTGGCCCTGAGCCTGACCTTGGCCCGCCGCGGACTGGAGCGCCGCTTGAGCGCCCGCGAGCGCGGTGTCAGCCGAGGCCACGGCATCCTGCTCCTCCAGGCGCGCGGTGGCGTCGCCGACCGCGGCGGACGCGTCCCCCAGCGCCCGCGCGGCCCCCGCCGCGTCTCCCGTGGCGACCGCGGAGGCGGCCTGGCCGAGAGCCTCGGCGATGTCTGGCGACCCACCCGACAGCGCGGATTCAAGCTTCTCCAGTCGCTCGGCGAGCGCTTGGTCGGCACGCGCCGGATCCGCGGAGAGCTGGGCCGCCAACGCGTCGAGCTGCTCTTGAACCGTCTCGCCAGCCGCGAGCGGGTTGGCGGCAAGCTCGCGAGCCAGCCCGGCGAGCGCGGTGCGCTGGGCCGACCGGTCGGGGTCGATCCGGCGAGCCAGGTCGGCTCGCGCGTCGCCAAGCTGTGCGAGCGCGGCCTCGAGCGACGCCTGATCGAGCTGCGCGGCGACCCGCCGGAGCTCGTCGGCCAGCGCCTGCTGACCTGGTGCGGCCTCTGGACTTTCGAGTTCGGAGGCCGCCTGGCGCAGCGCGTCGGCCTGGGCGGCGACGGCCGCCCGCTCGGCGGCCTGTAGGGCGCGCGCGGCGTCCCGCGGGTTGGGGAGCATCCCGATCACGAGGGCTAAGAGCACGGCGACCCCGCCCCCGCCGAGCAGCTTCGCCGGCACGCGCGGCGGGACCGGGAACTGGTGGATCCCCGCGGCGGCCTCCTCCGCGAGGGCGACCTGCCGCGCGGCGAGACCGTGCGCATCGCCCGCGCCGACCAGCTCGACGGCGGTCGAGAAGCGGTCACGGCTGTCCAGCCAGCCATCCGCGGCCCACGCCGCCCACGCGGCTGGGATCCGCACCGCGGCCGCCGCCGCGACCGCGAGCACGGCCGCCAAGGCGAGCCCGGCGCCGACCCAGCGGTCCACGTCGGGCAGCACGACCGCGCGGGAGATGCCCACCCATCCCAGCGCCGCCGCCCCGCCTCCTGCCAGCGCCCATCCCGCGACCGCGAGCGCGCGGTTCAGGCGCATGCGGCGGCGGGCTCGGGCGACGAGTGCGTCGAGCGCGCTCACGCTGCGGCGGTGGGAGCGGTCGCGGGGCGTCCGCGGCGGCGCGGCGGTCGCTTCCCCGTACGGATGCGGCGAGCCGCGACGGCGAGGCCGGCCAACCCCAGCGCGGTATGGACGCCGAGCACCTTCAACCAGATCAGCGCTCGACCCGGGGGCTCGTCAGGCGCGCCCTCCAGGACGGCATCCCCCGCGAACGGGAGCGGCTGGAAGGCTCGCCAGCCGGTGTTGGGGAGCGCCTCGGCGAACAGGCCGAGCGGCGACGGCAACCCCATCGCGACACTGAAGGAGTCCGCGCGCACGGCGTCGGCCAGCCCGAGGAACGGGTTCGCGTAGAGCGCGATCGGAGTCCGCGGCTCGGTCACGATCTGCATTCTGGGCCGCCGGGTCGCGATCTCGACCAGCGCGGCGAACCCCGTGCCCGCCACCAGTGCGAACACCAGCCCGTACGTCAGCACGACGGCGGCGACCGTGCGCTTGACCAGGGACGAGATCCCGATTCCCATCGCGGTGACACCGACCGCGACCCCGAGGATCATGCCCGTCCCCCGCAGCAGGTCCCCGAGCGTGACCCCACCGAGGAAGAAGGAGATCGCGCCCAACGGCAGCGCCGCGACGAGGAGCAGCGCCAGCCACGCGAGCGACGCGCCGAGCTTGCCCACGACGATCTGCCATGGCCGGAGCAAGGTGACCTGCAGGAGCGGCAGCGTGCGCCGCTCGCGCTCGCCGGACAGCTGGCCGGCCGCGTACCCGGGCGCGACGAACAGGATCAGGAGCAGCACGAAGAAGAGCATCCCCTCCAGCAGGAAGCGGCCGAGGACTGGACCGGCCGCACCGCTGTCGATGCCCCCGAACCCGAACTGCGCCGCCAACCCCGCCCTACCCAGCTGGTACAACCCGTACAGCAACAGCCCGAGCACGGTGAGGTAGGCGGTCAGCGTGACGCTCGCCCGGCGCCCACGCCACCGCTCCACTAGCTCGCGCCGGAGTACCGGGTTGACGGCCATCATCGGACCCCCTGCCCTTGGGTCACCTGAAGGAAGAGTCGCTCCAAGCCGCCCTGTTGTTCCCGGTAATCCGCCACCCGAACCCCGGCGGCCACGAGCGCGGCGAGGAGGTCGGCGGCGGCCTCGTCGCCGTCCGTTACGTCCGCATGGAGCAGTCCCTCCTCGATCGCCACGCGCTGCGCTCCCACGGAGGCCGCGACGCGGGCGGCGAGCGCGAGGGCGTCCTCCCCGCCCAGCACCCTCACGACGACCGCCGCCGATGCCCTGGCCGCGGCGCGGATCTCGTCGGGAGTGCCCTGGGCGAGCATCCGCCCCCCCTCGATGATGCCGACACGGTCGCACAGCTCGGCGAGCTCGGACAGGATGTGCGAGCTGATGAGGATCGTCTTGCCCTGGCGGCCCAGCTCGAGGAGGATCTCGCGCAGGTCGATGCGGGCGCGGGGGTCAAGGCCGCTGGCGGGCTCGTCGAGGATCAGCAGCGCCGGGTCGTGGACGAGCGTCCGCGCGAGCCCCAGGCGCTGCTGCATGCCACGTGAGAGCCCCGCCACATCGACATCACGCTTTCCCGCCAGCTCGACAAGCTCGAGCAGATCGTCGACCCGCCGCCTGCGCGCCGCTGGCCTGAGGCCGTACGCGGCGGCGAAGAAGTCCAGGTACTCGGCGCAGGTCAAGCCGTCGTACAGGCCGAAGAAGTCGGGCATCCACCCCACGGCTCGCCGCACCTGGCGTGGCTGGGTCACGGGATCGAAGCCGAACACCGTGATCGTGCCCTCGTTGGGCTTGAGCAGCGTCGCGAGGCAGAGCATCGTCGTGGTCTTGCCCGCCCCGTTCGGGCCGATCAGCCCGAAGATCGCGCCCTCCGGGACGTCGAGGTCCAGGTGGTCGACCGCGACGAACTTCCCGTACCGCTGGACGAGACCGCGGACGAGGATCATGCTCTTCCCGGATTCACCGCTGAGGCTCACGATGACACCGCCACACCCGACACGGTACGCGCGGAGAAGTCGAAGGGGATGAGGTCTCCCGACGCGCGAACGTAGAGCGTCCCGAGCGGGTCGAGCAGCGGTCCGGTATCGGCCCGTCCACCGGGCGGGAGCGCGACCGCGAGGGGCAACCATTGCCGCGCGTCGTGGTCCCAGACGGTCAGCTCGAAGGGAGCTGCCGCCCCGTTCGCCCCGAACCCTGGGTCGAACTGCGCGGCCCGGGCGGCGCGCTCCAGATCGGGGAACAGCATGGACAGGTTGCCTCCCGGTGGGAAGCGGAAGCGCAGGTAGGCGTCACGCGCGCCCTCGACAGCGAGCGGGCCGGGTCGGTAGGCCTCGGCGTCTACCAGGGCACCGCGGTCGACGGCGAACGGTGAGACACCGCCGTCCTCCGCCAGGCGCGGGCGGGCGCCCACGACGACGAGATGCCCCGCGTCACGAGGCGGCGTGCCGTCGACCCGTATATCGGGGAGACTCCCCCCGACCCCACCGGCTTGGCCGATGGCCCAGACCATGCCGGGGCTGCCATCGATGAGGTACGAGCGGAGCAGCGCCTCCAGGGACGCGGGCGGCTCGACGACGCCGTTGGGCCCGGGTTCGACCGTGTCGAACGCCTGCTGGTAGGGGTCTCGCGGGAGGATCCCCGCCCGGCCGACGGTCGCGGTCCGTGACTCGCCCGGGGCGAGCGTGCCCAGCCCTGTGCGCGCCGTCGCGGCTCGCAGGATCACCTGCTCAATCGCCTGGCTCGACGTGTTGCGGACCGTCACCTCGATCCCTCCGGGCCGCGCGACCGCGTCGAGCGCCAACGGCGCCGCTGCCTGGGTCGGTCGCGAGGCGAGCACTCCTCCAAGCTGCAAGGCGCGGAGGTCCATCTGGATCATGCGGTGATCATCGCCGGAGACCAGCGTCGCGCCGCGGCCAGAGTCGACCATCGCCTGTGCGGTCCATTCATGGCCGGGTAGCGCGACCTCGTGTGAGCCCTCCGCCGGTCCGCGGACGCCGACGGCCACGACGTCGGCGCCGACCCCGTCGACCCACCAGGTGAGCCTCGCGCCGACGGAGAGCAGCGGGCTGGCGCCCCTCGCGCCGACGAATGCGCTGGTCGCGAAGATCGCGGTGACCAGGGGAACGGTCACCCAGGCAAGCTCACGCCGCCGGAACCGCGCGAGGACGATGCCGTTCACCGGCCCGACGACCAACACGTAGACCAGGATAAAGGCGGCGAGCCACGGCACGACGGGGGCCGTCGCGTCGCCGTCCTGGAACAGCCGGCCGAACTGCCACGGCGTGCGCTCGATCGCCCACTCGCCACTGCTCGCGTTGACGCGTGGGGCGGGGCCGAGCAGGGTCGACCAGAGCGCCGCCGAGCGGCCGGGCCCGTCGCTGCCCGGCGCTACGGTGACGACGTTGATCCGCCCGCGCCCGGCGGGCATCGCCGCGCCCACGGGCACGCCGGCCTCGTCGATCACCCAGGCCGACCCAGGGGTGGGCACGACCGTGCTCACCAGAGCAGCGCCTGGTTGAGGTGGCGCGATCCCGGTGACCGGCGACCACGGCAGCCCGAGCCCGGCGAGGTCGACCGGTCCCGCATCGCGCGCGACCACCACGAGGTCGGTTCCCGACGCGACCGCGACCGCGAGGTTGTGGCGCGCGCCCTCCGGAAGCGCGGCCAGCGCGCCGAGATCGGCGACCAGCCCGCCCAACGGCGCGAGTGCCGCCGGCGACAGCTCGACCCATGCGGGGTCGACGGGTACCCAGGTGCCGTTGGATCCCAGCGGCTCGACGCGCAGGGGCGGCAGGCCACCGGCGGCCCCGCCGGGCAGCGCGCCGAGCATGCCGGCGAGGTATCCCCCGTCGGCCCCCGCGTCACGCACCCGTAAGGCGAAGGGTCGGCGCCCGGGCTCCGCCAGCACGACGTTCAGCGGTCCGGAGGGGACAAGGAAGCGGTAGACCTTCGCGGACCCCGCTCCGACCTCGACCCTCCTGACCTCGCGGGTGATACCGGACTCTCCCTGGAAGAGCTGCGACGCGACCTCCAGCGTCCCGGCCAGTGGCCGGCGAGGCTCCACCCGCACCTCGACCGGCATCCACTCCGCCTCGGATCCCCGCCCGCCATACCCCGCCGTCACCGTCAACCCGAGCTCCTCAGCGGTAGGCGCGGGCTGTTGCGCGTCCGCCGCCGCCGCCGCGAATGCGGCCCCCAACGCGGCGAGCACGCTCAGCGCGACGGCCAGGCAGGCGGCGAGGCCTCTAGGCGCGGAGGAACGCCTCATCGAGCACCTCCCCCTCGCCGTCCAGGTACAGGACGTGGCTGGCGGGAGTGGTCCCACCGAAGCGGCTCTCCCGGAAATCCCAGACGACCGGCACGGCCAGGTGCTCGCCAACCGGGTACGCCAGCCACCACCCCGCGCGCTCCTGGAGCACCCAACGGGTGCCCTCGGGCACATGGACGACGGCGCCCGCCACGCCCCGGCCCTCCTCGGTGCAGCAGAAGTAGCCGTTGGAGATCGTGCCGGAGCGCTCGTCGAGTGTCATCGACGTCACAGTGGACCAGGCCCCACCCTGGCGCCAGGACACGCAGGCGAGCCGTTGCGTCCCGACCCCCGGCGGGTCGGTCACGACCTCGAGGAGCGCGACCTCGGGAGTGACCGTGATCCCTTGGACCGTGGGCACGCCCCCCGCTCCTAGCATGGTGAAGTCACAGGACGGGGCGTCTGTGCCCGGTTCCGCTGCGGTACGGACTCCGACGACCGTGCCCTGGACCTGGTCCGGCAACGTCACCGGCACCTCACCGGGCGCGCTACCGTCGGCCAGCGTCGTGGGCGGCTGCTCGGCCTCCGCCTCTGGCGGCGCCTGTCCCGCGGGGACGAGCCGCGCGGCCACGACGAACACCGACGCCGCCACCAGCGCGATCACCGCCATGGTGCCGACCGCGGCGACGGCGCCGCCCCTTCCCGCCCCCTTCATTCCGGCCTCCGCCCGCGAATCGGTCCACCGTACCCGAGACGCGAAATCGGGCGGCGAGTTCCACGAATCCTGCGCATGGACATTGGGCATGAATAGCTGGCAAAGGAGGTTGCGCGATGCCAAAAGACGACGTATCAGACCTTCCGGGCACCTTGCAGCGGTCCCCGAAGAAGGCCCAAGAAACCTATCGCAAGACCCTTGAGTCCGCCCAGGAGACCTACGACGACGAGGAGCGGGCGCACCGCCTACTCGTCGCTGAAGCACAGCTTCGAGAAGGTCGGGGACCACTGGGAAGAGAAGGACAAGAAGGGCCCCTCGGACGAGCGCGCCAAAGACCCCGACGCGCGCAAGGCGTCAAGTACGTCCCGGACCGCCGGCGGCGTCGACGTCGAGGGTCATACCAAAGACGAGCTGATGGAGCGCGCCCGCAAGCTCGACGTCAAGGGCCGTTCCAAGATGAACAAGCAACAGCTGGGCGAGGCGATCGCCCGCAAGCAGGGCTAGCCGCCCACACACCAGCGCCGCTAGCGGAGCGCGAGCACCGTTCTCAGCGCTTCGTCGACGCCCCAAAGCTCCTCGGGGGTCGCGTGGCCGACTATGGCGCCGAGCCTTGACGCGTCAACGGCGGCGAGCTGCTCGACGAGCACCCTCGTCGGTGTATCGCCGAACTCGATCTCGGGACGAAAGGACGCGGGACGCGCGCTCGTGGACGTGGGTGCGACGATGACCGTCGATCTAGGCAGCATCGCGTTCGACTGGATTACAACGCCGTAACGTCGACCCCGCTGCTCATGGCCCACAGCTCTACGGATACGCAACTCATAGACGTCACCACGGGTCACGAAGATCCTCCATGAGCGCGGCCACCTCACGCATCTCTCGACGATCGGACTCGTCCGCCTCCAAGTCCGCCACCTCGGCGGCGAGGGCACGCTCTCGTCGCTGCTCGCCCGCCGCACGGACCAGCGCATGCCGGATAGCCTCCGACCGGGACATGCCACTGGCCTCTAGCTGCGCCAACGCCCGGGCCGCCTCGCCGTCAAGCCGTACTGATACTGCAGTCACCATCGCAAGAGTGTATCACGAAACGTCTTACCGCCGTGTGATCATTACGGACACGAACCGACCGTAACTGTGGGTAGCGTTACACTCGTGACGACACTCGGGCCGCGGGAACTCAACCGTGCCACGCTTGCGCGCCAACTGTTGCTGGGCCGCTCGACGATGTCCGCGCTGGAGGCCGTTGCGCACCTCGTCGGCATGCAGGCGCAGGCCCTTCAGCCGTACGCCGTCCGGTTCGCCGGATTTTTGCCTTTGGGGCGGAGGACCTCACAAGAAGCCCCATACTGCCCCGTTTTGCCCGATTCTCATCCTCCGGGGTGGCGGCGCCAGCCGGCATGAGCTGCTGTGCAGCAACACGCCGGGTATCGCCGGGATGGACCTCGGCGCGATCGGGGACGCCGGGCGGGCGCTGCTGGAGGAGAGGCCGAGGACCAATGCGGAGCTGGGCCCGCTGCTGGCAGAGCGGTGGCCGGGTCGCGACCCGGCTTCGCTCGCGCATGCGGTCCGCGACCTGCTGCCCCTGGTGCAAGTCCCGCCCCGGGCCATCTGGGGCTCGAGCGGCCAGACAACCTGCACGACCGCCGAGGCGTGGCTCGGTCGCGCCCTGGAGCCCAATCCCTCACCCGACGAGATGGTCGTGCGCTACCTCAAGGCGTTCGGCCCGGCCACCGTGAGCGACGTACAGACCTGGTGCGGGCTCACCCGGCTGCGCGAGATCGTCGACCGCCTACGCCCACACCTGCGCACGTTCCGCGACAAGCACGGCAGGGAGCTATTCGACCCTCCCGAGGCGCCCCGGCCCGACCCCGACATCCCCGCCCCTCCGCGCTTCCTCCCGCCGTTCGACAACATCCTGCTCTCCCACGCCGACCGCACCCGGATCATGAGCGACGAGCACCGCAAGATTATCGTCACTCGGAATGGCCTGGTGAAAGGCACGATCACGGTCGACGGCTTCGCCTGCGGCTCGTGGGAGATCACGCGGCGACGCGACGCGGCCACCCTGGCCATCACCCCCTTCACGCGCCTGTCCAAGGCGGACGTCGACGCCCTTACCCGCGAGGGCGCCCTGCTCCTCGCTTTCGCCGCGGCCGGCGCGGACGCCCACGACATCCGCTTTATCGCACCGGAGTAACACGGCGGGACGCCTACCCGCTTCGCGGCTCTGGACAGTGCGGGGAAGTCTTGCTGCAATATGCTTGCGATAACTTGGCGAGAGGGGTGAGAGGTGGACGAGCGTCAGCTGCTCCAGCGGATCGAGGAGTACTGGGACGCCGATGCGGAGGTGTACGACGCGGGTGCCCACAGTGCTGCAGGGAGAGCCTGCGGGCACGCGCCGGTGTCGGCCGCCGAGCGCGCCGCCTGGGCCGCGATGCTCAGCCGGCACCTGCCGTCGCCGCCGGCTAGGGTGCTCGACGTCGGCTCGGGGACTGGCCTGGTCGCGCTGACGGCCGCGCGCTTGGGCCATGAGGTCACCGCGCTGGACCTGTCCGCGCGGATGCTGGCCAAGCTGCAAGAGTCAGCGGCCGCGGACGGCCTGGAGGTCCGGACCGTCAAAGGTCCAGCCACGGAGCCGCCCGACGGGCGGTTCGACGCCGTGACCGAGCGTCACCTGCTGTGGACCCTGCCGGACCCGCTCGCTGCCCTCCGCGCCTGGCGGCGGGTCGCGCCACAAGGGTGCCTGGTGGTGATCGGGGGCCTTTGGGGCCACGCCGACCCCGGCGAGGCGTGGCGGTTCCGCGCCCGCGGCCTGGTGGACCGGGCGCTGGGGCGACCCTCGGACCATCACGCGCCCTACCCGGACGACGTCCTCGCCGCCCTCCCGTTCGGTCCCGAGACTCAGACCCCGGCCCGCGTCGCGGAGCTCGTCGAGGAGGCGGGCTGGCCGCAGCCACGCCTCGAGCGGCTGCGGGACGTGGAGTGGGCGCGCCTGCTCGCGATCCCCCCACCGGAACGCGCGCTCGGCGTGACCCCGCAGTTCGTCATCGCCGCCGGCTGAGCTTTGCGTCGACCGACCACCGCCATTGGGATAGACCCGCCCTCCCGGGATTCGATAGTGGTGCCCTCAGCGGTGATAGACCAGCTTGCTACGCGCCCGATGACGTACGGTCTGAAGCGACCGGACCGGACCGGTCAGCCCAGCCACGACAGCGGGAGATGCACAGATGACCACCGACGCAGAGCACACATTCGACGAAGCCAGGGTCGAGGAGTTCGCCGGGCGCCTATTGGCAACCTACACCCAGGGTATGGTCGGCCTGATCATCGATCTCGGTCGCCGCATCGGCCTGTTCGAGGCGCTCGCCGCCGGGCCGGCGACCAGCGAGGAGCTCGCCGACCGGGCCGGACTCATCGAGCGCTACGTCCGCGAGTGCCTTGGGGCGCTGACGACCGCCCGGATCGTGGACTACGAGCCGGCGTCACGCCGCTACGTGCTGCCCCCCGAGCACGCCACCTGCCTCACCGGTGCCGGTTCCCTGAACCTCGCGCCGTTCGCGCAGATCACCACGCTGCTCGCGCACCACGTCGAGGGTGTCGCCACGGCCTGCCGCGACGGTGGCGGGGTGCCCTACGAGGCCTTCCGGCCGCAGTTCACCGGCGTGATGGACGGCTTGTCCCGTGGCCTGCTCGATGGGCAGCTCCTCGACGGCATGCTGCCGCTGGCGGGCGAGCTGCCGGCCCGCATGGCCGAGGGCGTCAGGGTCGCCGACGTGGGCTGTGGCACCGGTCACGCTATCAACCTGATGGCTCGGGCCTACCCACGGTCGAGCTTCGCCGGCTACGACATCGGCGCGGACGCGATCGAGCGGGCGCGGGCGGAGGCTGGCGAGTACGGGCTGGCCAACGCCACGTTCGAGGTGCTCGACGTGGCCCAGCTGACCGCGGACCCTCCGTTCGAGGCGGTGTTCGCGTTCGACGCCATCCACGACCAGGTAGCCCCGGCGACCGTACTCGAGCGCATCTACGCGGCGCTGGCGCCCGGCGGCGTGTTCGTGATGATGGACATCAAGGCGTCGAGCGACCTCGAGGACAACATCGCCAACCCGTTCGCCCCGTGGCTCTACAGCATCAGCACGCTTCACTGCATGACCGTGTCGCTCGCACACGACGGCGCCGGGCTGGGCACCGTATGGGGCGAGCAGCTCGCCCTGCGGATGCTCCGCGACGCCGGGTTCGCCGACATCGAAGTGCTTGACGTCCCCGACGACCCCTTCGACTCGCTGTACGTGTGCCACAAACCCGCGACGGCGTAAGCGCTGCGGGTCACGAGCGCGCTCAGCAAGTAAGGCCACCAGGTCTGGGCGGCTCCAGCTGGGGCAATGACCTGTCGGGAGCACCACAAGGCCCGGTGCCACCGACCAGAACGTGGGGGTAACCATCTCGGGCATCGGATCGATCTCTCCGCGGACGAATGTCGCGAGGACCTCTCTCACGCCGCGGCTACCACCCGCGCTCCGGCGCCCAGCACGTTCATAGGACAAAGACGCGCCAACGCGGCGGCGGCGCGCCGGGCCGCAATCGTTAACAGCGACGCCACGGCGCTCGCGGGCTCGAGCTCCGCCAAGCCATTCGCGCGGAACCGCACCGACTCGCCGGCGCCCTCCGGCGGCGCGGACGCGGCGAGGTCGGCCATCGACTGGCCGGCATCAGGCACGCGGGTGTGGAGCATTCGCGACGTATGCGTCGCTAATGCTCCACAGAAGACGCGTCGAGCGCGGTGATCATGCGTTTGAGCGCGACCTGGCGGTACGAGGCCTGCAAGAGCTCGGCCACCTCGTTCCAGTCGACGGGCGCGGCGGTGAAGTCGAGCGCCAGCCACCCGCTCGGGCCGAAATAGGCCGGCACGTAGAAACGCGCGTCCTGGAGCAGCGCGGGACGCTCGCGCGGCTCGGGTTTGAACACCACCGCGTACGGGTGCTCGTCGGTGCCCTCGAACACCGCGAACATCTTCTTGCCCGCCCGGAACGTCGGCCGGCCCCACGCCTCAACCTCTACCGACTCGGGGAAGGCAAGGCAGACCTCGCGCAGCTCGCACAGGTACGGGTCGTCGTCGCGATACATCCGGGGATGAGCCACACGCCAGACGCTACCGCCTCCGGCGCGGCTCCGTAGACCGGGGTGTGTCGACCCAGTGTTCTCTCTGACGACCCGGTCGACACAGCGGCGTCGAGAGCACGCGAACGGGTAACCTCGGCCGAAAACTTGCGGAGGGAGTGCGGCCGTGAACGAGGACACGCCAGTCGGGCAGCGCATCGCGTACTACCGGCACCAACGCAAGCTCTCCCAAGCAACGCTCGCCGGCCGCGTCGGCCGCTCCGCCTCTTGGCTGCAGAAGATCGAGTACGGCGAACGCCCCATGGACAGCATGTCCATGCTCCTCGCACTTGCGAACGTCCTGAAGGTCGCGCTGTGGGACCTGCAGCCCAAGATCGGGCTGCCGCCCGACGGAGGCGCTCCCCTCGACCCGCCGAAGGGGATCCACGCGGTCCGGCGCGCGCTCGTCGCCGCGCGCCCGACCGACCGGGAACCTCCCACGGCTGACATCCTGAGCGCCGACCTGCAGGCCGCGAAGCGGCTTGACCGGCTCGGCGCCGTCGAACCCCTCGCGGTCGTTCTGCCCGACCTACTCGAGGACACCCGCGCATCGCAAGACCCCCGCGCGATCGCCCAGGCGTGCCAGCTCGCGTACAGCCTCACCTGCACGGTCGGTGAGCTCGACCTCGCGTTGCTGGCGGCCGACCGCGCGATCGGCGCCGCCGAACGCTGCGGCGACCGGCTGCTCGAGGCGGCGGCCCGCCGGCAGATGGCGCGGGTGCTGATGCGGCAAGGCTGGGTCCACGACGCGGGCGCGGTGTGCTCGGACGCGGCGGACGCGCTCGCGCCCGGCGGGCCGGTGGCCGCGGCGGTCTGGGCCATGTGGGGGTCGCTGCTGCTGCGGCTGGCGTTCATCGCCGCACGCCGGCAAGACCAGGCCACCGCCAGGGAGTCCCTCGAGGCCGCGCACAGCGCGGCGGAGCGCGCTGGGTCGCAGGCGTGGGAGTCCTCGTTCGGGCGCGCGAATGTCGGCGCGCACGAGGTCGCCGTCGCGCTCGAGCTGGAGGACCCGACCGAGGCGCTACAGGCCGCTGGCCAGGTCGACGTCGCCGAGTTGCCGGTCCCGCGGCGGCGAGCCATGTTCCTCGTCGACGTCGCGCAGGCGTACGGGCTCCGCGAAGAGGACGGGGCGACGGTCAACGTGCTGCTCGAGGCGGAGCGGCATTCGCCGGGCACGGTCCGCTACAGCGTCAAGGCGCACGGGCTGGTGCGTGCCTGCCTGACCCGTGAGGAGCGCTACCGCACGCCCGAGCTTCGGTCCTTGGCGGAGCGGTTGGGCGTCACCGTCTGAATGCGCACTCCGAGTGTGCATCCTCGCGCAGTGAGAGTGGTCCTGGGCGAGGGGTACGGTCACGGGCATGGGGAACACGCGGGACCTCCACCTCGTCCCACCACCTAGCCCTGGCCCGCGAGAAGTGGCGGCTCTCGCCGGCAGGCTCGCCGCCTATGCGCGCGACCTGTGCGAAGACGCGCTGCCGGGGCACACCGCGGTGATGCTGCTGCGCGACGCGGTTGTCGTCCTCGACGACGAGGACGAGGACGAGATCGCCCACGCGGTGCCGCCTACTCGTGAAGGTCCACCCACCACCCAGTAGATTGCCATGAGCGTCGGGCATGATGGCGGGGGTAGGGTACGGCGTGTTCGTCAGCTACGCCCACGCCGATCGGGCGTGGGTGGCGCTGCTGTGCGGGAGCGGTTCGACGAGTCCGAGATCGAGGACTTCGCGTCGATCACGGTCCAAGGCGCTACCGGCCTGCTACTCGGCAGTCTACCCGACGCGCCGGACGTGCCAGTGGGAGCTGACCGCCGCCTACCTGGCCGCCAGCCGCCTGGGCGAGCCAGCCGAGCGGATCCTGGTCGTCAACCCCGAGCCGGGCGCCGGGCATCTGGAGCCGGCTGAGCTGCGGGACGCGCTGTTCCGCCCCGCGCCTTCGCCTGAAGATACGGGGGCGGTGGCCGAGTGCGCGGCGGCGGTCGCGCGCCATGTCGCCGGGCTGGATGGGTTGGGGTCGGCGGCGGCGCTGGTCGGGTCGCGGTGGGGCCGGCCCAGGGGATGGGCTCGACCCGGTTCGTGGGGCCGCTTGACGACCTCCTGCATGGAGATGTCTTCGCGCTCCGCCTGCGCTTGCAGGATCGTTTGCTCCTCGTCTGCTCGAAGTTTTCTGGACACCTACCGGACTATATGTCCGGTCAGCGTCCAAGAAACAAGTTCCGTGGTCAAGGCCACGGGAACTTTCACCCCCCCGCTCGCCACCCTTCTCACCAAGAGCGGGTATCGGAGGTGGAGGGCATGGCAAGGCTGAGGTGGGCGGCGGGGCTGCTCACGGCCTGCGCGCCCGAGCCGGCCGCGGTGACCGAGGCGGTGATCGCGCGCGACAACACGTTCGTCCCCGAGACTCTCCGGGTGCCCGAGGGCGCACCCGTGACGCTCACGGTCACCAACGACGGCGCCGCGGACCACAACCTCGTCCGCCCCGACCTCGACATCGACACCGGCGTCATCGCCCCGGGCGCCGGGGCCATGGTGACGATCCCCCCGCTCACACACCCCGCAACCTTCGTCTGCACGCTACACACCGGCATGGCAATCACCCTTGTCCCCACGTGAGGCCAGGGCCGTCATAGACTCACTCCGTGTCCCGGTTCAGCGACGATGAGCGCCGTTGGATGGAGCAATGGCGCTATGCGGCCATTGCCCTCGAGGACATGCGCCGGCAGAGTCTCCGAGCGTTGACCGATGACGAGGCCCGGGTCATCCTTCGCCGGCTCCTGAGCGGCTCGTCGGGCCGCCGTTCGCGCCGCGGAGGCGTGTCCGGGCTCGTTGAGCAGCAGCGGCTGTTTCACGCCAAGTCCTCATGACGCCGCTCTACGCGGCCGCGATTGAGGTGCAGGATCTGTGCTGTACGCACGATTGGGCCTTCTGTTTCATCGGCGGCATCGCGGTCCAACGCTGGGGGGAGCTGCGCTACACCGAGGACGTCGATCTCACGCTGTGTACCGGTTTTGGTCGCGAGCAGACCTTCGTCGATGCTCTGCTCCGCCAATTCCAGCCCCGGCTTGAGGGCGCTGCCGCGTTTGCGTTGCGTTCACGAGTCGTCCTGGCTCAGGCCAGCAACGGCGTTCCGCTCGACATCGCCCTGGGCGCGGTGCCATTCGAGGCTCGGGCTGTCGAGCGGGCTACGGATTACGAGTTCGACGACGACGTAGTGCTGCGCACGTGCGGCGCGGAGGATCTAGTCGTCTTCAAGGCGTTCGCCGGACGGGATCGCGACTGGGCGGACATCCGGGGCATCGTGATGCGTCAAGGTCCACGGCTCGACGAGCGGCTCATCTGGGATGAACTGCTGCCGCTGTTGGAGCTGAAAGAGGCGTCGGAGGACGCGACGCGGCTCCAGGCGATCCTGACACAGGGCTGAGCAGGCTCGACGGGCGCGGGGGTCGGACGCCGAGTAACACAAACCTCGTCCGCCCGGCCCAGGGAACCGACCCCCGCGTGATCGCCCCAGGCGCCGAGGCTGCGGTGACGATCCCGCCACTCACGCGCCTCACGACCTTCGTCCCGCACGCTACACAACGCATGCCCTCGACCTGCACGCGCCTTGGCGGACACCAGAACTGATGAGTACAATTTTTTGTACAACATTCTGGAGGGTGGTCCGTTGAAGACCATGACCTACTCGCAGACGCGAGCGAGGTTCGCTGAGACGCTTGACTCCGTCATCAACGACCGCGAAGAGGTAGTCATCACCCGAGCCGGTCACGATTCCGTCGTACTCGTGTCGCTGGACGACTACCAGTCGTTGAAGGAGACCGCCTACCTGCTCAGGAGTCCGGAGAACGCGCGCCGCTTGCTGGCCTCGATCGAGCGGCTCGAAGCGGGGGGAGGCGCCCGGCACGAACTCGTCGAGTGATACTGATCTGGGACGAGCGAGCGTGGGACGACTACCTGTGGTGGCAAACCCAAGACCGCAAGATACTCAAGCGCATCAACGTCCTCATCAAGGTCGCCGGCGAGGAGCTTCGCATCGCCGTTAGCTGGCGCGCCGTGGGCGCGTTGTATCCGTCCGACTATTCGAACAAACGCAACACACCGCTCACGTCGGGCACGACTCGCCCGTGCCATCGCTCAGGACTCGGGTTCAGGGTCCTCTGCCGTCCGGCGCTTGGACGGCGGACGCGGGTCACGTCGGTAGCGTTCAGCCCAGACGGCACCCTGTTGGCCACCGCCAGCGACGACCAGACCGCACGCCTGTGGGCGACACCCATGACCTGGGTCGAGCAGGCATGTGACTTCGTCGGGGGCAATCTCTCACAGGCCGAGTGGGACGAGTACGTCGGACCTAACCGACCCTATGTTCGCCAGTGTGGACACTTTCCCGTCGGTGCCGGCGCTCCCGCGGACGCACCGTCGCTCAGTACCCCGCCGCTCTCGGAGAACGCAACGGCTGAAGGGGCGAGGATCGTCGAGGTCCCGCCCTCCTGCAAGCCCGTCTCAGCACGGGTGGGCGCCACGCCGATGGGATCGTCCGCATCGCCTACGCGGCCCGGCCACTGGGCGAGCCGCTATCTTGCCCCCGCCAGGGCTTACGGAGTGGCGAGGGAGGCGTAGACGACGACGTTGTCTTGGTAATGCCCGGTCGAGCGGTCGAAGTCGCCGCCGCAGGTGATCAGCCGGAGCGTGGGCGTGCGAGTCGCGCCGTAGACGTCGAGGGTCGGGAACGCGCTCTTGGCGTACTGCTCGACCTTGTCGACGCGGAAGCGCGCGACCCCGCGGTCGCCGGCGACCTCGACCTCGTCGCCAGGCCGGAGACGGGAAAGCGCGAAGAACACGGCCGGCCCCGTACGCGAGTCAACGTGGCCGGCGACCACCGCAGCGCCTGGCTCCCCGGGCTCAGGGCCGGGCTGGAACCATCCCGGGACCGCGAAGTCCGACGGCACCTGCAAGGTCTGGTCGGGATTCACGCCCAGCGGCACGAGCGGCGCGGCGACGCCGATCGCGGGGATGCGCACTCACTCGGGACTGCCGATCTCGACCGCCGAGCCCAAGAGTGGCGGCACCGTGCTCGCCGCGAGCGGCGCGGGCGGCGCCACGGCGGTGGCCTTTGGCGTGGCGCGTGGAAGCCCGACCGCCGCCACGATCAATGTCGCGACGGCCATCCCCCATAAGCTGCCGCACAGCGCGGCCCGCGTGGGAGGACCCATCGGCGCTCAGCCGCGCCGCCGCCGGAGTCGCCGGGGCATGACCGCCACGCCACCGACCACGGCCGCGCAGGCGATACCCAACAGCACGACCGTCGAGATCACGCCGCTCCCGGCGGCTCCACCAGCCCCCGTCTGCGCGCCGCCGACCGGCGCCTCGCCGTGATCCTCGCCGCCGTGTCCCTCGTGGTGCCCTTCGGCGCCCTCGGCGGCTGGCACGGCTGCTCCGCCCGCGGTCGTCACCAGCACGGGCGCGGGCTCGTCGCTACCCTCCGCCCCGATCCACTGCACCGCCGTGCCGCTGGCATACGACTGCACGGTCGGCAGCGGGAAGGTCCCCGGTTCCGCCGGCGTGGTCACGGTGAAGGTGTAGAGGTCGTCCGTCTGGACCGACGGGTCCACGCGCGTGAACGTCACGACGGGCTGAGCCGCCGAGTCCACCGCGCAGGACTACCCCGCCTTCTGGCCGCAAGCGACATCGGCGAACCCGGCCGGCAGCTGGACCTCGACCATGTCGGTCCGGTCCCCTTGGCGCTCTTCTGGCACGCGCATCTGCAGCGACTGCACGGTGCCGGCCGGGACCGATGACACCGTCAACTCCGCGTGCGGCCAAGCCGATACCGCCAGCGCCACCAGCACAACTCCCGTCACCACCGCACAAACGGCATGTCGCCCCATCACCACACCCTCCCCCTTCTCCGCGGTCGCCAAGTAGCGCCCACAGAGCAGAGTGCGTCGCGCGCCACGAAAGTTCCCCGCAATTCCGGCCTGGGGTGAGGGCCTCAGCAGCTTGTGGCGTCGCGCAAGGTGCGGCAAGCCTGCGCCATCCGAGCGGCCGACAGGACGACAACCCGGCGGCGAAATGACGACCTTGCCAACGTGTGGACGTTATCGAAATTCACGACACAGTCCGTCGGCACGCCGTCCTCGGCAGCGGTGATGTCCAGTTCTGAGGCCAATCCTCGCTTGGTGCGGGTGAGTGCCGCAACGACGACGGATCCGATCCGGTCCGCGACGGGATCGCGTGTGAGCACCAAGACGGGGCGATCCCCGCCGGGTGTGGCGGCGAACCAGATCTCACCGCGTTGCATCGGCCCAGTCCGCCCAATCCTCGGCGGGTCCCCAGTCGGCGATCTCCTCGAGGGATCGCTCCGCATCCTCCAGCGGACGTCGTTCCCAGATCGTGGCGTCAACCTCGCTCGCCAAGCGCATGAGATGGCCGTACAACGCTTGCCTAAGCAGCTCTGAACGGTCGATCCCAAGGTGATCCGCCCAGCGCTGAGCCGCAGCCGCATCAGACGCGCTCGCTCGGAAACTCAGCATCGTCATACAATCAAGCTATCACGTATGACACTGACGGGTCGGCCCGATCCGTACGTGGCAGGCGGCAGAACAAGACCTCGCCGGGGGCGTGCGGAGCTGGTCGAGGGTGGTCGGGATGGGGTGGCGGGTGAGCAGGGCGGCGGAGGCGAGGCCGATGGTGAGGGCGAGGAGGGCGGCGCCGAGCCGGCGATGGTCGAGCGTCGTGGCGGCCCAGGCGCACAAGGCGGCGGCGAAGAGGGCGAAGGCGGTCCCCAGAGGGGCGGGCACGAAGTGCACGCCGATGTGCAGCGCGAAGGCATCCATCCAGTGCTCGTGAACGCGGTCGACCACGATGAACAGGATGTCCGGCGGTGAGCAACCCGACGCCGAGCGCCGCGCCGATCAACCCGTGCAGCCAGTAGTGGAACTCGGCGTCGAGCCGGGCGTACCGGCTGAACAGGTACAGCTGGATGCCCAGGACGACGAGCCACGACCTCACCGGACCGCGCCCAGCAGTATCCGGATTTCCTCGCCGTGGCGGGCCAGGCCGGGGTCGAACATGCGGTACCGCACCTGACCGTGAGGGTCGACGATCGCGTATCCGGCCCGGCGACGTCTCCGCGGGCCAGCGCGTAGGCACGCGCGACCTCGAGGTCGTCGGTCACCCGCACATGCGCGTCCACGACGGGTGGCTCGCACCCCTCGCAGACCACGATCAGGGCGGGGCGCCCCGGCTGGATGCGCAGCCGCTCGACGAGGGGCGCGGGCTCGTTCCCGGCGCGTCCAGATGAGGAGGTCGAGCTGCCGAAGGGACGGGTCCACACCCTCGAGGGTGGTCGACGTCGCGTGCAGGGCGAGGCCGAGGGCCAACCGTGGCGAGCACCGCCGCGACCCCGGCCAGCACGGCGACGCGTGGGGATCGTCGAGGTCCCGCCCTCCTGCAAGCCCGTCTCAGAGCGGTGTATTCCACTCCGGTGCGTGACCGGCGGGGCCGGTCAGGGGCTACCAGTACGGGGTCCCCGCGTCCGTCGCCAGGTGATCGAGATCTCCCGGCGAGGGGTGGCTACGAGACCCACTCACTGTGAATCAAAGCCTCCGAGCGGTTGTGGGGAGGGCGGGGCCTCGGCGATCCCGCTCCCCACAGGGTAGCGGCGGGACCGGCGCCCGTCAGTCGGTGTCCACGATGCCCATCCGCATGGCCGCCGCGACCGCGGCGGTGCGGTTGCGGGCGCCGAGGCGGTCGAACACCTCCTGGCAGTGCGCCTTCACCGTGCGTTCGGTGACGCCGAGCTTGACCGCGATCTCGGGGTTGGTGAGCCCGTCCTTTAGGAAGCCGAGCACCTCTTGCTGGCGCGGGGAGAGCACGGGCTTCTCGTCCAGGATGGGGATCTCGATCATCTCGGTCGCGTCGTCACCCGACATGATCGCGCCACGGTCCTCGAACCGCGCCTCGACGGTCCCGAACCGGACGATGTCGCCGTGACGCAAGGCGCTCGCCCCGCTGACCGGCTCGCCGTTGAGGAAGGTTCCCCCCGTCGAGCCAAGGTCCTGAATGAGGACGGCGCCGCCGGTCTTGCGGATCACCGCATGCGCTCGGCTGACGTGAGGATCCTCCAACCGCAGGTCGCAGTTCTCGCGCCGCCCGAGTAGCTGCTCGTCCGTGTCGATCACCAACACCCGTCCGCGGAGCGGTCCTTCGCTGGTCACGACGAACATCGGCAGCGGCGTGAGTCTCTTCGCCGGGCCTACCACGACCTGGCCTCCTGTCTCTTCTGTGCGCGCAACGCCTCGACCACCTGGTCGGGCGTCGTCCGTTCGCCAATCCTGACGGCCTTCCGCGTGCCGTGAAAGTCGCTGGAGCCCGTGGTGAGCAGCTCCCGCTCGTGGGCCGCACGCCGCCAGCTTACGGCGACGCTCCCGGCATGGTTCGGATGGTCAGCTTCCACCCCGGCGAGGCGTGCGCGCGCGAGGCGGTCAAGCAACGCGGTATCGACGCCACTGCGGCCCGGGTGGGCGAGCACTGCCACCCCTCCGGCGGAGACGATCAGCGCGGCACCGTCCTCGGGCGCCAGCGCCTGCTTCGGGACGTACGCGGGACGACCCTCTCCGAGCAGGCGGTCGAAGGCTGCGTGCATATCGTCCACGGCGCCGATCTCGACGAGCGCAGCCGCGATATGAGACCGGCCGAGCGGGGCGCCATCGGCGGCGGTGGCACGCACCCGGTCGAGCGTGACGCCGATCCCGCTTGAGCGCAACTTTGCGACTATCTGGACGACTCGGTGCTGGCGCGCCTCGCGCAGCCACGACATCGTGCGCGCAAGGTCGCGGTCTTCAGGATCCACCCAGTACCCGAGGAGGTGGACGCCGCGGCCGTGGTCCTGTGTGGAAAGCTCGACGCCGGGGACGAACTCCACCCCGTGACGCGCGCAGGCGCCGGCCATCTCGGGCCACCCGTCCACGGTGTCGTGGTCGGTCAAGGCGATCCCACGCAACCCGGCGGCCGCGGCGAGCGCCGCGTTCTCTTCCGGCGTGGTCGTACCGTCGGACCAGACGCTGTGGGTGTGCAGATCGAAACTCACGTGCCGAACGGTATATCCCCAGGCAGCCCCGCTGTCTAGGCGAAGGCGCTCTCGCCGGTGAGATGCCTGCCGAGCAGGAGCCGTTGGATCTGGCTGGTGCCTTCGTACAGGGTCGCAACCCGTGCGTCACGGAGGTAGCGGGAGACGGGGTACTCGTCGACGTAGCCGTACCCGCCGTGCACCTGGACGGCGCGGTCGGCGTTGCGCACCGCGGCCTCGGAGCAGAAGGTCTTCGCGACGCTCGACTCGATCGTGTGGCGCTCGCCCTTCTGCGCTTTCCAGGCGACCTTCCACACCAGCGCCCGCGAGGCCTCGAGGTCCAGATAGATGTCCCGAGATCAGCTCCTGGATCAGCTGGAATGAGCCGATCTTCCGACCGAACTGGATCCGTTCGTCCGCGTAGCGCACAGCCGCGCCCAGGCACGCTTGCGAGATGCCGGTGCACCCGGCGGCCAGCGAGTAGCGGCCAGAGTCCAAGGCGGTCAGCGCGATCTTGAGGCCCTGACCCACATCTCCGAGGCGATGCCGGTCGGGTACCCGCACGTCGCGGAGCACGACCTCGGCCGTGTCCGCCGCTCGCAGGCCGAGCTTGCCGTGGATGGGGTTGGCGTCGTAGCCCGGTGCGTCCTGGGGCACGAGGAACGCGGTCACGCCCTCGTCGGCCCGCGCGAACACGAGGGTGAGCAGGCCCGTGCTCCCGTTCGAGATCCACATCTTCGCGCCGTTGAGGATCCAGTCACCGCCGTCGCGGCTGGCCCCTGTCCGCATCGACGAGGGGTCGGACCCGGCGTCCGGCTCGGTGAGCCCGAACGCGCCAACGCCCTCGCCGCACAGGCGCGGCAGCCATTCCTCGCGCTGCTCCGGCGTGCCGAACCGCAGGATCGTGAGGCCGACCAGGCCGACGTTGACACCGACGATCGACCGGAGGCTCGCGTCTGCCCGGCCCAGCTCCTCGACGATCAGCCCGTACGAGAGTGCGTCCAACCCCATCCCTCCGTACTGCTGCGGGATGGCCGCGCCCATGAAGCCGACCTCGAACAGCTTCGCGAGCAGCTCGGGCGGCGTGTGCTCAGACCGATCGCGGTCCCGCGCCCCCGGCGCCACCTCCGCGTCGCAGAACTCGCGGGCCAGCTTCCAGACCTGCTCCTGCTCCTGCGTCAGGTCGAAGTCCATGATCTTCTCCTTCACGCCCAAGCGTCGACGATGTCCCTGGCGGTATAGCGCGCGTCCAGCCCGGCGACCTCACCACCGGTCCGGGTCACCGCCACCAGCGCCGCCCGGTCAGCTCCCGGCACCTCGCTCTGGTGCTTGGCCAGTCGGGCCAGGTCCTGGGCGCCGAAACGATCCTTCCACTTGATAGAGCCCACGAAGCACACTCGGCGTGTATCGGGATGGCGGTCCACACCCACCAGATCAACCTCAGGGTGATTGGTCCGAGTCCAGTACCCCCCGACATGGCCCGCTCCTCGCAGCCGCTCGTCCACGGACGCCATCCGGGCAAGCGCCGCGCGCACCAGCGGCTCGACCGCCCGACCGCGGTAGGCGCTCCAGGACTCGCGGACCCGTGTGAGCGTCAGGTCTCCCCGCCCGCGTGCGACGTCCGCGGCGCCGGGGGAGACAAAGCGCAGCCAGAAACGAAGGTAGGGGTCCGCCACGCGGTACCGAGACTCGCGAGACGGCCGCGTCGACACCGGGCGATCGAGCGCGACCAGGCGCTTGTCGTCGACGAGCAGGCGGAGCGCGCGACCCAGAGGAGCGGCGCCGACACCCGCGGTATCGGCAATCGCCTTGTAGGACCGCTCCCCCGCGCCGATCGCGCCGAGGACCTGGCGAGCCTGCACCCGGGCGGGGAACTCCGAGCTCAACACGCGCTGCCCGACGACCAAGAGATCGCTGTTCTCGTCCGCCAGCTGCGCGGTCAAGAACTCCCACATCCCCTCGCCAGCAGGCCACTCGCTCACCAACCGCGGGTACCCGCCCGTGACGAGGAAGGCGTCGATCGCGGCGGCGGCATCGTCAAGGCCGACCATGGCCGCGGTGTCGGCGACGGAGAACGCCTGGACAACCAGCTCTTTGGCCCGGCCGAAGAGCGGCCGCCCGTAGGCGGTGAGCCGCTCCATCATCGAGAGGTCCGAGCCAATCAGGACCAACAGGACCGGCCGGGCCTCGAAGACGGTATCCCAGAGCTTCTGGAGTGTCCCCTCGATGCCGGGGTCGTTCTCGGTCAGCCACGGGAACTCGTCGATCACCACGAGCGCGGGCCCATCCGGCAAGGTGCCCGCAACCAATCGGAGGGCGGCATCCCATGACTCGAAGGTGACACCCGAGAACAACGCCGCTCCCGGGAGCGTCGACTCGCGAGCAACATCCGCCGCGAAGAGATTCAAGTCGGTCTGAGTGGACGGCTGCCGCGAAGCGGTGAAGAACAGATGTGGCAGCCCACTGCGGTGCATAAACTCCGTGACCAGGCGGGATTTGCCCACCTGGCGCCGACCTCGCACGCTGACCAGCCGACCACGCCCCGTCGCCACCACCGCGTCGAGATGGAGCTGTAGCCGGCCAAGATCAGTCCGGCGCCCGACGAAGGCTTGAGGATCCACCCCGAGAGACTATCATCTATGTTAGTAACATCAACGGCGGTCTCTCGTTGCCGGCCGGCAACGTCGTTTCGAGGCCGTGACGGGTGTGCGGTTCGGTCCCAAAAGAATCTCCGCTACGGGCCACCAGTGAGGGCTTCGCCCTCGGACCCCCAAGCCCGCGCGGTGATCCGGACGGCCCTGGCCACTGACCGGCTAGCGGGTTTCGGACATGGAGGAGTTGCGCCCTTGTTCACGCGGCGTGAAACCGGTCACAGCATGTGAACTTGTCAACAACAGAGGAGCCTAGGATGCCGTACCCCATGGAGGAGCTTGCGAAGCTTGCGCTCGACGAGGCGGTCACGGCCGGGGCTACGTACGCCGACGTGCGGGTGGTGGAGGCGGACTACGAGTCGCTGACGGTTCAAGACGAGCGGGTCGAGGGTGCCGTACGGCAGACGAGCCGCGGGATCGGCGTACGCGTGATCGCCGGGGGCTCGTGGGGGTTCGCGGCCACGGCCCGCCTCGAGCGGTCTCAGATCCTGGCCACGGCACGGCTGGCGGTCCGCATCGCGCGCGCGAGCGCAACGGTGCAGCGGCGACCGGTCCGGCTCGCCCCGTCCGTACCCGTCACGGCAACGTGGGCGACGCCCTACGAGCAAGACCCGTTCGACGTGTCCATCGACGACAAGCTCGACCTTCTCCTGCGCTGCACCGCCGCCGCCAACGCGGTGCCCGGGTTAACGCTCGCCGTCGGCTCGGCGGACGCGTGGCGGACCCGGACATGGTTCCTGTCGTCGGAGGGGGCGCGGATCGACCAGACCATCCTGCAGGTTGGCGCTGGGGTCGAATGCGTCGCGATCGACGACGGCGAGGTACAGCGGCGGTCCTTCCCCAACTCTTTCCGCGGGCATTGCGGGTGTGGAGGCTGGGAGGACGTCGTCGCGCTCGACCTGCCCGAGCGCACGCCCCGTTACGCCGAGGAGGCGGTCGCGCTCCTGTCCGCACCGGATCTCCCCGCCAGCCAGACCACGCTCGTCATCGACGGGAACCAGCTCGCGCTGCAGGTCCACGAGAGCGTGGGACATCCCTTGGAGCTCGATCGCATCCTCGGCTTCGAGGCCGCGTACGCCGGAGCTTCCTTTGTGAACGTCGGGTCGATCGGCGCGTTGCGCTACGGATCGCCGCTGGTGAACCTCACGCTCGACTCGACGACCCCCAAGGCCATGGGCACGTTCGGGTTCGACGACGAGGGCACCCCCGCCACGCGTACTCCCCTGATTGTCGAAGGGGTACTACGGGGAGTGTTGAGCAGCAGGGAGACCGCGCCGGCGCTTGGGCATGGCGCGGTGAGCAATGCGACGATGCGCGCGGACTCGTGGGCGCACATTCCCCTGATCCGCATGTCAAACATCCATCTCGAGCCCGGGGACGGCACTCTCGACGAGCTGCTCTCCGACACAGGACAGGGTGTCTTCATGACCACCAACCGATCGTGGTCGATCGACGACAAACGCGTGAACTTCCAGTTCGGGTGCGAGATGGCCTTCCAGATCCGCGGCGGGCGGCTTGGCCGTATGTACCGTAATCCGACCTACGCGGGGCGGACGACGGATTTCTGGGGCTCGTGCGACGCCATCGCGGGCGCGCGCGAATGGCGGGTCTACGGCACACCGAACTGTGGAAAGGGCCAACCTCCCCAGGTCGCGAGGGTCGCCCACGGCGCTTCGCCCGGTCGGTTCCGCCAGGTCATGGTTGGCACCCCGCGCGCCACGGCAGCCCCGTGAGCACGGAGCGCGGAGCGCGACCCCCATCCCGGAGGGATCATCCGGAGCGCGGAGCGCGACCCCCATCCCGGAGGGATCATCCGGAGCGCGGAGCGCGACCCCCATCCCGGAGGGATCATCCGGAGCGCGGAGCGCGACCCCCATCCCGGAGGGCATCCGGAGCGCGCTCGACCGCACCGGGATCGAGCGGCTCGCGGACGCGGCGCTGGGCGGCGCTCCGGGCGCGGCGGGAATCGAAGCCGTCGTCGAGCATCGCTGGGAGGGCGTCACCCGGTTCGCGAACTCGCAGATCCACCAGAACGTCGCAAGCGTCGACGTCGAGGTCCGCGTCCGCGCGGTCACCGTGGACGGCCAGGTCGGCGTGGCGGTCGCGCACACCGACTCGCCGGCTGTGGCGGCCCAAACCGCGGAGCGCGCGCTGCTCATCGCCCGTCGCTCCGTCCCCGATCCTGAGTTCGCCGGCTTTGCTCCTGGAGCCGAGCCCGGCTCGGTGCCGGTAGACGAGGCCACACTGTGCGCCTCGCCCGAGGACCGGGCCGCCGCCGTCCGGGCGCTGCTCGGCGAGGTGGGCGAGGGGTGGGAGGCGGCGGGGGCGCTGTCGACGAGCGGCTGCGAGCTGGGCGTCTTCACGACCGAAGGCCAGCGTGCGTACGCGTTGGGCTCTTCCGCGCGGCTCAACCTCGTGGTGACCGGGTCCTCCTCATCGGGATACGGCGAGGCGGGTGGGCGGTCCCTCGCGGACATCGACGCGGCCGGCGTCGCCCGGACGGCCACCGGCAAGGCCCGTGCCGGCAGCAATCCCGTGGCGGCCGAAGCCGGCCTCTGGCCGGTGGTCCTGGAGCCCGCGGCGACCGCGACGCTCGTGCAGTTCCTCTGCTGGCTGGGCTTCGGTGGGCGCGGGTGGTTGGAGGGCCGCACCTTTACCGCGGGCCGGCTCGGCGAGCGGCTGCTGGACGAGTCCGTGACCATCGTCGACGACGCGCGCTCGCCGCGCTCGCTCGGGCTACCGATCGACTGGGAGGGAACGCCAAAGCAACGGGTCACGATGGTGGACCGTGGGGTGATCGCCGCCGTCGTGCATGACCGGCACACGGCCAGGCAGGCCGGTGTGAGCTCGACCGGGCATGGCCTGCCAGCCCCGAACCCACGCGGGCCGGCTGCGCTGAACCCGCTCATGTCCCCTGGGGACGGCGGCAGCGTGGCGGATCTGATCGCGGGAATGGAGCGAGGGCTGCTGGTCACCCGGTTCCACTACACGAACGTGGAGCATACCCTCGACACCCAGATCACGGGGATGACGAGGGACGGGACCTTCCTCGTGCTCGATGGGCGCATCTCGAGCGCCGTGCACAACCTCCGGTTCACGGACACGATCCTGCGCGCGCTCGCCCACGTTGATGCGGTGAGCTCCGAGACGGCCTACTCGTCAGAGCTGTTCTTCGGAGGCGGCCATGCGCCAGCCGTGCGGTTGCCAGGCCTCGCGTTCACCTCGACGACGACGTTCGGCTGAACACGTGATGTCCGAGCTCGCACCCATCCTCGCCGTCGCAGCCGTCTGCGTTCGCGACGGGCGGCTGCTGCTGGTGAAACGAGGGCGCGGTGCGGCCGTCGGCCGGTGGGCGGTCCCTGGAGGGAAGGTCGAGTTCGGCGAGTCGCTCGCGACGGCGGTGCGGCGTGAGCTGCGTGAGGAGACGGGACTGGAGGGCGTCGTCGGGCCGCTCTGTGGGATCGCTGAGCGCCATGCGGGCGACCGGCACTACGTCATCCTGGACTTCTGGGTCGAGGTGCCCAGCGGGTCTCCCGTCGCGGCTGACGACGCCGCTGGGGTCCGCTGGGCGGGCCGGCAGGAACTCGAACGGTTGCCGGTCGTTCCGTTACTACGCGAGTTCCTCGCCCAGCATGGGGTCCTCTCCCAGCTGCGTTAACCGCCGACGCCAATTCGAGGGATGCGCCGCCATGGCCGACAGGCGTTTCTCATCGAGGACGTCCGCGATGCGAACGAGGTCGAGGTCTAACAATTCGTCCCCGGAGCGAGGCCACAAGAAAACCCGTCGGTGACGGAAGTCACTGAGGTGCGCCACGGTCCCGGGCGAGACTTCACAGAACTGCTCATCGTCGGTGATGATGTTCACCCCCATCGGGTGTGAGCTGGGGGTCAGGGGAAGTCACTGACGAGCGGTACTTGTAACCGGTTAATCACACACCGCACAAGTTCGCGTTGCGCCATGAGGAACGGCGACCCCCACGCTCACTGATAATTCGAGTTTATCCGTTCAAATAGGCACGGCTACAGCGTGATGAGTCGAAGGTGGGCCCGGGGCCTGGCAGAACCGTTCGAAGGATGTGCGCGCATCGCCGCGAGCCGGGCCTGCTGGGCCGAGCGCGATACGACGGCGACCGTTCCATTCCGGGCAACCTGGGTATTGGTAGCCCCGAAAACTGGCATTTGAACGCTCGGAACCGCTGCATCGTTGTGTTCATCTTTGTACCGGTCTGTGCCCGCCTGGACCAGGCGGAGACGTTGAAGCTGTGCGGAGCCGGGAGCCTCGCAGGATTCATTGAAATGCCCGACTTCGTTCATCATGGACTTCCCGCCTGTCATGGTCAAGGAACGCCTACCGACCACAACGCGCGAGAAGGGCAGAAGGTTACGCAGTGACCCGAGATCTGGATGCACAGATCACCCCGACAGGGGACCGCGAGTCGCCGACGCATGCGCCCTCGATGCCCCACCGCTCCAGACCCAAGGAACAACTCGCCATGCACAGATCACCCCGACAGGGGACCGCGAGTCGCCGACGCATGCGCCCTCGATGCCCCACCGCTCCAGACCCAAGGAACAACTCGCCATACACAGATCACCCCGACAGGGGACCGCGAGTCGCCGACGCATGCGCCCTCGATGCCCCACCGCTCCAGACCCAAGGAACAACTCGCCATGCACAGATCACCCCGACAGGGGACCGCTCGCCGCTATACTCGCCGCCGTCGGGGGGTTCCCGCCTGGCAGGAAAAAGGAGCGCATTCGCGTCATGGCTCGCGCCGACCTGCACTATGCCGCCGCGATCGACAGCGAGATCTGGCAAGCGAGCCAGGTGGACACCTCGCTGTTCGATCCGCTCGTGCGGGTCGAGGGCGCGTTGCCGGGTACGGCGCGCCCGTTCGTCGTCGTCCGTGACTACCAAGGTCCCCAAGGCGACTATGTCGAGCGGTTCGCGATCCTGGCTCCCGGCGGCCAGCGGGTGTGGCAGTCCCCGAACCGGCGTATCAGGTTGACCGGCGAGATGTTCGAGGACCGCTTCACGACGACGATCCCCGACGCCGAGATCACGAGCGGCGAGGAGCACCAGGTCCTCTTTTACGTCGGGGACGACGAGGTCGGCTCGATCCCGATGTTCGTCGAAGCGGGATTGGGCGGGGACCCGAAGGTCGCGGCGCAACAGACGTTCTCCAAAGCCCTCCAGAAGGGCACGATCATCTGGCTGTCCCTCGCCGGCCGTGGGTCCGGCGCGCGGGGGCGCGGGCGGCGAGGAGATCAGCCGAAGGCGCTCAACCAGCCCGTGTGGTACGTCTTCGACGGCGGCAAGGTCTACGTCTTCACCGGGCCGACCGAACAGGAGGTCCCAGGGCTGCCGGGTGCTTCAACGGTCGAGATCATCGCGCGGTCCAAGGACATCCGCAGCCAGGTCTCCCGGGTGCCCGCCACGGTCCGGGTCATACAAGGAGGCGATCCGTTGTTCGACCGCATCGCCCAGATAGGAATGGGTCGCCGGCTGAACCTGCCGGACGGCGAGGGCGCTCTCGAGCGGTGGCGTGAGCGGTGCACGCTGGTCGAACTCACTCCCCAGTTCGGCCACGCGCCCGCCGCCTGACGGCGAGGTAGGCGACCGCGCTCGCGGCGAGCGCCACGATTCCGGCGAGGACCGTCGGGAGGATCGGCGGACCGGGGCGCTCCCCGACCACCCGGATCTCTACCCGCTCCCCCGGCTCGATCTCCCAGACGGCGACCCCGGGACTCCGCTCGGTGCCGGACGTGCTCACCAGCGCTCCGGGGAGGCGCACCCGCACGTCGTAGGCGACGGCGTCACCGGACCGGATGAGCTCCACCGCCTCCTCCGGGCGGATGCCGAGCGCGGCGGTCGCGGGCGTCAGCTCCAGGCCCGCCGCTCCCGCCACCGCGATCTCCTCGTCGGTCAGCTGGAGGGTAAACGGCTCGAGCAGCCGCACCTCTGGCGCGGCGAGGGCATCCGCGAGCCCCGCGGTCAAGACGTTGAGCTCCTCGGCGCCGTCGAACCCGGCCGACAGCCGCACCTCGCGACCGCCACCGTCACGCGGCTGGACGGACACCCTCCACCCGGCGTCCGCGAGTCCTCCTCGCTGTCGCACCAGGACCTCTAGCGGATCGACCCCCGCCTCCGTCGCGCGGGCGAGCAACTCCTCGTCGGCCCCGATGACCACCGCGAGCACGCCCTCGCCCACCCGGTCGACCGCCAGGTCGACACCGACCTCCAACCGGCAACCGGCCAACCCGACCGCGAGCACGGCGAGCAGCACCGCCCGCCACGTGCCCGCTAGCATGGCGGCGTGAGCGACGCACCGCGGCCCCCCTCCGGCACCCGCCCTCCCGCAGGGCAGCAGGTGGCGATTCCTTTCGCCTCCGCCGAATCGGACACGCAGGTCATCGCGATCGCCAGCGGGAAGGGAGGCGTCGGCAAGTCCTCGCTGACGGCGAACCTCGCGGTCGCGCTGGCGCAGGAGGGCCACCGGGTTGGGGTCGTAGACGCGGACATCTGGGGCTACTCGATCCCCCGTATGCTCGGCGCGTCGGGGCAGGCGGGTGTCGCCGAGAACAAGATCCTGCCCATCGAGGCTCACGGCGTTTCCGTCATCTCGATCGGGTTCTTCCTCGACACGGAGCGCCCTGTGGTATGGCGGGGACCGATGCTCCATCGAGCACTTCAGCAGTTCCTCGCCGACGTGCGGTGGGGCGAGCTCGACTTCTTGCTCTGTGACCTGCCACCAGGCACTGGCGACATCACGATCTCACTCGCGCAGATGCTGCCGAACGCGGCGATGGTGGTCGTAACCACGCCGCAGCCCGTCGCTCAACGAGTCGCGTTGCGCGCTGGTCAGATGACGGCTCAGACCGGCATGCGCGTGCGGGGTGTGATCGAGAACATGTCCACGTTCGTCGCCCCCGATACGGGGCTGTCATACCCGATCTTCGGCTCGGGCGGTGGCGAGCTGCTGGCCTCCGAGCTCGGCACCGAGCTGCTTGGCCAGGTGCCGATCGATCCGGTACTCCGCGAGGGCGCCGATCGGGGAATGCCAGTCGTTCTGGCGTATCCCTATTCGCCAACGAGTAAGGCGATTGGGGAGATCGCCCAGAAGATCGCGAAGACGCGAGGGTCGATGCTCCGCAAGTCCCTTCCCCTGATGGGGTAATCCCGCCGCCATCGTACGCAGCAGCGGAACGGCCACGCGCCACCCCAACGCGACGGCGGCGCGGCTCACCGCGGGGATCGGGCCGCGCCACAGGGCCGCGAGCGCGAGCCCCAACCCCGCGCCGCCGAGGGCATCCGTCGGGTAGTGCACACCCACGTACACCCTGCTCATCGGCACGTACGCTGCCAGCGCGTGGAGGAGTCGCCGCCCGTTCCCGTCGCGGCTTCGCTCGGCCAGGACGGTCATCACCGCGACTCCGAGGGCCGCGTGGCCAGAGGGGAAGGACGAGCCGGTCGGGGGCCGGATCAAGCGGCGAACCCCGTCGGTCTCGTAGGGCCGTGCGCGGCGGACGAACCGCTTGTTCGCCTGCGCGAGGTTCCACGCGACAAAGCCGACCCCCAGCACATCGGCGGCCGCCCGCCGCCTCCCGGTCAGCGCGAGGCCCGCGGCGATCCCCGCGGCCGCGTAGGCCGAGCCGAGATCGGTCGTCGACATCACCGCCTTGTCGAGCGCGGGCGTGGACTGCCGTCGCATCCAGTCACCGACCCGGACATCGGCGCGTTGAACGTCCGGCGAGGCGAGCGCGTACCACGTTCCCGCCAACACACCGGCGCCGATCCCCAACTGCTTCACCCACGGCTTCACGTGGCGTCCGTGTCGTAGGGCGGCGGTACGTCCGCGCGAACCGTCTTAGGCGGGGCGGCCGTGGGCCTCGCGTCCGAGGCCATCGGGCCGGTCAGGAAGGACCTCGGCTTCAGCGCGTTCGACGTGGCTCGTAGCTCGTCGCGCAGGTCTTGCAGATCTCGAAGATCGTCGAGGTCGGCGGAACGCCGCAGGTCGTCGAGGGTGCTGTTGGCCTCTCGCCGTACCGTGGCGACCATCCTGCCCAGGTTGCGGGCGAGCTCAGGCAACCGCTCTGGCCCGAAGATCACGAGCGCGAGGATGGCTATCGTGGCGATCTCGAAAAAACCGAGCTGCATTGACCTTGCTCCTCACCGACGTCGGCACTCCCGCCGAACGTGTGGACCAACGTGATGCTAACCCGCTGGCCGCCGCGACGCTCGCGCACACTGCCGGCCCGCGGTCCCACGCCCGCATTTTCCTGCACTGTGCAGAGTTAGTCCGAAATACCGGACTGAGGTGAAAATAGCTCTGCGTAGATACACACCGCATCCTTCGGCTACGCTGAGTAGCCGCTCGGGCGTACATTTTCATCCGCTCACGAGTGGCCCGGCAGGGCCATGGCCTACTAACTCTGCACGATGCCGCGATATTTTCTGCCTAGCTCCACGGCGAGACCCACGACCAGAGCCTTCCCAGCCCACGGCCGAGACGCTGGCCGAACGAGGGTGGCCGCGGCCGGGGTAAGGCGTGGGCGATCGCGTGGAGGTCCCCCGATGGCGCGTCGCCGACGATCGAGTAGGTGTGGCCCGCCGTCTCCCAGACGTACACCGCCGGGACTGAGCCTGGCCAGTGGTAGGCCTGAAAGCCGAGGTCGGGCAGTGGCTCGGCGCCCGGGCGGAGCGAGGTCCAGTCCAACGTCCCAGGCTGCTGGAACAGCGAGACCGTGTACAGGCCGTCAGAATACGTGATCTGCAGGGGTTGGGCCTCGTCCGACGTCACCGCGTAGACGCCGGTTGCCTCGTACCCGCCTGGCAGCTCCTCGGGCACCACCCAACCTGCCCCACGGAGCGCCTCAAGGCCGGTCGCATCGATCTCCGAGGCGTCTTGACGACGCAACGGCGATCGCGCGGCGGTGAGCGTGGGCCGTGCCGGCTGTCCCGCACCATCCGCCGGACCGAGGTCGAGCGACAGGTAGGCGGCGAGGCGGGCCGGCTCGTGACCCCCGTCGTAGGTCTCCCTGCGGACCAGCAGGCCGGTACCCTCGTCGATCCACAGCCGCTCCCGCAGGCTGCCATCCTCACGGCGGCGGATCTCAAGGCGGGCGCACGGGCGGTCCATGATCCGCTCAGGTGAACCGACGAGCACCTCGTACTTCGCCTCCAAGGCCGCGAAGGACTCGCGTGGATCCTCGGCATCGTCCGTGGGCAGCGAAAGGAACCAGCTCGCCCCGCTGTCGACCAACCCCCCGCGGTCCTCGCCGATCCTCACGACCTTGCCGTCTTGCGGTCGTAGCTCCAGCTCACCGGCCGGGTCGTTGCGCACGCGAGAGGTCATGACGTGCGACTGCCCGTCGACCCACGTGATCCAGATCGCCTCACCCGTGAACGGGATGCTCCGCGTCGCCGCGGCGGCACGACTCAGCAGCATCCGCCAGCCGCCTGTGCTTGGGGGGCTAGCGACTGTGGGGCTGGAGATCAGGCAAGCCAGGAGCAGCGCGGTGACAAGCGTGAGCCAGCGTGTCACGGCCCGTTTACCAGGACCGGAGTGGAAAGCGGTTGCCCCACGGTCCGCACGAGATGATCCACGGCGTAGACGTCGACCGGCACCCGGACGACCTGAGGCGCCGGGTGCGGCTGGCCTCCCAGCCCGAACGCCGCTCCCCCGACAAGCCCCACGAACACCGCGCATACCGCGGCCACACGCCTGGCCAGCCGCACGTGCGGCCGTTGCTCTGTCACCGGCATCAACGCCTGGACCCGGCTGAGCAGCGAGACCGGTATCTGGCGCACCGGCATGCTCCGAAGCAAGGACCGCGTACGGGCGAGCGACTCCAGGCGGTCCTGGCATCCCGCGCACCCGTCGAGATGCGCGGCCACCCGGACGCGGTCAGGTGCGGAGAGCTGCTCGTCCAGCCAGGCGGACTGGAGATGCTCGAGATCCGCGCACTCTTCTCTCACCGGCGCGCCTGCTCCGCCTCGTGCGCGCGCTCAAGGTGCTCACGGAGCTGCTTGCGCCCGCGGTGGATGCGAGAGCGCACCGTTCCCATCGGCCAACCCGTGACGCCCGCGATCTCCTCGTAGGTCAGGCCCTCAAGGTCACAGAGGACGACCGCGAGGCGGAAGTCGTCGCTCAGGCGGCGGAGCCCCTCCTCGAGGCTGGCCTCGAGCGTCCGGCGCTCGACCAGGTCGGCGGGACCCGGCTCGGTGGAAGGCGGCTGAGCCCACTCGTCGGACCGGAGCGGCTCCATCCGGAAACGGCGGCGCCGGCGCACCTGGTCGAGGAAGAGGTTCTTGGTGATCCGGTACAGCCAGCCGTCGAACGTGCCGGGCTGGTAGCGGTCCAGGTTGCGGTAGACGCGGACGAACACGTCCTGCGCGAGATCGGCGGCGTCCTCAGGGTTGCCCGAGAGCCTGTAGGCCAGGTTGTAGATCTTGCGGCCGTAGCGGCTCGCGACCTCCTCGCCGGAGGGCGTCGGGTCGGGCACGTCTCCCACCGGGCCTCCCGTCGAGTCGTCGGCGCCAATCGAAGGCTGAAACCCCACTCTAGCGAGCATCAACCCCCTCCTGTAGCCCTGTAGCTCCGACGGTGACACCCTGTGAAACGCGCGCCCTGGGTGGCTGGTTCCCCGGGCGCCCTTACACCTTGGGGCTGCTCACCGCCTTCCCGCGGCGCGCTAGTGTGCCGTTCGTGCACAACGACCAGCAGAACCGAGCGTACGTCCGCGCGTACCTCGAGCGTGAAGACGAACCGCTGCGCGCGGCCCGCGCCCGCAGCGAGGAGGCCGACATCCCCGCCGTGGCCTATGAAACCGGCACGCTGCTGCGGTTCATCGCCCGGACCACTCGCGCCCGCCACGTCATCGAGATCGGCACGGGCGGCGGCTACAGCGGGCTGTGGCTGATCGGCGGGATGGGCCAGCGTGGGGCGCTGACCACGATCGAGATCTCTCCCGAGAACCAGGCGCTCGCCCAGCGCGCGTTCACTGAGGCGCGGGTCTCGGCCAGGATCCGCTCCATCCTTGGCGCCGCGCTCGTCGTGCTGCCGAAGTTCGCCGACGCCAGCTACGACCTGGTGTTCCTCGACGCCGTGAAGACCGAGTACCCGGAGTATCTCGACCACGCGAAGCGACTCTTGCGCCCCGGCGGGATGTTGCTCGCGGACAACGTCCTGGGCGGCGGCCGTGTTGGCGACCCAGCGGTCACCGACGACGAGACGACCGCCCTGCGCGCCTTCAACGACACCGTGCACGCCGACCCCGACCTCCACCCCACCCTCTTCAACATCGGCGACGGCGTCCTCGCCGCGGTCTACGATCCTGACATTTGATGCACGGATAGCCCGAAGACGTGAGCGCGAGGTCACCGACGGATGCGCGCTCGACGCCTCACCGCTCCAAACCAAAGGATCTAGAAAAACCGATACTTGGTCGACAGCTCGGCGGAGAAGGCCATGATGACCGCCAGGTAGAAGTAGCCCGTCGCCGCTTGGATCGACCGGCCACCCTCGCGGGCGAGCTTCCACACGAAGCCGGCGATCAGGGCGCAGATCGTGACGAGCCCGCCTGCCAGCAGCACGGTGAAGCCTGGCACCGCCAGCAGCGGGGAGAACGCGGTACCGGCTGTCGAGGGCGCGGGGTTGAGGGCTGACAGCGCGGCGGCCCCCGCCGCGCCGGCAACCCCAGCGATGTACCACCAGGCGCCGCGGATCATGTGCCGCGGGTCGAGGCGCCGCTCGACCAGGTACCAATGCCCGAGCAGGAGCCCGTACAACGTCGAACCGAGGAACAGCGAGCCCAGTGCTAGCTCGGCGACGCCGACCAGCTCGGCTCTCCCGCGCAGCGCGGCGAACAGCGGCAGCGCCACCACGCCCGCCACGCAGGCGGCCAGCCCGGCGACGTGGGCCACGCGTGTTTGCCTGGCGAGCAGGAGGAGCACCCATATCGCGCAGAGCCCCGCCAGCACCTGCGGCCCGAGCGCCGCCCGGGCACCCTGGGGCGAGGTGGCAGCCTCTCCTCGCACGATGAGCCACGCCCCCGCCGCGCACAGCGCCACGGTCACGCCGGTGAGCACGAAGAACCCGCGCCGCACCGCGCCCCAGACTCCACTCGCCCATAGCACGATCGAGCCGCCGACGGCGGCTTCGAGCAAGATGACGGACATCACCGCGGCGGGGCCGCTCATGATCGCCGAGCGAGGTACTGCACCAACGTGCGGACCATCACGCCGGTGCCACCCTTCGCCGTGTAGTAGCCGTCGCCCTCCTCGGTGAAGGCGGGGCCGGCGATATCGAGGTGCGCCCATGGCGCGTCGCCCGTGAACTCCTTCAGGAACAGACCGGCGATGATCGATCCCGCTTGCCCGGCCTTCCCGATGTTCTTCAGGTCGGCGACCTCGCTCCGTAGCTGGTCGGCGTACTCGGCGTGCAACGGGAGCGGCCAGACGAGCTCACCGGCCGCGCCGGCGGCGGCCCGTAGCGCCTCGACGAGCGCGTCGTCGGTACCCATCAATGCGGAGATCTTCGGTCCTAGCGCGACGATCTGCGCGCCGGTCAAGGTGGCGAGGTCGATCATCGCGTCTGGACCGTGCTCGGCCCCGTAGGCGAGCGCGTCGGCGAGGACGAGGCGGCCTTCCGCGTCGGTGTTCATGACCTCGACGGTCTTGCCGCCACGGTGCGTCAGCACGTCCGAGGGCCGGATCGCCGTCCCTGACGGCATGTTCTCGGCGAGGGCGACCAGCCCGGTCACCTTGACCTTGATATCCAGAGCGGGCAGCGCCGACATCGCCGCAACGATGGCCGCTGCGCCAGACATGTCCGACTTCATCGTTCCCATGCCGCTGGCGGACTTGAGCGACAATCCCCCGGAGTCAAACGTGATGCCCTTGCCGACGAGCACCACATGGCCAGCCGCGCCTTCCGGCGAGTAGCGCAGCTCGACGAGGCGGGGCGGGGCACTCGACCCCTGACCGACGCCGAGGATGCCGCCGAACCCGCCCTCCGCGAGCGCCTGCTCATCGTGCGTCGTCACCTCGATCCCGATCTCGCGCATGATCTCGGCGATCCGCTCGGCGAGCGCCGGTGGCCGCTTGTCGGCGGGCGGGGTATTGACGAGATCGCGGGCAAGGTTGGTCGCCCTCACCAGCTCCTGGCCCAGGCGAATGCCCTGCTCGACCTCACCCGCCACCACGCCTTCGCCGGCCAGCAGGCAGATGTGCGCAATCTTCGGGGTGTCTGACGGCTTGGTCCGGTAGGTGGTGAATGCGTACGCTCCTAGACCCGCGCCTTCCGTGATCGCCTGCCCGCGTTCGGCGCTGGAGAGATCGTCGAGGAGATCGCCCGGCACCACGATCGCTACCGTCGCGTCGCGGGTCGCGTGCCGCACGCAAGCGCCCGCCGCCCGGCGGAGCGTCTCGGCGTGCCCGTGTTGGCCATTGGGTTGTCCCAGCCCTACCACCATCAGCAGCCGCGCGGTCGCCTTGCCGCGGGTGGGGATCCGCGCGACCCCGCCGAGGTCGCCCCGGTACCGGATACCGGCCAGCTCCTGCTCCAGATCGACGCCAAGCACCTCGGCCATCCGCTCGGCGTCACGCCCCAGCACCACTCCGCTCTCGCCCTTGCGCACGAAGACGGCCAGCACGTCGGCCGTGACGGTTGCCGGGGACTCATGCGCTAGCTCGAAGGTCACCATAGAGCCCAGAGTCTAGGGCTCCTCTGTTGTTGAGATCTTTACAGTTGTGACAAGTTCACATGCTGTGACCGGTTTCACGCTGCGTGAACAAGGGCGCAAGTTGTGTGCTGGATGTGCGCCATATATGGCGCACATCCAGCACACAACTCCTCCATGTCCGAAACCCGCTA
>Ga0187893_10001555_pt1 | contig 54728 bp, 34 predicted proteins | sample MA1701074metaG_FD_139574 | JGI IMG/M metagenome (GOLD analysis project Ga0187893, IMG submission 139574) | White microbial mat communities from a basaltic lava cave in the Kipuka Kanohina Cave System on the Island of Hawaii, USA - MA170107-4 metaG ...
CGCCTGGTTCGCCGAGCAGGATTGGGCGCACATCCCCGACGACGAGGGGCTGCGCCTGATCCGCCAGAAGGCCTGTGAGCTGGACCTCCTCAGCCCCGACCTCTGCGAAACCTACGCCAACCCATAGCTCCGGTGCTGGATGTCGGGTGTCGCGTTCACCGAGCCCGCAAACTGCTCTACCTCTCGATTGCTGGCCTCAGTCGCAGCCGTCGTGTTTAGGCCCCTGCAAGCAACGGATGGTGGACGCACTTGGCCCCGTAGCGGCCGGGGGCAGTGGTGGCGGATACGGCTTAGAGCGGTTCCCGAATCAGCCGCCGATGACGTAGAGGGTCAAACCCTGGCTCCAAAACGGTGACCGCTCCCTCACGGTCGCGGCTCTGATCGGCCACTCACTTGGGAACCGCTCTAGCCGTCCGGCGCAGTCTTGAATTTCAAGCGTTTTTGCAATATCCTTGCTGCGTTGGGTTTTGTGGCCGGATCGTTTGGGCTCGGCCCGTCCGACAGTCTACACCCACGCGAGCGTGGGGGCTGGCTCTTGCGGCGCGTTCGATCTCATTCGTGCGTGGCCGTGGAGGTCGCGCATATCTTGAAGCGCCCCACCTAGCCGACTATCGCCCATCGGTCCTGGTGCCCCCGTCTTAACCCACGAGGAGCTACTTGCGATGGGAAGGATCACCCGCGGGCAAACCGTGTTTGTGTACGTCTGCACACTCTTTACAGGCGCGATGCTGGGTATCGCATCCGGCTCGCTTGCCGCCGATGCGTTTCCTGATTCGCCCGGCTCTCCCGGCGGGCACTCCGGCGTGGACCTGGTTCGACAAGGTTTCGATGACTCAGTAAGAGGGACGGCCCCGTGCTCATGTAGCTTGAGTGGCTCGACGATCACCCTCACAACCGGCTGCACGTTCAATACCTCTTTCGCGCCGAACTCGCCGACCCTGACCTGCGGAGGCGGGCCGGTCGGCGGCGTAACCATCAGCATCGAGAACACCGCCGACGGCGAGGTGGCCGTCTATTCCTTCCCGGACAACCTCCACATCCCGTCATCGGAGTCCGTGTCGGCCATCGGCTTCCGCCCCATACGCATCGAAGCCGGAGGCACGATCTGCATCAACGGCACGCTGAGCGCGCCGGCGGGAAATCTCGGCGGCGGTCTAGGAGGACCAGGCGGCTTTGGATTCTTCGGCGGCGGGCCGAACTTTCGGATCAATTCCGGTGTCAAGGGGACCGGCGGAGCCAACGGAATGAACGGCTTCGGCGGGGCCGGAGGCGCGGCGGGTACGAGCGGCGCAGGTGGTGGCGGCGGATCGTTCGGAACCGGCGGCATGGATCTCGGGACCATCGGTTTCGGGGGCCCCGTGGTCTGCCAGCCCGGCTCCGACGGGTTCACCCCGGCCGACGACGCCATGGATGGCGCGGACGGCATCATGGGCGTCATGGGGACTGCGGGCACCGCCGGCATCGAAGGCGGCGACGGCGGCCCCGGAACGGCCGGCACGACCGGCACGCCGGGAACCTTCGGCTTCGGGGGATTCGGAGGTATCGGCGGAGACCCTGGCTCGGGCGGGATCCCAGGCTTCGGCGGCAACATCGGCGGCGGCGGCGGCGCCGGCGGCATGGGAGGAGCGGGCGGCGCTGGCGCGGCGATGGGCGGCGCGGGCGGCACTCTGGGGGCGGCAGGCGCGGTAATTGGACTCAAGGGAGCGGGCGGCGCGGGGGGCGCTGGAAGCGCCGGCGGCGCGCTGGGCATGAAGGGCGCAAAGGGAACTCCCGGCGAGGGCGGTGAGCATGGAACTCCTTGTGAGCCAGGAAATCCCGGTAAGCGCGGCGAACGCGGCAAGGATGGAACCGACGGGATGAATGGAATCGATGGAGTCGACGGCGCTGCCGGCGCCCCGGGTGGGGCAGGCGCGGCCGGCGCCGCTGGTGGAAACGGCGGCAACGGCATGGCCGGGGCAGCGGGCACGCCAGGAACCGCAGGCGGCGGAGCCGGCGGCGGGCTGAACCTCGCGCCACAACTTGGAGTGATCTTCGCGCCGTCGGCGGGTGACCTCGCCCTCGACGCTGGAGGCGGAGGCGGTGGTGGCGGAGGCGGCGGTGGCGGAGGAGCAGGCGGTCAGGGCTCCGGCGGCGGTGGAGGCGGCGGAGGCGGTGGCTCAGCCGGCAGCGGGGGCGGTGGTGGATCGGGCGGAAGCGGCGGTGGTGGCGGCGGAGGCGGTGGCGGCGGCGGTGGTGGTGGTGGTTCCGGCGGTCCGGGCGGCGGCGGCGGCGGCGGACAAACGATTCCCGGAACAGACGGCGAGTTGGGAGAGGTGGGTTTGGACGGCATGGTGGGCGTTGTCGGGGCTGACGGCGCCGGCGGCGTTGCAGGTCTGCCGGGAACGGCGGGCTCCAGTACGCAAGCACCGGCCGATGGTTTCAACGGCCAAATTGGTTTTGGGGGCGACCCGGGCGATCCCGGAGAATCCGGCGGCGACGGTGGCGCCGGAGGTGGGGCGCTGGAACTTCGCGCTCTCGAAACGATCTGCCTGGAGGGCGGCACGGTCAATGTGCTCTCCGAGATTGGAAGCTGCATGGGCGGAGGAGGAGGCGCGGGAGGCACGATCATCCTCACCGCCGATGACATCCTGGCTGCCGGGGCCACTCTCTTTGCCAGCGGGTCGCACGGTTGCTCCGAGGGCGGCTTCGCCGGCAAGATCGTCTTCAATGCGGCCGACGTGGTGGACGTCACCGGCGCGAACCTCGTTGCGGCGTTCGGTACGTCCGGCGGCAATATAGGAGGCGCTGGAGGCGCGGCCGGCGTTGGCGGACCCGGCGGCGCAGGCGGTGGAGGAGGGGTCGGAGGCGTCACCGCTCCCGGTCTCGGTGGAATGCTGACCAAGGGCGGCAAGGGAGGTAAAGGCGGTAAGCGCGGAGCGGGAGGCGGTGGCGGCGCTGGCGGCGACGGCGGCGACCCCGGCGATTGGCCCACCTGGTGCGACATGGTCACCGTCTGCGGCGGCGACGACGGCGGACTTTATTGCATCATGCCGGGAATCTGGACCGTGGACGGCGAGGAAATCGGCCGCAGCTTTCGCGAGGGCAAGTACATCGAAGTCGAGCCGGGCGAATGGAAGAGTTGCACCGATTACGTGAAGCTTCCGACCGATCCCAACGACTTTCACTTCATCGGCGACACCTGGGTGAGCGCCGATGGTGTGACGGTGATTAGCTGCTGGTCATTCTGGAACCCGTTTTTCTCCTTCACCTTCACGATCGAGTTCTACGTGCCCATCTTCTTCGGTAACTTCTTCATCGACATCACCTACGATTTCTCATTCAACCCCTTCGATCCGGACATGATCGTCAAGCTGGACGGCGCGATGATTTACAGCGGTCCCCGATCGCTCTTCGATCCCGGGTCCCTCGGCTTGGTCCAGGTCTCATCGCACGCCATGGTGAACACCGCGTTGCAGGACTGCGACGGCAACACCACGCCGGACGGCGTTGACATACAGAACGATCCCTCGCTGGACTGCAATTTCAACGGCGTCCTCGATCAATGTGACATTAACAGCGGGTTCTCGACCGACCAGAACTTCAACGGCCGGCCGGACGAGTGCGACGGCGCCGCGGGCTACCTGTGCAACACCTGCTACGGCGACGCGAACGGCGACGGTCTCATTCACATGAGCGACATCCCCCGACTGGCCGAGGAGCTCGTCCACTCCAGCCACCAGGACGAGTGCTGCGATGCGGATCACAACGGACTGCTCGACGGGCAGGACGTCGAGGCGGTCATCCCACTCATGCTGGCGAACAACGGAGCGGGAACCGACTGCGCGGGCGGGTTCAATTGCGCCGGCGCGGTCGGGAGCTGCTTCTCTCCGCACGCCACGCCGGGCTGCGATGTTCCCGCTTGCTGCGACATGGTTGTGGACCAGGATGGCTATTGCGGCGACGTGGCTTGGGACGGCCTTTGCGCGGTCGCGGCGGACAGGCTTTGCCGCGGCAATCTGGGCAGCCTTCCCGGGCAGTGCATCCCCATCACCGACGGCACCTGGGTCGGCACGACCCGTAACAACCTGGCACTGAGCGGGCCCAAGCCGAGTTGCCTCGTTGGCCCGGGAGTGACCAAACGGGAGTGGTATTGCTGGACCGCGTCGTGCACGGGAACCGCCACGGTGTCGACCTGCGGCGAGACCTTCTATGATTCGGTGATCGGCGTCTATCAGGCCGGAGGCCCCTTGGTGGAGGTCGCCTGCAACAACGACTCGCCCTGCGACGGCAGCGGCACGACCGGCATGCAATCCAAGGTTTCGTTCCCGGTGGTCGCCGGCCAACCGTATCTGATCATCGTCAGCGGCTTCCCCGGCGATGACGGCACCTACCAACTCAACGTAAGCTGCGAGGCCCAGCAGCCTTGCACGCCGGACTTCCACGTCGCTGCGCCCGGCGTCTTTGGAGGCAACACGCTCGGCGCGGGGAACGACTGTGCCCTGCGGCCTTCGCAGGAGCACATTTACGCTGTGAACATTCCCCAGCCCGGGAATTGGCTGTTCACCCTCTGCGGAGGAACGGCGTTCGATTCGTTCATGTACCTTGGGACGACTTGCTGCGGACAGGAGCTTGGATCCGACAACGATGGTTGCGCGCCGCTCGGGCCATCGCAGATGCAGGTCAACCTCGCCGCGCCGGGTCAATATTACATCACGATCGAGGCGACGGGAGCAGCCCAGGCCGGGCCGTACCAATTGCAAATCGTCTTCCTCGGCCCCTGATGGCCGCGGGGGGCCAATAAAAAACCGGGAGCCTGCGCGTCGGCAGGTTCCCGGTATTCATGCGCCCACTCCACCTTGGTTAGCGGCCGCAGTCTATTCCACCCCTCCAAGCGCATTTTTAGCATAACCACCGAAGCCTGTCAAACCGCGCACGGCCGGGGGTCAATCACGCAGTGAAAACGGGGTAAAGTTCGTCTCCCGGTCGTAAAAGTCCTCCTGCTCGGCGCGCTTCAGCCAGCCGACCACGAGGTAGGTCAGTGGAGTAAACACGATCTCCACCGCGACCTTGAAGCCCCAGTTGAAGGCCACCACGGCCAGCATCTTGTCCGTCGTCCAGAGTCCGTAGAAGCTGATCGGGTAGAACAGGAGGCTGTCCACCCCCTGGCCGACGAGGGTGGAGCCGATGGTCCGGGTCCACAACAGGCGACCTCGGGTCCAGACTTTCATCCGCGCCAGCACGTAGGAATTGGCGAAGTCACCGGCCCAAAACGCCAGGATCGACGCCAACACCACGCGCCAAGTGTTGCCGAAGACACGTTCCAGGGCCGGCTGAATAAGCTCGTTGTAGGGCTCTTGCGGGTCGGCCGGCAGCCGAAGCACGATCCAGGCCATCAGGGCCGCAAAAATCATCGCTCCGAACCCCGCCCAGATCACCTTCCGTGCCCGCGCATATCCGTACACTTCCGTGAGCACGTCCCCGAAGATGTAGCTGATCGGGAAGAAGATGTTCCCGGCCCCGAAGGTGAGGCCGACCAGCACGCAGACCTTGCCAGGCCCGATCAGGTTCGAGCACAGCAGGACGGCCACGAAACCGGCCATCACCAAATCGAAGTACTTGTATCTGCGTGGGCTTGAGGCCGGGCCGGTGCGAAGATGGGCAGTAGGAGGCTCGGCCATCCACGGTATTCGACCCCGGCTCGAGAATATCGTCAAACAGGCCCGAGTTCGCGCGGGTCGCACCATGGAATTCGGAGTGAAAATCAGTATTCTGTTGCGGAAGCATATTCGAGAGCTCAGGTCTGGGTGAAGAGGCAATCATGTATCGCCGATTACGACGGCGTGTGCCATGTGTCCACTTGTGCCTCCGGCTGATGACGGCGGCGTGCACGATCGCCGCGGGATTGGCCGTCGAGCTGCGTGCGGACGTGGTGATGCCGCTGGTGAATCCCGGCGCGGAATTCGGAAGCTTGACCGGCTGGACAAACTCTCAGGGATACTTTAGCGCGGTTCAGAACACCTCCCTGGCCTATCAGGGCGATTGGTTTTTCGAAACGACCAACGTCTTTAACGACTCGTCCGGAATAGGCGCGTTGACCCAGACGCGGGGGTTCGCCCCACTTGTCGGAAGCCTCTCCGATGTGAAGGTTTCTTTGGCCATCGCTCAGGAATCCGGCGCGGCCTTCGATCCGAACACGAACACATCCTATGACTACGTGTCGTTTCTGGTCGTGCGGTTCTACGACGTCGGCGGCAATCCGCTGGATTCGGGATACGGCATGGGCATCAACAATAGCGCCACCTGGCAATTCACGACGACCTCGTTCGCGTTCGTGGGATATCTCAACCAGGTCGCCACCATCAAGGTCGAGGCGTATGGCGGATGGCGGGACCTCAACACCGGGCTCGTCGGCCTGACGGTGCCCAGCCAGTTCGTGACCGACCCGCCGGCCTGGAGCAGGTTCGATGCAGTAGGATTGGAAATCGTAGCCGACCCCCCTCCATTCGCCTGCGATCTACAGTCTCCATGTCAAAGCGCGGTCGTAGAGTTGATTGCAGGCGCTGTCGATGAGTTCAGCCTGCCCTCCGACCCGACATCCCCTGGCCCGGAACTCCTGGCCATCGGCACCTGTACCAACTCGATTGACTTCGACACCATGCAGTTGAACTCTCCCATTTGCCACACCATCGGCGGAATTCCCGCCAACGTGACGGCCGCAGTCCTGGAGCTGCGCATCTGGGCCGGTACCGGAACGCTCCTGACCTGTAACGACGCCCTCTCCCTCCAGGCCCAGTCGAACGGCACATTCGTCTGGACTCGCTTCCTCGGCACGGCTGGCTCCGGCTGTGTGGGTGGGCCTCCCGGACTGCAAGCCCAGCCCTGGTCGCCGAATTCCCTGCAAACCTTTTGCCTGGATCTCGCCGCCCTGCCCAACGAGGACGGCTCCTGCACTAATCTGCTGCCGTTTCTACAGGCCGACGGCCGATTGGACATCCGCCTTCAGGATGACTCCGGCGTCGATTTCGCGCGGTTATTGTACGTCGTCTGCCCTTGTACCCCCCCGCCTCCGGACATGGTCGCCTGGTGGCCGCTTGACGAGAAAACAGGGACAGGAGCTATGGACCTGACTCCCTTCGGCAACGACGGCAACCACAATCCCGTGGTCGGCGGCCCAAAGCCGGTTTGCGGGAAAGTCGACGGGGCGCTGCATTTTGACGGCGTCAATGACTCCGTGTCGGTCGCCGACGACCCCTCGCTTGATTTCGGCACCGGGCCATTCTCCATTGATTTCTGGATCAACATCGAGGGCTCGACCGGCACGCTGATCGAAAAGTTCGACCCGGGGGGAATCGGCTTTCGGATTTGGCTAAACGGCGGCGTACCCGCATTGGACCTTGGAGACGGGGTCATGAGTTGTGCGATGAATCTTGGACTGGCACCCAGCCCGGGCACTTGGCATCACATCGCGGTCACCGTCACCGGCACCGGCGACGATGACACCCCCCGGTCGGGGCGTTTCTACTTCAACGGGCAGCAAACGGCGGGCCCCATAGCGTTGGACTGTTCGAACATCTCCAATAATGTCTCCCTAGTCATTGGAGCCCAGCTCTCGACGATGAACCCCTTCCATGGGTACTTGGACGAGATCGAAGTGTTCAATCGCGTGATCAGCCTGGCGGAGATTCAGGCGATTTATGACGCGGATTTAGCCGGAAAGTGTAAGTGTCTCTGTCCCGGCGACATGAACCTGGATCAGATCCTCAACGGTTTGGACATTGCGGGGTTCATCCGCTGCCTCCTCGGGGTCGGCACCGCCGCTGATCGCTGCAAGTGCGCCGACATGAACTACGACGGTCTTACGGACATTGATGACATCGATGATTTCGTGGCCGCCCTGCTCGGCAAGGTGCCCTGCTAGACCCCTGTGCTGAACGCGGCGCAGGCCCCAGGCCGGCACGATCCCCGCCGTCAGCCGAGTTCTCACGCGTGAACCACGGCCATCCTCGCCGGTAAAGGGTTCAGCGAGGCATCCTCGTTGCCCGATCCGGTCCGGGGCGTTCTCGCCGAGCCGCGTTCGGAAAAAAACCGCTACCCTAGCGTGAACCTTGACGGTCTCCGACGTTTGTAGTAGGATGACGACGTTTGTAGTAGGTTCAGGCGGCCCGCCCAACCGGAAATAACCCATGCCCGAGCGGCAATACGACCTTGGCGACGCGGAGTTGGAAGTGCTGAAGGTGCTCTGGGACGAAGGGCCCTGCACGGTGCGGCAGGTCCTGACCCATCTCCATGCCTGCGGCCGGCGTGTCGCTTACACCACCGTGCTGACCTTCTTGACCCGCTTGGAGCAGAAAGAGCTGGTCAGGAGCGACAAGTCGGCCCTGGCTTACCGATACCGGGCCGCCGTGTCGCGCGGCGCCGTTACCAGGAGCCGGCTAAAGACCCTCGTGCAGCAGCTCTACGACGGCGCTGCCGGTCCATTGGTGCTTCAACTGGTCAAAACCCAGCGATTCTCGCAAGAGGAGATCGACGCCTTGGCTGAATTGATCGCCCGGCTGGACGCCAGGGACGATCATGCTTCTTCCTAGCGGAGGGCTAGGCCCCATGGGGTCCGTGGCCGAGTACTTCACCGACGGTTTGTGGCGCAACGGCATCGCCGTCGTGCCTCTGGTCCTCATGGTTGCCCTCATGTGTCGGCTATCGCGCGGCCGGCCGGCGACGCGGCACGGTCTGTGGCTCTTTGTGATTCTGTGGCTGGTCGTTCCACCTCTCGCGCCGACGCTCGACGCCGGCTTTCTGACAGCCCCGACCCTTGAAGACGAATCTTCCTTAGACGCTATCCCGGCGGCTACGCGGCTCGTGGAGCCGCCGAAAGCCCCCAAGGAATCATTACAGGCTCCCACTCCACCCAGGACAGTGGCCCGCACCGAGCTTGGCCCACCGACACGGCTCGCATCGGAAGCCGACTCGGTCGGGTTACTGTCCGACCTTGGAGGGAGCCGGCAAGGACCGACAGAAGCCCTCGAGGCGACCATCCCGCCGGCGGACCCTGATCCACCCAATGACCGGCCCGTGGCAAACAGCGCCCGACCGTTGGTGATCGCCTATCCCGGCCCCGAGGAGACCCCCCGTCAGCCGATTCACGCTCACGGGCTATTTCAACTGAACGTCGAGCCGCGGCCTCCAGGCCGCGCGGCCGCTCGCAAACCAGATTCTGAATCAGCCCTTAAGCGCGTTGCCTCAGGCGCTTCGCCCATCGGCCTGTCGCCCGACCGGCGCAGTTTTCCGAACGACACCCCGGCGCCGCCGATGGTCACGGATGAATCAGCTCGGACCGTTGAGAGGGAGTCGACCACCGGCCCGGCGCAAACCTGGGGGCTTTCACGCCTGTTCGAGACATTCGGCGCACGTTGGCTCATCGGTTTGATCGGCGTGCGCGACGCTCTGGGTCGCCTTCCGCCGATGCCGGTGTCGATCTGGGCCGCGGGCCTCGTGCTCATAGTCGGTTTGCAAACACTGCGTTTCGCGCGATTCCGCGGTCTCCTGGCCAGGGCTGTCCCCGCCTCGGGTCGGATCATCGCCGAGGTTCGCCTGGCAGCCGACTCCATCGGCCTGCGAAGCATTCCCGAGACGATGGTCATTGAAGAGCGCGTCTCGCCGATGATCTGGTGCGGCCGGCGAACCCGGCTCCTTCTGCCCGCCGGGCTTTGGTCGCAGTTGGACGAAGTCGGGCGTCAGGCGGTGCTGCTCCACGAGCTTGCCCATCTGCGCCGACGTGACCACTGGGTCCGTTGGGCCGACGCCTTCATCGGTGGTCTTTATTGGTGGCATCCGGTGGTCTGGTGGGTGCGTGGGAGGCTTCGAGAGGAGGCCGAGAATTGCTGTGACGCCTGGGTAACGTGGCTGCTGCCGAGGGGTCGTCGGGCCTACGCCGAGGCCCTCCTGACAACCCGGCAGTACCTCGGCACCTCCAGGCCAGCGGCGACGGTCGCGGCGGTCGGAATGTTCACTGGGCGAGCCAGGCGATTTGCAAGGAGACTGACGATGGTGATGACGCAGAAAGTGACGCCAAGAATCTCCATTTCAGGTTTGGCCATGGCGGCTACTCTCGCCGCGGCGGGCTGGCTCACGACGCCCGCACGATCCTGTCCGCCGGCCGATGCCGAGGCGCCGAGCGCGACGACCCCCACTCAGCCGCCGACGGCGGAAGCGCCATCTGCGGTCATGGTCGCACCGGCGGCGCCCGTCGCGGCGACTTCCCCACAGCCTCGGGCCATGCTGGCCGCTACTGCGCCGTTGCCGCCGATCACGCCGATGGCCGGCGGGCTCATGATTCTCCCGTCGGTCCAGGGACCGCCGCGACGCGGCGGTGACGACCTCGAGGACCGCCTTGAACGGCTGGAGCGGACGTTGGAGCGCCTCAGCGAGCGCCTCGAACGTCTCGATGGCCACGCTCCGCCACGGCCCAGGCAGCCGGAGCGACCGACGGCCCCGCCGACGCCGCGGGCTGACGGCGCCGAAGTCTCCCGGGTGTATCGCCTGTCGGATGGAAAGCTGGAGATGTTGTCGGCCCTGATGGTTCGCGACGACGTGCCGGTCCGCGTGCGGCCCGTGGAGGGCGGATTGGAGGTCTTCGGCACCGAAGGGCAGCAAGTGGCGTTCGGGGCCTTCGTGGACATGTTGGAGACCCCGGACGAAGTCCGCGGTTACCGGTTGTCCCCGGGCAAGCTCGAACTCCTGACCGAACTGATGGTGCGAGACGACGTGCCGATCCTCGTCACTCCGGGCTCCGATGAATTGAAGGTGCATGGCGGCGGGGCCGTACAGGCGGTCTTCGAGGCGTTTGTCGGGATGATCGAGCCCGGCGCGGCCGTCCATCGCGAGAAGCAGGTCGGCAAGGTCAAGCAAATTGATCGAGAGAGGAAGGTCAAGGCGGAGAAAGAGGATAAGGTCAGGTTGAAGGAGGAGATCAAGGCCCGATCCAAGCTCGGCCGCGAACGGACGCGGGCGGCAGCCGAGGCGACCCGGGAGGTGATGAAGCTCCTCGAAGAGGCGCAGAACAACGTCGCCCAAGGGGCAGGCGAGGCCAGGGCCGCCTACGTGGAGGCCATCGCGCAGGCAAAGGCAGCGCTTCGGGAGTTTAGGGACGGCTACAGCGACCTCCGCTCGGAGGTCAGGGGAAATATTCGCTCCGAACTGAGACAGCGTGCCTCGGATGTCGGCAGCGCGGCGGAACGCCTTGAGGAAGAGGCTGAAGCCCTCGAAGAGAAGGCCGAGGCCATGAGGCAGAAGGCGGAACAACTGCGTAGGAAGGCGGAATTGGGCAAAGGCGGCGGCGATCCCGCCTCCCTGGCAGCGGAGGCCGCGGAGCTGGATGCCCAGGCCGAATGGATCGAGCAAAATAGCGTCGCAATGTTGGAGAAGGTGGACGCCTTCGAGCAGCTCGCCGACTCCCTCACCGAGATGGTCGACCAGGATGAGGACTCCGCGGTGGAGTTGGAGGAAGCGGAGGAGCATGAGCACGAGGAGGCGGAGGCCGACGAGGAGGCGGACATCGAGGAAGAGGACGCCGTCGACGAGGAATACTCCGGGGTCAAATAGTACAAGCGTCCGCCCGCAACGAAAAAATTGATGGGCGAATGATCCGGCCACGATTGACCGTCGTACACGCCATATGACGCAATGAGCGCGGCGATGAATCGCAGCGCCCCCGGAGGATGTCGCATGACTGGTGGCCGGTTTGTCCCGCTCGCCTGCTCGATGTTCGTGCTGTGGGCCGTCGCAGCGCCGCTCGATCCATCCCGCGGCCAGAACAAGTCCGACGCCGCGGACCTGCGCTCCTATTACTCCGGCAACGGCCTCCTTCAACGCGGCCTGCACGACCTGGCGGCCGTCGAATATCGACAGTTCCTTGAAACCCATCCCGACCACGAAAAGGCGCCGGTCGCACGGTACGGCCTTGCGGTCTGTCTGTTCCGCCTGTCGAAGCACCAAGAGGCAAGCAAGGAACTAGAGCGGCTGCCGGACGACAAGGACTTCCCCTATGCAGCCGAGGTCCTCACGATGCTCGGCCAATGCCGGCTACTTGAGGGGCTCTACGACGCCGCCGCCGACTACTTCCAGCGGGTGCTCGATGAGCACGGCGACCATGCCCTGGCCGCCGAGGCGACCGCCCAACTCGGTGAATCGTTCTACAAGGGCGGCGACCTAAAGAAGGCCGTTGCCGTCTGCCGCAATCTTGTCAAGCGATGGCCGGAAAGTCCGCTCTGCGAGCGCGGACACCTTTTCTGCGGCCTCGCGGAGATGGGCCAACAGCGATACGCGCAGGCGCGGGAGCAATTCGAGGCTCAGCTACAGCGATTTCCTTCCGGCCAACTCGCCGAACAGGCCCGCCTCGACGCAGCTCGCTGTTGCCATCGACTGGGCGATTCCGCGGCCGCCGAAGGACATTACCGAACCCTCCTGAAGAATCCCGCGAGTCTCGAGCGAGCGGATGCGCTCTACGGACTGGGTCTGCTCCTGCTGCAAGACGGCAAGCCCGCTGACGCCGACACGGTCCTCAATGAGCTTTTGAAGAGTTTTCCCGAGGTCCAACTGATCCCCGCGGCGCGCCTCCAGAAGGGCCGAGCGCTGCTCGAACTCGGCCAAATCGACCAGGCCGAAGAGGCGTTCCGCCAATCAGCCCAAGGCTCAGGCGGCGTGGCGGAGGAGGCGGAATACTGGATCGCAAAGTGCAAGCTGCGCCGCGGCGCGAATGCCGAGGCGGCCGAACTCTTACGACAGGCTCTGAAGCGTTTTCCAGGCGCTGCCCTGGCCCCTGAGATGACCTACGACCGGGCCGTCGCTCTTTCGCGGGATGAACAGCACAAGACGGCCGCGAAGGTGCTGGCCCGCTTCCTGAAGCGCTATGCCGACCATTCGCTGGCCGCCGACGCGATGCAACTCCTAGCGGCAAGCGAGCATCAGCTTGGGGCCTATGACAAGAGCCGAGGCTGCTGCGAGATATTCCTGGAGAAGCACCCCTCGCACCGGCTGAGTCCGGCGGTCTCATTTCTGGCAGCGGAGAATGCCTTCTTAATGGGCGAGTACGACGGCGCCTGCCGGGGCTATCGCGACTTCCTCGACCGATTTGAGACCGACGAGCGGCGTCCCAAAGCCTCGTTCCGTCTCGGCATGGCCCTCTACTACCTGGAAAGATTCGAAGATGCGGCGCCTTTGTTGGAAGCCGCGGCGGCGAGTGCGGCGAAGGACGACTCCTTGCGCTCGGCCCTGCTGGCCCATGGCGACATCCAGTTCCGCCGCGGCGAGTGGAAGAACGCGGAGAGGAGCCTCGGCGACTACCTGGCCGGCAAAGGAAACGTCGCGGCCGCGGACGAGGCCCTGCTCAAGCTCGGGCTGGCACGCCAACGGCAGGAGCGGTTCGAAGACGCCTTGGCCGCCTTCGAGCGCCTCTTGGCGGAATTCGGCGACAGCCCCAACCGCCTTCAAGCGATGTTCGAAAAGGGCCAGGCCCTCGTGGCCCTCGGCCGACACTCTGAAGCCTCCGCCGCCTTCGAGGAGGTCCTCCGCGAGGAAAAGGACTCACGCTTCCGCCCATACGCCGCGAACCACTTGGCGTCGATCGCCTTGAAGGATCGGCGGTTCGACGAGGCCTCCGAGCTTCTCGACGACCTCGCCAAGAACTCGCCGACTGAGAAGATCGCCGCCGACGCGCTGCTCCGTCGGGCCCAGGCGCTGATGTCGGCGAAGGAGTTCGGCCCGGCCGAAAAGGCATATCGCCGGTTCCTCAAGAAGTTCGCCGACCACGACCACGCGCCGACCGCCCAAGCGGAGTTGGCTATCTCCATCGCGCGGCAGGACCGATTCTCCGACGCCTTGAAAGCCATGGACGGCGTTTCGGTAGGGGAATTGAGCGAATCCCTTCGGTCAGCCCTGGCCTATGAACGGGCCTGGTGCAGCAGGGCCCTGGGAGACAATAAGGCCGCCGCCAAGGAGTATCGACACCTCTTGGACGCCGGCGATCCGAAGCAGCCCAACGTTCATGCGCTATTGGAACTGGCAATTCTCGAATACGACGCCAAGCGCCCGGCCAAGGCCGCCGCATTCCTCCAGCGCATCCTCGAGGCAGCCAAGGAATCGCCAAACCCGTCGGTGGATGTGTTGGAACAGGCCACCTATCGGCTGGCGGTCTGCGAATTGGACGGCGGCAGCTTCGGCGAAGCCGCCAGCCTGTTCGACGAATTCATCACCCGCTTTCCAACCAGCGAACTCATCCCATCGGCCAACGCTCTGTGCGGCGAGGCCCTATTCAAGCTCAACCGCCCGGCGGAGGCGGTGAAGCACCTGACCGTCGTGGTGAACAAACACGAATCCGATCCCAGCTTCCAGTCGGCCCTGCTGCGGCTCGGCGAGGCGCTCGCCGCTCTTCAGCAGTGGACGCGAAGCGAGGAAGCTTTCGCTCGCTATCTCAAGTTGTTCGGCAATGAGAGCACCTGGTACCAGGCCGCGTTCGGCCTCGGCTGGGCGCGGGAAAACCAGGGCCGATACGACGAGGCCGTCGCGGCCTATCAGGATGTCGTCGCGCGCCACCAGGGGCCGACGGCGGCGCGGGCCCAGTTCCAGATCGGCGAATGCCTGTTCGCGAAGAATCGATTCGAGGAGGCGGCCCGCGAGCTGCTGAAGGTGGAGATTCTCTACGCGTATCCGGAATGGAGCGCCGCGGCTTTGTATGAGGCCGGCCGGTGCTTCGACGAACTCGGCAAGGCTGTTGAGGCCCGTCGACAGTTTGAGCGGGTGACAAAAGAATACGCCGAAACGAAATGGGCGGGACTGGCCGCCAAGAAGCTTTCCGAGATCACCGTGGCCGGCATACCTGGACGCTAGACTCAGCCGGCTGTGATCCGGCTCCCGAGAGGAGTTGCAACCGTGTTGACGTTCATCGTGGAAGTGTATTCGGCCGTCCTCGGACAAGCGGCTGCACAAAGCCCGCCCGCCGCAGACGCTCTCTTATCTGTGCAGGTCCAATCGATCCTGGATTTCGTGATCAAGGGCGGTCCGATCATGATCCCGATCGGTCTGTGCTCGCTCGTCGCCCTGGCGGTCATCGTCGAGCGCCTGGTGAGCCTCCGCCGGTCGCGTGTGATCCCCAGCGGGTTCTTGCCCGGCCTCAAAGTGGCGCTAGGAGACGGACAGGAGGACCGGCCCAAGGCCCTGGAGTACTGCAAGTCGAACGGCAGCCCGCTGGCGAACATCCTGGCCGCCGGGATCAAAAAGCTCGGCCATTCGGAGGATGTGTTGGAACGGCACATCGATGACGCAGGCCAGCGCGAGGTCTTCAAGCTGCGCAAGTATCTGCGGCTGCTCTCGGTGATCGGATCGATTGCCCCGCTGCTGGGGCTTCTCGGCACGATTTTCGGGATGATCACCGCCTTCCAGACGGTGGCCGCCACCGCCGAGGCCCTGGGCCGAACGGAACTTCTGGCGAAGGGAATCTATGAGGCGATGATCACCACGGCGGGCGGCCTGATCGTCGCCATTCCGGTGTGGGTCGCTTATCACTACCTCTCGGCGAGGATCGATCGATTCGTTGGGGAGATGGACCAATTGACCGTCGATTTCATCGAGGAATACGCCGAACATCGGCCCGACGCGGAGGCGGCCATGGATATGACGACCGATCTGCCCTTCGGACGCTCCGCCACGGCGACCGTGGCGACGTGAGAAGCACGGGACTGTTTACGCCCGTCGGGATTCGACAGGATTAGGTTGTATGTTCTTGAAGAACGCCTCTCACCACGAAGCGGTAGGAATCGACCTGACCCCAGTGATCGACATGGTATTCCTGCTGCTGATCTTCTTTTTGGTGGCGACCACCTTCCACCAGCAGGAGCGCGAATTGCAGATCGCCTTGCCCTTCGCGAAGGCCGCCGGGCCGATCAGCGCCAATCTCCGTGAGATCGTCATCAACGTCGATTCCCAGGGCATCATCATCGTCGGGGGCCGACCGACGGAGCCGGACCGCCTGCAAGCGATGATCTCCGAGGCCGTGAAGGCCAATCCGGAGCAGAAGGCCACCGTCCGAGGAGATCGCAGCACGAGCTACGCGAATGTCGTGCGCGTGCTGGACATCTGCAAGGGCGCCGGCATCCAGCAGCCTTACCTCGATACCGTCCTGGAGTGACCCGCAGCACGGTTTTTTTTTCGCCTGGACGAAAACGACGAGGCAGGAAGGTGAAACGATTCCTCATTCCTCTAGCCGTGGTTCTGGCCGTCGGCCTGGCGGCATTGGCTTGGCATTTCTGGCCCAGGCGCATCACCTATCTGACCGATGCCGATTTAATACGGGCCCCGGCCGAGGCCGCCGTCGTGCGAGAGATTCTCTGGGAGCCGCCGACCGCCCTCGGGGAGCCGCTCAATTCGCCGGCGGATGAGTACGAAGCTCGGCCCACCGCAGACGGGCGAATGCTGTTCTTCGTCCGGGGGCGGCCCGGCGGCGACGCGGACATCTTCGTCTGCTCACTCACCGCCGAGGGCTGGTCAGAGCCCGCCGCAGTCGATGGAGTCAACAGCGGCTACGACGACCTCGGCCCCGCCCCATCGCCCGACGGCTCTTCGCTCTATTTCTACAGCGACCGGCCCGGCGGCTCCGGCGGGTACGACCTTTGGGTGTCGCGAAGAGGCGAAGCGGGATGGGAACCGCCGACGAATCTCGGCGCCTTCGTCAACTCGCCTTACAACGACTACGGCCCCGCGCTCTTCCCCGACGGCAGCGTCTTATGCTTCGCGTCGAATCGGCCGCCTGCTCCTGCCGATCTGCCGGACGAGGCAGCCTGGCAGGCCACCGTACGCGAGGATCTCTACCGTCATGACTACGACCTGTACGCCACGAACATCACGGAAGTCGGCCTCGCCTCGGCGTCGCCGCTGGAGCAGTTGAACACCGAGTTCAATGAAGGCGCCGCGGGGTTCAGCCCTGCCGGGGACTTCCTGTATTTTTGCTCGGACCGACCCGGCGGAATTGGAGGGTTCGACCTCTACCGGTCACGCCGCATCGGCGACCGATATGAGCAGCCGACGAATCTCGGCTCCGAGGTGAACACCAGCGCGAATGAACTCGACCCGGCACTGGAGATGGGCGGCTACGCCTTGCACTTTTCCTCCGATCGTGCCGCAGGCCCTCAGCCGGAAGCGGCGAAGCACGATTACGACCTATACAGGACGGTCTCCAAAGAGGTCTTCCGCGACGTGGAAGTTCAGCGTGCGACGTTGGATTGGGCGGCGGTCTGGGCGCTCGTCGGACCCAACTTGATGTGGGGCCTAACCGCCCTGTTGGCCAGTCTGCTTCTCCTGGCGCTACTCCGCGATGCGAGGCGCCGGAAGTTGAGCCTGCTGGCCAGGTGCCTGCTGATCTCGCTGCTTGCGCACCTGTTGCTCATGCTCTTGTTCAACGCCACGCAGGTGACGACCGCCCTGGCCTCGGCCCTGCGTAAGTCCGGCAAGATACAAATATCGTTCGCCTCCAACGCCCGTGCGGATGAGCTGGCCACCCAGATCCGCGGGCAGCTCACGGACATCACGCCCCCGGCTGTTGAGGTTCCGGCCGCGTCGCGCCGAGAAGTCTCGCTGGAGCGCCCGCGGGAGGAGACGGCCCTGGCGGAATTGTCAAGCGATCGTCGCCCGATCGAGATGACCCTGCCGCCGGCAATCAAGAGCGTCGCGGTTGAGGCTTCCGCCCCGGAGAATTCGTTGGAGCCGCCGTCGGATGAGCGGCCTTTGCCGCCGGAGTCCCCGAGCCGACTGGAAGTGCCGAGCGACGTAGCGGCGGAGCAATCATTGGCGGCCGACGAGGCGCAGATTTCGGTGACGGCGCAATTCGCAAGCGTCCGGCGGCAGAGCCTGCCGAGCCCGACGTCTCAGCCGGCCGCGACGATGCACGAGGAAAACTCAAGCCTCAACACAACCGCGACATTGGCCAAAGCCATGCCTCGGCCCAGCCTCGTCGGGCCGGCCTCAACTCCCGAAGCTGAGATCACGCATGGCGACACCGGCCATTTTGCATCCGACCCCACGGCCACGTCGCATGTTCCGCGATTCGCCCTGCCTACGGCGCTGGAACTTGACCTTCCAGGCACCGATGGCCCGGCTCGTCAAGCGTCCGATGAGCCGGCTCAGGCGGCCGCTCCGGCCTGGAACCTTACTAGCGGCAACCCATCGAGCCGCGCGCCTTCGCCGGTTGCGTCGACGGACTCCGTCTCAACGACCGTGGTCGCATTGCCGACCGGCGAGACCGGACCGCTTTCCGCAGAAGCCAAGCCGCTGCCGATCGCTCCGGAGGCGGGCGGTGAGGCGCAGCCATTGTTGTCGCTCCCCCAGGACGGAAACACCTATTCGACAGCCCAAGCCGTCCCAGCGCCGCAAATCACGCTGGGACTGCCCTTCGAGGTGGAGGCGCCGGAGCCCGGCCCTAACGATATGATTGGATCGATTCGCGGCTCGGTGTCGGAGGCCCACATGGGTCGTCCGCTTGTCGGGGCCGCGATTCGGCTGGACCTTCCCGACCAGCCAGCGGCCACGACGGACTCAGGGGCAGGCGGTCGTTACGTGCTACCCATCCCGCAGGTGCCTGAGTTCTTCGCGCTCACCGCGACGTTGGATGGCTTTGTGCCCCAGACGGTAAACGTGCCGGCGGCAGCGGTGAAGGAAGGCCGCGTCGACGTGGACTTCCGCCTGGAACCGGTGACGGAGCTCGTGGTGGCTCTGGAGGAGGCGCCCATCGTACACCACCTGGGGAACGACGCATACGAAGGGCAAATCAACAGCCAGTTCCAGAGAGGCAGCGAGGGCACGCGGTTTCGCGGCGCCTTCGAGCTTTCGGCGAATCAGCTCGCCGCCCGCCCCGGCACGGCGAAGGTCGAAATGCTGGTGAAGGGCGTGCAATGTCCGCACATGATTCGCATCAACGGCCGGCGCGTCCCCCAGAGGTTGAATCGATCGCCTTCCGACGGAAGCTTCGGCGCGTTCAGCGCGACTTTTGACGCCTCGATCCTGCGGGCGGGCCCGAACAATCTGGTGATCCGCAATGTGGAATGCCGCGACGACACGGACGACTTTGAGTTCGTGAACGTTCAAATTCGGCTCATTCCGTGAGCGCCTCGCCGGCGGCGCGGTTCGACTCTCGTTCCTGGCTGCTCAGCCAGTCCATCGCGCCGTACATTCCGATGAGAACGACCACCAGAAGCACTCCCTCATGGGGCAGAAGCTCGTGATAGCGCTTCCGCCAGGGCGTCATCTGCCAGAATGCGGTCGGCGGCCCCTGTCGCCGGAGCACCAGGGCCGGCTTTGTGCCGCCCGCACGCGGATAGACCGTCAACACACTCGCCTGGTAGAGAACCGCACATCCGACCGCCAGCGCCGCGTAGATAAGCAGAACCGGCGAGCGGATGAGCCGCACTTGCCGGGACCGGTGCGCCGGCGACTTCGTCCATTTCCCACCCGTGGCCAGGAAGATCAGCAGGCAGCCCATCGCGCCGCCGATGAGATTCAATACGACATCGTTGAAGTCGAGTTGAATGCACCAGCCGGCGTGGGTAATGAAGTATTGGAACGACTCATCGAGAAGCCCCAGCAACGTGACCAGCAGGATCGTCAGCGCGTACCGGCCCACCAATGCGTAGATGGGAAAGACCAGGATCGCGTATTGTGGGAAATGGACGGCCTCCATATCGGTATAAAACAGCAATGGATATGAGAGCCCCGCGAGTAACCCCGTGCCGAGGCACAGCGCGACGCGCGCGACCCGATGGCTCGAATCGCGAATGGCCCGGACACAGAGCCGGGCGACAAGAATCAGCAAGACGGCGCCGATCACCTGTACGGCGACGTTGACTCGCTCGCGCCCGAACCGCTCATAGGACCACAGGGCGACGCTTTGGAACCATTCATGCGACATGACGATGGCGACGAAGTACACCGCCGTCAGCGACAGGGTCGCGCCGCGACGACGGGCGAGCCAATCGAGCAATGTATCCAGCCAAGAGGGCTGCCTGGCCATGCGCTCTCCATGTCCCGTTGCCTTGATTCGTCCCGGGCCGCAACATGGTAACCGCCGCGTCCGTCCCGGTGAGATGTCAAAATGCAATCCTTACGGGGCGCGGCGGATGAATCCGGCGGCGAGTGAATCGGAAAGGCGCGCCACATTCAATGCTGAATCAAGTATCGCTACGATCAGGACCCAGCAGTCTGGTTTGCATCGCGGCCCTCGTGGCGACGATGGGCTTGGCCGTTTGGCTGCGGAGCGCTTTCGTCTTTGACACCGTCTTTCCCGGTGACGCCGTTTTCTTCCACGAGGCCGATCCCTGGTACCACATGCGCGGTGTGGACAGCCTCGTGCGACACTTCCCGCATCGGGGCGGATTCGATCCCTACATGGCCTATCCTGGCGGCGGCGAGCCGCCCGTCGCGCCGATGTTCGACTGGATCATCGCCAGCGCGGCGCTGGTCGCCGGAATGGGCCGACCGAGCGAACTGATCGTGGACCAAATCGGCGCGTGGGCTCCCGTCGTTCTCGGAGCCCTCACCGTGCTGCCGGTGTTTTTCTTGGGAAGGCGCATCTTCGGCCTGGCCGCGGGGCTCATCGCCGGCGTCCTGATCGCCATACAGCCCGGCAACTTCCTGCGGGCCTCGCTGCTCGGCTACACGGACCACCACGTGGCGGAGACGCTGCTTAGCACCGCCGTCGTCCTGTTCATCGTCGTCTATTTGCAGCGCGCTTGCGCAAGTCTTCCTCCGGCGGAGGGATCACCGCGGCCTGAACGCGGAGCGGTGCTCAAGAATCTGGGAGTGGCCCTGGCAGGCGGCGCTCTCCTGGGCGCGTACCTGTTGACTTGGCGCGGCGGCTCGCTTTTCGTCGGGGCGCTCGTCATCTGGATCACCCTTCAACTGACTTTGGATCATCTCTGGGGGCGACCCATCGGCTATCTCGTTATTCTCGCGGCGCCCCTCTTCGGAGTCGCATGGCTCATGGTCCTGCCCTTCGGCACGACGGCCTTCGGCGCGAGCTATTACATCGTCGCGCTGGCGGCCGGCCTATTGCTCCCGGCCATGCTCAGCGGATTATCCATCCTGGTGCGGCGACTCGGGCTGCCGCGGGCCTCGTTCCTCTTGATAGCCGCCGCCGCGCTGGTCGTGTTTGTCGCCGTCGTCGGTCTCATCTCGCCGGGCCTTTTGAACGCCTCTCTCGCCCAGATCAGCCAATTCAGCTCGACCGGCAGCGAGGACACGATCATGGAAGTGGTTCCGCTGCTTTACGATGACGTGGAGGGTTGGACTCTGCTGGGGGCGTGGAACCAGTTCACGACCTGCTTCTTTATCTCCGTCGCCATGCTGCCGGTGCTAGGCTTTTCCGCGATAACGCGCCGCGATCCAATCAACTGTCTGCTCTTGGTGTGGAGTGCCGTCGTATTGGCGGCCACGCTGGGTCAGAATCGATACGCCTATTACTACGCCGTGAATGCCGCCCTGCTGTCGGCCTATCCGGCCGGCAAGGCGCTCGACTGGTCGCTGGGCCGTTTGCGCCGCGCGCCGATACAACCGTCGCGGACCGGCAAAGGGCCTCTGCCGCGACAATCGGCGGCGCGCAGGTCAGCCCCGTTCGTGCTGGTGACTCTGCTCCTGGTCTTGCTGCTCCTGTGTCCGAACCTGGCGTTGGCCGTGAAGATGGCGGGGCTGTCCACCACGCCCCACCCGGATTGGATGGCGGCCATGCGGTGGATGAGAGAGAACACGGCGGAGCCTCTCGGCGACGGCGAGGCTTACTTCGCTATCCACGACGCGCCGGCCGGCAGGGCATTTGAATACCCTCCGAGCGCCTACGGTGTGATGTCGTGGTGGGATTACGGCTATTGGATCATTCGCATTGGACGGCGCATTCCGACTGCGAACCCGACGCAGCACGCCGCGACGACCGCCGCCGAATACTTCATGGCCCAGGACGAGCCGACCGCCGCGAACATCATGGATCGAGTGGGCGCGCGATACGTGGCCGTCGATTCGCTGATGGGGCTGGTGCAAACGGCCGATACCGGCGAGCTCGTCGGGAAATTCTTCGGAATGGCAAGCTGGACCGGCAAGACCAAGGCGGACTTCGTCGAGAACTACGTTGGACGAGGCCCGGACGGCAGACTTGCTGAAACGACCTTCTTCTACCCCGAATTCTACCGCTCGATGTTCTGCCGGCTATACGTTTTCGGCGGCCGACGCGTCGTACCGCAGGAGATCGAGGTCGCGTCGTTTCGCGAGGGCACGAACCCGCTGGGATCGCGAGTCAAGCTTCTGACCGGTCTGAAGCGGTTCGCCACTTACGCCGAGGCGGAGGCGTTCCTGAAATCGCAGCCGGCCGGAACAACCCGCGTCGTCGGCCGCAGCCCCTTCCAGAGCTGCGTCCCGCTGGAGCCGATCCGCTGGCACCGACTCGCCTATCAATCGCCGACTGCGGTGGGGAGGCGCTTCGGGGAGCAGATCTCCTTCGTCGAAATCTACGAGTACGCCCGATCACCCGACGCGGACGCTCGGACAGGCAGCAAGCCATGAAGGTGGTGAATGCGCGGCAGGCGATCGACAGGCCACCCCGCGGTCAGGGCCCCTTGGGCCACCAGGGAACGATGGGGCGCAAGATCAACTCCTCGCCGGCGATGACGGCCCGAATTTTCGCCGGACTCTGGAGCATCTCCCGGTTGGCCTCGAAGAAGCGATCGATCGCCTTCCAATCGCTCAGGACAACCGCGTGGGCGCGGAAGTGGTTGGTGTCCCCCATGTCGAGGAGGATTGCGAGCAGGCCATTCGCGGCGTAGGCCTCGGAGTCGGTGTTCGCGTTGCCGATCCCCAAGAGGATGTTGTCGGCCACAGCCTGGTACTCGGCGATGGCCTGACCCTTGAACTTCTCGACGCCGATGGCCTCGGCGAGGGTCGGAGCGGTGACAATGGGCGCATCCGGGAAGCCGTGTCGCCGGACCCAGCGCTTGGTCTTCTCGAAGAGCGGCCTGGGCCGGGCGGTCATGTAGATGATGTGGAAGCGCTCGCTGAGGCGACGCAGCGTCTGGGCGGCACCGTCCAGCGGCAACGATCCAGTGTCCTCCTCGTGATCGTCAAGGAGCGTCCCATAGTTCGTGGCGGAGATGGTCTCGTCGATGTCGCACACGATGATCGGCCGGTCCGGCTTCCACTCGAAGACCCGGCCGCGCGCCGCGACCATCTGTCCATCGATCGTCGCCCGGGCTTCAACTTCGTCTACGTGCTCATGCAAATGGCAACAGTGGCGGGCGAAGCCGCGCCGGTCGGTGAGCGAGGTTCCGAGGTCCTTGCCGCCGGCGCTGAATGTGACGGGCACGCCCAGAAGCTGATCGAGATCGCCGAGCGGCGAGACGTGCTCTGCGTACGCGTCGATCGGCGTCTGGCAGCCTCCAATGACGATGGCGTCGCTCACGGTGAGCATGGGCCGTCCGCAACCGGCAGCCATAACAAGGGCGACGGCGGCCAAGGCAACGAGCGATGTCCGGCTTCCGGTCGACGTCGTGGAATGGTTTGGATCGACACTCATGTCGCCTCCTTGGATGAAGTACCCGGCCGCGCGGTTACGGCGGCTCGACGACATCGTCGCGCAACCGGCACGTCCGTTGTTGACCCCCCCTATCAATTGATTATCCTCATCATACGCTCGAATGCCCCGTCCCACACATCGGACGGACGCCCCGGGGACAAGACGTGCGGCTCTTGGTGATCGAAGACAATCCGAAGATGGCCGGCTTCATCCGCCAGGGACTCGGCGAGCAGGGCTACAGCGTGGACCTCGCGGCGAGCGGCCACGACGGGGAGCACCTGGCGGCCACGCAAACCTACGATGCGATCGTCCTGGACGTGATGCTGCCGGACCAGGACGGCCTGCGGGTCTGCAAGAACCTGCGACGCCGGCAGGTGAAAGCGCCGATCCTCATGCTTACCGCGCTGGCCACCACCTCGGACAAGGTCATCGGCCTGGACGCCGGGGCCGACGACTACCTGACCAAGCCCTTCGAGTTCGACGAGTTGGTCGCACGAATCCGCGCCCTCCTGCGCCGCGGGCAAGCCCGCGAGGCGGCGGTTTTGAAGTGCTCGGACCTGGAAATCGACGTGGCCCGGCGTCAAGCGACGCGGGGCGGGCAAAAGATCAAGCTGACCGCGAGGGAATTCGCCCTGCTCGAGTATTTCATGCGCAACCCCGGCCGCGTGCTCACCCGTACGGCCATCGCCCACCACGTCTGGGACATGAACTTCGACGGGGATAGCAACGTGATCGATGTCTACGTCAGCATGGTCCGGCGGAAGATCGACAAGGGGTTCGGGCGTCCGCTGATCCACACGGTCATCGGCAGCGGGTATGTCTTCGGCGAAGAGGGCCCCGACGCCTGAGCCGCGCCGAGGCCCCTTGGGGATGCCAATGATGTGGCACCATTTCCAGAGCCTGCGATTCAAGCTGACCCTGCTCTACTTGTTCGTCTTCGGCGTCATCCTGGCGGCACTCTGTTTCGTCGTCCTTGCGGCCTGGGAGAACAACGTCCTCGCCGACCTGGACGAGCGCCTGATCGAGCGCGCCGACAGCGCCGCGGACTCCATCGGGGCCGTGGCCGGCGCGGGAGAAGATGATCCGGCGGCGCCGTTCCCGGAGGAAATGCCCCCCGGACTGGGGAGCCTTCGTCTGCGAAAATCGCGATACTTCGTGCAGATTCGCTCCTCAGACGGCACGTCGATCGTGCGGACGCCGAACCTTGGGGGCGTCCGGCTCAACATGCCGGCAGAGCTTGCGACCCTCCGCCGCACCAAGGTCCCGGTGATTCAGACCCTCACCGGCGATGCTGTCGACCGGCTGATCGGACCCGACGGCGAGATTCGTTACCTCACCCGCTACTACGAGGTCTCCGGCGTGCTGCCGTTCTACCTACAGGTCGGACTGAGCATGGGACCTTTCAACGCCTCGAAGAATGCCCTGCGGCGGCTGTTCTTCATGATCATCCCGGTCGGCCTGCTCGCGGCCGGACTGGCCTCCTGGTTCATGGCCCGGCGCTCGCTGGCGCCTATTCGCAAGATTGCCCGCGAGGCGCAGGAACTCACCGCGGCCCGCCTAGATCGTCGCATTCCCGAGCCGCAAGGAAAGGACGAAGTCGCCGAGATGGTGGTGACGGTGAACCAGATGTTGGACCGCTTGGAGGACGCTTTCCAAGCTCAAGAGCGCTTCATCGCCGACGCCGCCCACGAACTCAAGACGCCCATCGCCATCGTTTCCGGCGGAGCGCAGGTCCTGTCGCAAAAGCCCCGCAGCGGCCAAGACTACGAGCGCTACCTGACCGGTCTGCTCGAGGAGATGCGCCGGCTGGGCCAGATGGTTGACAGCCTCCTGACCCTCGCACGGGCCGATGCCGGGTTGCCGCTCTCCTCGTCGGTCGCCGTTTCGGTCAACGAGATCGTCACCGACGTGATCCAGCGCTGGCAGCCCCTGGCCGCGGTGCGATCGGTCCGGCTTGTCCCGGTGCTGGCTATGCCGCACGGCGACGTGCCAGAGCCGCAAGTCCTGGGAGACGCGGAACTGCTCGACTCGATGGTCGGCAATCTCGTTCAGAACGGCATCCGCTATTCGCCGAAGTCGGAGGCGGTCGAGGTGGAAGTCCGCATGAACGCGAGGACTGTTACGATTGCAGTGCGGGACCGCGGACCGGGCATCCCGGACCGGGACTTGAACCGCGTATTCGAGCGATTCTACAGGGTCTCAAGGACCGAGGAGGCCAACGGCGGCACGGGGTTGGGCCTGGCGATTGCCAAAGGGGTCGCGTCCCTGCATCGGGGCTCGATATTCGCGGCGAATCGCAAGATGGGAGGATGCGAGTTCGTCGTTGAGCTTCCGCTGGCGAAGGGCGCCTAAACCAAACGTCACGACGCGACCGCGACCGGCGCTCGCTTGGCGGCGCTTTGAGGCGAGCTCTTCGGCAGACGAAACGAGACGAGCTTGCCGGCCGGAACGCGAGAGGTCTTGGGAGCAGGTGCCCGCGTCATCCAAACGCTCTTGTGCGACGTCAGGAGTGCATAGGGCCACACCCAACAAAGTAGGAATGTCGCGTAAAAGCTGTAGACCAACCCGTAGATGGCCTCGCTGCTTCGCTCGCGGACCGCGAAAAACGCCATCGTGAAAAGCCCCCCGGTCACGCAGCTTGCCAGGAGCTTGAGCCCGAAGATGGCGGGGTGGATGAAAGAAAGCACGATGGCCGCGGTGAGGAAGACATAGGGCAGGGCCAAACCGATGGCACAATGGACGAAGTTGAAGCGGATGCCGAACTTGGGCCCGGTGCGGAAGCGCGTGAACACGTACGCGGCGGTGTGCACGGTCTCTCGGACGTTGCTTCGGCCCCAGCGCAGGAACATTTTCGAAAGGCCCGCGTAGCTGGCCGGCGATTTCGTGTAGACGCGCGCCGAGCGCTGATAGCGAACCTGGTATCCCTGCTTAAGGATGAAGTTGGTCATGGCGTGATCTTCGCCCGCACGGGCCTCGCCGCCGAGGTAGGTCTGGTGCAGCCACTTTTTGAGGACCGGCATCACGGCGCTTCGGCGATAGGCCGCCAGCGCGCCGGCGCAGCACAGCACGGCGCCGCCGCCCATCATGCTCTGGGCGGCCCGCTTGTAGTCGAAGGTCATCACGTAGCGCACCGCCAGCATCCTGGGGATGATGCCTTCCAGGTGGTTCAAGACGCGGACGTTTCCTGCCACGCCGCCGACCGTTGGATCGACGACCAGGGGGCTGACGACGGCCTTCAGAGCATCGGTCTCGATGAGCGAATCGCTGTCGACCGTGACGAAGATATCGCCCGTGCCGCGCCGAAAGCCTTCCCAGAGTACCCACCGCTTCCCGCGATTTCTGTTGAAGTGCAGGGTTGTGATCTTGATCCTTGAGGAGATCTCGCTCGCCGCCTTCTGGATGTGCAGCCAGGTGTTGTCGGTGCTGCCGTCGTCGGAAACGATGATCTCCAGCCGATCGGCGGGATAATCCGCGCGGGCCAGGTGACGGAGCGTGTCGCCGACGAGCGGCCCCTCGTTGAAGGCCGGCACAACGATGGTGATCTTGGGCAGCAGCTCATCGGCCACGGTCGGGCAGGGACGGTAGCGCACCGCCAGGTAGAAGCGCCAGAAGGACCAAATCGTAGTAGTCGTCGCGTAGAAGCCGCCGAAGATCATCAGGGGCCGCAGGAAGGGGTTGTGCCACATCATCCGGACGGCTTGATGCGTCGAGTCGAAGTAGTAGGCCAAGAGCAGGGTCGCCAAGCCGGCGACAGCCAGGGATGCCTTGCCCGCAATATCCGACCACCCCTGGAATGTGAGCCGCTTTCCATAGGCGTGGCTCGGCGCGGTTGAACGCCAAAAACTAAGGCTTGACATTACCGACACAGTTCCGCTCCTCTACTGTTCCTGTCTAATGAGACTCCACTCGTTGCGCTGCTCAACCGGAGCCTGGACCGCGCCAGTCCTTGCAGCTTGCGATCGATCGTCGGGGGTGGCTCGGCAGGCCTAGTGCTACTGCGCGACGACAGCGGGTTAATTCAGCAAGGATGAGGCTCCCATGGGGTGCCGGATAGCTTTCCGGGCTCCAAGCAGGTACTGAGAAATAGTATGTAATCAGCGCTTGAAAGAGGCGTGAAATGGGGATTAATTGCGTTTAATCCCCCATTAGAGCCAGTAATCCACGATCAGCGGCCGGTCGGAAAAGGCCTTATTCGGCCCCGGGATGTCCGGGAACGCTGCTGCCCGCCCCATGTGGGTAGGCCTGTCCATACCCCCGCCCCCTTACCCGGCAACCGGTTGGAGTTGCAGGGAACCGGCTTTCCGATTTGCCGAAGAAACCCGTCCATCCCCGGCTTCGTCCGAATCCGGCAGGTCCGCGGTCGGGAGGTGTTGGATCGCCCAATTGATTTCGCGGCCGGCATGGGCGTCGATCATGGGAATCCGAGCCTGCTGCAAGCCGTCCCATACCTCGATCGGGCCTTTTCTCAGCCTGCGCGACCAACCGTAGAGCTTGGGGGCTGTCATGAGGATGCCGATCTGGCCGATCACCTGGAAGAGCAATCTCCGCGGGGCGAGCGGATCATTCCGCCAATTGGCGAGGATGCGCAGCGTGTTCAGCGGGTTGTAGAAGGTCGCATATCCACGAACCACGTTCATCTGCCGCTCCCACGGGCGCGGATGTTGCGAAGCAGCGACGTGATTGCCGTCCTGATAGGCCTGTGGGATGGGAATGCCGGCCACGGACTTGAAGACCTTGCGGGCCTTTGCCGCCGGCTCGAAGTCCGCCGTGCCCACGGCCGGGCCGAGATAGGTGCACTGATAGGAAACGGCGCCCTTGTCGAACATGTAGCGTGCCTGGTTGACCAGGCCGGCCAGATCGTCGTCCGCCGAGCGCAGAGGCTGCTCGTCGCTGTGGATCATCATGGCCATCGGCTCGATGCCCTGGTCGCGGAGGGCCTGATAGACGATGGTGGTCTTGCCCGGCGTCTGGCCCTTGTTGACCAGTTCGGCGGTGATGTCCTCGATGCCGAACCAGATGGCGCGCATCCCCGCGCGCCGGCACAAGGACAAGATATCCAGGTTTTTGTGTACGTCGAACTCCGTCGCCTCGGTATAGAAGCGGATGACCTCTCCCATCGGCTTGCCGCGGATGGTGGTCTCGGCCATGGCCGTCATCAATTCGACAACCGTCTGGCGGGTGTTGAAGAAATTGTCATCGGTGCTGAAAAACTCGCGGATGCCGAAGTTCTCGTGGATGTGCTTGATCTCGTCGGCCAGACGCCGAGGGCTCTTGTGCCGCCAGGTCCGTTGGTTCACGGCGGGGATCGGACAATAGGTGCAGGCGAACTTGCACCCGTGAGTCGAGATCACCGACGAGACGCTCGACAGCTTGCCGACCTTGTGCGGGGGATACGGCTCCGGCGAGAGCGTCCGGCGTCGATGCGGCGGCTCGATCAACCGATAACCGGCGTCTGGCATCGGCATCTCGTCCAGATCGCGGAGCAGCCGCTGCACGCCGGTGTTCACCGCGTAAAGCCGGTCCTGCGGCACGTCTCGCGGCAGATAGACCAGGCCGGGAATCTCGTCGAGCGAGCCGTCGTCACGCGCCTGCCGATAGGCCGACAAGCACGAGTCGCGCGGGCCCTTGTGGTCCAGGATCGACTCCAATAGCTGGAGCATCACGAAGGCCTCGCCCGTGGAGACGCAGTCGGCGCTCTGGCCCCGTTCGGGGCCCAGATCGAAGTAGTCCACTGGCTCGTAGATCGCCTTGGGCCCGCCGGCGATGACCAAAGGCCGGCCCTCGCCCATGCGGATCGCGTCACGGACGATCTCGTAGGCAGGCTCGGCATGCACCTGCATGGCCGAGACCATGAGGATGTCCAGCGGTCGCCCGCCGAGCGTCGCTTTGCTGGGCCGGAAATTCGGCGTCCACTGCTGAAGGACGATCCGGATGTTTCGGAAGCCCGACTCCCACAGGCAATCTCCCAGGGTCCGCACCGAGCAGGGGGCCATCCGCTTGTCGGCGTACCAATAGGGAAGCATCCGAGTGCGAAAGTCGAAGGCATAGACGATGGCGATGGCCAAATCGTGGGCCTCGGTGCGGCGGCGAAGCCGCTCGATCAATCGACTGAACTCGCCATCGGGGATATAGACGTCGTCAGGCTTGCGGCGCGGAAGTTCCACTCGCGTCTCCAGGTTGATCGGTCGGGCAGGCCCATGACCGCGCAAAAGGCATACTGCCCGAACCGCCGGGCATCCTAATTGCGTGGCACCTTAGGGGCCAGCACTAAAATGCAGCTTCGGGAATGGGGGTGTCAGCCCTCGCCGCCGACGGTCCGGCGGATTTCGCGAAGGCTTTCAGCCGGCATGGGGTGCTGATAGATGCCCGACGAGACCACCAGGATGTCGGCGCCGGCATCGACCAGGGCCTTGGCGTTCTCGCGCTTCACCCCGCCGTCCACGGTGATGGTCGCCGACGACGGCGCCTTATCGATCGCCGCCCGCACCTCGGCCACCTTGCGATACGTATAGTCGAGCAGCTTTTGGCCGGCAAAGCCTGGGGCGATGCCCATGAGACAGACATTCTTCACGTACGGCAGCAGCGGCTCAACCGCAGCGGCAGGAGTCTCAGGATTGAGGGCGACCCCGGCTTCCATGCCGTTGCGGCCGATGGCCTGCACGACGCCCATGGCCCGCTTGCTGGCTTCCAGATGAAAGATTAGGCGAAACGCCCCCATCCCCGCCAGGCGCGAGACCCAATCCTCCGGGCGGCTGACCATTAGGTGCACTTCGGTCGGAAGCTTGGTGGACTCGCAGGTTCGGCGGACGACGTCCTCGCCGAAGCTGATCGTCGGAACGAAGTGACCGTCGCACACGTCGAGCTGGAGCAGGTCCGCCCCGGCCCGTTCGCAGGTGCGAATGGCCTCAGCAAGATGCAGGGCGTCGCCCGCGAGGATTGAACCGGCAATCTTGAACGTCCTGGGCATGGGGCTTCACTCACCACGCGAACCAGCGGCCCGCGCCGACTTTCGACCACGCGGAGCCTATGTTAGCGGTCCGGGGAGATTCGTCCACGCTTGACAAGCGTACCCCGGAGTTGGCCGATATCAGATTCATATGACCTACCCGCGCCGGGAACACTTCGAGGTCGTCTCCTCCGCCCAGGGAGAGTCCGAGGGGGACCAGGCGGCTCCTGAGTCGGGCGGCCGCCCGTGGATCGGCATCCACTTCGAGTGCTGCGGCGTGTACACCAGGGTCTATCGGCATCCAGACAGCCGGCGTTATCTCGCCCGCTGCCCGAGCTGCGGCCGGAGCATCACGATCCGCGTCGCCCCCGATGGGATGCAGGGCCGATTCTTCAGAGCCCGCTGAGCCGGTAGGCGATCACCCAAAACCGCGCGCGATTACGACCGCGCCGCGCGGCGCCGCCGCAGGGCCAGCCCCGCCAGCAAAACCGGCGTAAGAAACCCCATGACGGGGAAGACGCCCGGTGCGCAGCAGCCGCCCAGAGACTGCGAAGGCGGCGCGGCAGGCGGCAGGTCCATGCAGTCCTGCGTTCCGTTGGTGTCGGCGTCCACGTCAGAAGTCCCACAGCCGCAGGCCCCCGGGGAGAGCTTGCCCATATCCTGAGGACAGCCGTCACAAGCGTTGCCCACGCCGTCGCCGTCATCATCCGCCTGACCAGGATTGGACAAGGCCGGGCAGTTGTCGCAGGGGTCGATGACGCCATCGCCGTCGCTGTCCGCCTGGCAGGTGTCATCGACTCCGTTGGAATCGCAGTCCATGGCCATGCCGCTTACCCCGCAGACCTCGATTTGAAAGCCGGCGCCGAGCAGGTCGAAGTCCGTTCCGATGGTGCCGCCGAGATTGAAGTTCGACATCCAGATGCCCACCCAGTTTCCCACGCCGTCGCTGGCGATGGCCGCGCGCTGGTCGGTGTCGGTGCCGATGTCGAGGGTCGCGGTCGAATTGAAAACGACCGAATCGGTCCACGTCGTTCCATTGTTTTCGCTGCGGGACGCGTGAATGTCCGTGCCGATGCCGGTGCTCGCGCCGAGGCTTTCATTGGAGTTCCATAACACTGCCCAGTTGCCCCGCCCGTCGGAAGCGACCGCCGGGAATTGGTCTCCACCGGTGTCGGTTGCGGCGTTGGTGTTCAGCGCCGCCGAATCGGTCCAGGTCTGGCCGTTGTTGGCGCTGACGGCGAAAAGAATGTCTTCATCCGTCCCCAGGAACCCGCCCAGGTCCACCTGCGACATCCAAACCGCGATCCAGTTGCCCGCACCGTCGCTCGCGATGTCGGGGTAGATGTCCGCCGTTTCCGACAGCATGTTGTCCGCATCGGCGTGCGAATTCAGCGCCGCCTGGGGCGTCCAGGTCATGCCGTGGTCCTCGCTTCGAGAAAAAAGAATGTCCCAGTCGGTGCCGATGGCCCCACCCAACGGGTTCTTCGATTGCCAGACAACCACCCAATGGCCCTGACCGTCCGCCGCGAGTCGAGGCTCGGAGGAACTGAAGGCCTCGGTGGCCAGGATAACCGGGTCCGTCCAGTTCGCCCCGTTGTCACTGCTTCGCGCCAGCAGGATGTTGGGCTCCGCGACGACGGCGTTTTCCTCGGATTTCCACACGACGATCCAGTTGCCCAGCCCGTCGGATGCGATGGCAGGAAACTCTTCTTCGAAATCGTAGGAAGGCTCGGCGAGATTGTTCAGCGGAACCGTGTCGGTCCAGTTCGCTCCGTTGTCCGTGCTGACGGAATAATGAATGTTGTAGTTGTTGCTGACCATTCCGCCGAGGGTGTCGTTGGAGTTCCAAACGACGATCCAGCGCCCCAACCCATCCGTGGCGATTCGGGGATTGTTGTTGTGACCCGTGGTCATCACGGCGGGGTGCTTGTCAATCCTGGCGATGGGGCTCCAAGTCATTCCGTTGTTGCCGCTATTAGCGGTGAAGATTTTGTCGCTTCCGCTCATGGTGCCGAATGGATCGCTGCCATACCACACCGCGACCCAATGGCCGAGCCCATCGCTGGCCAACTGGGGCTTCGAATCGTAACTCACGGTGTCCGTGGCGGCGTTGGAATTGACGGGGATCGCCTCGCTGATTGGCGCGCCGAACTGACCAAGCGCTGGGCCCGCAGCAAGACCCAGCAGGCCCATCACGCCCAGCCACCATCCTAGTGTCCTTCGAACGTCTCGCATGACAACCCTCCGTGTGTGCGTCGTCTCAATATTTTCACCCCCATAAGCAGGACGGGCACGAGCAAGCCCATTGTCGGGAAAACGCCTGACGCGCAGCAGCCCGCAGCCTGGCCGGCCGGTGACGGAGGGACAGCATCCAGACAATCCGGCGTCCCGTTGCTGTTGGCGTCGGCATCCGCCGTGCCGCAGCCGCAGGCGCCCGGCGCAGTCTTAAGCGAATCGTTCATGCAGCCGTCGCAGGCGTCGCCGACGCCGTCGCCATCGACGTCGGCCTGGTCGGCGTTGGCGTCGCCGTCGCAATTGTCATCCTGGTCGGGGATGCCGTCGCCGTCGGCGTCGACGAGCACGACTACGGTGTCCATGATCGTCACGGGGTTCCCCGCGACGGACAGGTAGCTGAGCGCGGCGATGTTCGTGACGTCGCCTGTGATGGTGACCTTCTTGAAGACCTCGAAGCCGTCGGATGGCGAGAGGATTCCCGGGATAACCGGATCCGTAATCACCCCAAGCTGGTCGTCGAAGATCAGTATGCTTGAGATGTCGGTCGTTCCGGTGTTTTGGACCTTGTAGCAATACTTCACTTCTGTGTTGGGAGGGACAATCAGCGACTTGTCGAGCTTGCAGATGTCGATGCAGGTCAGGTCCATGCCTGGGCCGGCGGAGTCGGCTACGCACACCCCCACCGTTTTTTCGAACTCCACGCGCGGGGCGGGGTAGGTGAACAGGACGGCGAGATTCGGCGTCAACGAGTTCATGGAGTTGCAGACGTGCGTCAGGCCATCGGCTCCATCCGCGTTTTTCAGTCCGGTCGTCGAGCCGCTGCCGTGCTCCGGGTTGAACGGTGGGTCGGCCGGGGTTCCGCCAGCGCCCTCAGGGTAGAGCATGAGGATATTGCCGCTGTCGTATAGGACGGCCTGAAAATCGAAGCTGTCGATGCCGGCGCCGAAATGATCGGAGTTGTCCCACTGAAATACGACGCAGTCGCCCGTACCGCCGTCGGTATAAGGACAGGGGCTGAAAACCTGGAAGAATCCCCCCGCAAGGGTGCTAGGCGGATTGCGCATCACCAGATCGTCCCACAGCACCGCGATGATGTCGTTGGGCCCCGCGGCATTCTGAATCGGACACTGGTTGGCGAGCGAATCCGAGTCTCCGTTGAGTTGGAAATGCAGGAACCCGTTCGTGCTCATGTTGACCGAGGTGCGCGGGGTGCCAAAGAACGGGAAGCCAATCCCGTTATTGAGCGACGTGAGCGGGATATTGAGGGCGACGCCGTCGTCGGCGTTGCTGTTTTGCGTCGGCAGGGCGTCGGCGTCGAAGAAGGTCACGCGCGTGCCGCTCACCGAGATATCGATGAATGGATTCGTCACCGGATCAACCGCCCGCGGGCCTCCTGCCTCGTTGCTGTCGATCGACGTGTAGCCAAACGTGTTCGGTCCCGCGGCCACGCTCGGAAGAATGTTTCCTCGATCCGGACCGCTCGCGGGAGCACTGGTGTCCCCACTGGTCTCACCGCCCAGCAGGGCTGAGGCGTCCCTCGCCTTTTCCGCCTGTTCCGCGACGAATTGGGAGACCTGCTGCCCGACCGCCGATGGGCGCTCGCCAAGACCGGCGAATAGACCCCACACAATAACCGTCCCGATCACGACCGCCGGAGTCCGCCGATGTATGCCGCTGCATGCCGTGTAAGACTGTCCATGCCTTCCATACGAACCTTGGGCCTGCGTAGGCATCTTCATTACTCCCCGAATAGGACCCCTAGCGCTGACGGGCATTACTGACGAGGCCGGGCGAACGGCTCATGCGGCTCAGCGCATGTTCTCAATTGCGATTCTACCACGGAGTAGTTGCGAGTGGAAAGCAAACGACCTGTTGCCGTCTTGTTCACGTGGTCTCAATTACCACGGGAGCACAGACTTGATGACGGGATCGTCCGGAAACTATGGCTTGATTCGGGGCGGCCCCATCCAAGACAGGAGCGCTTGACAAGAGGCCGCGGGGAGACCACGGCCTGCGGCAGAGCGAGCCAAGGCGACTACGGGCCAGCCCGTCGGCGAGCCCTCGATCGACGCGCCCGCCAGCCCACCAGGAACGCCGGGGCGAATAGCCCGACGGTCGGAAAGACGCCCGGGGCACAACAGCCGGCGGCCTGTCCGGCCGGCAACGATTCGGCGCAGTCGGGGATGCCGTTGCCGTTGGCGTCGATCAGGTCGTTGCCGGTGGGACATTGGTCGAGGACATCAGGCACGCCGTCGCCGTCCGCATCGGCTTGGCCCGGATTGGGCATCGTCGGGGCGTTGTCGCAAACGTCGCCGACGCCGTCGCCATCGCCATCCTCTTGCCCGGGGTTACTCGCATTCGGACAGTTGTCGCAGGCGTCACCCACGCCGTCGCCATCGGCGTCCTCCTGACCAGCGTTGCCCACGCCGGGGCATTTGTCGCAGGCGTCTCCGACGCCGTCGCCATCTCCGTCCTCCTGGCCGGGGTTCGACACGGTCGGGCAGGAATCGACGTTGTCGCACTGCCCGTCGGCGTCGGTGTCACCGGAGGCGTCGTCGCCTTGGCACTGGTCGCAGGCGTCACCCACGCCGTCGCCATCGGCGTCCTCTTGACCTGCGTTGCTCGCGCCTGGACAGTTGTCACAGGCATTGCCCAGGCCGTCGGAGTCGTCGTCTTCCTGTCCGGCGTTGGACACGTTTGGACAATTGTCGTCGATGTCGCCGACGCCGTCCGCGTCCGCGTCGGGGGTGGTGTGAATGATGCACCAGGAATTGAGCGTGCCGATATCGCCTCCCCCGTTATCGATCACCGTGAGGGTCCAGGAGCCTTGAATGTCCTGGCCGTCGAAGGCACTAAGGGGTTCATTGGGCGTGTAATTCGGAGGCGAGGTGGCGTTGAGCGAGCACTTCGCCTCGATGGTCCCTCCAGCCCCCTCGTCGTCCAGGATGATGTCGACGTAGTTGTTCTGGCTGCACCCGAACGGCGACCCGGCGTGACAGGCGCCTGCCGCCCCAGGCCGCTGGATCATGTTCACGACGATGCCGTTGTGCTCCAGGCTGATGCAAAAGTCGCCCACCCAGGTATGGGTGATGTTCAGCTTGACGTCGAGGTCCTGGACGGTCCCCTGCGAGGCGACATTGATCACGCTCATGATGCCGGCGGGGTTGTTGTCCGGGATAGCTGCCGCGGGCGAGGTGCAGTCCATTCCCACAAGCTGGGCCCGCGCCGCCGACGCGGATAGGAGCAACGACGCCGCCGCAAGGATCGCCAGGCAGCATCCCCTCTGGCTCGCAGTCAACATCGCGTTGTGCCCGGTGGCGTTCGGCCAAAGTGGTGCACGCGAGTTCACGAAGAACGAAGCAACGGTTCGATTACGCATCACGTGTCGGACTCCTAAGACGTCTGGGGGACGGGAACTCATTACCTGCTCACGCAGCCGAAGGGCGTTAGTGCTCCCGATGTGGCTCCCCCCACGTCGATTCTATCCCTCTGGGTGACGCCGGTGAAGTGACAATGTAATTCCCCAACCCGGCACGGACGGCGTGCGGTTCGAGGGTCCGAGTTCTCCTTTGGCCACGCGAAAATAACGGGGTGGTGACGTACGCCCTCATGGGGTAATCGCTTCCCTCGCGCTTGGAACGAGACCTTGACCGCCTGAGCCTTCCACCGAGCGCGAAGTCGTTATGGGCCCCGGGTACGATCTACACCGGCGGTTCACTCCCAAAAAAACGGGAATAGGGACAAACCGGACCGCCCCGGATGAGGGCCAATTCCGCGGGCGGCGGAAGGTCGAGGCCAATCTCGAGCCGGCTAGGGTCGGGCGAGTATGGCGATGACCTCGCTGAACTCGCCATCCTCGTCAAGCACTTCGTCCCTGCGCGTGCCGATGAACGTGCCGTCCGGTTGACGCTGGCCGGCGAAGACCAGGCGGAATTGCACCGTCTCGAAGGTCTTTCGATTGTAGACCACGGTCAGGATGATGGTCGAGCCGCCGCCGGTGATCGTCGGGGAATCGTTGATCCTCGCCGCCAAACCCAATCCATCGCTGGAACAGGTCAAATCCAGGATCGACACCCTCGCTTCCTGTATGACCAGGCAGCTCTTACCGCCAAAGGCGTCGGCGAGTTCCCATTGCCCATCGAGGCCGGCGGTCAGCGAAGTTGGGATCGGAATGGGTATCGGAAGGGGCAGAGGCAGGGGCAATGGAATGATTCCACTGCCGGGCGCGCAGCCACAAAGCGCGAGAAAAATGGCGGCGACGAGTTTTCGCACGCCCCCCCTCCAGGCGGCCCATGCCGCCTCGGTCGCCCTCCTTGGCCCATGGCTGGGCGCGAATGTCTCTTCCTGGCGCCCGTCCCCTCTACCACCCTATTCTACCGCAGCGCAGGGGCTGACTCCAATGCCGACGCGACTCAAAGAGCGCAAGTGGGACCTCCGATAATCGGTTTCGGGGATTGTTTCGAAGCCGCAGGCCAGCAGGCTGGACTCCGCCGCGCTTGCCGTGGAGAATTGTCGTTAGGCGGCGACGCCTCTCGTCGCCGACCGGGGAGACAAGCTGCGCCATGTACCCGCGATTGACCGCGTTAGTGCTTTTCGGCCTCTTCAGCGCGGCCGCTTCCGCCGACGACAAGCAACCCGATCAGGCCCAGCCGGCCGACGCGAAGGCCGGCGAGACGGTCGAGGCCGTGCAGAAGAAGATCCTGGAACTGGCCCCAAAGCTGAAGTCGCTTACCGGCAAGATCACGATCAACTTCGACGGCCGGTCCGAGGAGGACTGGATCAAGGGCCAGACCAAGGGCACGATTGAATACATGGTACAGGAGGGCAAGACCCTCTACCGTATGGAGCTTAAGTCGAAGACGACCACAGTCAGTTCAAAATCTGAATCAACGAAGGATGAAAGCGTCACCATCATTTGCGACGGACGCTACGTCTACAACGTCGGCGTGGAGAACGGGCAGAAAACGGCCCATAAGCGTCGGATCGATCCCGTTCAGTCGTCGATTCCGAGCCAGGAGTTCTTCGACGTGCTGAATTTGGCCTTCGTGGTGAAGATGCTGCCGGACGCCGAGATCGACGGGCAGGCGGTCTGGGCCATGCAGAGCAACCCGAGGACCGCCGAGCCGAATCCCACCCCCAAGACCCTCTCGTTCTTCCGCAAGGATATTCCGTTCATGGTCAAGACGGTGAACTACGACTTGAACGACAACGTAATCCAGGCAACGACGATCTCCGACGTCAAGATCAACGTCTCCATTAAGCCGGAGCGATTCGCCTACACCCCCGACGCCGACACCAAGGTCAAGGACTTCACCGGCGAAGGGGCCCAGACGCTGGTCCCCATCGAAGCGCCGGAATAAAAACGCCCGCCGGGCCGATCATCGGCGCCGACGGGCGATTTCGATTGGGCTGCTGCGTCCGCAGCCACGTTCGCTGCGTTACAGCAGCCTCCTACGTTTACCTATGTCCACGGATCACCTCCTTTGCACGGGCCACCCTCCCGACTGCCTCGCGACGCGAGACCACCGGGCTTGCACCCGTCCGCCAACCGTCGCCGGCGGACACGCTACGGACCAGCCATCAGGCCGTTCCGTGGCGGATCGATCGTCGTACCTCGCCCCTCGGCCTTTTTTGAGGGCTGCGTGGGCCACGCCATCGATCCACGACTCAAAGTTTACGCCTCGGCCGGCTCGTCCGTCAACGATTCTTAATGGTTTTCCGGCTATACTAGGGCCAATCGAGGAGAGCCTGATGATCCGTGAGCCCCGGCCAAAAGAGCCGCGTCCTAGCGTAGGTCCAGTCGCGGCTCTCCGAACATGGCCCGCCGCCCTGACCGCGGCGCTGACGGGCCTGTGCCTTGCCGCCGCCCCGGCGCGCGGCCAAATCCGCATCGTGAATTACAACGTCGCTCAGCTAAACGGCAACCAGACCTCGTTGGAGGACGTATTTGAGGCGTTGAACGCCGACGATAAGCCGGGCTTCGCCGTGGCCCCCGCGCTGTACGTTTTCCAGGAAGTGAACTCCGCGGATGTCGGCCCGCTCCTGACCCGATTGAATGCCGCAGCCCCTCCCGGCATCAGCTACACGCAGGGCACCTTTACCATCAACACGCCACCGAACACCAACGAGAACGGCTCAGCCGGCGCCCAGGCGATGTTCTACCGCGGCGACATTCTGACGGAAGATGTGGCGGGCCACGTGGACATCTCCACCGGGGCCGGACGAAACGGCGATCGATGGCGGCTGCTCCTCGTCGGTTACGACTCGCCCGCGGCCTCTTTCTATATCTATAGTTGCCACCTGAAGGCTTCCCAGGGGGGCAGCGAGCAACAGCAGCGCCTGGCCGGCGCGACCGCCATCCGCGACAACTCCGACGCCATCGCGGTCGGTACGAACATCATCTATGCCGGCGATTTCAACGTATACGTCAACACCGAGCCGGCCTATCTCGAGTTTCTCTCGGCAGGCAATGGCCAGGCTCTCGACCCGTTGGGCACAGGCTCCTGGGCCGGGTCGGGCAACGCGATCAAGCATTCGCAGGCCCCCTGTGCAACGGGTTGCGCCCTGGTCTCCGGCGGCATGGACGATCGGTTCGATTTTCAGCTCTCGACCGCCGTTTTCCAGGACGGCGAGGGGCTGGCGCTCATGCCCGGGACCTATCGCTCGTTTGGCAACGACGGAAACCATTACGACACCGACATCAACGCCGGGAACAACAGCTATTACCCCGCGGACATCCCTCGTTCCAATGCCCTAGCGGATGATCTCAAGGTCGCCAGCGACCACGTTCCCGTCGTCGCGGATTACCAGATTCCCGCCGTCCTGAGCGCGACCATGCCGCCGGATTTCGGACGGGTGATCCAGGGGGCCGGCGTCGTCGCGGAGGTCAGCATCGAGAACGCCGCCGACGTTCTTGTCGTCCTGGGAGCCGATGAACTCGACTACGACGTCGTCGCAAGCGGCGTGCTCGCAGGATCGACGTCGGGCTCCCTTGCGGCACTGGCAGGCCCTGAAGTGGTCCAACTCACGGTGGACACCTCGATCATCGGCAATCAAAGCGGAACAGCCCAGGTGACGAGTTCGAGCCAGGCCGTGCAGGGATCGCCGGTGGATCTACCCATCTCCGGGCAGGTGCTTCGCCATTCGAACGCGTCGTTCTCCGCCATCTCCAATGAGGATGCCGCAGAGACGACCGCCTACTTCAGTGTTGACACGGGCGTCCATGACATCCCTGTGCAGGTCCATAATTTCAACTTCGCGGCCAGTCAGGCCCTGCTCGACATCGACGCCGTCATCGGCCTGTCGTCCCCATTCAGCCTTGCCGGGGCGCTGCCGACTGGCATCGGGGCGGACCCGGGCTTGTTGGCGCTCTCCATCGATACCACGGGCCTGTCGCCCGGAATCTACGTCAACCAGTTGGACGTCCAGGTCAGCGACGAGGACATCCCCGGCGAGACCACCGCCAATCTCAGCCTGACGTTGAGGGTGGTGGTCCCCCTATCAAACCCCGACGTCGATTGCGACGGCGACGTGGACTTCGACGACGTGACGGCCTTTGCCGGCGTTCTGCTCGGCGTGGATACGGAGCAGTGCCACGTCGATCGCTCCGATTTCGACTTTTCCACGCAGGCCGACGGGACTGACATGCCGTTCTTCCTCGATGTCTTCCTCGACCCCCCATGAGCCGGGTCCTGTACGAGGTCGTCGCGACCGTTCATCAGCCGGAGCAGGCGGACGCCTGGGTTCGATGGATGCTGAATGAGCACATTGCCGAGGTCGTCCGGGCCGGCGCCGTCTCGGGCAGGTTGATCCGCCTGACTGATTCTCAACACACGTTCGTCTCCCAGTATGAATTCGACTCCCGCGCGGCGCTGGACGAGTACCTGGCCCGGCGCGCTCCCGAGCTGCGCGCCGATGGCGCTCGCCGCTTTCCTCCGTCGAGCGTCAGCTATGCCCGTCGTACCGGCGACATCATTGAGCGCTGATGCGCCACCCAATATGGGCTTTTCGAGAACCTGATGTACGAAGGGCAGCGCGGCCTGAAGTCCGCGGCGCGACATCGGTTTGAATCATCGAGTTAGGAACCACGGCAGTCGGTTTCCCACTGCGCGGCGTAAGCACTACAATGTCGCTTCCGCGCCCTAGGCGGACCGACGACGGAGTCCACTGCACATGCCCGGATTCGGCCTAAAGGCAAATCGCAGCATCACCACCCGCAAGGGCAGCTCGGTCTTCCACTTCCTGCGTATCCTGAAATACTCCAGGCCCTACTACCGCTATCTCATACCCGGCTTGGCCTGCATTGTGGTCTTTGCGATGACCTACTCGCTGAGCCTTGGCACGCTCTTGCCGGTCTTCAAGCTCATGTCCGACGACCAGAGCATGCCGACCTGGGTCGATCAGACCGTGGCGGAAAGACGCCTGGGATTCCTCCTGGTCGAGACCCAAGGCCGCCTTCGCGTTGTCGCCACCAAGGGCGCCGGCTCACTTCCTAAGCCGGCGCGGGACCAGGACCTGGTGACCGCGATAGACGGCCGGACCCTCGACGGCCCCGAGGCCTTCCGCCTTATTGCCGAGGCCCCCGCGGGAAGCGAAATGGCCATGACGGTCGCGCCCTCCGGCGGCGGACCTCCGCGGGACATTCGAGTAACGCTCAAGCCCACCGGTCGTACCAGCGCCCTGCTTCGACGGGCGGCATCGATCCTTCCGCGAGAAACGACCAAGCCGGCAAAGATGCGCACCCTCCTCCTGGTGCTTTCGACGGTGGTGACGATCACCATTGTCGGGGGCGTGTGCCGGTTCTTTGGGGAGTACCTGATCGCGATAGTGGCTGCCAGGACGGTGGTCGCCTTGCGGCGCAAGATGTACCACAGGGTTCTTCGGCTGCCGGTCTCACACTTTGCCCGCCGTGGCATTAGCGACACCGTGAGCCGTTTCGTGCAGGACAGCCAGGACATCTACCGCGGGCTCAACTTCGTCTTTGTCAAGAGTCTACGAGAACCGCTGAAGGCGGGCTTCGCCTTGGCATTGGCGTTGTTCCTCGACTGGCGGATCACGCTGGTGACGGTGATCCTAGCGCCGCTCGTGGGTGTACTCATCCGGAAGTTCGGCAAGATGATCCGCAAGGCCAACAAGGGCCTCCTGGAGGGCTTCGGTCGGATGCTGTCGTCCCTGGAGAGCGCGCTTTCCGGCATCCGCGTGGTCAAGGGCTACACGATGGAGAGCTACGAGCGGCGGCATCTCCACGCCGTGGACAACCAGATTCTCAAGCAGCAGTTAAAGATCGAGCGGACCGATGCCCTCACCGGCCCGGCATTCGAGCTGATCGGCGTGCTCGTCGGGGCCGTGGGGATCGTCTATTTCGCCGGTTTGATGTTCGACCACCGCATGGATTTCTCGTGGTTTGCGGCCATCGCGGCGTGCATGGCGGGCATGTTCGACCCGGTTCGCAAGATGTCGTCGTTCTACAACCGCATCCAGCAGGCCAACGCCGCCGTCGATCGCGTCTTCGAGATCATCGACCTGCCGGTGGAGGAGCCCGGCCCTCGACCGACCAAGGCCCTGCCGACGCTCGCGGACCGTATCGAGCTACAGGGGCTGAGTTTCACCTACCCTGGAAGCGACCGTCCGGCCCTGGACGGCATCGATTTGGTGGTCCGGCGCGGTGAACGCGTGGCTTTCGTCGGCCCCAACGGCTCCGGCAAGACGACGCTCCTGGCCATGTTGATGAGATTCTTCGAGCCGGACAGCGGCCGCGTGCTTTTCGACGGCCGCGACGTGCGCGAATTCACTCTCGTCTCCCTGCGGAGGCAGCTCAGCCTGATCACCCAGGACACTGTGATCTTTGCCGACACCATCGCCCACAACATCGCCTACGGCGACGAGCGCTTGCTGCGCCGCCTGGTCCTGCGACGGCGGCATCCCCAGCGCTTCGGCGACGCGCTGGACCCGGATTTCGATCGCATTGTTCGGGCCGCCAAGGCCGCCTACGCCGACGAATTCATCCGCGAGAGGCCGGATGCCTACGATGACTTCGTCGGGGAGCACGGCGCCCAGCTATCCGGCGGGCAAAAGCAGCGCATCGCCATTGCCCGGGCGATCCTTCGCAACGCGCCGATCTTTATCTTCGACGAGGCCACCAGCCAGATCGACAGCGAGAGCGAGCAAAAGATTCACGACGCGGTCGAGAGGTTTCTGGAAGGCCGGACCGCTCTCATTATCGCCCACCGCTTCTCCACGATCCTCCAGGCCGACCGGATCGTGGTCATGGATCGCGGCCGCATCGTGGACGTCGGACGGCACGAAGAACTGCTCGAGCGCTGCAAGCTCTACCAGACTCTTTATGGCACGCAGATTCTCGACGACCTGCGCCCGGGTCGGCCGGTCGTGCCCAGCGAGGTCCGCTAGCCAGATGCCGGACGTCAGGCCCGGCGGACCAACACCACACTCGCGTCGTCGGGGCAAGTGCCCGTCTCAAGGACTTCCGTCAAGTCGGTCGCTAACTCGCTGAGCAGTTGACTCGGAGCCTGCGCAAGGCCGTCACAGAGCGAGTCTTCCAACCCGCTCAAACCGAACGGTTTTCCGCCCGCGTCATGGACCAGATTAAAGCCATCGGTCAGGAAGACCATGGTCTCGCCGCGAGCCAAGTCCATGCTCTGCATGTCCAGCGCCGCCGTCTTGACCCGACCGACGGAATCGACGCGCCCGGCCTCGATCTTTTCGCAGGTGCCGTCGCCGCGCAGCCGCAGCAGGTGAACACCCGGGCCTGCGAGGCAATAGTGGACCTTGCCCGAGGCCGGGGCGATCCATGCGGCCACGACATCCACCGCGGGCCGACCCTCGCCGCCGGAGATCATCCAGTTCAGACTGCGCGCGAACATGTGCGGGGCGTCGCAGTGCAGGGCGCAGCTTCTGAACGCGGCCCTCGCCTCGGCGAGATACCTTGACAACGCCATGCCGTCGGCGGACACGCGAGCGACGATCACGGAGCCGGTCTTGTCGGGAAGCTGCACGATGTCGTAGTAATCGCAGCAGCGAGCCGATCCCATCTGTCGATAGGCCGCCACCTGAAGCTCGTCCCAATGCGGCAGGGCCTTCGGGGTGATGGCGTCCTGCGTCGCCCGGGCGATCGTGAACTCGCTCGAAGCAACCGCCTGCCGCTTGACCGTCGTTTTGCGGATCACCGCCTCCACCGGCGGCGCGACGCAGCAGGCCATCAGGCTCAACAGGTCCAGCGCCTCGGACCCGTACGGCGGATCACCCGCGTCGTTCTCCACGTACAACAGACCCAGGTTGCCGGATTGACACGACAGGGGAACCGCCATGGCCGACCGCATGCCCGGCGCCGAAGCCTCTGGACAGCACAAGAACTGCGTCTGAGCCAGGCAGCGGCCCTGCATGGACTCGGAAAAAGCCGGGCGCTCGCAGGGCTGTCCCTGATCGTTCATACCCAGTGACCAATCGAACGGACCGTGATCCGTCTGGCGGAGGCCGATCCACGCCCGTCTGGCGGCTGGAATGCGGATCATCACCCGTAGGATCGGCATCAAGAGGTCGCGCACCGCGTCCACGTGCCCCAGGCGCATCGCCAACAGGGTCATCTCTACGATCTGTTCCTTGGATACCTCGATCGCCTTTTCGAATTTGCGGGCGATGGTGCCAAGCGGAAGGCTTTCCCCGTGCTGGCGGGAGAGCGAGGCCAGCCGCTCTCGCTGCAACTCGTCGCGGCTTTTTTCAGATTCCATGAACAGCCGAATGGAGAACGGACCCATCTCGATCTCGTCGGCGTGTCGCAGTTTGGCCTTGCCGGTCTGAACAGCCCTGTTCAGGCAGGTCGGCAGGGACATGTCGAGCACCTCCAGCCACCACGCGCCGGACTCGTCCCTGGCGATCGTGGCATGGTTGTGGCCGATCCGCGGATCGGGCAGGTGAATGACGCATTGGGGGCTGGACCCAATGGAGACCACCTCGGTTTGCGCCGGCAGGACGGCCCGCAGCTTCTTGTTCTCCAAGATCATGAGCCGCATCTTCTCGCCTCCTTCGGTCCGCCTACCGCCGGACCGGGCGATGGATGACGTGTGCGGCAGAATTGTATCGCTGATGCGGCCCCCGCGGCAACGGTGACCATTCCGCTGCTCTGCCGAACATAAGAAAATCGACAGGCCACGTGGACATCACCTCAAAAAATCGTCCAAGTCGGGTGGCAGCCACAACAGCAATTCGGTTAAGATCAGGCGGTTGGCTGAGCCGATGGTGTTTGACCTGCCTCTGGAGGGACACATGCAACTGCACCTGCCTGACTGGCAAAGACCGAGCAGATCGCTTGGCTCCAACGCCCTGGCCCTGTTTGTGGCCGTCGCGATGGCCGTACCGGAAACGGCCGCCGCCCCCCCACCGCCGGCCGCACCGGCACGGGCGGAGGCCATCAGCCTGTCGTTGATTCAGCGCGGACAATCACGCGAAAACGCCGGGTATCTCCAAGTCGAGCTTCGTTCCGAGGACGCCCGGCGGCTGGTCGCCGAGCCGATGCCCGCTCGGGTCCGAGTCCCATTGCCGGACCGCGAGTCCGTGGAACTGGAGATTGCGCCGTTCCACGTCACCACGGATCGAACGCTCTTCGCGGTTGGGACGCCGACCGGCGACGCAGCCGTACCGACCCCACAGGTTGCCACCTATCGCGGGCACGTCGCCGGTGAACCGGGCTCGGTCGCCTATCTGGCCGTCGCCGAGCATGGCCTTGTGAACGGCTCCCTGCGCGTCCCCGGCGTCGGGAATTATGTGCTCTCGAGCGGACGACGCGGCTCGGGGACACTGACCGTCCAAAGCCAGGCCGGCGCGCTTGATCTGCCGGAGTTTTCCTCCTTTTGCGGGCTGGACCCGACGACGATGGACCGCCGGATCGTCGCCGCCCCGCGCGGCTCGCCCGAGACCAACCGCGGTCCCCGCCTGCTCCGTGTGGCCATCGAGGGCGACCAGGAATATACGCAGCTCTTCGACACCGTGGGCGACGCGAACGCCTACATCGTGCAGCTTGTGGCGGCGATCAGCGACATCTACATCCGCGATCTAAACACGAAACTGGTCATCGACCGGGTGCGTCTGTGGCCGATGGGGGGCGAGCCCTTTGGGGCCGACGACATCGAACAGTTCCTCCTCTATTACGTCGACATCGAGGACACAACGGGTCTGAACATCGTTCACATGCTGAGCGGTCGGCGCGACCTGGGCTATGGAGGCATCGGCTACGTCGGAGGCACCTGCTTCGAGGGCGCGACCTACAGCATCAGCGGACTGCTGCTCGGCAGCTTTCCCAACCCCGTGAACGGCACCAGCATCGGGAACTGGGACCTCATCGTCGCGGCACACGAGATGGGACACAACTGCGGGACCTTTCACACCCATGACGGCTACTCGCCGACCATCGACGACTGCGGCAACGGCGTTCCGTCGCGCGGGACGATCATGAGCTACTGCCACACCTTCCCGGGCGGCACGACGAACACCGACCTGCGATTCCACCGCCGCGTGCAGGACGTGATCGAGGGTGAACTCTTGTCCGGCGGGTGCTTCCCCTTCGACTGCAACGACAACGGCACGGCCGACTCGCAGGACATCGCCGCCATGACCAGCGCGGACGTCAACGGCAATGCCGTGCCCGACGAATGCGAGGACTGCAACACCAACGGCACCCTGGACCCCCAGGACATCATCAACGGGGCTCCGGACAGCAACGGCAATGGAATCCCGGACGCCTGCGAGCCGGACTGCGATGCCGACAGCGCGCCCGACCCCGATGAATGCGACGCGTCTCCCTCGATCGACCAGGACGGCAATAACGTGCCTGATACGTGCGACCCGGATTGCGACGGCAACGGCACCGCCGATCACATCGACCTGCGCAACGGCGTTTACCCGGACGTACAGCGGGACACGGTCCCGGACATCTGCCAGAACTGCGACGCCAACGGAATCTCCGACTGGATCGACTTGGGCCGGGGCCACAACCTCTATGTTTGCGAGCGCGCCGACTATGTTCGCGAGTACTTCAGCACCAGCGGCTATCCGATCCAGAACCTGGGCGTCGGCAGCATCTCGGACGCCTACGACTGCGTCTTCGGGTCGGACAACCAGCTCTACGTCGCCAGCTTCGGCAATGACCGCATCGTCCGGATCGATGTCGACGCCGGGACGGCTTCGACTTTCGTCGCCGCGGGCAGCGGCGGGCTCGACGGCCCCGCCAGCCTGGTCTTCGGATCGGACGGCAACCTCTACGTCGCCAGCCAGGTGAACTCGCGCGTGCTCGAATACGACGGGCAGACCGGCGCGTTCCTGGCCACCTTCGTGACGGCCGGATTGGGCGGGTTGGCCTCGCCCTACGGCTTGACCTTCGGACCCGACGGCCATCTTTACGTCACCAGCGGCAACGCCGTGCTCCGCTACGACGGCTCGACCGGCGCCTCGCTCGGCGCGTTCGTGACCTCGGGCAGCGGCGGGCTGAGCAGCGCCCGCGGTCTGGCGTTCCTGCCCAACGGCAACCTGGTCGTCGCCAGCTTCAACAATTCGCGCCTCCAGGAGCACAACGGCTCTACCGGGGCGTTCATCCGCATCTTTAATAACGGGCCGACGCTGAGCAGCCCTTGGGGCGTGCGCATGGGTCCCAACGGCAGCCTGTACGCCGTGCGCAGCGCCAGCAGCCCCCGCGTCATGGAATACAATGCCGATACCGGCTGGTATCAGCGGTCGTTTGTTCGGGCAGACGGTCCCCTGCCCACGCCGACGGGGCTGGATTTCCGGCGGGTCTTCGCCAACGACTGCAACGCCAACCGTGTGCCGGACGTCTGCGACCCGGAATCGACGGATGTCGATCTGTTCGTGGCCCAGCTTCTCGCCGATCCGCAGGACCCGGTGCTGAAATGCATGTACGACCGCACCGGCGATGGCGATCTCGACGCCGCCGACGTGCAGGCGATGGTCGAAGCGGTCCTGCCCTAAGGCGGCGAAAGGGCTGGTTCAGAGTTCGATGATCGAACGGCCGCGCGGCCTGAAGGCCGCGGCTCGACGTCGATTCGAAACCGCTTTTGGCAAGCGAAGGGCACGGTCATTCAAAGAGGCGATAGACCATCGCCGCGATGTCCAGGCCGTCGGCCGCGCCCGAGCAATCCACGTCGGCGCGGATGACGTGCATCGGATTCACCCCGATCTCCAGGAGCACGTCGACCAGGATCGCAACGTCGTCGCCGTCCACGTTGCCGTTTCCGCTTATGTCGCCGGAGCCTAGACAACCGGTCATCAACTGCACGTCGTCGAAATCGACTTCGATGCCGGGGTCCTCAGGCGAGTCGATCATGTTCAGATTGATGAGCCTCACTTCCAACGGGCCGCCCAATTGGGGATGGGCGTCATCGATGGCCACCGTCGTCGTGCTCAGGCCGAACTCTCCCTCGCCCAGCGCGCCGGCCAGCGTGTTGTCGTCTTGGGCGATCACCACCCCGCCCGCCAGGAGCTGCACCTGGTAGCCGGGGAAGCCGTCGAGGTCGAAGAAGCCGAACACGTCGCAGGGCGGCGGCCCCTGGCCCGAAGCGATGTTGCCGACCTGGGCGCTGAGCGTGTAGATCGTGTCCGGCTCCAGCACGTCGTCCAGTGCCTGAGTCAAGCCCATCGGCCCGCCGCCGATGTCGCCGTCGAGAAAGACCAGGGCGACGTGCTCGCCTTCGGGAGCCCCGTCGATGAAGTGCGGCCCGCCGGGCTGGGTGTTGAGGCCGCCCACGGCGTCCACGGCGCCGTCATAGATGCCGTTGGGGTCGAAAAGTTCCCAGCCCGTCGGAATGAACCCCTGGAAACAATTGGTCGCAACCGGATCGGCCTCGAAACCGGGGTTGGCGATGGGTAGCTCCTCTCCGCCGCGCAGGTCAGCGACCCCGTTCGGCGAGGCGGCCATCGCCAGAATGACGGCTGCGGCCATCGTCCGACGAATCAGAAACCGACCGACCTTCGGCGGAGTAGAGATCGGCGTAACAGCACTTCCTTTATTATGAGACATCCCCGACCTTCCCGACGGCCTTACCCCGTTGATTCATTCCGCGGCGCCGTCGAATGGATGATCCCCACACAGCACCATCATAACGCGCCTGCGCCCGCCGGCGCCAAGTCTAGGTATCGCAGTCTGGCGGTGGTACAATACCCCTGACCCGCCGCGCTTCTGCGCCTGGGGCTCGACGGCCGATACTCCGCGTCAAAACGCCCATCGACTGAGTCCGTGGGCTTGGCCGAAGAAGAGGTCCTTCACGTTTGAGCCTATCTCGACTGGCTCCTATGGCACCGGTCTTCAACCAGCAGGGTAAGCCGGGCCAAATAAGTATTAGCCGAGGAATGAGGAGAAGCTTCCATGTCAACTAACAGGAACATCCTGAACGTGCGACTGACGCTATGGTTTCTGGCGATGGGGTCGGTGGTCGCGCTTTACATCGCTTGCGGCACGCAGATGCCGGCGACTGACTCGCAAGACCCAGCCGGCACCCTGGGTGTGCCGGGGCCTCCCGGGGCAATGGGACTTCCCGGGCCAATGGGGGCACCGGGCGCCGACGGGGACATTCGCGTTTACGGCAATGGCTCGGCGGGGTCTAAGATCGTTTCAGCCGACGAAGACTGGCAGAACACGCCTCCGACCAATCTCATGTTTACCGATTTCACGGTGAACGCCGGTGTAACGCTCAACATTCCCAGCGGCACCGTGATTCGGTGCACCGGTTCATTCACCAATCATGGCACAATCCAAGTCTTCTTAGCGGGAGCCGGTGGCGGCAATCCCGGCGGTACGCCCCCCGGGATGATCCAGCCGGCCATCGCGCTCCCAGACCCGGGCATCTCCCGTCGTGCTCCGGAAGTTGCCGAACTCGGCGATGATTCCCAGTTCCGCCGCGGCAGCGCCGGCGGCGCCGGAATCTTGAGCCTTCAGGGCAGGTTTCTACTCCACCCCGGCATTAAGGCAGGCGGGGGCGGCATGGGCACCTTCGCCAACGGCGGCGGCGATGGCGGATGTTCCTTTACCGTCTTGGCCAAGACCGCCGTGGTGAACAGCGAGACCGGAACGATCAACGCGGACGCCTTCGGCGGCGCTGAAGGCAGCGGAGGAGGAGGGGGAGGCATCATCATCCTGGCTTCCAAGGAGACGGTGACCAACAATGGCGCCCTGTCGGCCAAAGGCGGTGACGGCGGACCGAGCAATGCCGAGACGGGCCCCGGCGGAGGAGGAGGGGGAGGCATCATCAACCTGTTGGCGCCCGTGATCAACCAGGGAGCCGGCGCAACGACCGTGGTGACCGGCGGACTGGCCGGGGAGGCCATCGCCAATTCCGTCACCACCACGCCGCGTTGGGGCGGCGGAGGCGGAGGCGCGTGCCGCGGCAAAGGCGGCAATGGCGGTCATGTCGACGCCGGCGGCACCGTGACGCCCAGGGACGCCCAAGACGGCGGCCCCGGCGAAGTGTACACGAACCTCCTGAACCCCTCGCCGCTATTCTGATTGCAATCGACCGTGGAGATACTCCACCACGCGCGACTTGTCGATCCGCTCCTGCTTCCCCGTGTCGCGATCGCGGACGGTGACGGTGCTGTCCTCCTTCGTCTGCCCGTCTATCGTAAAACAGTAGGGCGTGCCGGCCTCGTCCATGCGCGCGTAGCGCTTGCCGATGGACTGCTTGGGGTCGTACTGCGTCGGCCAGCGCTTGCGGATCTCGCGGAAGAGCGGCTCGGCGATCTCCGGCAGGCCGTCCTTGTTCACCAGCGGAAAGACGGCCGCCTTGATCGGCGCGAGCCGCGGGTGGAACTTCATCAACTCGGGCGACGGGCGCGACTCATCGACCGTGTAGGCCTCGCAGATAAAGGCCAGGGTGCTGCGGTCGGCCCCGGCGGAGGGCTCGATGACCGTGGGGACGAAGCGCTCCTTCTTCTCGTCGTCGAAGTAACTCATGTCCTTGCCGCTGTGCGTCTGGTGCTGCGTCAGGTCGAAGCAGCCGCGATGGGCGACTCCCTCCAGCTCTTGCGGCTCGTCGGCGAAGGGGAACATGTACTCGATGTCGGTGCAGGCCTTGGAATAGTGGGCCAGCTCCTTGTCGTCCTGGTTCCGCGGGCGGAGGTTCTCGCCGGCCAGGCCGAGCGACTGGTACCAGGCGATCCGCACGTCCCGCCACCATTCCCACCATTTCATCGCGTCGGCGTCGTGGCAGAAGAACTCGATCTCCATCTGCTCGAACTCGCGGCTGCGAAACGTGTAGTTCCGCGGCGTAACTTCGTTTCGGAATGCCTTGCCAATTTGTGCAATGCCGAAAGGGATTTTGATTCGGGTGGAGTCGCATACATTCTTGAAATTAGCAAAGATTCCTTGTGCCGTCTCAGGGCGTAGGTACACCATGCTATCTTCATTCTGTTCTACCCCAGTATGCGTCTCAAACATCAATTTGAAGGGTGAGGACGGGCCGAGCGGTCCGCCGCACTTAGGACAGGGGTCTTGCAAGCCCGTCTGATGTAACTGCTCCGTGGCAATGTAGCTCGTAAATTCCTGCAATGTCGGCGGCGCGTCGGGCTGGCCGTTGATGCGCGTGGCCAACCCCGACAGCGTCACCTCCGGGCTACGCACGAGCGCCAGATTGGGCGCCAGTCTTTGCCCCTTCGTCTTTGCCCATTTCATGATGCGCGGCGTGTCATAATTGCCCGTGATCGGCGTGAATACTTGGATCAGTGAGTTCATCCACTCGCACGTCGCGAGCATTTCCCAAAGCTGATCCGCGCGTACGAAATGGCCGCAGCCGGGGCATTTGCGCATCGGATCGGCGAAGCCCGTCGCGTGTCCGCTGGCCACCCAGACCTTCGGGTTCATGATGATCGAGCAGTCCACGCCGACCATGGAGATCTCACGGCCATCCGGGCCGACCGGGGGGTGCAGAACCATGTCGCGCCACCAGGCGTCCTTGATGTTGCGCTTCAGCTCGACGCCCAAGGGGCCGTAGTCCCAGAAGCCGTTGATGCCGCCGTAAATCTCGCTCGATTGAAAGATGAAGCCCCGCCGCTTGCAGAGGGCGACGATCTTCTCCATCTTTGCCGCGTCTTTAGGCATTCGATATTTCCCGTTGATGTCTCGTCGGGTCGATGACCCGATTTATTTGCTACCGCGACAAGCGGAGCACCATGTCCAGTTGCACAACCGCTCCGAATGGGAGTTGGGCGCCACCGGTGGCGGTGCGCGCATGTCGCACCGGATCCCCCAGCAGTTCGATCGGCAGATCCGAGGCGCCGTCGATCACCTCCGGCCGCGCGGCGAAAGTCGGTGCGGAGCGAACGAAGCCGCGGAGCTGCTCGACTGATTCGATTCGATCAAGGCTCCCGATGTCCTGCCTTATTATCGCGAGCATCTGAAGTACCGTGTAGCGTGCGGCGCGTCGAGCTTCGTCTAATGAAATCTTGGAATCCACTTCGCCTCGCAATTCGCTCACGCGCCCCGAGACGAACAGGAGATTCTCGCAAATCTTGCTTCCGAGGTAATCCCCGACAGGAGTTTGAGCGACCGGAATTACGAGCCCCAGTTCTGCGAGGCGCTGCTCAATGCGGCTCACTAATATCCCCCTCCGCGCTCAGCGACGCCGTAATAGTAACCGACCGCGGCCAATCCATCCGCAGTCCAAAAAGGCGCCAGCAACCGTAAATAACCTGGTCCTTCAAAGGCATCGAGATTGTCCCAATGCAGAGGTAAGTCCTCGGACCGCAGCAACCACGCCTCGACCCGCGGACCGGAAGCGTTCCAACAAAGCGCCGGATAGCCTAGCGAGGCGCCCCATCCGCTCGCGACCAGCTCTCCGTTCAGCCAACCGCGCGTCCAACTGCCCGCTATTTCGGCGAGTTTCTGGTGGTTGGGACCACCTGGTGCGAGACTCCCATAGATTAAGAAGTGCCGACCGGCTCCAAAGAGAGCATCTGCCTCCGCTTCGAGGTTTTCCCGCTCCCTGCGAACGGTCGCTGCGAGTAATCCGGTGTTTAGTGCGAGTATCTTTTCGATCAAAGCGGGAATCGCCCCATGGACGCCGTCGCCGGACACGGCCGGCGAGGACGCCCACCGGACCATTCGATCGTTCGAGCGAAACAACTCATTCATCGCGCAATCCCATTGTCAGACCATTTCCAGCATCCCAATAGCCGATTCCCTTTGAAGTTCTTTAACCACCGAATCAAGTCCGTTACCACGAATACTGATTCACTCAGTCGGGCGAGTGCTCGCGAACGGAAAACGGGGAACTCTATGTTAAGGCTCCCTCAGCGGGCAACCACGCAGGCTGGGGCTTGATGCCAAGCCTAATTGCACCGCCCGTCAGTGCGGCCGATCCGTCGGGACATCGATGAGACACCACGGCCGTCGTTGCTTGGAGATGTCGCGCAGGTTCGACCACGGTCATTCCTCAGCTTTTCAATTCTAAACCAGCACGGGCCTTTCTGAAATAGTGGGATTATCGCGACCACGATGGGCGTGCGCCTGCGGGCCGACAACTGGCACACCTACGACACGGCCGACCGGCTGATCACCACGCGCTACAAGGACCCGCAGGACTGGAGCGTGGTCTTGGAGAACACCTCCTGGTACCAGTACGACGACCTGGGAAATCGGATGAGCCACAAGTACCGCACCGACAGCGCCATCGCCTACGCTCACGACAAGGCCAACCGGATGACGACCCTGGCGGCGGTGACCCAGGGCTACGACGACGCCGGCAACCTGACTTTGGCCTACTCGGCCGACCGCGGGACCAGCTACACCTACCGCTACGACCACCACAACCGGTTGACGGGGGTGTACGACTCCACGAACACGACCCGCAAGGCGGCCTTTACCTGGGACGGCCTGGGCCGTAGAATCGAGCACGTCAGCGACGTCCTGGGCACGACATCTCGCTACTACTACGACGGCGTCAACGAGCTGGTGGAATTCGACGGGGCGGGCAGCCGGGAGCGCTACTACGTGCACGGCGTCAGCTACATCGACGAGCGACTGATGATGTACGACGACGACAGCGCGTCGCCGTACTACTTCGTCGTCGATCGGATGTACAACGCCCGGTCGATCATCGACCGGGCCGGGGCCATCGTGGAGCGCTACGCCTATGATTCGTATGGCCGTCCGCGCATCCGCGAAAGCTGCGGCCGCGGCGACATGAACCAGGACTCGATCATGAACTCGACCGACACGACGCGGTTCGACGCCGCCAAGGCCGGGTCCATCTGGGACCCCCGGGCGGATTTGGACGACGACGGCGACGTGGACGCGGACGACGAGACGTTGTACGACGCGAAGCTGCCGGACTGGGACTCGGGGAGCACTCCGACGGTGGCCCAGGCCTTCAGCGACGTGGGCAACTGGTACATGTTCCAGGGCGTGCCTCACCTGGCCCTGGACACCGCCGCCGACGCGACCGAGGACAAGCTGTCGCTCAACCACCACCGTGCGCGATACGAACAATGCCCCGAAGGCCGATGGACAACCAGGGATCCACTATATTACCTGAAATCGCTGCTTATGATCCCCATTCCCTTCGAATCAATTTTTAGGGGCGACTTCAATTCCGATCAGAAGGAGAACACGCCTCTGTTTTCTCAGATCATCGCCGAGACTTTCGGTCGAGACGGGGCCGACTTGAACACCTACCTCAATTCGGCGCCAATCACGTTCTCTGACGCATCCGGCCTAGCGTGCGGCGGGTGGGGGGCCGGAGGAGCGCCTGGCTGGGGCCTGCAATTTGGCACACCCATAGGTAATGGCGCGGTATCATGTACATGGCTATATTGCATTACATATACGCGCACCTGCACAAATTGGGTCAAGTCCCAAAGTTGCTGTAAACACGACGGTCTGAGTTAAGCGGCGACTGCGAGGTGACGCACCTCGAAGCCGTCGGCTCGTCGGGCCTTGATGTATCGTTCCAGTTCCTCTCGCTCCAA
>Ga0187893_10001556_pt1 | contig 54708 bp, 50 predicted proteins | sample MA1701074metaG_FD_139574 | JGI IMG/M metagenome (GOLD analysis project Ga0187893, IMG submission 139574) | White microbial mat communities from a basaltic lava cave in the Kipuka Kanohina Cave System on the Island of Hawaii, USA - MA170107-4 metaG ...
AAAGATCGCGTCCGGTTCGCGTTGGTCGGGCCGCCAAGCTGGTCCGCCTCCAAATGCCAATAGCGCATTGAACGTCAACATCTGCACTGCTCGTTCGGGCCGACCAAACACGATCTGTCCGTTGCGTACGTCGGCGAGCTGCTCCTCGTAGTTGCGCTCGCCCTTGATGCGATAGCGGACCGGTTCACACGACGCGCCCGGTACAGGAACGCTGACCCGCCGTACGCCCGTCACACCGACTCGGCGTTGGGTGCCGTCGGATGCGTACACGTCGACGTGCGTGATTCGGCTACCTGGATCGTTGGTGTGCCACTGGCTGAGATCTGCGCGAAGATGGATGTGCTCTCGCGGCACGTAGCTCGTGAGCGTTTGCCCGCCTTGGCCGAGAATCTCGCTCCACCGCTGCGGCGGAGCGTCCTTCTCGAACGTCACCGTGAGCGGTGGATCGAGCTCGATGGCTGTGTCCTCGTGGAGCTTTCCGGGGCAACGGTATTCGCAGCCTTCGGTCGTCGGGGTTGCGTCGCATGTGGTTCCACTCGACAACATCGCTCTTGGGCACTCTCCGAGCGGGTATATGCATGCAGGCCGTTGCCATCGAAACGTGACCTGACTGGTATGCAGCCGCACAGGCGCTGGAGGCCACGCGCCGTCCCAGCGTGCCTGCCAAGCTGCTCGTGGCGGTCCAGTCGCGGATGCGACCGACAACGACAGGGTTCCCACGCCCCGGGGTGCCTGTGGGATCCGAACCCGAAGACCATGGTCTCGTATGCCTTCGACACAGCGGCTGACATCCAGATCTGCGCCATGAGCTCGCACGGACAGATGCTTGCGGTCGCGCTCGCGCAAGGGCCACTTTGGCACGACCAGCTCGATCCATCGACAGCGTTGCGAAACCCCGAGCACCACGATCTTGCCTTCGCCGGCACGCTCCTCTTCGCGATAGCTGCGGCCGTGAGGTAGATAATGCCCGCCGAGGCTACGTGCCGTCACGACGACGTGCTCGAGGTTCGCTCGCACTCCCACGTTCGCGATCCCACCGGTGAGACGGACCGACTCGAGCGCAGGTGGAGACCCACCCAAATGCTCCAGCAACACGACCAGCACTCGTGGATCCACCGTTTGATGCTGTTCGAGGAGCAAGCTGTCCGCGGTGCACGCAACAAACAGGTTTTCCCTCGCCAGTCTCGCTGGGAGCTGCACACGTGGGCCACAGTCGAGCACCTGGTCACTTCCACAACGCTGCTGCGAAAGTGGCTGATCACCGTTCCATGCCGTTGGTTCGAGCGGCCAAACACGCTCTCCGGTCACTTCGGTGATTTCACTGGATCCGAGCATGTCGCGCAGGAGGTGCCGCGTTCGTGGACCGCGTGTTTCGGAGACCACGCAAAGGTGTGTGGGCACTTCGCCGTCCCCCGCTCGTACGTCGAGTGTGACGACCCCATACGGGGCGGCCGCGAGCGCGGATCCATGCCATGCCAAGGCTGCGACGAACAGCACGAACGCGAATGCCAACGAGCTCGGCCGAGCTTCGGGGGCGGTCACTGGCAGGTCTCGTGGGGCGACGGTCCACACAGGAAATAACTCGCGCAATCGTTCGGATCGAAGCCGTCGATGTGCGCGCGATTGGTCACTCGCCTGCACGCGTAGCACTGACCTTCGTCACGAAACATGAGCCTACCCGACCCTTTCGCCCTGCGAATGAGCGCATGACTGTCCTCATGCATGTAACACGCACCACGTCGCCGCTTCGATGCGATCGGGTGACGCTGTTCGTTGCCGTCCTGGCCAGGACCAGGGTCAAGACCAGGACCAGAACCGACCTGGCGGTGGCTCGGGATCGGTTCGTCGGTTGCCTTGGCGGTCGTGACGGCCTGGGTCGTCTCGACGTTCGGCAAACCAGTTTCAACGGGGGAGTCTACCTCCGAAACCACCGCGTTCGCGCTCGTGGACGTGCGCGGTCGTTCGTCGAATCGAAGCCACCATGCAGACGCGAGCACGGCAGCGATCGAGACCATGCTGGCAGCACCCCAGACGGACCTTCGCGTCCACGCCCATCGCCATCGGCTCCGTTTGGCGCGATCCAGCTGCGCACGCAGCTCGGCGAGCAAGTCGTCCATGCTCGCATACCGATGTTCGGGGTCGAGGGACATTCCGCGCACCAACACATGCCAAAGCCAACCGGGAGCATCGGCGTCGAGTGGCGGCGCTGCGGTACGCCCTTGGAACAGATTGTCGCGCAACTCGGGCAAGCTCGAAGCCGCGAACGGATGTGTGCCATAGATCGCCTCGAACACGGTCACACAATAAGCAAACTGATCACTGCGTGCATCCGCTCGCTTTCCTTCGTATTGTTCCGGTGCCATGTAAAGCGGCGTACCGAGCAACGCACCCGTGCGTGTCAATGCCAGTGGCTCGACGCCGAGTAGGTTCGAAGCATCCGAAACTGGTTCGTCGCCGGCTGGCGCAGTGTCTCGCGCCAATCCGAAATCGACCACACGAACGCGGCCTTCGCTACCGATCAGCACATTTTCAGGCTTGAAATCTCGATGCACGAGCCCAGCGGCATGTGCTGCCGCCAGACCATCACCCGCTTGCAGGCAACATTGCAGCACGGTTTGCCACGTACGCGGCTCCGCTATCAGCCACTTTGCAAAGTCATGACCCTCGACCAGCTCCATGGCCACGAACACGCCTTCGTCGACCGCACCGACATCGTAGACATGAATGACATTGGGATGCGCCAGCCGAGCCATGGCACGCGCCTCTCTTTGCAAACGGGCACGTGCTAGCTCCGCTTTCCCCTCGGCCTCGGCACCCGCGTCCGGATGCAATAACTTGATCGCGATATCGCGTGCGAGCTCGGGGTCGTGGGCGCGATACACGACGCCCATACCCCCTGCTCCAATGGAATCGAGCACACGATAGCGGCCGACCATGGTGAGCTCGGGCGCCGAAGCCTCGCCAAACAACGCGCGCTCGATGGCCGAACGCGCACGTCTCGCCTCCCCATCCTCCGCCCACCTTGGAGCGGGGCACATGGACGACACCTCCCGCAACGACACATCATGCGCATCGGAGTCCTCTGCTCCAGAACCGTGGCGAGCAGTACTCACAGGCGCCAGGGTAGCATCCTGGCTCGATTGATCCGTTTCACCACAGCCGAGACCAACACCGCGTGAGCTCGTCGGCACTAGAGATCCCCACCGATTCCCCCCGCCCCGTCACGCACGTTGCGCTATCGGCGCCGTTTGTTGCTCTCATGCACGACGCTGCGTCGCTTCGGGCCTCCGCAGGCACCTTCTTGGCTACAAAGGCCTGTGACGACGAGCGTGAGGCCTGGCAGAGCGTGACATCGTCGGTCGAACCGGGCGTGATCGTCCGTAGGCTTTCAGCCCGTGACCCCGGCGATCAGGAGCTCCCCCACCCGACGCCCCTTCCGGTGGCCGAGTTCAACGCCCGGGTTGGAGATCTCATGGTGTTCGCGCGTGTTCCTGATGGATCGCGTTTTTGCCTGCTCGGGGCATTCGATCAACGTGACCCGCAGGCCACCGTAACTGCCGAGGCAGTGCTCCGTAGTCATCCCGGCGCGGCATTCCTCGGCGTACTTTGTGCCGCCCACGACACGCGCGGACACTGGTACGGCTCCGTTCGAGCCCACGGCCGCAAGCTCGTGGTCTCCGACGATTGATGGACGTTCACGCCGGAGTGCAGTGGCTCCAGTCGACCTCCGGAAATGCCGGCCCTGGCCGCGCAAACAAAAAGCCTTGGAACACATCGCAACCAAGATCGACCAAGCTGCGCAGCTCGTCGCGAGTTTCTACGCCTTCGGCGATGAGCATGATCCCGAGCTCGCTGCATAGCTGGACCATCGAGCGAACCAGCTTTTGTTTCATGTGCACATGATCGACGCCGCGGACGAGCGACATGTCGACCTTGACGACGTCGGGCTCGAGCAATGCGAAGCTGGTCAAGCCGGCATAGCCAGCGCCGAGGTCGTCCACCGCCAGTCGATAGCCGAGCTTGCGCAAGCGAGAGATCAGCGCATGCGCATCTCGAACATCGTGCAAACTTGCACGCTCGGTGATTTCCAGGACGACGCGATCGGCGACTCGGGCCAGGCGCGTGTCGGCGGAGAACAGAGTGTCGTCCAGCAGATCCTGCGTATGTAAGTTGACGAACAGGAGCTCGAGATCTGCGACATCGCTCATGCCTTTTGCTGCATGGGCCCGAATGGCTCGGCCGAGCTCGACGAGCTGGCCTACGCGCTCGGCCGCATCGAACAACGCAGACGGTTGATTGAGCATTCCGTCCGTCGAACGCACCAACGCCTCGTGACCGATCACGCGGCGCTGGGAATAGCAGATGATGGGCTGGTAGACGACATGAAGCGTGAGCATGGCCCGCGCGAGCGCAGCCTCGAGCGTCTTCGATGGCATGCACGAGCTGTTGTGTTTCGACCGGCTCGAGCAAGTAGCGAAGTGCTCCGTATTCGAGCGCGCGTACAGCCGACTCCATGGTCGGCGCCGCGGTGACCAAAATCACCGGAACGTCGAGATCCCGCGCTCGAACGTTGCGCAGCAGATCCATTCCACTCATGCCCGGCAGCGAGATATCGCTCAGGAGCACGTCGAACCGCTGTCGCAAAAACACCTCGAGACCATCTTCCGCACTCGAGGCAGTGGCCACTTGATAGCCCCCATTTCGCAGGATCCTCCCATACAGACGCAGCGTTGCCTCGTCGTCGTCGATCACGAGCACGCGCGGTGGCTGCTTCGCTGTGGCGTCCGCTGCACCTCGCTCTGCTGCGTCTCGTTCTGCTGCTCCTGGCTCTGCTGGATCTCGCTCCGCTGCACCTCGGTCCGATGGTTCTCGCTGCGTGGGACTCCGAGGCGCTCGTGGTACGTAGTTCATGCTCAGCCGATGGCGTATGGTCGCAGACAGGTTTTCATCATGCCATTCGGCACGACGCCACTATAGGCCCAAAGTGGGGCCAGCTTAAGAGCTCATCTAGGCCGTTGTTGAGCCGCGAGATGGGGCCACCACACCGAATGTGTGGACTCGCTCTTATGCACCCGTGCCTGCACCAGTGCCAGCGTCGGTGCCGCCCATCCCTGTGCCGCCGGTTTCCCCACCTGTGCCTGTGCCTCCAGTCTCATCATCGTCGGGGCAACCAACTTCCTCCGGGTCCCACACACCGGCGCAGTACTTGCCGGTTTCCTTCTTGAGCGGCCAAACTTTGTTGTTCGCATCGATGTACGGCAGGCTGTACGGATCGTACGCGAACGCGCACGCATCACAGACATCGGCAAGCCCGTCGAAATCGGTGTCCCAAGGCGGCAAGAAGCACATGTATTGAAGTAGTTGGCTGGAATCGTTACCGACGTCCTCCAACGTGATAGGCGCTCCGGCCTCTGTACACCCCTCGGGCAAACTCACCATCCCGGGTTGATCGATGACGGTTTGCTGCAGCTGTCGACATACCCGCATCTCCACTTCGGGGTCCTTCTCTTCCTCGCTCGGATCACACGCCATCGTCACGGGAACGTCATAGGGGTCCCTGATCACACCGTCGCCTGGATAAAGTTGGGTGCAGCAATAGCCGTTGGCTTGCTTGTCGTAAAATGCATAGCGCCTCGGGCTCGAGATCTCGATGCAACGAGGGCCAAGCTCGCATTCATTGCCCACGAAATCGCCGTCCGGATCGTCCCCGTCGGGGTTGACGAGCTGCTCACCGTTTGCGTTGTAAGGACACGTGTCGCACTCGTGGCCCACGTTATCGTTGTCGCTGTCGACATGGTTGCAAACGCCGACCGTGCACGCCTGGTCGGCCGGGCAGTCTGCATCCATCGTGCACTCGATCCGTGGACTGACCGGCTGACGCGGACACCCATCTTGGACGTTCGGAAGGCCGTCCTGATCCAAATCGTCCGTGTCCCCGAAACCCACTGGCCCCGCCGCACCCACACCTTGGATCGGCATGTCGCCGGCGATACAAGCCTGGCCGATGTTGGGAAACATGGGGTGTTTTTGCTGGCAGGTATTCGCGTTTTCCACGCTGATGGGCGCACCCGGGTGCCAGGGATTGGTCGGACCGTAGCTCTCACAGTTGGCGACCGTGATGCAATTGTCGCAAACGTCGCCGATACCATCGCCATCGAAGTCACTCTGATAGGGGATGTTGCGTGGCATGAGATTGGAGGCCACTTCGCCGCCGGCATCGTCGAAATACCGGCTCGGGATCAAACGACAGTTGTCGCAGTCGTTGCCGACACCATCCGTGTCGGCGTCGGCCGAGTTGACCGCCGATGGCACCGTGGGGCACAGGTCGGTTGTGTCGCCGTAGTTGTCACCGTCGACATTGTCCTGGGAAGGGTTGAAGTGATCCTTGTCGTTGTCGCATGACAGCGGGATACCGTCGCCATCGAGATCCTCGCGACACTTCGGCTCCGAGATGATGAACTGATAAACGTAGTCTTGGGCGTCACCTTCCGCACCTCCTTTGACGAGCGGCATCCCACACACATCCCAGAACGCCTCAGCGTACTTGTTCGGATCGTCGATCTCGCTCGGACCGTTCAATCCAGGCACGTACACGCCGTAGCAATGTCCCTCTTTGAGTTTCGCTTCGGCAGTGGTGAATTTCGACGAATCGATCTCGAGCCTGAGCGTACCGATGAACTGCTCGGCCACGTTGATGGTCAAACAAGGTGGCGTCGCCGCATCGACCAATTGCGGATCGTCGGTACAGCCCGGTCCCCCCGCAACGATGTCGAGAGCTTGTGGCGCTGGCTCGATGAGGGTTCCTGTTCCCTCCGTTTTTGCTTTCATTTGATCACGACACACCTCCACGTCTACCTCGTAGAGGGCGACCTTCTTGAGGTTCTGCGGCGACATGTCGAAGCGGTTGCTGAACTCGAGCAAAAATTCACTGCATGCACCGACACGCAGGTTGCTCTGTGGAAAGCCGCTTTCCGGCACGATGTGAAACTGTGGCGTGCTGAACCTGTAGATGTCGCGTCCTTCCAGTGTGTTGCCAACCTTGTCCCGCAATACTTGAACGTCTTCCTGGCCAGGCATTCCGAAATGGATCTCGTAGTCCTGACCCGAGCACAGCGCCCGATCGAAATCGTCGAATGTCTCCGCCAGGGCCCCGGGGCTTACATCGTTCTCGAGCCACCCGTCTTTGACGTTTCTCGGCTCGATCTGGCCACCTCGTTCCGCGCATGCCTCGACCATCGTGCGCGTAACATTGCCGGTATCGGCAGGGCGCCACGCGATGCCCTTGACCGCACCGTCGTAGACGACCCCGCCAGGGCGACGAACGAACTTGAGCGCATACTCGCCACGGCGCTCCGGGATGAATTTACCGTATTGGTCGTAGCAGTTGGTCTCGACGATCCCCCGACACGTGTCGTTGGCCTCGTCCTTCTCCACGCAAACACACTCCTGTGCCTCGTCGGGCAGATTGTAGTCGCGATCGAACCGACTGACCGGCGCCACGTTTTCCTGAAAGATCGGGTCGCAAAACGTCGGGTCCGCATCCGGATCCCAACCCAGCGACTCTTGGCAACACTCCTCGACGGTATATTTGGTATCGCCGTTGCCGTTGCACTCGGAAAGCCGCCGACCCCGTCCTTTGCTCTGACAATTTCCGAAATCGTCACACGCCTCGAAATCCGCAGTGGCGCGGTAACAACTCATGGCTCCTTTGGGGTCGTGGCGTCGGTCTACGCAAAATCCTTGCTCCCCTTCGGGACCATCGGCACACCGGACGAACCACTCGGCTCGGCACCTTCCTGTCGCCGTGCAGCCTTCGAACCCCACCGGGCAAAATGCGCCCGCGTCGGCTTCCAGTGTGCCGATACATTGGGTACCAGGCAGATCGAAGCCGTTCGGATCTTCGCATTCGCTCGTCGTGGTGCACGCCGGACCTTCCCAATTCACGTCGGCCGGACGACTGGCCGGATGCGTCTCACGCAGCCGGTCGTAACGGGTGATTTTTTGGTCCGTGAGGGGCTGTTCGTCCCACGTGTAGACATACGACAGTATCTCGTCTTGGCGGTTGATGGACGGAACGAAGTCGACACAGTCGGCGTAGACGTTGCCGGTTGGATCGCACCTCAGCGCATCTTGGGGCGTTCGTCGAGTCCCCAAGGAATTTACGCCATAACGCGCCACGTTCACGCCCAGCTCGTATTCGCACAACCTACAGCATGTATCGGGCCCTTCCTGTGCCTCGGCACACTCGTTGCCGGTGGTTCGCCAGTCCATCACGCCACCACGGGCTCGAATGTCCCTTCCCTCCTCCATCCGCAGCGGTTTTCCATCCACGACCTTGTCGCAGATATCGGGCTGTGCTTCGAGCAGCTCGTGGTCCACGGTGATGGACTGAGTGAGCGCGAGGTTCTCGACACACGACAGGTTGATCGAACGTGTGACGAGGTCGGGATCGTCGGGGCCATCACCTTCGCGGAAATCGCCTCGATATCGCGTCGTCGGCCCAACCATCTTGAGGACACGAGTTTTCCAATCGTAGATCTCGTAGGTCTTCGGATTCGCTGGCGACTTGCGTACCAGCTCGATCGAGTCGGCGTCGAGCAAATTGTTGAACAAGAATTCGAATGCAAAGGCAGTATTGGCGGGCGAAAGCTTGCAATACTCTCCTGGCCGCGTGGACTTCTGCGCCTCCTCCGAATCCTCGCACTTACCATGCTGCGAGACGTAGTACTCGGCCTTGTCGACGTCCTTGCAACGATTCTCGTCACTCGAGGAGTCGCATTCGGGCCCCACCAGATAGATCTTTTTGTTGGCGAAGTTCAAGCCCGAGATGATCTGCAACACCAGGTTATCCGGATCACACACTCCGCAATCGGGATCTTGGATGCAGCCTGAACCAACCGAAGCGAACGCAAACACGCTACCGGCCACGATCGCGCGACGGACACGAGCACGACGTCTCAGGTTCCAAGAACGAAGATAAAAGATGGGCATTCGCATGGTGTGGCTGGGTGGCTTGACTGGCGGCATGGGTGGCGAGTGTTCAGACTCCACGGAGACTGTCGGGGACCTTCTTGTCTTTGTCCTTCATCACGCCGAGCACCTCGGCGCCAGCTCGCTTGGCAAGATCGAGGATTTCCACGGCAACCCCGTAGCGGGCCTCGTCCTCGAAGTCGACGAACACGACCTTTTTGTCGCGAAATTCGAGCTGACGACGAATGGTGTCCTCGAGCTGCGGACGCTCGATGGAGTTGCGGTTGAGCGTGAGGGCCCCGTCCTTGCTGAGACCGATGACGAGCGGTTCTTCGTTGCGCGGCGGCTTGTGCTGCTTGCTTTCGGGCGGCACGCGCACGGAGATTTCAGGCACGTTCTTGGGCACCATCACCATGAAGATGATGAGGAGCACGAGGCATACGTCGACCAGCGGCGTGACGTTGATTTCGCTTTTGGCTCCACCGGAGCCTCCCATGGACATGCCCATGCGGTCTTCTCCCGACGATTCACCCGGCCAAACGGCCAAGGCCGCGGCATCTTACGCGATCCGGGCGCGGTGCCAGCCGAAAAACGTGGCCTCGGTACGTGTCCGTGGGCCACGAGACTCAGGCACCAGCGAGGACGCCCATTGCGTTTGTCCACCCAGCTCCGGATCTCGCGTAGAGTGTGCGATTTGCGCCGAGAGTATCGAACCGCTCGATTCGGGGTTGTCCCGAAAAAGCTGATCTCCGTGGCGGCGGTCGCCAGTTGATCCCGACCCCGTGGTTTTCAACCCGGCGTGCAGGTGAGGGCACACTTGGGGGGTATGTGCGACGAATCGGCTCTCCCTCGGCCTCATGCCATCCTTCCAAACGGTTCCACCACAACCGTCGCAATAGTGCTGATCGGCGGACCCATACAAGTCATTTTTATTTTACCGGCAGGGCACGTACCGTCGCCAGGTATCCACCGCTCGAGCAGCCCGAATTCGGTCCGTCACAGCATATGTAAGCAATGAGGGCGTTCGGTTCAACCGACAACGAGTCATTTGCCGTGTGTAGACCCTCGTGCGGGCAACCACAGACCGAATCGATCGTTGCTTTCGGCGCTATCGAGCATGCCAGATGCGCCTTGCTGAAAGAACTGGTTGCCCAGAGATCAACTGATCGTTTGTAGCGGTCAGACCCGCCGACGAACCGTACATGATGTGAATGCTTCCGGCACCAGACGCAGTGCCAACCTTGTCGCCCGGGACCCCGATCACCAAGTCATCGTAGCCGTCATCGTTGATGTCGCCTGCGGCGACACTGGTGCCGAACTCGTCCCCGCATTCCGCCACCTCGAGCGTTGCACGCCGGGAGAAAATCGTACTTGCGACTCATCATGATGGCCTTGCTCCTCGAAGGCGTTGCTCGATGGCTTGCATCTCGGGCCGGATGTCTGTGCAGCTGGGTAGGTGACTACGAGGGCACGCTCCGTCTCGTCGTCGCTTACGCGACCATGACGCCGAGCTCGACGACCATGTTGAAACCGCTGTAGGAGTCGCGTAGATCAGGTGTCGTTGTCACTCCGCAATCAACGTCTATCGGAACAGCCGCCAATGCAACGTAGCACAGGTCGTGACAATCCGAAAAATACAGCAGGTATGCGGTTATGGATCTTCCTCGCGTCTCTGCTGGTTATTTTCGTCACGCTGATCTTGCCGACGTACTGGACCGGAATCTTCTCGGTCCAGTCCTTTCGAACCACCACGCACGCGAGTCCCATTGCTTTGGACCCACTCAACGTTCCTCCGATGGCATTGGGGCCACCGAGTCCCGATGAATCGGCATCAATTGCGGGCAGAGTGATGGATCCCCAACGTCGCGGTATCGCGAACGCGACCGTATGCGCAGTGCGCTGGGCCGAAGGTGTGGATGACAGGCCTTGCACAATGACGGACCCAGACGGAGCCTACGAACTGGTGCTCCCTCCCGGACCGTACCGTGCGGAAGCGGGCGCGCCGGAGTACCTTGCAGGAGTGCACCATGTCTCAGGCGATCGACGCCACGTATTTTGGCTGACGTTCGGTGAGCGAAAAACTGACATAGACATCGTGTTGTGGCCTGGAGGTGTGCCAGTGCGTGGCATCGTGGTGGATGCGAGCGGCGGATCCATCGAGGGTGCTCGCGTGCACGCGAACAATGAAGGGGGCACGCCGTTCTCAGGTCACATAGGATCCGCGGCACGAGCGCTTGATGTGACCGACGAAAAAGGGCGATTCGAGCTGTGGGTCCGTGCTGCCCGGACGTCCATTTATGCAGAAGCACGTGGCTATGTGGGTGGTCAAGTCTCCGGAACCGCTCCTGCTGAAGAGCTCGAGATCCGTTTGCTTCCTGAATCGATCCTGGTCGGCAGTGTCGTCGACGCGATCACGAAGACGCCGGTTGAAAACGCCGAAGTACGTCTCGACTTTACAGTACATGCCAAAACCGGCAGCGATGGTGGCTTCGTCATTCGCGAGTTGCCTCCCGGTCGATACAAGCCGGAGGCCACGAGTGAGCTCGGCAAAGGCATGGCGCGAGAAAGCGTTGTTCTCGGGCTCGGCGAAACCTCGCACGAGGTACTGATCGAGCTCGAACCCGCCGTGTCCGTCGAAGGACGAGTAGTCGTCGCTGGAACGAATCAGCCATGCTTACCCAGCCGCGTAACATTGGATTTCAGACAGGTCGACGCCGACGACGAGGGAACCGTACACATTCCAGGCCTGCATGCGGGAACGTATGTCGTAGGGGTCTGGTGTGAAGCACACGTTTCACCCGACTATCCGAGCGTCGTCGTTCTCGACAAATCGATCTCGGGGATCCGCTGGGAGGTCATGCCGGGGTTGTCCGTTCATGGTCGTGTGACCACCCCAGTTGGGGATCCGGTACGCGATGTATTCGTATTCACATCTGCACGCGCGGCGTCACCAAAAGACCGGACGTTCCCGACGACCGCTGGACGAACCGACGACGATGGAAGATTCTCGATCCTCGGTCTCTTACCTGGCCGATACCGGCTCATTCCCGGGGCGGCTGGCTATCATCGTCCGGCCGTACTTCCAGAGGTGGAAATCAAATCTCGGGATATCGATGGGGTCACGATCGAGGTCACACCCGACATCGACGTGTCCGGACCAAAACGCGAGGAACGCTCCGCCACGATGCGAGGACGCGTGATGCTCGACGGCATACCCGCTAGCGACGTCCTCGTTCGACTCGAGCTAGAAAAAGCCGATCGCGACGGCCTTGGCATTCACCGCGAGAGCAACACATTGACGACGCTGACGACTGATGCAGGGGAATTCGAGATCAATCGCTTGCTGGCCGGGAGCTATCGCATTACGGCGGTGCATCGTGACGTTCCCGAGATCAAGCGAGGGGGTATTCACGCTGGCACGTACGTGACGCTTGAGCTCGTTCAACCTGGCTCGCTCGCCGGAAAAGTGACGTTTGGCAACGAGACTCTGCATGAGTTCTCGGTGACGGCCGCCGACAAAGTCCAGTCCATATGGGTACGCGAAGCGTTCTTCGCCAAGACCGGCGAATGGGCCCTGTACGACGTCGCACCCGGTACGTACGACATCACTATCACTGCCAGGGAGGGTGAAGGAACACTCACCGCTGTCGCAGTCACGTCCAACTCGCACGTAGGCGGCTTGCTTGTAGAGGTCCGACGACGGTGATGTTAGCCTGTGAGCTACGGACCCGCTCGTGTTCCGGGTTCTGCCTGGCAAAGCTGCGCTGCCCAGGCGGCCAAGGCCACCCGCTTGGATACGCCGACCTCGAGGAATAACCGCCGAAGCACGTATTTGACGATGTGCTCGGCCAAGCCAGTTTCGGAGGAAATCTCCTTGTCCGTGAGGCCGCGCGTGACGAGCTCGAGGATTTGCTGCTCTCTCGGCAATAACATCATCGACGCTTTGGTAACGTGCCTTGGCGGCAACATGACGGCTTGCGGATGGGTGGCTTGCCTGGAGGGCAGACCGATCCGTTGTCGGTATCGATCAGAGTTAGGAAAGTTAGCTTTTCATCCCGGATTCGAACATGCACGGCAAAACGGACGATCAAGGGGTGATGTGCCTGCACGCCGACCCCATGATGCGATCCTTTGGCTCGGATTCAGTCGATGTATTTGGCGTGAACTTCTCTGCAAAAAGGGGACTCGAACTTCGGGTCTGGTTCCCACCCCAAAGATCCGTTCGATGACCCCCCTCCGGCCTCCGACCCCGGATCCATCCCACCTACACGCCTGCAGGCGATCTCCAGTTTAGCGGAGATGGTTCCGCGCAGGGTCATGGGCTCGCCAAGCATTCCAGAAAGCGGATTCATCAGCGCCTCGAAGTCGCCTGTGCACTGGTCGTGGGCACAACGAAGATGCACGCTTCCGCCGTAGGATTGGTATTCCACTGGCGTCGGATAGCCGGCACCTGTGAAATGAGTCACCAAATAATGGGGAGTGTCCGTACCTGCAAGTTCGAGCGTCATGCCCGATTCTGGTGGCGGCTCCGTGATACCGAAAGTGAAGAGCACGTCGTCGGGTTGTTGAGACTGGTCGAGCTCTTGGAGCATGAGTTGCGCATGCGAGAAGTCAGGCACGTTTTCCGTCGGCGGGTAGAGTTCGAGCACGATAGTATCACCACCGTAATCGCCACGACCTTCGACCGTCGCACGTGCCGGACCGGGCGTCCCCAACATGCTGGTTCCAGATTCGGCACCCGCACAGCTCGCAAGAAACATGCTCGTCAGTATGGCCTTTGCCGTTTTCATGGCGTTTTGCTCCTTTTCATGGGCATTGGGACGCGCTCTTGATCTTGATTTTGGTCGCGAGCCAAGTTCGGGGAATCGCGATCGATCAGAGTAGGAATGTTAGCTTTTCATCCCGGATTCCAACATGCAAGGTAAAATGGACGATCAATGGGTGATGTGCCTGCATGCCGACCCCATGATGCGATCCTTTGGGCAAAATTCGGCTTCGAGCAGGATGACGGCGAGCTTGCGATTGTCGTGGCTTTGTGGGTTTTGCTCGTGTGGCACGAATGTCGGGGCGTCGATGCGAAACCAACTGGAATCCTCCGTCTCGAGCTGCTCGCTTCCCCGCCCCGTGCCGAGCTCGAACACATGTGTCGAAGCGTGTGGCCCGACGTCGACTGCTCGTTGTTCGTGGATCGTCGAGATGACGACGTCCCCACGGAGATGTGCTGGGCGGGCGAGCGTGAGCGCGATGGTGCCGTCACCTGCTGGAAACTGTGCGATGGCATGCCCCGACGTCCATGCCCCGGAGCGTGTCTGTCCGAAAAAACGTTCTGGTCCGTAAACCCCTGCGAGAGCAACACCGTAGGCCCACATGGACGAGCGGTCGCCGGGGCTCCATCGGTACGGCGCCAATGCGAGCCCAGGCCCTTCACACCACGCAGCGTGAAGCGCCGCGGCAAACGTGCGTGGGTCGCCGTGTGCGCGAAACGAGCGATCGAACGCCAGGTCGATCGCGCACGGGCCTTTGCAATCCGGGAGATCGACGAACACTTCGTTCATGCCTGTGGCCAAGGTCATCGCCGCGATTACCTGGTCGTGTACCCGAACCTCGAGCAGCGAGCCATGCGTTTGGGCGTCGATGCGCAGCCGGAGCACCAGCCTTCGTGCGTGCGGCTGGCCGTACAAGCGCGCCGACGGGCTCAGCCACACGAACGGTTGTGCATGTTCGAAGCGTCCGCCCTCCGGGATTGGAAACTCGTATTCGGGGTCAAACATGCCCTCCGCCACGGCAATCCCGTGGAGCTCCAGGCTCGCCTCGCGGTAGCGTTTTTGTGACAACTCCCAGGTTTCGTCGGGAAACCCGACGAACCACCGCTGTGACACGGTGCGGCCAGGCACCGTGAGTCGCCTTCCGCCGAGCAGATGGTACGGACCTTCGAACGAAGCTCGTGCGAGGTCGTGCTGCTCTCGGACCTCCATGTCCAACGTTCCAGCGAGTCGGTCGTATTTGACGAACGGTCGCACCCCCTTCGAAGCCACGACGGCCCCAGCGGGAATGCTCGACAAGACCCGCGAAGCCGCAACCACGGGCAGCGGAGTATCCCGAGCTGCGCGCATGGCCGGCAACGTATGAAGTACGCTTGCCAAGGTCGTGGTCGTGAGCGCGACGACGCACACACCATCCGCCCAGCGTTCCCGCACGAATGCGGGACGTCGTCGCAGTATCAGCACGGTCGCCGTGTGAAGCACTGCGCGAACGCCCACGAGCGCGAGCACGGTTCCCACCAGCAAGAACGCCAGCGCATAGCGAGGGAAGTACGGTGGATGTAAACACACGAGCGAATACAGCGATGCAGTCGCCAGCACACCGATCCAGACGCCGACGATGACATCGCGTCGCAGCCACACACCCCAACCGACCAACGCCGCGCCGATGAACGCCAACGTCGAACCCGAGCCGCCAAGCCCCCTAACGAACGCCAGCTCACGCCAACGTGGCTCACCCAGGTAGTCATGCTCGATTGCACGTCCGACGTGGTCCGCGAGCGCACCCTGGAACCGTTCGAAACCGCCACTTTCGACCACGGCCCAGCCATAAGTGGCGATCCCGAGCACCAGGGCGACAGCCATGCTGGCCACGAGCCGCTTGGCACGACGCCGCTCCAACCAAAGGTAAGGCGCAATCAGGACGGACGCTTCGACCACCATCGGAAGCCGCACGAGGCAGCAGGCCGACAGCGCCACGGGCGTCAGCACACGCCAGCGATCGCTTCGACAACACCACATCGCCGCCAACCCCAATGTCACCGCCGATGTACCCGTGAAAGCCCGCGGCGCATGGAACCATACCGTGGGAAGGAATGCGTAGAGGAGTGCGCCGGGGATCGCGAGCCAGCGCCCAACCAGCGGCTGCAGCAGCGACGCGAGCAACGCGAAGCCCACGGTCGCGGCCACGCACGACAACACACGCAGCGACAGCAACGCGTCCCCAAAAACTGGCATCACCAGCTTCCCGAGCAAGATCCATAGCGGATATCCCGGGGGGTGCGGCTGATGCTTGACGACGTCGAATTCGATCACACCGCTCGCGAGCAAGGCCTCGTCTTGCTCCCACGGACCGTCGGGCATGAACGCAAGCTGTGCAGTGAACACCGCGAGGCACATGCAGGTATGGACCCCCGTGGATATGCCAGAGGGCCACGCCGTGGGACGCCACTGCACAAGTGTCAGCTCGCGTCAGTCGCCGCTTTGAGGCAACGCCACCACCAACGCGACGTCGGAGATACCGGATTCGCTCTGTGTGATCCAATCCATGACGATGCGTACGCGACCATAGTTGGTTTCGCGGTCGCCCTTGAGAAATAACAAAGGCCCTTTGGCGCCCTGGGCCGCGGCTTTGCCGGCAGCGACCTTCAGCTCGTCGTCGAGCCTGTGCAAAAATTCGTCTTTGGTTTGATATTCGTCCTGGTTGACGTAGACGCCATTGTCGTCGATCGAAACGAAGACTTGGTCGCCTTCCTTGTGCTGCGCGGCTTCGACCAGGATGGGTAGCCTCACATCCTTGCCGCGTCCCAGCATGGGCGTGATCACCATGAAAATGATGAGCAATACCAAGCACACGTCGACCAGTGGCGTCACGTTGATGTCGCTGTTCGGCTTGTCGTGCGAGATCCCGTGATCTTGTTTGTAGAGGATCTTGCGCGTGCGCTTGCTGGTATTCGCGTCGCTCATCAAAAGCGGCCCTCTTTGAGCACGAAGTCGATCAGCTCACTCGCGACGTCGTTCATGTCGATCTGGAACGACTCCACCTTTGCGTTGAAGGCATTGTAGAGCATCACCGCAGGGATCGCCACGAGCAAGCCTACCGCGGTAGCCACGAGTGCTTCGGAAATACCACCAGCTACGGAGCTCAGGCCGCCACCGCCGTCGGCCGACAGTCCCTGGAACGAGTTGATGATGCCGACGACGGTGCCGAGCAATCCCACGAACGGTGCGGTCGAGCCCACCGTTGCCAGCCAGGTGAGACCACGCTTCAGGTTGGCAGTCTCGCGCTCCTTGGCACGCTCCATTTGACGGTTCACGGCGTCGACGAGATCGAAATCTCCGACTTCTTCGGGGCCTTCTTCCTGCAGCGCTTCGACGCCCTTGATGTATTCGCCGAGGCCCGCTCCCACGACCTTGGCAATGGGGCTGTCGTTGTGGGCACCCACGGACGATACGGCCTCATGAAGCTTGCGCTCCTGTAGATAAGTACGAAGCAGCATGATGTAATTGATGGACTGCCGCTTGGCTCTTCCGTACACGCGGGTGCGCTCGACGATGACGAGCAGCGCGAGGAAGAACATCAACACGAGGCCGAACAGCACGGCCTTCGCGAAGAAGCTCATTTGCTCCCACATGCCCGTGAGCGAAAAATCGGTATTGGCGATGAGAACTGAAAGCATGGCGTTTTCCTCGTATTGCTTCCCGGTCGTTACCGGTCGAAGCGGATGTCGAACTCCACGACGCTGCAGGTCTTGACTGGCTTGCCGCCCACGATGAACGGCTTGAAGCGCCACTTCTTGACGGTCTCGAGACAGATCTGGTCGATTTTCGGATCGCCTGGGAACTTCTTTTCCACGCGGACGTCGACGGTTTTGCCGTTCTCGTCGACACAGAAGCCTATTTTGGAAGCTCCCGGACGCTTGTCGAACATGCCGGACTTGGTGCCAGCGAGCGCCTTTTGGTCGGGGTCCGGCGTGTAGAGGGCTTGCCCCATGACTGCCGCGATGGGTTTCATCGCCTGCGTCTGGGTCTCCGCACGCTTTTGCATGACGCCTCCGACCACACCTCCCACGACCCCTCCGACCACACCTCCTGGCACACCGCCCACGACGCCTCCGATCACGCCGCCCGGGATCTTTCCGCCCGTCCCCTTCTTCTCTTCGGGGATCTTGTCAGGGGTTTCCTTTGGTTGCGTGATTTCCGGTTCGAGCGGGACCTCTTCTTCGGGCACCTGCTCCTCTTCCTCTTCGGCGCCTGCTGGAGGTGGCGGGGGTGGCGGAGGTGGTGGCGGCTCATCCTCCGTGAGCTGCACCATGATGTACGTGATCGTCGGTGGATCGACGCGCGAGATGTTGAGCTTGTTCGTGACCCACATGAACACGATGAGCGAGACCGTTGTGACGCCCGAAACTACGGCGGCGAGCATCAGGCGATTCCGACGCCTGGGGTCCACGGCCTGGTAGTGCATGTAGTGTTCGAACATCTAGCGGCCTCGTTTCCTCCGCTTGTGACCGCGCGATTTGGCGCCCGCGAGCTCTTGCTCGAGCGCACGCTGGAGCTCCGCGTCTTTGGCCTGTTCCGCGGGTGTCAGCGGAGGCGGCGGACAGCATGGGCCTTCCGGCTTGCTGTCCTTCGCACATTCCGGCAGACCATCGATGTCACATACGGCCTTTTGTTGCTTCCACGCCAGCATGGAGTCCTCGCGGGCCAAGATAGCCGGAAGTTTTTCCTCGGCGGTTTTGGCGTCAGGCACGACGATGCGGGCATGCATGCGTTGGGAATAGGCCATGGCCCTCCACACGTAAGCGTCGCGAAATTTCGCATCGAGCTCCGTCGCCTTGTCGAGCGCCGCGATGACTTCGTTGGAAAACGCAATGCGATCGTCGGGAGCTATCGACTCGTTGTAAGGAATTCCCGATTCGGCATCGGGCCACAGCGGATCGAATTTTCGGATCGCGAGAGCATGCCAGGACTTCACGCTGTCGGGGAAATCCCGTGTGCGCTTGACGTACCATTCCTCGGATTTCTGAAGTTGCCCACAGCGCTCGTATTGACGTGCAATCACCGAATACAGCGACTCTTCTTTGGGATTGGTACGATGCTTCTCCAACCAATGCCCGAGCAGATCGTCGCAGCGCTCATCCGAATCGAGAATCGCGAGACGATGATCGTTGTACTGCGCGGCGTCTTCGGAGGTTTTTTCAGCCAATCGATTGTACCAAGTCTGCAAATCTCGCAGGGCCATGTCGGCATATCGGCGACGCTCTTGCGGATTGTCCCGCGTCTTGAGGACGATGCTTTCTGCCGCACACGCACGATTCCAATACAGCGTCACGCCATCGGCCTCGAGCGCCTCGGCGGCGTCATAACTGGTGATCGCTTCGTCGAAGCGTCCTTCGTTGTAAAACTTGTTGCCCTCGCGTATTCGATCTCGCGATTCGATCTTGGCGCAGCCGATGAGGCCAAACGCGAGCGCGGCGAGGACGCGACAATGGCCCATGGAAGGGCACAGTCTACAGAGCCGGTCGCGGAGATCAAGACGGCTCGTCGGGGGCACAAAACGTTGAACGCTCGATCCGTCCATCGACTTACAGCCCGAGTGTGGTCGTATCATCGCCTGGCGCTTGATCCGCTTGCGCTGGTCGGTGTCCATGACCCTGCCGCGCGAGAACATCACGTCGTGCCGAGAAACGGCGAAACGTGCTCGAGGCGATCACGAGCGCACGCGAGCATGACGACACGATCGAGGCCGAGGGCTACACCCGAGCACGAGGGAAGACCGAGTTGCCGGAGATCGCTCAGGAACGCCTCGTCGATCGGCAGCGGTTCTTCACCCAGCGAGCTACGTAGTCGATTGGCCAAGGCGAACCTCCGGCGTTGCTCCTCTTCGTCGCCCAGCTCCTTGTACCCGTTCGCGAGCTCGACAGCCCCGATATGGCTTTCGAAGCGACAGGCGATCCGCTGGTCGCCCGCCCGCCCTGTCTGTGCCAGGGCACACAGCACCGCCGGAAATGCCACGATATGCGTCCCAGCCCACGGCTCGGCCGCAAAGCGCGGCCCGAGCACGCGGTCGGACCAAAGCGAAAAAAGAGCCGTCCACGCTCGCAACGCACCGAGCTCTGCGTCGGCGTCGCTGCTGGCAGCACGCTCGAGCTCGTCACCGAACACGTGCCGGGCCACCAACACGAGCTCGTGCGCGCCCTCGTCTCCTCGTAGCTGAACACCCGTGGTGTCGGCCAACAAACTCAAAAATGAGGCCGTGCGCCATGCGACGCGTGGACGCGGCAGCTCCAAAACCCGTGTCACCACATCGAATACGACGTCGACCACGACCTCGACGTCGTGCACCACGGTCTCGAGCGTATCGTCCACGCGATACCACTCGAGCAGATGAAATTCCTCGGCGTGCAAGGATCCCACTTCGGCATGTCGGAAGCAGTGCGCGATCTGAAACATCGACCCACGATGTCGACACAGCAGGCGCTTCATCGCAAGCTCGGGGCTGGTCGCGAGCCAACCTGGAGCACACGCGATGGGTGCAATGAACGGCTCGACCGCCGGCGCCGTGACACGCACGGGCGTGCTCACCTCGCGAAAATCGAGCTCACGCATGCGCGCACGTACACTCGCGAGCACGTGGTCCCATACGCGGATTCGTTCGTGCCAGGGCAACGCGGTGTTCGGGCTCACGGTCACCCGGGCTCACCGTCGGCTATTGATTGACACGCTCGACATATTGACCGGTACGTGTGTCGATTTTGACCCGCTCGCCTTGCTTGATGAATAGCGGCACTTGCAAGGAATAACCGGTCTGCACCGTGGCGGACTTGGTGGCGTTGGTGGCTGTGTCACCTTTGACGCCTTGTTCGGTCTCGGTGATTTCCATGACGACGTGGCTCGGGAGGCTGAGACCCACCGGTCGACCGTTGTAAAACAGCACCTCGATCTCGAGCTGATCGAGCAGGAAATGCTTGTCGTCACCCACGAGCTCACTGGCGAGCTCCACCTGCTCGTACGTGGCGCTGTCCATGAACGTGTAGCCGTCCGCCCCCGCATACAAGAACTGCATCTTTCGTGACTCGACGTCTGCCGCCTCGAGTTTCTCACCCGAGCGCCACGTGCGATCGATCACCGAGCCCGTGATCATGTTCTTGAGCTTGCACTTGTACAGCCCCTGTCCCTTGCCCGGCTTGACAAACTGAAACTCGACAACGGTGTACGGGTGGCCATCGAGCTTCACCTTGGCGTTCTTGCGGAGATCGGAGACGTCCATGCACGACCTTTGAGAGCTCGCGAAAAGGGTTGACGACGAAACGCGCACGAGAGGCGAGCTGCACTCGGTCGCGCGCGCTCCCCCTAGCGAACGCGGAGGGTCGATGTCAACCAGACCCGAAAATTATTTACCCACCTAGCACCGTATCTCTGATCTGCGCTATCTGCGGCGGTCTCGTAACACCGCTCTCGTGGCTGGTATTCGCCCGCAAGCTGTGGCAAAGTAATCTCCGGTTTTCTCCGAAGATTCCCGGGCATGCGGCTCACCACGAAGGCTCGCTATGGACTACGTGCCCTGTGCCACGTCGCGCACCGCGGCTATTCGTCGGCCCAAGCCATTGCCGAGCAGCAGGCCATTCCGACGCGCTATCTGGAGGAGATCATTGGCGAGCTTCGCAAGGCCGGTCTCATGGTGGGAAAGCGTGGACCACGCGGTGGCTATCGTCTCGCGCGACCGGCTGCCGAGATCCCCGTCACCGAGGTGCTTCGAGCCCTCGCAGTCGCCGGTGCCAACCGTACAGGACAACCCGGAGACGAAATCACCCGGCTCGTGGAACGCTCCGTCGACGCGCGACTCGAAGCTGCCATCGACGAGCTTTCCCTCGAAACACTGCTCGGAGAGGCCTGTGAACGTCATCGTCAGAGTGCTGCCGACTACGTGATCTGAGTATCAACCCGAACCCAAAGGACGTTTTGGTGCAACGCCCCATCCTCGTCGACGACATTCTCGGGCTCATCGGCAACACGCCTCTGGTCAAATTCTCACGCGTCGCTGGCTCGCCACGCACCCATGCCACCGTGTGGGGAAAATGCGAGATGCTGAATCCCGGCGGCTCCGTCAAAGATCGCATTGCGCTCGCGATGGTCGAAAGCGCACAGGCTCGCGGCGAGATTCGTCCTGGCGAGAGTGTACTGGTCGAGCCGACCAGCGGAAACACGGGCATCGGGCTCGCGCTCGTGGCCGCAGTCAAAGGCTACAAGCTCATTCTCACGATGCCGGAGAGCATGAGCCTCGAGCGCAGGAACTTGCTTCGCGCCTACGGGGCGGAAATCGTGCTCACGCCGGAGGATCGCACCATGGAGGGGGCCGTCGCGATGGCCGAGGAACTGTGCAAGCAACCGAACCACTACATGTTGCAGCAGTTCGAGAATCCGGCCAATCCCGAGGTCCACCGACGTACCACCGCACCCGAAATCCTGACTCAGCTCGCCGGCGTCGTGATCGATGGATTCGTATCCGCCGTGGGAACCGGGGGTACCATCACCGGCGTCGGCGAAACATTGCGCAAACACTTCCCCAACATCGTGGTGGTGGCGGTCGAACCGGCGCGTAGTGCCGTGTTGAGTGGCGAGCCATCCGGTCCCCACAAGATTCAAGGCATCGGCGCCGGCTTCGTTCCACGCGTATTGAACCGCAACGTCTACGATTCGGTCGAGCGAATCTGGGACGAGGAAGCCTACAAGATGAAGCAACGGCTGGCCCGCGAAGAAGGGCTGCTGGTGGGCATCTCCTCCGGGGCAGCCGTGGTGGCGGCCGAGCGACTCGCAAAAAAACTCGGCCGCGGCAAAAACGTGGTCACCATATTGTGCGACACCGGCGAACGATATTTCAGCCTCGACTCGTTTTTTACGCAAAACGGAGAGCGCCGCGGTTGATGTCATGACTCCCCTGCACGGCGTAGTGTTTGTCATCGTGGGCCTCGGGGGGCTCGGTTGCCCAGCACTCTTGGGTCTCGTCGCCGCGGGTGCGCGCAGATTCATGCTCGTCGACGACGACCACGTGGACGCGAGTAATCTTGCTCGCCAGGTCCTCTATGGCATCGCAGACGTTGGTAAGCTCAAGGTCGAGCGTGCACGCGCGTTCGTGTGCGCACGCGCGCACGAGCTGGACATCGTCACTCATGCGCACCGCATCGACGTCAGCCAGGTGTCGTCATTCCTGACGGAGCTTCCCGATCGAGCGATCTTGCTCGATTGCACCGACGACCCTCGGCTGAAGTTCGCCATCAACGACGCGTGCGTTCGCTCGGGCCGCTCGGTGGTGATCGGCGGTGTGCTGCAATTCCGCGGACAAGCCATGGCCGTAGCGCCCGACAGCGCGTGTTTTCGCTGCATCTACGAAGCTCCTCCACCGGCCGAGCTTGCGCCCGCATGTGGCCACGTGGGTGTGCTCGGGACCGTCGCAGGCGTACTCGGGTACGTCATGGCGAGCCTCGCCGTACGGATTGCCTTGCATGAGCGCGATACCAGTGGGAATCTGCTCGACCTCGATCTGCGCACTGGCGCAACACGTACGCTTCATGCCAAAAAACGTGAAAACTGCCGCGCATGTGCCAATGCGGCCTAGCCATCACCCAAAACCACAGGAGACAGAACCATGGCCACCGTCAGGATCCCAACTCCACTACGCAAATACACTCAAGGTCGAGAAGATGTCGTGGTCTCCGGACAAACCGTGGCCGAGCTGCTGGAAAATTTGGAATCCAGCTACCCCGGCATCCGCGAACGCATTTGCGACGAGAGCGGAGCAGTACGTCGTTTCGTGAATGTGTTCGTGGCAGACGAAGACATTCGCTTTCTGGATAATTTGAACACTCCGGTCGGGGAAGCAGACGAAGTCAGCATCGTACCCGCGATCGCCGGCGGCTGAGCTCCCGATGGCCACCAGCGCAGCCATGCTCATGCCTACCGGCTACGAACAACTGCAGCTTCAGCTTCGCAGTGCTCGAGCCGTTTGCGCGCAGCGAATCACTGATTTGATCGGAAATACCCCGCTCGTCCGCCTACGTAACATCGAACGTTCGTGTCGCGGTGTAGAGCTATGGGCGAAATGCGAGTTTGCCAACCCCGGCGGGTCCGTGAAGGACCGCGCCGCGTTAGGCATGGTGACGGACGCCATCGCTCGTGGCGAGCTGGCCGCTGGAATCACTTTGATCGACAGCACGAGCGGGAATACCGGCATCGCATATTCGATGGTGGGGGCCGCGTTCGGCATCGACGTCACGTTGGTCATGCCCGAAAACGTCAGTACTCCTCGCAAGCAAGTGACGTGTGCGTTCGGGACCCAGATCATTTTTTCCGATCCACTCGAAGGTAGCGATGGCGCCATCGTGCTCGCGCGCAAAATCGTCGAAGCGGAGCCAGGCAAGTACTACTATCCCGATCAGTACTCGAACGCCTCCAATCCGCTTGCGCACTACCACGGCACTGGCGTCGAGATCTGGCAGCAGACGGAAGGTTCCGTCACCCATTTTGTGGCTGGCATCGGCACCAGCGGAACGATCATGGGAACCACTCGACGCCTGCATGAATATTCTCGGGCCATACGCTGCTTTGGCATCCAACCCGACGACGCGATGCACGGGCTCGAGGGCCTCAAGCACATTCCGAGTAGTATCGTACCGCCGATCTACGACGAGAGTATTCTGGATGGCATGATTTGGTTGCCTACTGACGAAGGATGGGACATGAGCGAACGGCTTGCACGGGAGGAAGGCCTGTTCGTCGGCCATTCGTCGGGTGCCAACGTCGCTGGGGCACTACGATTGGCCCAACAACTCACGCAAGCCGGGGAATCGGGCGTCGTTGTCACGATGCTTTGCGATCGCGGCGATCGCTATTTCGCGCCGCTCAAGTGGGAACGCAACTACGTTTGGTGAGCCCACGATGGACTTGTCACCCGAGCTATTGGCAACCATCTACGCTCAAGCGAACGTGGAGTTTCCCAAAGAATGCTGCGGATACGTGCTGGGACACCCAGACAACGCCGTGGCAGTCCCGTGCCGAAACCGCCAGGATCAGCTCCATGCGCTCGATCCTGATGTTTACCCCCGCACTGCCGAAACCGCATACAACATCGGCGGACGAGAGCTGCTCGACCTCGTTCGTAGCTTCGAGTCGGACCAACCTGCCACCATCATCTATCACTCACATCCCCGTGTGGGGGCGTATTTCTCGGAGGAAGACCAACGTGCCGCGCTGTCCGCTGGCTATCCGGTCGACTACTTGGTCATCGACGTCCAAGCAGACGGTGTTCGCGAAGCAGTGCTGTTCCGCCGCAGCGATTCCGTGGACCACAACGGGCCTACGTACCGAGAGATCGCCCGCTATCCTGGAGATGAGAGCCGACCACGATGATATCCACTTGTGTGCTGGCCCTGCTCGTGACTTCCAGCGTCATACAAGCACGTGAACGGCTCACGCCTACCAGACACGAGGTGGCTCTGCCGACGCTGGAGCGCTCGAAGAAGGGTTGATTGGCCTCGTGATCGCCACGGCGAAGCATTTCAGAGCGCGAGAGATTCGCATCGTCAGCGGCTACCGCCATCCGAAGTACAACCTGAGCTTGCGTAAGAAAGGTCGCCAGGTCGCAAGCGGCAGCCAACACACGCAAGGGCACGCCATCGACTTCTATCTGCGCGACATTCCAATACGTCGTGTCTATCGCTGGCTTCACAAGACCTACGATGGTGGTGTCGGCTTCTATGCGCGTACGCGGTTCGTGCACGTCGACGTCGGAACGCGACGACGTTGGCGTGGCGGTTGACGCGTGTCACGGCTCGTCCGTTGGTCGCTCGAGCCGGCGTTCGCGTAGCGCAGTCACCAGCATGCGATCAGCAGCGAGAAACTGATCGATCGGCAGTGCTTCGACGTGATAGAGATGCGCGCTCGTGCCCTGCTCGGTAGTGAGCGAACGCTGCCACGTCTCGACCGTGAATGTATGGCAAAGCACATGATAGAAAACCAGCAATACTTCGGGTCCCGGCGGTGGATATACATGGTGAAGCACGTCGGCGACGGATGCCACCGACATGCTCGCCGCCGACGCACCCAGCTCCTCGATCAATTCGCGCGAGAGCGCCGCGTGCGGATGTTCACCGAGCTCGACTTTACCTCCTGGAAATTCCAGCATGTTCGCGCCATGGCGCTTGGTGGCGGCTCTGCGCTGTACCAACAAATGATCGTTGCCAACCCACAAGAGGCCGGCGACGACGACGAGGCGATCGGCTGATCGGACGAGAGCGTCGTGAGATATCCGATCGCGGGCGCTCACGGAAGGACTTCCCGCCGATGTTTGTCAGGCTGGACGCCGCCGAAAGCAACCCCTATGCTCCCCCCACCCGCATGCGCCTTTACTCAGCCAAGATCCCGGCCATCGTCGATGCCGTGACACGAGGGCTCGTCGAATCTGGCGATCTCGAGGTCAACGATCGCGACGAATTCAAGCGCGATATCGAATCGATTCTCAAAGAATACCTGCGCATGGAACGCGACATCACCGAGCGTGCCAAGGATGTGCTCGAAGCACGCAGCATGCCTTACTCGGAGCTGTTCAAGGTCAAGCGTTCACTCGCCGAGGAGCAGGATTTCGGCGTCGGTGACGAATCATTGAACTGGATCGCCACGCAATTGCTCGAACTATTCATGCAGTCTGGTTTCGTAGAAGAGATCTATCCCGACGACGCGACTCTTCGCCGCAAGATCAAAGACATCTTACGCAAGCACATGCAGGTCGATGAAGATCTCGATCGCGAAGTACGCCGTCACCTCAAACATCTCACGGAGGGTACGGACTCGTTCGAGATCGAATACCATCGTCAGCTCGATATGATCAAACGCAAACATGGTCTCGAATAATGGCTCATATCCTCGTGCAAGTGGAGCGTGTTCCACAGGGTATTCACCCAGCCAGTGCTATGGCGCTGTGTCTCGCCCGCTCGACTTCCAGTATACGCGGTGCGACGTTGGTGGCAGTGTGCTCCGGTGACGCCGGTGTGTTCGATAAGGTCGTGTCGCGCGAAGCCAACCGTTTCGGTGCCGATATGTTGTTGTTCGTGGGTCCTGATGGGCTGGCAACGCTCCAGCAACGCCTGCGGGCCGTGCACGTGATCGTGCCCTACACGGCAGACGGTATCGCTTCGGGCGCGAATCTCATCGGCGGAGCGCCGGTTCCACGCTGGCTCGACACGCAGACGCCTGATTGGAGCTTGTCTGACCCGGTGACGGCACTCGTGGCAGGTGTATTGCCTTGGTACGATCTGCCGGGTGTGCTCGAGCCGGAGTTCGAGGAAGACGTCGGGCATGTACGTGTGCCTGGGTGGACCAACCAACCACCTTCGTCGACGAAAAATCGTTTGGTATGTGTCGGTCCAAGCGATCTCGACTTCAACATCCGCGAGAGATTGACCGGCATTGGTGCCACCTGGGTCGACCCGAGTTACGCGAGCCATCATGAGGTGGGTACGCTCGTGTGGCTCGACGCAGGCCCGGCTGGCCTCCCGGCTACCTTGTCAACACGCGCGCCGGGAGCTCGTGTCGTGCTGCTTCCAGGAGCCAGCGCCAGCGTGAGCCAAAGCTGGCTGTGCGCCGATTGGGTCATCGGTGGCCCATGGGACCAAGCCACTCGTCAACTCGCCAGCGACGCATGGAGGACCACATTGGCGTGATCGATGCTCTGGAGGCGCTGTTGGCCAAGGCTTCCGGCCGCCTCTACAGGGTGCTCGTGGCCGACGGCGCGGCGCGAACGTGTTCGTTCTCCAGCTCGAACCATCGAACCGCACCCGACCGTGACCTGCCGAAGTTGCTTCGTGACCGACGAGAACGTCTCGACGTGCTCGTGGTCGTCGAGCTTTCTACGACGTTGCTTCGGGCCGTCCGCGAGCGCCCGCCAGGCTTGCTCGTGGTCGTTGGGGACATGTCCGACGACATGGAGCTACCGACAGACATGCTCGTGCTGGGCCCCCACGCCACGTTGCATGTCGGCGACGGTGACACGATAGCTTGCGCAAGTGACGGGCCCGAGCTGCAACGGTTGTGCGACGCACTTGGAAGCCATCGACTCGCGCTGGCACCCACACCTGTGTGGTTACCGCGTTGGCTCGAACATCCGCAGCTCGGCGGCTACCACGTCGCGGGTTACGTCCCACACCACGCGCTTTCGTACGCGCTGGCCTCATGGTCGACATCGACCAAACACAATCACGTGCTCGTTCCTCTCGGTGTCGAGGAGGCACGTGTGGATCGATCACGCGATCCCTCGCTTTTGCCAGCCGCGGTAGCGCACACACTCGAAAGGTTCACAGGGCCACTGTTCCCGGCGCCTCACGTGATTGCGCTCACACTTCGTGGGTCGTCGCACAGCGAACCCACGCGAGCGCTCGCTCCCAACGAGCACGCCATCGCGCTTTGGAATCAAGCAAAGCGAGCGCTTCCGATGACCGGTGCTGTGGTTGGCATGCAGCAACCTCGTCCCGAGCTCTCGCTCGAGATCCCCACCGCGGCGTTTTTGGCGCAACGGGCCCTTCTCGGCATCGAACGCGCACGGCAGACCATCGCCAACCCGAGCGTGCGACCGCAGGCTGCAAACGACGATGCCGTGCACAAAGCTCGCGAGATCCTTTCGCGCTCGGGCACGGTGCTGTCGGAGCACGAAAGCAAGGTCGTATTGCGATCGTTCGGGTTCGAGATCACTCGACAAGCCGTGGCAACATCGGCGAGCGGAGCTGCTCAGTTCGCCGACAAGATCGGTTATCCCGTCGTGCTCAAGGCGGTGAGTCCTGATCTGCGCAGAAAGCAGGAGCTCGGCGCGGTCGTGCTCGACCTACACAACGCAGCGTCCGTCAGACGCGCGTTCGGGACTATCCAAGCCAACGTCGAACAACGCGCTCCGACAGCTCGAATGGACGGGATCTTGGTCGCGGAGATGGTCGGCGAAGGTCTCGAGATTCAAGTCGGGGGAATTCGTACGCACGACGATCGTATCGTCCTGTACGGACGACCTCAGTCGCTGTCGCTTCCGATCGAGCCGGTGCTGGCTCTACATCCACTGCGTCCTCACGATGCCGTACTGCTGGCAGAGGCCGTGCTTACGCGTTTGGCCGCGCCTGCTTGGCGTCGAGCAAGTGATCCTGACGTACACGTTTTGGCCGAAGTGTTCTTCCGCCTCGATGAACTGTTCACGACCACGCGGGAGCGTTTGTTGAGCGTCGATCTCAATCCCATTCGCCTGGTCGGGCTTCCACGTCGCTACGTTACCCTCGATGCCAGGATCGTACAGCGTCCGCATCTCGAAGGACAATAAGCGCTGCATCACGTGCGAGCGAGACGTCGCTGGGCCTCGTCGAGCAGGGCTTCGCGTGTGTTTCGGCGTGGGTCGTCGAGTGCCCATGCATGCAAGATCGCCAGCAGCTCGCCCATGCGTGGACCTGGTTCTACGATGCCAGTCGAGATCAGATCGCGACCCGAAATCGCCAACGCGCGCAACTCCATGGGAGCACCTTCGCACGCGGCTCGTATCGACGCGCGTTTGTCGGGAACGAGGCCGAGCATGTCCATGACATCTTCGATGCGGAGCACACCACCGCGCGCAATGACTGCGCGCAGCTTGGCCGGGTCGTTCTCGTACACGAGCGCTTCCCAGACGGGATTGACGAGCGCGGCGATGGTCGCACGTTCGTCCTTGCTGACACGCAAGTCGTCGATGCTCGTAAGGATTCGCTCGCGCGCGTTCCGGAGCGGCCAAAGCAACCTGGCCAAGCGAACGATCGCGTCCGGCCGCATGGCATCCACGGCCTTCAAGGTGGGCTCGAGCACGTGCTCCGGCACACTCGGAAGCACGTGCTTCCACATGCCCGTTCGCGCCATCGGGCCCAGTCCCAAGGATGGTCGCTGTGCGGCCAGCAAACGAACGAGCTCCGCTCGTACACGCTCGCGACTGACCCGATCGAGGACATCCAGCGCCCCGACGATGGCATCGCTCGTGGCGGGATCGAGTGAAAACTCGAGAGTGGCGCAGAAGCGAACAGCCCGCATGGTCCGGAGGCCGTCCTCGCGAAAACGGGCCAGCGGATCGCCAACGGCACGCACGACGCCACGTGCCAAGTCGTCCAGCCCGGCAAAACGGTCGATGAAAACCTGAGCAACGGGATCCCACGCGAACGCGTTCACGGTGAAGTCACGACGCTCCAAGTCGCCTTCGAGATGCGGCAAAAACATCACCTCGCTGGGATGGCGGCCATCGACATAAACTCCTTCACCACGAAACGTCGTCACTTCGATAGAACGCCTGCGTTCCCCCCTGCCGACCAATACAGTGACGGTGCCGTGTGCGACACCGGTGGGAATCGTGCGACGAAACAGCTTCTCCACTTGCTCCGGTGTCGCACTCGTTGCGACGTCCCAATCCCCCGCCGAGATTCCGCGCAACGCGTCCCGCACAGCGCCACCGACCAGCACTGCAGCATGACCCCCTTGCTGCAAACGGTTCACTACGTCGACGATGTCTGGTGGCACGTCGGCCATCTGCAAGCAGGCGGTGGCCTCCTCGACAGTGGCGGGGGTCTTCATGGTCCACTCACGAGCAAGGCATCGGAGCGGGGCAATCCGTGAGACATACCTCGCAATGGATGCACTTGCCGAGCATGGCGAAATCGATGCCACCCCCTGGGTTGTCCATCTGACATTGCACGGGGCAGTCGGGCTCATTGCCGCACATCATGGTGCATTCCACTACCCGGAGTACGAGGGCTCGCATGTGGGCTTCATAAAGGACGGCAGCACCGCCCACAAGTTGGGCCGCGCTGATTGACAGCGGTGCTCATCGGTCACGGCGAACCCGGGCGTGAATCGCGCGAAGCGTGCGCAGCCCCTGGAGCGCTTGCAGCCGCGCATCAAAGCCCCCGCAGGTTGCCCGGGGAGCCTCCGCATGTCACTAGCGATCCATGGGCCTGATGGATGGCAGCGCAGCGGTCCGTCACGATGCGAATCACGAGGACCATCGGGTCGACGCCCTGCTGGGTGAGCTGTGTCGCCCCTACCCAGCGCCGATGTCCGTGCGTGCGCTCGTGATCGTGGCTCATCCCGATGACGAGACGATTGGTGCGGCGACACGCTTGGCTCGCCTCTCGCAACCCACCATCGTCACAGTCACGACGGGCAGTCCAACCGATCCCACGCTACGCACGCGGGCACTCTCGCAGGATCACTATGCCGAGCTGCGCGAGCGCGAGCTTGGCGCTGCGCTCGCGCTCGCTGGCATCGGTCGCGACCAGCTCGTTGGACTGCGCCGCATCGACCAAGAAGCAAGCACGAACATGGCCTCGTTGGCTCGCGAGATCTCGGCGCTGTTTCGACGCGTGCGTCCGGACGTGGTGTTGACGCATCCCTACGAGGGCGGCCATCCCGATCACGACGCGACGAGCTTCGCCGTACATGCGGCAGCACGCTCGTGTGCCGACCTCAATCCTGCACCCGTGGTGATCGAGATGGCATTTTACAATGCTTTCGGTGTGTACCGCTTCTTGCCCAACCAATCATCGTCATCGCGGGAATGCGTGGTTCGCTTGTGTCCCGCGGAGGTCGAGCTCAAGCGCCAGATGTTCGCCTGCCATGCCAGCCAAGCGGACATACTCGCGCCGTTTCCAATCGACGTAGAACGATTTCGTCTGGCACCAAAATACGATTTCACACGACCACCGCACGACGGCCCCACCCACTACGAAACGATGAATTGGACGAGCGTCGAGACATGGCTGAACCAGGCTCGAACAGCCCTGGTGGAATTGACAGCCCGTGACGCAAGTCCATGAGCACGACGACACCGGCCCACCGTCCTGGCGAGCGACCATGTCGTGCTCGCTGGTCCCTCACCTGCGGCCAATCGTGACCTTCTCGAGCCGTTCCGGATCGAGAGGTTTGTCGTCGGCATCGCGGGGCACCATGGCGATGTCATCGGCGATCTTCATCCCCGCTTCGGTGCATTTTCCGAACACGGTGTGTTTACCGTCCAAATGGGACGCCGGTCCAAGCGTCACGAAGAAACCGGCGCTTCCGCTCGTGGGTCCGCGATTCGCCATACTCAATACGCCAGCGTCGTCGTGCACGAGCTCGGGCGTGAATTCGTCGACGATGACGTATCCTGTGTGCCCCATGCCGGTGCCCGTCGGATCTCCACCTTGGATCATGAATCCAGGAACGACCCTGTGGAACGTCGTAGCGTCGTAGTAGGGACGTTTCCCCCAAGTATCCGTGTGGGAATCGAGCACCGGTCGCAGTCCACGGGCGAGGCCCACGAAGTTCGCAACGGTCACGGGTGCATGCTCTGGCGCCAGCTTGCACTCGATGGTCCCCCGGGCGGTTTTGAACGATGCCCATAGCTCGCCCTTTTCGGGTCCGCCCAGACCCACGAGTGCTTCGTCCAGCGTGAACTCGCCCGCCTCTGGGTCGCCTTGCGCGACCGCGTAGGCCTTCACCTGCTCGGGTGTCATACCGAGACGTGGGAGGTCGCCTTTCTTGAACGGTGCCTCGTCGCCAGACGTCTCCGTGGGCGCCGAGCCTGGCGGCGCCGCGCCGGGGGTTGCGGCCGTGCCCGCACGCGTTTGCTTGGCCCGGGCGAGCTGGGCAGCTCGCTCGGCCGCGAGCTCCTCGGGCAACGGAGGTGGAGGCGTAAAAACGCACGCGCATAGCGCAACGGCCCAGCTCGCCACGATGACCGCGATGTGGTAAAGCCCCGCCCGTCCCAAGAAATCGGGCGAAGCACTCGAACCGTGGCGAATCACAAGCAAGCAGAGAAGCGGAATCGGCAGCGACTCAAACGTCGAGAGCGCAACTTGGCGCGCCTCAGCGAGATGCGGACCTACATGAAGCGAGTCCGCAAGGCACTGGCCGCGCACGAGCTCGCTACGGCACGCACCAGTTTGCCACTGGCAGTGCGTGCGATTTCCAAGGCCGCTTCGAACGGTGTCATTCATCGAAACACTGCTTCACGCTACATCTCACGTTTGACTCGTGCGGTGAACCAGGTCAAACCAAACGAGTGACTCGAGCTCGACGCGAAGCCGAACACGAATCACGGCACGCGCGCTCCGTCGACATCTCCGCCAACGAGGTTGGACACTGCCCGCTCCGCCAACTGCTTGATGCGGCTGTGCATCAGTCGATCCGATAGTGTTCTGGCTCGTTCCGAGCGCATCACACGAACGAATGCTTCGCCAGCCCAGAACTTGGGAAGCATGCGAGTCGCTGTCTCGACGCGATAGCGCCTGCACGCCAGGCGAGAAAATCCCGTTTCGTTGCGAAAGTGCTTGGCGACCATTTCGCCCGCGAGCAACCCGCTTTGCAGTGCGAACCCGATGCCTTCGGCCGTCGCTGGCATGACGAGGCGTGCTGCTTCACCGATCCACATGGCTCTCGACTCGGCAACCTCGCCGACTCGTGTGGTCACGACCGCAGGGTGACCCATCCACTTTCCCACCTGCTCGGCCCCGCGTAAGCCATGATCGAAATGCTCGGCCAGGATGTCCGTGAACAGCTCCTTGAGACGTGTCGCATCGGGAGCGCCCTCCGGGATGGTAATTCCGACGTTCGTCACGCCACACGGCTCCGGAAACGACCACGCATAGTAGCCATCGAGTCGACGGTCCCACACCATGATGGCCTCGTCGTGTGGAAGCGTGGTGCCCCGCCACCACCCCATCAGCGTCCTAATCGTGGTCTTTGGCGATTCGTCGCGAGAAAAGCGGGATGGGGATCCATCGGCACAAACGACCAAATCGGCCTCGACATCACCACGTGTGGTTCGGACGCCACGCACGTCACCACGAGCGTCGCGAATGAGCTCGGTAGCCTTGGTCTCTTCCTGAAACCGCGCACCATGGCTGACAGACGCTTTCGCCACCGCGTGGTCGAACTCCGTGCGCGGAACGACCCAGGCTTGTGCCTTACCACGCAAGGTCGTTTCGCCACCGCCCGGACCGCGAACGATGAGCGCCCGAATCAAGCCATGATTGGCGGTGAACCGATCGCGGATATCGAGCCTGTCCAGCATGCGCAAAGCCAACGGTGACAGTCCGCTTCCGCACACCTTGACGCGTGGGTAAGCCGATTTGTCGAGCAGCAGCACCTCGGCAGCATCGAGCTTGCGCAGCGCGAGCGCACACGCCGAACCGGCCGGCCCCGCACCGACGACGACGACCTTGGGTTTTCGCATGGAGGCCCTGGGTGTAAACCAGCTCGGACGCCGCTTCCAGCGAATCGGCCACGGCCGCCTTGCCGTGGCCGCCAGGCCTCCGGAGCGTGCGGGATCGCTCGCGCTCGCGTGGCTATACGCGGCGTTCGATACCCGGCAAGGCCTCGCACACTTCGAGGATCCAGCGTTGAAGCGCCATATGGGGAGACTTTTGGGCCAGCTTGGAGCCACCTTTGAGATCCCGATCGAGCCGTGCAAGGCCCGCGTACGCTGCACGGAGCTTGCGCTCATCGAAGCGTTCGGCCTGTCGTGCCAGCTTGCGAGCCACGAACGGCGGCAGTCCAGTGGCTGCTTCGACGTCCCCTGGGGCCATCTTCGCGGTGAACACGAGCCTGATCTGGCGAATCAACATGGCATGCACACCGAACGCTACGTTCGTATCGCGTACAGGATTGGCGGTGAACATCCTCGCGAGGATCGCCAGGGCCCGTTCGTGGTCGCCTGCTCCCACAGCATCGGTCAGGTCGAAGATCACGGCTTCTCGGGTCACCGCCACCACGGCGTCTACGTCCTCCCCATGCACCGGTAAACCCTGTCCGGCATGCAGCTCGGCGCGTTCGAGCGCGGTGATCAAGTCCGAGGGACTCGAACCGACCGCGCCCACGAGCGAGCTCGCGGCATGTCGATCGAGCGAAATCCCGCCTCGACGCGCGCGTTCCAGCACGAACGTCACCGCGTCAGCATCGTTTCGCAGCGCCTCGAAATGGACCAGCACACCGGCTTTGCGCACCGCTTGCACGATGCGAGCTCGTGCATCGAGCTCGCTCGCCACCATCACGAACACCGTGCTCGGGTTGGGATCCGAAACATAGGTGAGCAGACGATCGATCGGCGACTGTTCTGGTTTTTTCCTCTTGCTCCCCTTGCTCGGAGCACTGGCTTCGTCGTCTGCGTCCTGCTTGCGAGCGAGCAGTGTTTCGAGCTCCCACAGCTCCACCAAGCGAAACTGCGCCATCATGGGCACCTGCGCACACGCCTGCAAGACTTGGACGAGCGATTCCAGCTCGCTTGCCGAAAAACGATCGTGATTGAGCGACTCGGTCCCCACCACGAGCGTGCTCGTGCGAATAGCCGACACGAGCTCCCGCACCAATATCGGTTCGTCCCCCCACATGAGGTAAACGCGAGCGAGCTCACCTGCGCGCACCTTTTCGAGCACGTCCAGAGTCATTGCGGAACACGCACCAAGGTAGCCACAATTTCGATTTCCGAGGTCATCGGCATCATGTCGAACGTAACTACGTCCACGAGCTCGAAGCTGCGTTTGGTGAGTACGTCGAGATCTCTGGCGAGCGTCGCGGGATCACATGACACATACACGATGCGCTCGCTTGCAACGTCGGCCAGCGCGCTGCTGGCCTGTTGTCCCAACCCACGTCTCGGCGGATCGAGCACGACGACGTCGTAGTGCGTACCTCCAGCCGCCAATTTCGCCACCAGACGCTCCGCGACACCATGCTTGGCATTGATGGACAAGCCGTAGCTCTCGGCCAGGCCTCGCAACAGTGCCACCGATTCCCGGTCGTCGTCGACGGTCCACACCCGCCTGGCCTCGCGCGCGATCACACGGGTGAAGTTTCCAGCCCCCGCATACAACTCCAGCACACGTTTTCCCATCGGCTTCGCCATGCGTGCCACATGCATGACCAACGCACGGTTCACGCCGGCATGGGCCTGAGCGAACGTGAACGGATTCGCACGCATCGGCACGAGCCCCTGGCCACCGTCGAGCTCGAGCTCCGTCGTTCCCAGGTTTTGCCGAACGCGACCACGACGCAGACACATGCCAACCAGTGTTTCGTCGAAAACGCGCCCAATCGTGGCATCGATCTCGGCGCTTGCACGAACGCCGGGCAACCCGATGACGACATGGGCTCCGTCGCTCAATCCGAACGCTTCGCCGCGTTCAGGCAGCAGGTGTGCCAGCGGGCGCAGGCGTTGGAACGCTCGGTCGAGCGCTGGATCGAGTACGATGCAGGTATCAACGTCGACAATTTGCCGCGAGCGCGTGCGATGGAACCCAAGCGAGATGCGGTCGCCTTCACTACGAAAATGGATGCGTGCGCGCCGTCGATAGCCAATCGCATGTACTGGAGTATCAGCCGCACGAACCGGTACGCCGAAACGACGGAGCTGATCCTCCACGATGCCTCGCTTCAATGCGTGCTGTGCCGCTGCAGCGACGTGTTGCCAGCCACACCCACCGCAGTCTGCGGCATAGCGACACGGCGGCTCCACCCGCACCGACGCAGACTCTCGGATCGCCATGGTCGAGCCCCGCAGATAGCTCTTCGCTTCGTGCTCGATCGCGGCCTCGACGAGCTCCCCGGGCAACGCGCCTTCCACCAACCACGTACGCGGATCGACAGCCGCTCCTTCACCATTGCCTACGCCCGCACCGCCGTGCGCCATGGCACGAATGCGAACCAGTTGGAGGCCAGAATCGAGCACCGGCGCACAATAGCTGGTTTCCCGGGCAAGATGGCCGCGCTGCATCGTGGCAAAGCGCAACCCCCAAGAAGTCAGTGGCGAGCGCGGACGCGACCCACGCAAAAGCAAACACACGTGTGCCGATGACGTGTTGCAGCGTGCGGACATCGACGAAGATCCCCTCGCACATCTACTCGACGAGGCCGAACAAGCCATCGTCGACGATCCCGAACATGCCACGCGATGCCTCGCCGAAGCACAAGCGCTGTGTCCGAACGATCCCGACGTAACGTACTTGCGAGCGTGCTTGGCCCTGAATGAGCATCGCATCGTCGATGCACGGGTTTTATTCGAGCGCACGTTGTCGCTGCAGGAGGACCACACCGAGGCCCACTACGCGCTCGGGCTACTTTGCTGCGATGCGGGTGACGAACGCGGCGCCATCGCGCATTGGCTGCGCGTGCGTGAGCTCGACGCCCGCCACGACGTCGACGCAGGCGTCGGTACACGCGCGGACTTGGACTTCATCGAGGCCGAAGCCGAACGTGTGCTGGCGAACCTTCCAGAACAATTTCGTGATCGCGTCGAGCACGTAGCGATCGTGCTCGAACCGAGACCATCACAAGCACTCGTCGAGCATGGCTTCGACCCGCGTGCGTTGGGGCTGTTCGAAGGCTCCGAGGATCGCGCGAGCGCCCACGGCGACGTACAAGTGCTACCCACGCGGATCGTGCTCTACTATACCAACCTGCTGGTCGAGTTTTCGGATGACGACGAGCTCGCCGAGCAAATCGAAATCACGATTCTCCACGAGATCGGACATTTCTTCGGGCTCGATGAACAAGCCATGGAGCGCCTCGGGCTAGCGTGAGCCCGACAGAAGCTGGCAAGCCCGTGGCGCTCGTTAGTCTCTGTTCGCGCCCAACTCGATCCACTCTCGAATCGCAGTCAGCTCGTCGTCATCGAGCATGCCACCGACTGGCATCCGCCGAATGGTGCCGACCGGCCCTTCGAGCACCTGCACCAGCAAGCTACTGTCCGGATCGCCCGGAACGACTCGTATCGATTCACCGTCGAAACTTTCCACGTTCACGAGTGAATCGTACGCATGACCGGGCTCGAGCTCGAGTCCGCGCACTGGCCCGGGTCCGCCATGACACGACGACAACGAACAACGTTTCCCGAATATCTCGGTTTCGAGCACCGAAAGCCTCGGTTCGAGCTCGGCTGACTCTGGGGTGGCACAACCACCCCAGACACCCGACACCGAAAGCGTGAACCACACCGGCACTTTTACGCGACGCATGCCGCCGGCGCACATCCTTTGGGTCCGTCTGGTGCGGCCGGATCGCCGCGGCATACCGCATCGCTACCGCAGTCTGCGTCCTCGACGCATGGCTTCGTGCAATACGCGAGCGTGGTCTCGACGAAATCCGCGGTGCACAGGTTCGCTGTCGAGTTGCCGTTGCACTCCCCCCCTCCCGTCGTGCACGGCTTCCCGACCCCGACCTCGTTGCCGCAGTCCGGGATGCACGGCTCAGCGGGCTCCGGAGCGTCTGGGCATTCGCCAGCCGCGCCTTCCGAAGCACCACCGTCGTCGCCGTTGTTCCTCTCGGTACACGCCAAAGCGATGGTCAGCGCCAACGCTCCAGCGACGACGCAGGCCCGCCTCAGTCGCATAGGACCAGCTCGTTCCCCGGGATGGCCGGGAAATAATAAGCGACCGCGGTGCACATTTCCTTGGGGAAATTGAGCGTATCGCCGGTCGGGTTGTCGTAGTTACAGTGCACGGTGAGCCTGTCGCCGGCCTCAATCATGAGCGGGTTGGCAATGTCGTACTTGTTGATGGGCGGCTTGTCGCGAAAATGGGTAGTCCATGCGTCGACCTCGTAGAGCGACTCGAGCTGATCGCCTCGCGTGAGATCGATGTGGATGCTCTTTCCCTGTTCGTGCATATGCCCCATGAGAAGCATGAGGCCAACGCTCTCGGGTACGTTGCAATCCACGATCTGTTCGGACTGTCCGGGCGGCACCGAGATGGTGTTGTGGTTGGCAATGAGATATCCGACTTCCGTGACGTCGTCGGTTGGCGAAAACGTCAGGCGCGCGACATCAGCCACCACGGCGTCCTTGTCTTCGTAGTTCACGTAGTGCGACTGAAATACGATCGTCTTGCCTGCTTTCAATCGTATGGCATATCCCTCCGGCAGCAGCTGCTGTCCGTCGGGCAGATCTGCCAAGATGAGTGGTTCCACGGTCGTCATTTGCTCGAGCGAAGTACAGTCGAACACGTCTCCGGCCTTGCGCGGCACTCTCGAGCTGAGCGCCACCACGTGATGCCCCATCGAGCCCTGGAAACCAACGAATCGAGCGACGAGATAATCTTGGTCCGGCTTCCAGTCGGGAACCCAACAAACCATCTTCTCTTCGCCAGCAGGAATCGTCATCTCCGGCATGACAAACTGCATGCCCTCGTTGGCGGCCGGAGCCTCAGGAACAGCGACTCTTTGATCGATGGTCGAATCCGAGGGATCTTCGGCACAGGAGAGCGTGAGCAAGCACGCCGTAAACATTGTTCTGAGGGTGCGTGGCATGATACGTACGTACCATGGGTGGCCACGTGCAGACCACTGCGCGACACGCACATGCGGATCCTGATCGTCCTCCATGGATCTCGATCCTGTTGGTAACCCTGTGGATCACGCTTGTCGTCGCATGTGGTGGCAGGGACAAGCACGACACACCCTCGCCCCTTTACGTACATGCAGCCGCGAGCCTGAGCGACGTGTTGCCACGGGTTGGTCAGGTTTGGGAAGCACACCACGACGTGCCCGTCACGTTCAACTTCGCGGCCAGCTCGAAATTGGCCAGACAAGTCGAGTCCGGCGCGCCGGCGGACGTGTTCTTGTCCGCCGATGTCGAGTGGATGGAACACCTCGCGAACGCGGGATGGATCGACACGACGACCCGCGTCGATCTCCTCGGTAACGAGCTCGTGCTCGTGGTGCCCCGCGAGCAGGCCGGAGCAATCGATACGCCGCAAGCACTCGCGTCATCCCTGGTGACCAAGATCGCGCTCGCTGGTGAATCGGTACCCGCGGGCAAATATGCCCGCGCCGCGCTGTCGAGCCTTGGTCTATGGTCTTCGTTGCAGGCCAAGACCGTGTCTGCGGACAACGTCCGTACCGCGCTCGCCTGGGTTGCTTCGAGCGATGCCGATGCTGCCATCGTGTATCGCACCGACGCGACCGTCGAGCCTCGCGTCTCCGTCATTCATGTGTTCGCACCCCATCTCCATCCCCCCATCGTGTATTCCATCGCGGCCGTCCAATCGTCGACGCACCTCGACCACGCACGCGCATTCGTGTCTTTCTGCACGAGCGAGCCAGCACGGCAGATATTTATCGCCGCCGGCTTCACGACGCCAGCAATCTCGATGCCGGCAGTCTCGCCCAGGTGAGGGTCGTCAAGTCAGCTCGGCACGTGCGAAGTCGGTCAGACGCGAGAATGCATCGAAGCGTTCTTGAATTCTGGTGACATTCAGGTTGGCGAGCTGATCGTAAGAGAAGCCTTGCACACAGAAGCTCGCCAACACCGAACCATAGATCATTGCCGTACGCAGTGCGGCTCCGGAGGGATCGACCCCTCGTGACAAATAGCCCATGAACCCGCCTGCGAACGCATCTCCAGCACCTGTCGGATCGACGATGTCTTCGAGCGGAAGTGCGGGGGCCGAAAATGCGTCGTGCTCATGGAACAAAAGTGCACCGTATTCGCCACGTTTGATGACCACAGAGCGCGGTCCCAGCTCCTGAATGGCCTTCGCGGCGCGTACCAGATTGTGTTCGCCCGTGAGTTGTTGGGCTTCCTCTTCGTTGATCGTCAAAACATGCACGCGTCGAAGCACCTCACGAAGCTCTTCGCGGGCTGTGGCGATCCATAAATTCATGGTATCGAGCCCGACCAAGCGAGCGGCTTGCAGCTGTTCGAACACTTGCAGTTGCAAGTTTGGTTGGATGTTGGCCAAAAACAGATACTCGCTGGTTCGATACGTGTCGGGCAGCTTGGGTGAGAACGATTCGAATACGTTGAGGTGCGTCTCCAACGTGTCGCGTGTATTCATGTTCGCGTGATAGCGACCCTTCCAACGAAACGTGAGACCGTCGGGCACGACTTCCAAACCCTGCAGATCGACACCTCTTTGCCGCAAATCTCGTACGGCGGAATCCGGGAAATCGCGCCCGACGACTCCCACGAGACGTACGGGCGCGAGATAAGACGCCGCCATCGCGAAAAACGTCGCGGACCCCCCCACGCTGTGCTCGCGCGCTGCAAAGGGTGTGATGATCGAGTCGATCGCGACACTACCGACGACGAGAAGTGATGGGTGATGAAGCGTCATGGTTCGGCTCCGTTTTATCCGAGATAGTGCCCGATGATCAGGTCGAGACGCGAACGGGCCGCGGGCGGGATGTGCTCGGTTGCGGTCATGACCGCGTTCTCGCACGCGCGGGGATAGGGAAGCTCCGCGGTACGTTCAGGGAGATCGCGGGCCAGTCGCGCAATCGTGCGGTTGGCAAGCTCGGTATTGGCCCGCAGCACGCCAACGACGGCCTCGACACTGACCTCGCCCGCGTGTTGGTACCAGCAATCGTAGTCGGTCACCAGCATCAACAGGGAATAGGCGATCTCGGCCTCGCGTGCGAGCTTGGCCTCGGGAAGCGCAGTCATGCCGACGGCGCTGGCACCCCATTGACGATACAGCTCCGATTCCGCACGTGTGCTGAATGCCGGGCCTTCGATGACCACACACGTACCGCCGTCGTGGGCGTGCACGCCTGCAGCGTCGGCCGCTTGCACGAGCCGACGCGAGAGCCTGCTGCAGGTCGGCTCCCCAAACGGGACATGCGCTGCACATCCGTTGCCGAAGAACGTGCTCGCGCGTGCGTACGTACGATCGATGAGTTGATCTGGCACGAGCAGGTGCCCAGGAGCAAGCTGTTCGCGCAACGAGCCCACTGCCGAAACCCCGACGAGATGCGTGACACCGAGCTGCTTGAACCCGTGGATGTTCGCACGCGCGGGGATCTCCGAAGGCAGCAACACGTGTCCCACGCCGTGCCTCGGCAGGAACACACACCGAATCGGTGCACGTCGTTCGCGAGCGATTGTGCCTTCGGTATAGGGGGCCGAGGGTGCTCCGTACGGCGTGTCCAGCGTGGTCGTGCGTGGGTGCTCGAGACCCTCGATGCGATAGACGCCCGAGCCACCGATGATCCCGAGAACGAGCTCGGCACGCGCTTGGGGCGATGCGGGGTGCAGCGCAAGCACGTCAATGACTCGCGCACTTCGGGTCGTCGGGAGGTGGGTCGTTCAAACACTCGCAATGGTCGAGGTAGTCGACGTCGGCCAAGGGGCAGTCTTCGTCGGACGGCGTGCAAAAGCCACGCTGGTCCGCGACCGAAAGGTTGGACACACAGTCGGCCCACACAGGGCCTCCATTGGAACGCGCGAACGTACTGCATCCTGCTCCAGGCGGGCTCGCGTCCTGAGCCGTGGAATGGCCGCTGGATCTCCAATCCGTCAGCGTTCCGATGTCGGCCCCGGCCACGGGCCGCCAGCGATTGGTCTCGGGATCCCTCACGCAATCCTTCGGACCAAGCTCCACGGTTTGGCAACACCTCGCACTCACACCACAGACCGCAGCAATATCGTCGGGATTCCAGTGGGGATTGCAGGGGATCGGGCAGCCGAGCACGATGGCCTCGGCCATCCTGAGCTGAGAATCGACATCCTCGGGCTTGATGCACATTCCCGATGTGCCGAGCGGGTTGTTGTTGCCCGCGAAAAACGGCGTACTTCCCACGATCATCCCGTGGGAGGTATTGAGCCTCGGCAAACCTCCACCTTCGGCCGCGGGATCGTCGGAACAGCACAGGAACCCACCCGGGCAATTCACGTCGTCTCTCGGATTGCAACGGAACGCCAGCGCGTCATTGTCGATGCGCGCACACGCGCTTGCCACGATGAAACCGGTGAGCATGGCCATCCCCAGAAGGACGAGGCGTCGGAACAGAGCCGGAGTCACGCGGGCGCAGCCTACCACTACTTTTTGGCGACCAGCACGACCAGAACGAACCGTCCGTCGCGGCCAGTTTCGGGGCGGGCTCGTGCCACGCCGACCCCCACGGCTCCTGCGAGGGGTCCAGCCCACACATCGAGCTTCACGAATGCCTCATCGTCCGATGCGTCGACACGGTGGCGATCGACCGAGCGGTAGCCAAGCGCGAATACGTCCCGTTCGAACCCAGCCACGACGCCTGCCTCCTCCTGCCCCCGTGCGACGGCATCGGCTTGCCGCTGAGCCAACTTCGCCAGCCCCTGGTCCCATGGCGCTGGGCCGAAATTCCGGCCCGCTCGCATCGCGTCGACGCGCCGCATGAGGGTACCTGGGAGATCGCTTGCGCCCCCCATGCCGGGCTTACGGTAGAAGTTCAGTGTCGCGAAAATCGGGCGGGGTGCGCCCTGAATATTGGACTCGGGTACCCCGATGACAACCCCAATGCCGACGTGGCTCACGTCCTGCGACAGCATGTTTACGCGGTGTCCTGGACTATTCATGAGGCTGTCGTGGATCCCTCTCGGTCCATAACCACGTGCCACGTTCTCGCGAATCACCGTGCCTCGGATCCCGGCACGTCGAAACCGGTCCGCCACGTCACCGGTTCGGGCAGATCGGTGGCCGACGAAGTGATTGGCGAGCATGTCCTCGCTGTGCGACGCTGCCACGCGAGCAGCATGCTGCTCCCATTCGAGTGGCGCGAGGCCCCGCTTTCGCCGCTCCTCGTGCAAGCTCTCGAAAATCGCGCGGGCAACCTGGTTGGCGGTCACGTTGACGCCGACCGATTCGAGCACCACTTCGATCGATGTCGGTCGAAGAACTCCGCAATAGACCGGGAAGTTCGCTGCGACCTCGGGTCCGTGTTCCCCTTCGGCCAATATCTCGACTTGATACGCACCGTCGCCACGATCGCAGTCGATGTGTGCCCAAAACCCGTCACGCGAACGATGTTCCACGGGAATTCGCTTCCATCGTTCAGAGGGATCGGTGATCTCCACGACTGGCATGGTTCTGCCGGCCAACAAACGACCCGAGACGACGAACGATCCGCCGCGCGAAACGTTGGCAGGGACCGCATCCAAATCGACGGCAGGCTCGAGCAAGGCGGCCATGAAACGGGTGCGACCGCTCGATAAATGCACGACGCCGACCCCGATGCGCATGGTCGAGCTTTGTTGGGCGTTGGCCCTCACTTCTTCCACGAGCGCATCGATGGCTTCGGAGCAGGCCCCCTCGCTCGTGCGTTCGCACTCACCTCTCGCATCTTTGGTCTCCACCACCACGAGTCGTGGTGGTGGATCGACGAGACCTACCCATGCCATGATTCCATCGACGAGACGCGGCGGCACGTTGAGCCGATTGGGAGCAGCACGTGCGATCTCTCGTGTGGCAAGGCTCAGTGCCGGATCGTGGGTGAGTTTCACGATGCGTGCGCGCTCGATCGCATGCTGCTCGGGTACGGTGAGGACGTGATCGACGGCAGCACCATACATCGTTGCCGGTATCGCGTTGGGTCGAACCTCCACCGTCTTGGTCCTTACCGCAATGCCGCCGAGGCCACGCGTACGCGAACGGGGTGTCATCGTGCACGCGCTCGCCAACATCTGGCAAAACACGATGGCAGCGATCCATGCTGGCCAGCATCGCCGTTGGACGCATCGACGCCTACAGATCATGGTTCCAGCTCCAACACGGCGGCGTTTTGCCACGCGTGGAAATCGGGCGCATGGGTGGGACTCAATGCCTGAGCATGGGCAGCTCCCTTGCGCGGCAGCTCGATGCGAAACGTGTTTACGCGCAACGTCATACCTGCGCGTGGTGGGCACGTGACCGCCGTGTTTTCGCACATCTCGGTCCATGGAAGCGCGATCTCGAGTGTCCAACCTTCGTCTCGGTCATTTCTGGCATCCAGCGTCCCGTCCACACGAACGGCCGTGCTCATGGCACTGTTCCATGCCACTTCGCCCTTGCGATAAGAGCCAAAGCGTGCATCGAACGTGACGTTGTGCGCGGACACTTCGTACTCCAGATAGCGACCGAGATCGAGGCCCGCGACGAACAGCTCGAATGGCTCCTCCTGATACAGCGGATCATCGTGCTGCCGATGGCTCCCCCACACGTCGACATCGTTGATCTGTGCCGCAACATAGAGATTGAGCTGGTCCCAAGCAAACCATATGCGGGTATGGTCACCCTCGATCGGTTCACCATCCACGCTTGCCACCAGCGTGTACGGCTCGTGCGTCCAGTCCGAGATGTTGCCATCAACCACGATCGCGCCCATGTCGATGTGTGGTGCCTTGGCGTGTGTGGGCATGCGTTCGACCGGGACGAGACCGATGAGGCCCAGCCCAGCTTCCGTTCGTGGTCCGTCGATCACGTGTGGCGGGCCACCCGAGCTCGACGCGCGCACCGCAAGAATTGCGCTCGCTGCATGCCATGGCGACGGCACTTGCAAGCGAGCACGAACACGGCCCTCGACCACTTCCACGTCGATCCATTGCTCGCGCGCGTCGACGAACCCGGGTGAGCGCTCATGGAGGCGTACTTCCTGTCGCGACACAGATCGTGGAGCGAGTAGGCCAACTTGCAGGGCGTGCGTGTTCCCGACACCTGCAAACGAGACCTCGATGATGTCTCCGGGCTTGGCCCGTTCGGGTACGACAGTGACGTCTCGAATGCTCGTCCGATCGGCGAACGTCAGCGTGTGCGCGTACGAACATCCGTGCGCCGGGAGCTGCTGGACTACCGGTATGGCTCTCGCTTCCGAGTCGCCGCAAGCGACCAAGCATGCGAGCGCCGCAACACTGCGATCACGGGTCCGACTCGAGATCGTGCGGCTCGATACCACAGGGGCTCGCTAGAACCGGAGCAAGAGAGGACCGCCCATCGCGCTGCGATCGAGCGCGTCCGCTTGCTCACCGGTTGCGGCTTTGATCGCGATGACCGTGATGGCGACGCTACTTGCCACGATCGCCCCCAACGTGACCCAAAAATACCATTTTCGTACGATTCGATGTTCAGCCGACTGCGTGGGCGGCGGCGGCACGGGGCTACGCTTTTTAGCGACTGGAGGAGGAGCCCAACGTTTGTCGAGCTCCGATCGGTGTGTCGACGCAGGCTCGTCGACTCGCGTTCCCCTAGCCAGCTGGTCCAGCGCTCGAATGCGTTGCTGTGCGGACGTTCGTGCGTCGGGGGGTGCGTCCTTGGGCAACGCAGCGAGGTACGAACGGTAAGCATCGCTCGCCGCATGAACGTTTCCCATGCGATCGAGCACCCGTGCCTCTTGCAACCAATGCTCCGCCGACGGATTGGCCATTCGCGCGCTCCTGGCATGTTCGAGCGCAGCACTCAAGTCACCGGCCTCGAGTGCCTGTGCGACGGTACCATCCGCGGCTGGAGCCGCTCGTGGGGCAGGGTAAGCCCGCGTGGGTACAAGCGCCTGTGCGTGAACGACGGACGGACCAACCATCCCGAGCACCATCCCGAGCACGATCAGTAGGCACACCGCTTCGACGCCACGAACACGACGGCACGGATGTTCACCATGGGTCTTCGAACGTCGGTCCACTGGAATCCGCTCGGTGTGCAGACTGGGCATGGTGGGCGCCCCACCGTACCATTGCTCGCGAGCGAGTGCTATATCGCGGGCGTGTCCCGTAGCACGAGAAAGCTCGACGAGCTCGCGACATTGCTCGAGAAAACCGGTGGAGATGCGCTGCGTCTCGACACAGTGCGGCGAACGCAGAAATTCAAACGCTCGTGGTTGGAGTTGGCCGAGCGCTTGTGCGCCATTCGTAAGCAACGCTCCTACGAGCGGTGGGGGTTCGAGGACTTCTATGCCTACTGCCACGACGAGTTGACGCTCAAAAAAGTCACGGTCGACAAGCTCACCACCAGCTACTCGACATTGCAAAAACACGCACCCCAGGTGCTCGAATGGGACGGTGTCGCCAAGGTGATCCCTGGCTATGACGCGATCAACTACTTTTCGCGGGCCGTTGCTGCAGAATCCGCCAATGACACCACGTCCCGACGCAACGCTCCAACGGAGCTCGTACGCGAGCTCAGCCAAGCCGTATTCGACGAGGGTGTGCCAGTGGGCGAGCTCAGGCGGCGCTTCGACCCCGTCCTTCATCCGAAGCCGAAAGCCAAACAGTCGCTCGAGCTGCTCGATCGTGCCGATGCCAGCGCGCGCAAGCTGCTCGAGCTGCTGCCCGACATCCATGGTCTGTCCGAAAAGCGCATACGTCAGGTCGAAGACCTGATCGGAAGCCTGCGTGAAGAGTTGTCGCAGCTCGCAGAACCACTGCGAACCAAACTCGAACAGGCGCGCAAGCACGCCAAGCCGCCCAAGTTGGCGCCCGTTTTGCGGGGATGATCCCGAACATGGTGTCGCGCCTCTACGTATGGGTGCGCTCGCCGAAAGCCTCACTGCATTGGTTGCGCGACCACCTGTGGCCACGGGAACCACAACGAGACGTCGGTCGAACGCGAGCCATATGGCTGGTCGCGGTCCACGTGCTGCGAAGATGGTGGCACGACCGCGGGCCGACACTCGCAGCCGCGCTCGCGCTCGACACCTTGCTGTCCCTGGTGCCGTTTTTGGGCGTTGTGTTGCTGGCACTGGGATTGATGCAGGAAAACGCCGGCAATGCGCTCGTGTTGGAGCTCGCGCAGATGCTGGTACCGGATCGTTCCCGCGCCGTGGAGGTGACGAACGCCGTATTGGCACTCGCTCGCAACATGACCGTCGCCCGTCTCGGGCTATGGGGCTTTCTCGGGGCACTCGGTGTTGCCTACCTATTGTTCTTCACGCTCGAAGGTACGATGAACGAGATCTGGCGCGTGCCGAGAACGCGAAGCGTGGTTGCCAGGTTCACGATGTTCTATACGCTGGCCACGCTCGGTCCGCTGGTAGCGCTCTATAGTTTTGCACAACCCATGGGCTCGCGGCTCACACACGTCGTGCTCGTGACACCCATGCTGACGACATCGCTTGCACTCGTGCTGATGAATCGGCTGGTTCCGAACACGAGCGTACGATGGCTACCGGCCGTGATCGGTGGCCTGGTGTCCGGATTGTTGTTCGAGTTCGGCAAACAAGCATTCGGCGCCTATGTGAGTCTCATTGCGTACAGCACCTACGAAGGACTTTACGGGTCGCTGGCAATCTGGCCGGTCCTCGTGGTCTGGACCTACGTATCCTGGATGGTGGTGTTGTTGGGCGTGGAAGTGACGTACGTCGTTCAGCATCGGCGCAACCTTGCCCTCGAAGGCTGGGTGACGCCACGGACCAGCGGTGAACCGACAATCTTGGAGGACCCAGGACGCTGGGGCGCCACCGTGCTGCTGTTCGTGTGCGATCGCTATGACCACGTTGGCGCTGCGACCACGTTGGACGATATCGCAGAGCGATTCCACATCGGGAAAACCCGCGCCGGATTGATCGCGCGACGTCTCGAGCGCTACGGTTTTCTGCTCGAAACCGGTAACGCCGACGTCGCTTATCTCCCGTCACGGCCACTCGATCACATCGAGCTGCGTGAGGTATTGCAGGCATTCGAGCTCACGGTGGAACCTCACCTTCGCCAAACAGACATACTCTCGGACGTCTTTGTTCGTCTGGACGCCAGCATGGCCGAGATTACAAGCAATACAACTTATCAGGACCTCATCGCACATGCACGAAAGCGAAGACAGACAGCTTCACGCGAAAAATGACCCCGAGGTGAGCGGCGAAGCGCTGGAGGCACGGTTTTCGAGCTCAGGCTGTCATTGTCGTCGATCGCGCGGGCACGATGGTGGCAAGATGACGATGGCATGGGCTTGCCTGAGGCCACCCCAGCGTACCGTGGACGTCGTGCACTGACGGGTACCGCGGCGGGAGTAGAGCGGGTCCGATCCCGCTTGTTCGGAACCGAAATTCCGCCAAGCGCGATGGGTCGATACATCTTGCTGGCCCAGATCGGGAAAGGTGGACTCGGCGAGGTATTCGTTGCCTACGATCCGGAGTTGGACCGCCGCGTTGCCATCAAGCTCGTGCGCACGGACGTGGCCCGACATAGTGACATCGATCTCAGCGCGCTTCTTCAGCACGAAGCCCGCGTTCTGGCCAGGCTCTCGCACCCAAACGTGGTGTCCGTCTACGACACTGGCAAACATGCCGGCGATGTATTCCTCGTCATGGAGCTCGTCGATGGCGAGACACTCGTGCGCTGGGCAAACCGCGAGCCGCTGTCGTGGTCGGACATCCGAGACCTGCTGGTGCAGGCCGGACGGGGTTTGATGGCTGCCCACGAGCTCGGCATCGTGCATGGCGACTTCAAGCCTGGCAACGTCTTGGTCGATCGCAAGGGATCTGCACGTGTCGTCGACTTCGGGTTGGCCTCGTTGCTGGGCCGCGACCGATCGTTGGACGGGTCGTCTGCAACACCGGCCGGCACCCCTTCCTATATGGCTCCCGAACAATGGTTGGACGATCGTGCCGCTGGCCATGCAAGCGACCAATGGGCCTTTTGCGTCACCGCCTACGAGCTGTTTTACGGCGCGCGTCCGTTCGTGGGCTCCGATCTGGTGCAATTGCGTGAGGCCGTCGACAGCGGTGCGATCCCCTCACCTCCTGCGGGGTGCCGCGTTCCGACATGGATTCACCGTGCGCTCGTGCAAGGACTCCGACGCGCTCCGCAAACACGGCATGCTTCGATGGCCGATCTGTTGGAACAACTGCAACGCGACAAACGTCGACGGTGGTGGACGCTGGCGAGCGCGATCACGGTTGTCGTCACCGTGATAGTGACAGCGATGATTACCGCCGCCTTGGTGTCCCCGGATCCCATGGATCTGCAGCATATCGACGCACTCGCGGCCTCAGCCCGTAGTGCTGCTGCTGCCGGCGGTTTCGTGCATCCGCCACGCGACAGTGATGGCGCAGCCGAGTTGAACAGTTCTTATCGAACCGTCCTGGCGCTCGAACAATTCGAAGGTCGAGCCGCACAGGCCGCGCGAGCCCAAGCCACGGAGTTGCGCGCAGAGATCGCGGAGCAACTCGTCGGACTCGGTGATGCTTATTGGGATGTCGACGGAGGTCGCGCGTTCGCGTCCGACTTCTACGCCGCGGCGCTGCTGTTCGTGCCCGAGCACGTGCGTGCCCGACAACGGGCCGTGATCACACGCAGCGAGTTGGCCGAATTGCGTACCCACGCGGCCGAAGGTGCATTTTCAACCGGCGAGTTGAAGGCCGCACGGGTGCTGCACGCGCTGGCCGATCCCATGGTCGAACGCCGGACTCGACGCTTGCAAGCTGTCGCAGACGATGTCGAGGCATCCACGACCACGCGAACCCACATCGAACACATGCTTCGTCACGATGGGTTGCGTTCACACACGTCTCCAGCGACCTCGCAGCCATCCACGTTGGTCAAGGAACCTGATGATGCTCGGCTGGACGAGCCCGCCAGCTCGAACTATGTACCTGATCCGAACGCAGCAGCAGCAGCCATCACGGCCGGGCGCCAGGCGTTTGCGACCGGACGAGACAGTGAGGCGGAAGCACACTTTCATCGCGCGCTCCATCACGACCACCGTAGTCACGCTGCCATGATCGGCCTATGCGACGTGTATTTCGAGCGCGCTGAGTTTGAGCGAGCACTCGACTATGCACGACGCGCGGTCAAGCTGTCGCCGCGCAACGCTGCCTATCGTATGCGGATGGGTGACATCCTGTTCAAGATGCTGCGCTACGCGGAGGCACGCGAACACTACCAACGTGCCCGATCGCTTGGCGCGAACGGAGCTTCGCGAGCGCTGGGACGTCTCGAGAGTCGCACCAAGGAGCTTCGGTGATGACCTCGCGATGCAATTGGTTGGCCATGGCCCTACAGCTTGCCGCCATTGGGGTCGCGTGCATTTCAAATCCCGCTTTCGTCGAACCTGACGGTGAATGTGCCGCAATCCTGGCACTCGATCTGGTCGAGACCATCGAAGACGCGCGTCTACAATTCTCACGTGATGACCAAGGCGTTGCAACCGCCAGCTATTTCGACGATTCCGGCGTACTGCGCACGGCCGCTCCCGGGGCTCCACGCTTCGACCACGACCCAAACACGCTGGTCACCCGTGGTCTATTGCTCGAGGAATCGAGAACGAACGTGCTGCTGCAAACCGACTTCAGCACTCATTTCCTCGCCTGCGGCGCTGAATTCGTGGTCGATCAGGCGATGGCACCCGACGCCACGTTGACCGCGGATCGCCTCATCGATGTACCGGCATGTGGAGCACCCAATTGCGACTGCGAAGGCGATCCGAATTGGCACGGTTTCTCGGGATTCGGTTTCGGCAAGGCCCCGACAAAAGAGCGCTGGACGTGGAGCGTGTTCGTACGCCCTGATACGAACACGGAGCAACCACTGTCTCGCGTGATGCTGAGTCAGTCCAACCGCGTCACTTGGGGGCACGCGACCTTCGACCTGCAGCGCGGAACCGTGGTGTCCAAATCCGGCTCGACTCGTGAAGCGTTCATCCAGGCACATGCCGACGGCTGGTTTCGCGTGTCACTCGTATTCGAGCCCGAAGTGGGTGATCCATTGTCGCCCCGTATCTATACAGCGGTCGAAGACGGCGGTTATGACTATGTCGGCACAGGAGGTTCGCTGCTGATCTGGGGTCCCCAGCTCGAACGCGGTGCGTTCCCGACCTCGTTCATCGCGACGGCGGGCACGCCCAAAACGAGAGCCGCCGACGTGGCCTCGGTTTACGATGTACGAAGTACCGAACAGAGCACGATATACGCGGAATTCTCCCGTAGTCACTATCCCTCCGGAGACGAGGTTGCGCTCGAGCTGTTTGACGAGTTCGGAACCAACATGGTCCGTCTACGCGCTGCGAGCCGCAGTGTGTTCACCGCCGAGGTGATGGCGGCGAGCAGCTCCCAAGGAACAGCCGAGTTTCCCAGCTCCGAAGGACACCGACACCGCGTCGCTTTGGCCCACGATTCATCGAGGTGGTCCATCAGCGCCGACGGCATGGGAGTCATGGGTCATATGCTGTCCGAGCCACTCGAGCAACTATCCGTGCTTCATCTCGGAGGCTCGGCCCCGGGGTCGACTCCCCTCAACGGTCACGTGTCGCGCCTCACGTACGTGCCATGTCGTGATGACGACGCCGAGCTGCAGGCGTGGACGATCCGACAGTGAAGGCTCGACGGACGAACTACCGTCCAATCCGTACCAACCGCTCTGGACGCACCCGACCCTCGATCACCCGCGCGATCACGACGACACCCTCGCACTGAATCCCTATCGGTTGCGTGCCCTCGTTGGCCGTGCCCGCCAATCCCACCCCTAATGCTAGCTCGGGCAGCGCAATTGCCTGACCGTTGGTGAGTCGCTGCCACGCGAAGCGAGCCGACTCGCTGCCACGTTCGAGCGAGATCACCCCGAAGGGCAGCGCCTGTACGGGATCCGCGAGATTGTCCACGAGTGACAGCTGTTCGGTCGGCTCTAGCCACCAAAGCGGTCTAGCCGTGCGCCCAGCCACCCGGGATGCATCGAGTGAAATCGTGCGGGGATCATCGATCCCCAGGACACCGCAGGCGGTACGCCGTAGCGCAAACAGATGAGCGGGTACGCCGAGCCTACGACCAACCTCGAGCGCGAGGGAGCGGATGTATGTGCCCTTGGATACGGTGAACATACACGACACCTGGGGATGGTCGAGATGTTCGTGTAAGGTCACGGCTTCGACAGCGTGCACTGTCATGCTTCGCACAGGGGGCTCGACCGCCTGCCCTGCACGTGCACGCTGGTAAGCACGGACCCCCCCCACTTTTGCTGCAGAATACGATGGTGGTGCGATGTGGATCTCACCACGCAGGCCGGCCAGCACATCGTGAACACGTGCCAGCGCCTCGTGCGGGACATCGTGCTGCTCCACCACCGATCCTTCGCGGTCGGCCGTGCTCGTGGCTCGTCCCAGCTCGATGCACGCTTGATAAGTTTTGTCGACAACCGACAGATATTGCGCAAGGCGGGTTGCTGCCCCAACACATACGATCAGCAAACCGGAAGCCAGCGGATCGAGCGTCCCGCAATGTCCGACTTGCTTGATGCCGAGCTTGCGTCGCGCAAACGACACGACGTCATGGGATGTAGGTCCCACGGGCTTGTCGACGAGCAGCACGCCCGCTCGGTCATTCATGTCGAATCATCTTGATCGTCGGACGCCGATTCGTCCGCGCGATCGTCTTGTGCTCCATTGTCACTCACCTGCGCCGATTCGCCGGCGTGGATCTCCGACAGTACACGTTCGATCGCCTCACCGCGAGCGATGCTCTCGTCGAGCTCGAAGCGGAGCTCGGGCACACGCCTGAGATCGATCTGGCCCGCGACGATACGACGAAGGAGCGCCGCACCGGCGCGTAGCCCTCGCAACGCCTTGGCTGCCGCACTGGCACGATCCGGCCCTCCGAGCACGTCGATGTAGACACGTGCTTGACCAAGATCGGGTGAAACCTTCACGCCCGTGACCGAGATCGTTCCAGGTGGTCCGAGACGGGGGTCCGCCAGCGTACCTCCGATGAGCTCGTTGGCGACGGCACGGCGAAGGGTCTCTTCGACCTTCTGCTGTCTCGTGCTGTGTTGCCCGGCCATCGCGACCGCGTCTCCTCGTGCTCACGCGTCGTTCACAGCGTGGGTGCAATCGTTTCTACTTCGAATGACTGGATGATGTCGCCTGGCCTGACGTCGCCGAAGCCGTCGACCACGATGCCGCACTCGAACCCTTCGCGAACTTCTCTGACATCGTCCTTGAACACTCGAAGCGATGCGATGTGCCCCTTGTGAACGATGTCGCCGCCTCGAACCACACGCACCCGGCTACTTCGCTGTACGAGCCCACGGATGATCCTGCAACCAGCAACGACTCCAAGCCGGGGAATGGGAAACAGCGCACGCACCTCGGCTTCGCCTTGTTCCTTTTCACGGTACTCAGGCTCGAGCAACTCGACCATCAGCTCCTTTATGCGATCGAGCGCTTCGTAGATGACCGTGTGCGTGAGGATCTGGATCTTTTCGGTGTCGGCAGCTTGCGCGGCTTTCCCGGCGGTACGCACATTGAAACCAAGAATGACGGCCTCGCCCGCCTGGGCGTACTTCACATCGGTTTCATTGATCGCACCGACACCCGAGAAGATGACCTCGACCTTGACCTTGTCGGTGGTGAGATCTTCCAGCGCGCGTTTGAGCGCTTCGGCGGTGCCGTGAACGTCCGCACGTAAGACAACTTTCAGCGAGGGTGTCTTCTTGCGCTGGATGAGATCGTGAATCGAAGGTCCAACTCGCACGCTTTCCTTGCGCCGACGTAGCTCACGACGATGCTGCACGAGCTGCTTGGCGGCACGATCGTTTTCTACAACGACGAGCTTGTCGCCGGCTGCCGGAACCCCGTCGAGCCCGTGGACCTCCACAGGAGTGGACGGACCGGCCTCGTCGACGACGTCGCCGGTATCGCTAAACAGCGTGCGAACCTTGCCGGTAAACTCGTTTGCGACCACGGTATCGCCTTTGCGAAGCATGCCGGAATCGACGAGAACGGTGGCAATCGGGCCACGCCCCTTGTCGATGCGTGCCTCGACGACCGTACCCTGGGCGTGGCCACTCGCTTGCGCACGAAGATCGAGAAGCTCGCTCTGAACCGCGAGCATCTCGAGCAACTGCTCGATACCTTGGCCAGTCTTTGCACTGACTTCGCAGATGATCGTGTCACCTCCGAACTCCTCGCCGACCAGTCCGTGCTCCATCAATGCTTGTTTGACCCGGCCCGGATTGGCATCTGGCTTGTCGACCTTGTTAATTGCCACGAGTGTCGGTACGCCAGCCTCGCGCGCATGCTTGATGGCTTCTACCGTGGTCGGCATGATGCCGTCGTCGGCCGCGATCACGAGCACCACGACGTCGGTAATCTGGGCGCCACGTGCTCGCATGGCCGTGAACGCTTCGTGGCCAGGCGTGTCGAGGAACACCACCTCACCCTTGGGTGTGTGCACCTTGTACGCGCCGATATGTTGGGTGATTCCGCCCGCCTCCCCCGCGGCAACGTTGGCGGAGCGGATACGATCGAGCAACGAAGTCTTG
>Ga0187893_10001557_pt1 | contig 54703 bp, 46 predicted proteins | sample MA1701074metaG_FD_139574 | JGI IMG/M metagenome (GOLD analysis project Ga0187893, IMG submission 139574) | White microbial mat communities from a basaltic lava cave in the Kipuka Kanohina Cave System on the Island of Hawaii, USA - MA170107-4 metaG ...
AGCACAGCAGGAAAGAAACTCTACGCCGTCCGCGACGCGAAAGGACGCTTCAAGGACATCCAGACCTACGAGCGGGCGCACCGTCAGGACCTGAAGAGGAAGAGCAAGAAAGAGAAGAGCTGAGCTTCGCTCCGGGGTTTCCGGAACCGATCTACGTGGAGAGCAGCTCTTCGAGCGCGAAACGGCTCTTTGCGGGGAGCTGATCCAAGTCGAAGTACCGGCCGACGATCTCGAGCGCTCGACCCAGGCTCGAGACGTTCAGGAAGCGCAGCAGGTAGCGCACGTCGTCGAGGTCGTGGAACTCCTCCCCGATGCGCATCGCAGCGCACTTCATCGCGAGGAGGTAGCGCGGCTCGGCGACGAAGACCCGGAGATGCGGCCGCTCAAAGTAGGGGACGAACTCTCCACGGTCGCCGAGAAAACCCTTGACGGCGCCGTTGAGCCAATCGGTTGCGACATCGGCGCGGGCCGCGACGCGAGCGGCGGCTTGGCGAACCGATTTCGCCGGCTTGAACAGCGCGTCCACATCTTTCGTTGAATCCCGCGCGTCCAAAGCGAGGCACATCACCGCGCCCCCGACAACGTAGATCTCGCCGAGCGTGCTCTCCTTCTCGAGCTCTCCGTCGAGAAGCTCGAAGAGGCGCAGGATGTCCGCCTTCGTGAGCCTCGACATCGCTAGACTCGGTCCCCAACGCCCGAATCGACGAAGATATTGCGCCGTCGAAACGGCACGGGGGAGGCACGCAAGAGATGCAGCTTTAGCTTCGAGAGCGGTGCGGCGAAATGGGGTTCCGTGAGCGGTTCGATGTCGGACAGCCATGAGGGCGCGGGAATGTTCTTCTGGTGGGCGGCTTGCTCGACCATGGCGGCCACGTAGTTTCTCCAGTATGGGGAGAGCGCGAGAACGGGAGCGTCACCGAGCGCGTCCATCAGTTCGGCGCGCGTGAGGTTGGCGAGAAGATCGTTCAGTTCGGCGAGAGCGAACCGCCGCTCGTCGTCATCGGCAAGGGATTCGAGGAGCGCCTGGAACCGCTGGCGGTGCTTGGGGAGCGTCCGGGCAAGCACGTAGGACGACACGTCTTCTCCGCTCTGGCGCGCCAAACGCCTGAGCGCAGCCTTCTCTCTCGCCGTCACGCGGATTTGAAGCTGCTCGGTCTTCTTCACGAGGTGATCATAGGTTGGCGGGGAAATAAAGTCAATACACTCGTATTGACATCATGCCACCTCACCAATCTTCCGCAAGCGAGCCAAGCCGACTGCGCTCGGGACCGGCGCGCAGAACGGAACCACGTCCCAACAAGAGTTCGCCCATCCCGCGCCGAGCGCTGCGGTGCTTCCAACCGTGACGGCGGCCCTGATCCATTTCTCCGGTGCCGATCGATGCATCGACGGCGCGTTCACCTGGATGGGCACGTGGGGGAACGACATTCCCGTCGCGGAGACAATCTCCATCGACCGGCAGTTCGACGCGGATTCCGTGGCGTTCGATGAGCGCATCAACCGGCTCGTCGCCGAGATGCGCCGCAAGGGCGTACCGTGGATCCAGTTCGCATTCGAGCACGACAAGTGGGGGATATCGGCGGAGTTCTGGACGCTCGACACGAGCGGATCTGCCCAAACGGGAGATGAACCCTTCGAGGGGTTCCGCTATCACGACCTCGCTGACACCCTCGAGGACACGGAGCTGGACGTCCGGGCGGAGAACAAACTCTCGGTCTGGGCGGCGCGCGTCTTGCTCCTGCGGAAGCTCTCGAAACCCTTGACCCTCGGCGTGGGGCTTCACACCGCAGAGCTCGACAACCGGCGCAACGAGACGTTGAACCTCGCTACCGCGCCGTTATTTTTTCCTTTGGAAGCGGTCCTGGAGACGGACAGCAAGAGCAGCGGAACCCTCGTCGGCCCCTCCGTCGCCCTGCGGGGCTCGGGGAAAATCGGGGGAAGAGCGACCGTGCGGTTCACGGCAGCCCAGAGCATCCTTTTCGCCAGCTTCGAAGATCAGTCCAAATGGCAATCGACGATTACATTCGGCGGCGATTTCCTTCCCGACAAAAGGGAAATCTTGACGCTCGACAGCTCGACGCGCGTCGCCATTCCCGTGACGGACGCCCGCGCCCTCCTGAGCTTCGACCTCGGAAGCCATGTCTCCGTCGGTGTGCTCGGCCTGCTCTCGATCTGGTTCGATGCTCCCCTCGCCCTCCAATTCTCGCAGGCGACGGAAGGTTGGAACGAGGCGAGCTCCACGTTGGTGTTTGCCAGTGTGGGTCCGACGCTGACCGTTCGTTTCTGAGGAGTATCCAGCTCAAATCCAACCTCACCGGATCGGACTGCGGGTGACGTTGAGAACGACGACGACGCTCCGCGAACCAATGATTGGGGAATGTCCCTGTGTGCGAAAACGATTCACCGTCTATCCCGGAGGTGAGCGCGCGGGTAGTGGGTGGCTACGTCAGGACCGCTTGGCTCAGGAACTCCTTCTTGACGTAGGCAACCGTCTCGTAGAGGGTCTCGTAGGGATCGCGCGCCCGAAATCCGAGCTCGCGCTCCGCCTTCGACGGATCGAGCCACCAGAAGCGCTCGCCCATCTCGACGCTCACCCGGTCGACGGGAGGAGTGCGGTCCCACTGCCGGTAGAAGGCGTCGACGGCTTTCCCCGCGAAAGAGTAAATCCGATCCGGTAGTTTGACCCGCGGTCCCTTCACTCCTCCGACCCTCGCGAGCTTCGCGAAGAACGTCTGGAAACTCCAGTTGGGGCCACCCAGAAGATAACGCTCCCCTGCGCGGCCGCGAGTGAGCGCACTCTCGAACGCCGCCGCCGCGTCGCGGACATCCACGAAGTTCACTCCTCCCGGAGGAATTACGGGGATCTCGGAGGCGAGAAGCCTTAAAACGTCCTCGGTCGAGGAAAGCCTCTTGTCTCCCGGGCCGAGGAGAAGGCTCGGGTTCAGGATCACGAGCTCGGGCCCGCCCTGACATTCCCGCTTCGCCGTCTCCTCCTGAAAGAGCTTGCTCGTGTAGTACGGCCACTTGCCGATGAGCTTCAGCGGTGGGGGAAACGTCTCGTCGGGGATCGTCTCCCCGCTCTCGGTGACCGCGATCGTGCCACTCGTGGATGCGACCACGATCCGGTCGACCTCCGCCTTCTTCGCCTCCCGACAGAGAATTGCCGTTCCCTGGACGTGCACCTTGTAGAGCTCGGCAGCGTCATCCGGGTTCCGCGAGACTCTTCCCGCGAGATGAAAGACCGCCTTGACTCCTTCCAGGGCTGAGGCGCAGGCGCTCTCGTCGAGGATCGACCCCTCGACCACATCCACTCCTCGCGCTTTGAGATCGGGCACGCTCCCGCGCGCGAGGACGCGGAGCCGGGATGCGTCGGTGGCAAGAAACCGGTCGACGAGCTCCGTCCCGAGAAAACCCGTGGCGCCCGTGACGAGGATCTTCCCCTTCACGACTTCTTCCCGACGACGGCGGGTTTCTCCACCTTCTTTTCGAGGCGTTCGCTGAATCGCGCCCTCTCCGCCTGGATCGCCCCTTCGAGATCGAAGGTGACGCCATCTCTCAGGTTCTCCACGACCCTCTGCACGAGGGCCGTCACCACGCGCTCGGCGTCGGAGCGCGGAAGCCCAGACGACGAGCGGACGAGCGTTTCGTACGGAAGGAACGGTCCGATGGTGGCGGCGACGTCCCGCGACTGCGGATACCACGCCCCCGGCGGAAGCGCCTCGTAGGTCTCGAGGTAGAGGGGAAGCACCCCGACCCGGGCCCGGAGCACGAGGTGTCCGAGCCCTCTCTGGAAGGGCTGGATCGTCCCCTGCCGCGAGCGGGTTCCCTCGGGAAAGATGAGCACGTTATAGCCCTGCTCGAGAAGGTGAAACGCCCACTCGAGCGATTTCCGGAGCGAGCCCTTCCGCTCCATCGGCACCAGGTTCGTGAAGTTCTCGAAGAACGTTCTCTTGACCTTGTTGTCGAAGAAGTAGTCAGCCGCGGCAAGTGCCACCAGGTTCTTCCCCGACTCCCCGAGCGCCATCTTGACGAGGCCCATGTCGAGGTGCGACGTATGGTTCGCGACGACGAGGAAGTGGACGTGGCTCGGGATGTTCACGCGGCCTTTGAACTCTGGCCGCAGGACGTCGTGGTAGAACCACTTCTGCGCGGCGGTAAGGGAGGCGCGGCCCGCCACCTTCACGACGTCGGGAAGCTCCACCTTCTCGGGCTCGGTCTCCTTCGGAGCGCGGCTCCGCTCTTTTGAAACCAGGTGCGGACGCTTCTTGATGTGCTCGGCGATCTCCCGGATCCCCGTCGTGGACATGAGGGCGTCGGCGGAGAACGTCTCTCCCGTGGATGCCTCGATCGCTCCCGCGAGCTCGTTGTACATGAGGCTGTCGAACCCGAGCTCGTCGAGGCCCGAGTCGAGGGTCACCGCGCTCCGTGGCTTTTCCGAAACGCGAGCCACGAGATCGAGGAGCCACTCCTTGTCGGAGTCCGCCGCGGGGGCTGACTCCTTCGCCTCGAGGAGCCTCTTTTCCTGGAGCCAGGCGACGAGCTCCCGCCTCTTCACTTTGCGGGTGGCGGTGCGGGGGAGCTTCTCGCGGCGAACTTCATGGGTCTTGACCCGTTTGTAGAGGGGGAGCTTCGCCCCGACCTCGTGCATGTGCTTGTCGATCTGGCTCTGCGCCTCCTCATCCGAGAGCTTCTCCTCAGGGACGACCACCGCCGCCACTCTCTCGCCGGCCCCGTCGGGAAGGCCTACGACCGCGAGCTCCTTGATGAGATCCGGGGCGGCGTAGAGCTCCTCGACCTCGTCGGGATAGACGTTCTTTCCGTTCGAGTCGACGATGATCTCCTTCGAGCGGCCGACGATATAGAGGTTTCCCTCCTCGTCGAGCCGGCCCAGGTCTCCCGTGAAGAGCCACCCGTCGCGGAGGGCTTCTTCCGTCGCCCGTTCGTTCTCGAAGTAGCCGGCCATCACGTTCGGCCCGCGGGCGATGACTTCCCCGACGCCCTTTTTGTCCGGCTCGTGAATGCGGATCTCGACCCCGGGAAGAGGCTGCCCGACGCTTCCCGAGACCACTTTCCCCTCGGGACGGGTGACGGTGAGGACGGGAGCGGCCTCCGTGAGCCCGTATCCTTCGTTGAGATTGAAGCCGAGCCCCCGGAACGTCTTGAGCGTCGATTCGCTGAGGGCCGATGCGCCGCTGATGAGGTACCGGATCCGCCCTCCGAATGCCATGTGGATGGGGAAGAACAGGAGCGGACCGAAGTTCAGAGGCGTCTCGTCGCGGAGCAGATAGTTGGCGTCGATGAGGGCGTTCACCAGATCTTCGAGCCTGGGCGACCGGTCCGAAAGCTTTCCCAGGATGCGGCGCTTCAGGACGTCCCAGAGGGCCGGGACTCCCACGATGCAGGTGACCTGACCCTTCTCGAGGGCACGGCTCACGTTCTCTCCGTTCACCTCCTCGAGGTAGACGACTTGAGCCCCGCGCGAGAGCGGAAGCAAGAGCCCCGTCGTGAACTCGAACGAGTGGTGGAGCGGGAGAACGCTCAGCATCCCATCGTCGTGGTCGATGTCGTAGACGGAGAGAAGCTTCGCCACCAGGCTCGCGAAGTTCTTGTGGGTGAGCATCACCCCTTTGGGGTTCCCCGTCGTGCCGGACGTGAACAGGATCGAGGCCACGGTGGAAGGTGCGACCGTCTCCGGAAGCTCCGCGATGCGCTTCTGCTCCGCCGCCTCGGAGGTGAGTCGAAAGACGTCCTCGAAGGAGTACACGGAAACGCCCTCGATCTTTTCGAGGTCCCGATGCTCGGCAAGAAGCTTCGGGCTCACCAGCAGAGCGCTCGCCCGGCCGAGGCGCAGGAGTCGCGCGACCTCCTCGCTCGAGCTCTCCTTCTCGAGGGGGATCGCGGTTGCGCCCGTTCGCACGATCCCGAAGTACGCCATCCCCCACTCCGGCGAGTTCTCGGAGAGGAGGGCCACACGCTCGCCCGCCTTGATCCCCTTCGACTTCAGGAACGCCGCCGCTCGAAGGGAGCACTCCCGGAAGTCGGCGTACGTATAGCGCTCCTCGCGGCCTCCCCTCTCGATGCGCATCGCGACGCGGCCCGAATGGTTCTTCGTCGCGGCATCGAAGAGCTCGACGAGGTCCCGGTACGCGTAGATCCGGCGCGTCTTCTTCCCCGACTCCGCCTCGTCGAGCTGGGGGAACACCCATTTCTGGAGGCCGGGGAGGTGAACGTTCAGCCAGTAGTCGTACCAGTCGATCTTCTCGGGCTCGAAGACGAGGAGCCGCTCGCCACCTTGATCGAGGCGCTCGAAGAGTGCCCGGATGTTATCGGCGCGGAAGACGTAGTTGTTGTCGACGATGAACGGACGAAATGTCTGATAGTGCTCCTCGCCTTCGCGGGTGAAGGCTTCGAATCGCTCGACCGCCTCTTTCGCCTGCTCGACCAGAGGTGCGAGCGGGCCCGCCTGCCGGGCGCTCACCTTGTCGAGGACTTCCGAGACCTTCTTCGTGGCCTTGTGGAGCAGAGGAAGAGAGTACTTCTCGAAGCTCTCGGGCTTGACCGCCTGCGCTTCCATGCGGGCCGCGATCTCATTGAGAAGGCGATGCCCCTCCGTCTTGCCGCGGAAGTGCTTCCGCTTGAAGAGCCCCAGGAGATCCACGAGCCGCCCCAGCCTCGAGGGGTTGCTGTCCCCGGAGGAAATCTGGAAGACGAGCTCCGGCACCTCGACCATGGCCTGGGCCGTCACCGCAAGGACGGCGGACGCCACCATGTCCACGGGGATGACGTCGAGGATGACGTCGCTCGCGACGGGGAAGAGGTTCTGCCCCCGCATCGCCATCCGCACCAGGGGCGCGGTGGTGGTGAAGCCTTCGTTCCAGCCGGGAAACGGAAACTCGACGGCGCTTTCGACGATGGCGGGCCGGACGATCGCCCGCACGACGCCCTTTTCCGCCGCCACCAGTTGCTCGCCCAGGCTCTTCGTATACGTGTAGATGTTCGGCCAGCCCCAGTCCTGGGCCTTCGCGATTCCGAGATCGGTGAGGCGCGATCGGATCCAGTTCTTGCGCTCGCGGGCGATGGCGAGCGAGAGAGCCTTCTCGTCGTCGGGGTCGCGCCCTTCTTCGAGGAAGCGCCTTCGCGCGAGCTCGCGAAAACGGTCCGCGAGGGACTTGTCCTGCGACTCGTCCCTCACGCGCGCCGCGAGCCTCTCGCAGTCGCCGATCTCCTTCTCGACGCTGAACTCCGAGAACTCCTCCCCCTTGCGGGGGTAATACCCGATGAGGGGCTCGTTCTCCCAGATTTCGCCGGACCGGTTTCCGGCGACGAAGCAGGTGCTCACGTGGACGAGCGCAGGTCGCCGCATCCTCTTCGCGAACGCGAGGGTGTTGAGGGTGCCCGTGACGTTGGTCTTGAGCGCGGCCTCGAGAGGCGGGTTGAAGGTGACCCGCCCCGAAGAGTTCAGGAGGACGTCGATCTCGCCCGTGATCTTCTTCGCGGTCGCCTCGGAAAGCCCGAGGTTCTCGTGGGTAATGTCGCCGCCAACGACGTGGACTTTCTCCCGGAGGAGCTTCTCGAAGCCCTTCCCGTGCCGATGCCGGAGCGGGTCGAGAGCGGGCGAGGGCACGATGGCCTCCCAGAACCGGCTCTCGCTCTCCGACTCCGTCGATGCCCTCACCATGAGGTACACCCGCCCGATACCGGGAAAGCGATCGAGGAGCATCGAGAGGCACACTTTCCCGAGAAACCCGGTGCCGCCGAGGAGAAAGATGCAGCGGCTCTCGAAGCTCGTTCGCGGATGGAGAGAGCTCAAGGGTTCTATTCGACCTGCGGGATGACGATGGGTGGAAGGTGCAGCATCGTGATCTCCGCGGAGCGGCCGAGGTGGCTTCGCGCGCTCGCGATCGCCTCGGCGAGGGTCTCGGTGCGGTCCCAGCCCAGAATCTCGGGCACGTGCTTGTTCTCGGCGCCGGCCGCGATGATCTTGCTCAAGTGGCGCCTTCCGTTCTCGCCCCAGTACCACATGAAGAAAGGGTGGGCGCCGTGGTAGGCGTTGCCTCGGCGGTACATCTGAATGTAGCTCGGGTTCTTCGCGAATTCCTCCTCGTACTTCTCCCGGAGGGTGAAGGCGTCTCTCGTCTCCGGGAGGAGCCGGTGGAAGAACTCGATGTAGCTCGGATGGAACTCGGCGTCGAAGTCGTCGTAGCAGGGATGGCAAAGGATGAGCACCCCGCCTTTGCGGACGAGAGGCTTGTCCTTGTAGAGGTTGAAGAGGTAGCCCGGTCCCATCACCTGCACCAGGAGCGGATTGAGGATCGAGTTCACGTTGTACGGAGAGATGAAGGGGACCCCCACCACCAGGATGTCGCACTGGCCCTTGACCTTCACCGCGTACTGATCGAACGAGCGCTCGAGAGTCTTCTCGTGGACGGGCTCCGTCTTCCCCGCGTAGCAGGCGATGAGTTCGAAGGCCGCGGGAATGCTGTGGAAGAACGTGCGCTTCGCCGCGCGGGGAAGCTTCGCGAGAGTCCACTTCGTCGCCTTGAGCTTCATCCGGTCGATCTCGGTGAAGTCGTCTTCATTCTTCCCCAGGAAATCGAGCTGGTCGGAGTACATCCGGTTGTTGAGCACGGTTTCGATGTGGAACACGTTCAGGTGCTCGTCGACGAGCGCTCCCATGCGCACGCACTTCCGGTTGAGCTCCGAGCGCGCGGGGTCCATGTAGCCGTCGGAGTCGATGATGGTCTGCGGCTCATGGTGGTAGCGGAGGCTCTGGTAATCGCAGAGGCCCACCGTCACCGATTTGTGGCCCCCGTCCATGGGAACGAGGTTGATGTTGATATAGACGATGAGGTCGCTCTCGCAGGCCCGCCGGTTGATGCGGAGGTGCTCGCCGTGCCCCGTCTTTCCGAGGCTCAGGAGGCCGTCCTCTTCTTCGGCGTCGTGGCAGTAATAGCGATCGGGATAGTAGGCTTGGTGGATCTCGGAGCCCACCATGCGCCTCATCTCGCGCTCCGTCAGCTTCCGGTGGAGGGAGTTCGCGACGATGATGTGGACGTCGTCGATACCGTGATCGGAGAGGAGCTCGAGCACGACCTCGAGAGCGATCTGCCGCACCTCGGGAGTTCGCATCGGAGGAAGGGGCAGGCTGATGTCGTCGAGGGCGATCGTGACCTTCATTCCCGGCTGGAGCTGGGCGTGGAGAGGGTCGCACCCCAGGGGGTGGTTGATGGCGTGCCGGATGGCGCCCCGGGGGTTGGCGAGCCCCTGGATGGGAGGTTTGGGATAGATGACTCTCGTCCCCGCGGGGAGGTCTTCCTCCCAGAAGTCCTCGCCGAAGTGGATGAGGCGCGGAGCGGAGTCGATATCGATGATGACGGTGCCGGGATCGAGCTTTCTGCGAAGAACGGGCATGATTCTGTTCAGCTCAGACGGACAATCGGCCAGTCGTGGCGCAAGGCGGTGCTCTTGAGCCTCAGATCGGGATTGGTGGCCGTGGGATGTCCGACGATAGAGAGCATGGGAAGGTCGCTCATGCTGTCGGCATAGGCGTAGCAGTCGCTGAGCGACAGACCCTCGCGCTCGGAATAGGTCCGGATCCAGGAAGCCTTCGTGGCGCTCGCCATGACCGGGGGTTTCAGTCGGCCCGTCGCCCGGCCGTCGACGAACTCGAGGCGGTTGGCGGCGTATTCAGTGACGCCCAGGTGGCGGAGGAGCGGGTGGATGGTGACGTCGAGGGCGCCGGTGACCACTACCTGCCGGAGCCCCATCGCCCTCGAGGTATCGAGAAGCTCGAGGGTCCCGGGGTAAATCGCGGGCCGGATGACCTCCTCGAAGAGGTCCTCCGCGAGAAAGCGCAGCCGATCCTCCGACTGTCCCTTGTACCACTTGAAGAAGATGTCGTTGAAGACCTTGCGGCTGTAGACGTCGGCGGCCGCGAAGAGCGGAATTCCGGCGAGGGTGAGAGCCGAGCGCCCGAGGCTCCGCAGGATCCCCTGGTCGTTCCGGGCGTAAAACGCGAAGGTGTGCACCAGGTTCGTGGACACCAAGGTGCCGTCGAGGTCGTAGAAAGCCGCTGCCGCCAAGGGTTTGTCGAAACTCCGTGAAACCCGACATTTTACCGGGGGGGGCCGCCTTGTTCAACCCGGGGAGCCGGGGCCCCCCTCGCGGAAGCCTTGGCGAAGGCTGGTTTGACCGCAGTTCTCGCATCGGCGTAGGATGTGAGATTGGGTCCAGGTAGCCCCGCATGAAACGAAGAGCTACGATTACTTCCGTCGGTCGGTTCGTTCCCGACCGGGTCCTCAGCAACCGCGACCTCGAGACCATGGTCGATACGACCGACCAGTGGATCATGGAGAGAACGGGGATCCGGGAGCGCCGGATCGCCCCCCCCGGAACAGGGACTTCCGAGCTCGCGGCCGCCGCTGCCCAGGAGGCTCTCGACCGGAGGGGCATCGCCCCGGACGACATCGACCTCATCATCGTCGGGACCATCACCCCCGACATGATGTTTCCCTCGACGGCCTGCCTGGTGCAGGACAAGCTCGGGGCGACCCGCGCCTGGGGCTTCGACCTCTCCGCCGCGTGCTGCGGCTTTCTCTACTCGCTCTCCGTCGGGGCGCAGTTCATCGAAAGCGGCGCCCAGGACCGCGTGCTCGTCATCGGCGCGGACGTCATGAGCAGCATCATCAATTACAAGGACCGCGCTACCTGCGTCATTTTCGGCGACGGTGCGGGCGCCATCCTCCTCGAGGCCGCACGCGATGGCGAGGAAGGGTTCCTCGGGTTCCAGCACCGCATCGAGGGAAGCGGCGGGCAGTACCTCTACATGCCGGGGGGCGGAAGCCAGAAGCCGCCGACTCATGAGACCATCGACCAGGAGCTGCATTACGTCCATCAGGACGGACGACAGGTGTTCAAGTACGCCGTCCGCCGCACGTACGAGATGACCACCTCGCTCCTTCAGGCTCAGGGCTACACTCCGGCGGACGTCTCCCTCCTCATCGCTCACCAGGCGAACGTCCGGATCCTCGATGCCACGGGAGAGCGGCTCGGACTTCCGGAGAGCAAGATCGTGAAGAACATCGAGACCTTCGGAAACACCACCGCGGGGACCATCCCGCTCGCGCTCTACGACGCGGTCGAGAATGACCGCCTCCAGAAGGGGGACCTCGTCCTCTTCAGCTCCGTCGGCGCGGGGTTCACCGCCGGCGCGTCCCTTCTCCGCTGGAGCGGCCTCCGTACCGATGGCGTGACGTGAGCCGCGGTCGCGAGAACAGGCTCGCGGAGGAGACCAGCCCCTACCTCCTGCAGCACGCCAAAAACCCCGTCGAGTGGTATCCGTGGGGCGAGGAAGCGCTCGCGAAATCCCGCCGCGAGGACAAGCCCCTCCTCCTCTCCATCGGCTACTCCGCCTGCCACTGGTGCCACGTGATGGAGAGGGAGTCGTTCGAGAACGAGGACATCGCGGCCCTGATGAACGAGAGCTTCGTTTCCATCAAAGTCGATCGGGAGGAGCGCCCGGACATCGACGAGATCTACATGAGCGCCGTCCAGATGATGACCGGCTCGGGGGGCTGGCCGCTCACCGTGTTCCTCACTCCCGAGCTCGAGCCTTTTTACGGCGGCACGTACTTTCCTCCGGAGGATCGCTGGGGGCGTCCGGGCTTCGCGACGGTCCTTCGCGAGATCGCGCGGGTCTTCCGGGAGGAGCGCGCTCGCGTAACCGAGGCTTCGCGAAGTCTCACGGAAAGGATTCAGAGCCTCGCGGTCATCCCGAAGTCGAGCGAGCTTCTGAGCCGCTCGCTCCTCCACGAGGCGGCGCGAGAGCTCGCGCTTCGGTTCGACTCGAAAGAGGGGGCGTTTTCCACGGCGCCCAAGTTCCCGCCCTCGGGTGCCCTCTCTCTTCTCCTCCGGTACCGCGCCCGAAGCCGCGATCCCGATGCCCTCGCCATGGTCGAGCTTACCCTCGACAAGATGGCCGCGGGAGGGATGTACGACCACCTCGGAGGCGGATTCCATCGCTACTCGACGGATGCGGCCTGGCTCGTCCCCCACTTCGAGAAAATGCTCTACGACAATGCGCTTCTCGCGCGCGCCTACCTGGAGGCCCACCAAGTCACGGGAAAGGAAGACTACGCGAGGGTGGCGCGCGAGACCCTCGAATGGGTGCTTCGGGAGATGCAGGGTGAAGAAGGCGCCTACTACAGCACTCAGGACGCCGATAGCGAGGGCGTCGAGGGGAAGTTCTACGTCTGGTCCGAAGAGGAAGTGCGGCGGCTCCTCGGGTCCGGGGCGGAGGAGTTCTGCCGAATCTACGACGTGACCGTTTCGGGAAACTGGGAGGAGGCGAACATCCTCCATCGGCCGGCGGGTTTTTCCTCCGGCGATGCCGCCCTCGAGGTCCGTCTTCGCGAGGCACGTGACGTTCTCCTCCGGGAGCGAGACAGGAGGGTGCGCCCCGGACTCGACGACAAGATCCTCACGAGCTGGAACGGGCTTGCGATCATCGCGATGGCGCGCGGGTACCGCATCCTCGGAGAGGAGAAATTCCTGCGGTCCGCGCAGCGGGCCGCGCGGTTCATCGAAGATCGCATGGAGGAGCGCGGGCGCCTCCTCGCGACGTATCGGAGCGGGCGGGCGCGGCTGAAGGCGTATCTTGACGATTATGCATTTCTCCTCGGCGGGTATGTCGAGCTCTTCGAGAGCGATTTCGACCCGCATTGGCTCGAACGAGCGCGCGAGCTCGCCTTGCAGCTCGCCGAGGTATTTCGCGACCAGGACGGGGGCGGGTTCTTCTTCACGGGCTCGGATCACGAGACGCTCCTCAGCCGCACGAAGGGTGGCTACGACGGCGCCATCCCGTCGGGAAACGCGATGGCCGCGGTCTATCTCTTGAAGCTTTCGGAGTACACCGGCTCGCGCGACGAAGCGGCTCTTGCCGCCGGGACGCTCCGCGCGTTCCACGCCCAGATGGAGCGGTCGCCCTCCGCCTTCGCCACCATGCTCGGGGCAGTGGACCACTACTTGGGTCCAAAGCGGGAGCTCGTGGTGGTCGGCGGGACTCGCGAGATACTGCAAAAGATCTGGGCCCGCTACGCGCCCGACCTCGCTCTCGTCGCTTTCGACCCGTCCTTGCCCGACGCGGCGCGCCTCGCCAGCGCGAGCCCTCTGCTCGAGGGCAAGACGGCTGGTCCCGACCCCGAGAGACCGCGCTTCTACCTGTGCGAAAGCTACACCTGCCAGTCCCCCACGGACGATCTCGAATCCATCCTGAACGCGCTACAATAAAAACATGACGAGAGCCATGGCGATTTGCGTCCTCTTTCTGCTCTCTCTCGGCTTTGGCGCCGAGCGGACCTCCGTTCTGGCCGAAGGTCCTTCGCTGAAGCTCAAGGCGCCGCGGATGAACTTCATGCGTCCGCGCATGCCGAACGAGCCCCGAAGGCCCACGGTTGCGATCCGCGTGACGGCCCAGCTCGAGAACCAGGACAAGATCGAGAACCTCGAGGAGTACTACTGCCTGGAGGAGATCTGGGACTGGGACGACGAGACGGAGTCGGAGTACGCGCCCGACTGCGATCCCTACAAGGAGGGCGCGGAGCTCAAGACGTACTTCAGCGCGAGCCACGAGTACCGCTACCCGGGAAGCTACAACGTGTACCTGCGCCTCATGCGCAACGGCAAGACCATCCTCGCTGGAAGCACCCGCGTCGAGATCCGGAGCTAGCCTGCTCCGGTCGTATAGATCAGGAACTCCGGCACCGGTCCCCGCCATTTCGCCTTGGAATTGATGGCGCGGGGCATCGAGACCTCGTCGATCCGCGGGCGCGGGTCGAGAGCTTCGTAAAGCTCCCTCACGAAATCCGAGGAGCTGTTCGAGAGAATCACGAAGGCCCCGCGACGGCTGAGTTTTTCGAAGACACGCGCGAGCCGGCGCTGCTCGTCCCCGCCAAACCCTCCCGCCGTGTAGCCCGTGAACGCGCTCGTTGGGGACAGAGGGTAATAGGGGGGATCGAGGTACACCAGGTCTTCGGGGCCCGCGCCCTCGGTCGCCGTCGCGAAGTCGGCGGCCTCGATCACGACATCCGCGAGGACTGTTGCGACCGCGAGTAGGTTCTCGCGATCGGCGATGCGCGGATGGTCGTAACGTCCGAAGGGCACGTTGAAGTTCCCGCGCCGGTTCACGCGGTAGAGGCCGTTGTAGCAGGTGCGGTTGAGATAGATGAAGCGGGCGGCTCTCTCCGCCGGCTCGCGGGGAGCTGCCTTCCGCACCGTGTAGAAGTGCTCCTCGCAGTGGAGGACCTGGTGGGTCTCGAGCTTCGCGAGCACCCGTTCGGCGTCGTCGCGGATCGCGCGGTACGCGTTCACGAGCTCCTCGTTCGAGTCCGCGATGATACAGGAGAGGCCGGGAAAGCTGCGGCGAATCCAGAAGAAGAGGGCCCCCGCGCCCACGAAGGGCTCCAAGTACCGCCGGAAGGTCCGACCGCGGGGAATCCGGTGCGCAATCTCGGAAAGGAGAGCGGTTTTTCCACCCGCCCACTTCACGAAGGGGTGCGGGTCGGGGGCGGTCAGAGGGATGTCGAGAGCGCGGCCCATGCCGCCGCGATTCTATCGCTTCTGAGCCCGCTGGGCCGCTTCGAGCCTTGCCTGGGCGCGCTCGACGGCCTCGCGCGCGGCCTCCATGTCGTACGCGGTCCCGAACTGTTTGAGCCGCTCTTCCGCCCGGCGCTTCGCCGTCTCCGCACGCTGCAAGTCGATGTCCTCCGCCCTCTCGGCGGTCTCGACGAGCACTGTGACTTTGTACGGAAGCACCTCGGCGAAACCCCAATGGACGGCGACGAAGTGGTTTTCCTTTCCGGTGCGGTACCGGAGCTCCCCCGCGCGGAGCTGGCTCATGAACGGGCGGTGCCCGGGAAGGACGCCGAAGTGCCCTTCGACGCCCGGGGCCTCGACCTCGTCGACGGACTCCCGGACCACCACTCCCGCCGGGGTCACGATCTCGAGCTCGATTGCGTTCGTCGACTGCATCAGGCCGCCGCCATCTTCTCCGCGTTCTTCACGACCTCCTCGATGCCTCCCGCCATGTAGAACGCCTGCTCCGGGACGTGATCGAGCTCTCCCTGGACGATGCGCTTGAATCCCTTGACCGTCTCCTCCAAGGTCACGTAGGCGCCGGGACGACCGGTGAACTGCTCCGCGACGTGGAACGGCTGCGAAAAGAAGCGCTGGATCTTGCGCGCGCGGGCGACGACCACCTTGTCGTCCTCGGAGAGCTCGTCGATCCCGAGGATGGCGATGATGTCCTGGAGGTCCTTGTAGCGCTGCAGGATCTCCTTCACGTTGCGCGCGACCCGGTAGTGCTCCTCGCCGATGATCCGCGGGTCGAGGATGCGCGAGGTAGACGCGAGAGGATCGACGGCGGGGTAGATCCCGAGCTCCGCGATCTGCCGTGAGAGGTTCGTGGTGGCGTCGAGGTGGGAGAACGTCGTCGCGACGCCGGGGTCGGTGTAGTCGTCGGCGGGCACGTAGATGGCCTGGATCGACGTGATCGAGCCCTTGTCGGTCGAGGTGATGCGCTCCTCGAGGTTTCCCATCTCGGACGCGAGCGTCGGCTGGTAGCCGACGGCCGAGGGCATGCGGCCGAGAAGTGCCGAGACCTCCATCCCCGCGAGCGTGTAGCGATAGATGTTGTCGATGAAGAGGAGCACGTCCTGGCCTTCCTCGTCGCGGAAGTACTCGGCGACGGTGAGGCCGGTGAGCGCGACCCGGAGGCGCACGCCCGGAGGCTCGTTCATCTGGCCGTAGATGAGCGCCGCCTTCTCGATGACGCCCGACTCCTTCATCTCGAGCCAGAGGTCGTTCCCTTCACGGGTGCGCTCGCCGACGCCGGCGAAGACGGAAAAGCCTCCGTGCTTGGTCGCGATGTTGTGGATGAGCTCCTGGATGATGACGGTCTTTCCGACGCCGGCGCCGCCGAAGAGGCCCACCTTGCCGCCGCGGACGTACGGTTCGAGGAGGTCGACCACCTTGATTCCGGTCTCGAACATCTCGAGCTTCGTGCTCTGCTGGGTGAAGCCGGGCGCGGGGCGGTGGATGGGGTATCGCTTCTCGCACTTGAGGGCCCCCTTGTTGTCGACGGGATCTCCGAGGACGTTGATGACCCGGCCCAGCGTTTCGCGCCCCACGGGCACGGTGATGGGCTGTCCGGTGTCGATCGCCTTCATCCCCCGGACCATGCCTTCCGTCGGCTGCATGGCCACCGTCCGCACGCGGTTCTCTCCGAGGTGCTGCTGCACCTCCACCGTGATCTCGAGCTTCTCCGTCGAGAGCTCCTTCTCATCCACCACGCGCACGGCGTTGTAGATCGCGGGGAGCTGCCCGCTCGGGAACTCCACGTCCACGACGTTTCCGATGACCTGGACCACCCGGCCCACGTTGGTGTGCTTCCAGAGAGTCATAAGATTACTGGGCTCCTACTGAATGGCTTCTGCGCCGGAGACAACTTCGAGAATCTCCTTGGTGATGCTCGCCTGGCGCGCCTTGTTCATGGTGAGCGTCAGCTGCTCGATGAGCTCGGCGGCATTCTTGGTCGCGTTCTCCATCGCGGTCATCCGCGCCGCGTGCTCGGCGGCGGCCGATTCCAGCAGCGCGCGCCAGAGCTGGTACTCGACGTGCCTCGGGATGACGGCGTCGTAGATGGCCGCCGGGCCGGGCTCGTAGATGTAGTCGAGCTCTTCCTCGCGCCTTTCGAAGTGGAGCTTCTCGAGAGGGAGAAGCCTCTCGACGACCACGTCCTGCTGCATGACGTTCTTGAACTCGTTATAGATGAGGAAGACGGCGTCGACCCCCTCCTCCGACTCGGGGTTCGAGTACCTCTCGATGATGGGCCGGGCGACAGCGCCCGCGGTGTGGTAGCCGAGGTTCCGGAAGATGTCGACGAACTCCCGCCGGATCCTGAACGGGCGCCGCCGGAAGTAGTCGCGGGATTTCTTCCCCACGAGCTGGAGCCCGAGGTCCGGAGCCTCGGCCTTCCGGACGAAGGCCTCTGCCGTCTTCAGGATGTTGGCGTTGAACGAGCCGCAGAGCCCCTTGTCCGAGGTGATGATCACGACGTCGACTCGGCGGGGCTCGCGCACGCGCAGAAGCGGGTGCCCTTCGGGATTCGCGCGGGTAGCGAGGCTATTGAGCACCTCGAGCATCTTCCGGGCGAAAGGACGCGCGGAAAGGATGGCGTCCTGGGAGCGGCGAAGCTTCGCCGCCGACACCATCTTCATCGCCTTCGTGATCTGCTGCGTGTTCTTGACGCTCCTGGTGCGGCGCCTGAGGTCGCGAAGGCTGGGCATGGAAGTTTCCGCGCGCCGGCCTTCAGGCCGCGGTCTCCTGGGCCTGCTTCTGGAAGGCGCCCTTGAACTCGTCGAGCGCCATCTTGAGCTTTCCCTCGAGCTCGGCGTCGAGCGTTTTCTTCTCGCGGATGGCCGAGAGCGCGCCGGGATGACGATCATCGAGGTGGCGGTAGAGCTCCTGCTCGAACCTCTGGCACTCGGAGACCGGGACGTCGTCGAGGTAGCCCTTGTTCGCGGCGTAGATGACGGCGATCTGCTTTTCCACCGGAAGAGGCTGGTACTGGCCCTGTTTCAGGATCTCGACGAGGCGCTCGCCCTTCGCGAGCTGCGCCTGGGTTGCCTTGTCGAGGTCGGATCCGAACTGCGCGAACGCGGCCATCTCGCGGTACTGGGCGAGGTCGAGGCGCATGGTGCCCGCGACCTGGCGCATCGCCTTGATCTGCGCCGAGCCGCCCACGCGGCTCACGGAGTTTCCAACGTTGATGGCGGGGCGGATGCCGGCGTTGAAGAGATCGACCTCGAGGTAGATCTGCCCGTCGGTAATGGAGATGACGTTCGTGGGCACGTAGGCCGAGAGGTCGCCCGCCTGGGTCTCGATGAACGGGAAGGCGGTGAGCGAGCCCCCGCCGTTCGCGTCGGAGAGCTTCGCCGCCCTCTCGAGGAGCCGGGAGTGCAGGTAGAAGACGTCGCCCGGGTACGCTTCCCGGCCGGGAGGGCGCCTGAGGAGAAGCGACACCTCGCGGTAGGCAGCGGCGTGCTTCGAGAGGTCGTCGTAGATGCAGAGGGCGTGGCCCTTGTTGTAGAGGAAGTGCTCCGCCATCGCGCAGCCGGAGTAGGGCGCGATGTACTGGAGGGGCGAAGCGTCGGAGGCGGAGGCGTTCACCACGATGGTGTGGTCCATGGCCCCGTTCTCCTCGAGGGTCTTCACCACCTGAGCGACCGTCGAGAGCTTCTGCCCGATGGCCACGTAGACGCAGATCACGCCCGTTCCCTTCTGATTGATGATGGTGTCGACCGCAATCGCGGTTTTTCCCGTCTGGCGGTCCCCGATGATGAGCTCGCGCTGTCCGCGGCCGATGGGAATCATGGCGTCGACCGCCTTCACTCCCGTCTGAAGAGGCTCTTTTACCGGCTGGCGGTCCGCGATTCCGGGGGCGATGCGCTCGACGGGATTGAACGTCTTGGTGTGGATCGGCCCCTTTCCGTCGAGGGGCCTCCCGAGGGCGTCGACCACCCGGCCCACCAGCTCCTCGCCCGCCGGCACCTGGAGGATCTTCCGCGTCCGCTTGACCTGGTCGGTCTCCTTGATGAGGGTGGTGTTGCCGAAGAGCACGAGGCCCACGGCCTCCTCTTCCAGGTTGAAGGCCACGCCGAAGACGTCGTTCGGAAGCTCCACCAGCTCTCCGTACATGACGCCCTCGAGCCCGTGCGCGCGGGCGATTCCGTCGCCCGCGGAGACGACGGTTCCCACTTCGGAGACGTCGACGTCGGATTCGTAGTCGCCAATCTGTTGCCTCAGGATCTTCGTGATCTCGTCCGGCCTGATGTCCATCGCCTTGTCACTTCCTTAATCGTCAGAGACTCGAGAGCGTCTGCTCTTTGAACCGGCGGAGCTGTGTGGTGACGCTCGCGTCGAAAACGCGGTTTCCGACGCGCACCACGATTCCGCCGAGGATTTCCGGCTCCGTGCGGTAGCTGAGCTCCATCGTTTTCCCGAGCGCGAGGCCGAGCTGTCCCGCCAGGCGCTTTTTCTGATCGTCCGAAAGCGGGTGGGCCGAGACCACTTCGCCGAGCTGGATCTGCCGGTGCTCGAGCACCAGGCTCCGGAAGCTCTCGGCGACGAACGGCACCAGGACGATGCGCTCGTTCTTTGCGAGCAGCCGGAGCACGTTCCGGGTCTCGGGGGCGAGCGTCGCCGAAGCGAGAACCGCATCGAGGACCCCGACCCGTTTGGCGGCCGCGATCGTGGGAGACGCGAGGGCAGCTCGAAGCCCGCTCTCCCGCTCCAGGAGGGCATCGAAGCCCTCGAGCTCTTTCGCGATCCGCTCGAGGTCGGTCTTTTTGTCGAGCGCGACGTCCAGGAGAGCGCGGGCGTAGCGCTCGGCGGCCACCCGCATCCCGGGCCGTGCGCGCCCCTCCGTCAACGGCGCCTCCCCAGGATGTCGACGCTCCGGTCGACGAGCCGGTCCCGATCGGCGTCGGTCATGGAGCTTGCGATCTTCCTGTGGGCGAGGTCGACGGCGAGCTCGGTCGCGCGGGCGAAGAGCTTGCGCCTTCCGGCTTCGACCTCGGCATCGATTTCTTTCTTCGCGATGGCGCGCAGGCGGGCGGCCTCCTGCTCCGCGCTTCTCAGAATCCGATCTCGCTCCGCCAGGGCGCCGCGCCGGGCTTCGTCTTTCGCCTTCTGGACTTCTCCGGGAAGACTCGCGAGGAGCTCCTGCGCCCGCTTTCTCTCGGTCTCGGCGTTCGCCTCCCGCGAACGCGCCTCCTGGAGCTCGCCCCGGATCAGCGCGGTCTTGGCGTTCAGGTAGTCCGCGAGAGGCTTGCGGAGTACGGCGACGAGGATCGCCGCCAGGATGGCAAAGTTCACGATGCGCGGAAGCTCGCCTCCTTCCGCGGCGAGGAGGGGGCTCGCGGTCAGGAGCGAAAGGAGGACGGCTTGCGCCGGGAGTTTCCACGAGAAGGAACAGGTCCAATTCACGCGACGTCCCGACCGAGAATTCGGCTCGCGAGGGACCGGGCGAGCCCGTCCGCCTGGCTTTCGAGCTCGCGCACCGCGCGCGCGGAGGCCTCCCCAATCTCCCGCTTCGCCGCGTCGAGCTCGCTCTGGGTCTTCTCGCGGCCCGCGTCGAGCTCGGCCCTCGCCTTCGCGAGCGCTTCCGTCCGCGTCCGATCGAGCTCTCCGTAGCCTTCGTTGCGGACCTTTGTCACCGCCGCCATCACTTCCGCGGACGCGGATCGAATCCCACTCTGCGCTTCCTCCCAGGCCCGGGCGGCCCGCTCCATCCGCGCCTGCCGGGTTTCCATGGTTCGGGCGAGGGGCTCGAAGAACAGGGTCTTCATGGCCAGCACCAGGGCGAAGACGAGCGCCATGATGATGATGGCGGTCAGATCGGCGGATATCAATCTAGGTTTCTCGAAGCGCGGTTTGGCCGTACAAAGCTTTCAACTATATCACGCGCTTCGCCGGCCAGTCAACGCGCGCGCGTGAGCGAGCCGCGAAAATCGCCTCGGGCAGGGCGGGTCATTTCACTCCGGCGTGATGAAACGCTTCACTTTGTCGGATCCCGTCGCCGCATTGACGGGAGTGAGCTCCCGGGAGGCGGGAGCACCGCTCATGGAGCAGCCCCCCTCGAACATCGCCCCCTCCTCGACGACCAGGACCCTCGTGTCGAGGTCGCACTGGCAACGGGCGCCCGCGTGGAGCTCGATGCGCTCTTTCGCGTGAACGCTTCCCCGCAGGCGGCCGCGCACGCTGATCGCGCTCACGTGGATCTCCGCGTTCACGTCCGCGGACTCCCCGATGATGAGGAGGCGCCCATCCCGGATGGTGCCCTCGAACTTGCCGTCGATGCGCAGCGTGTCCTCGAACGTGAGCTCGCCCTTGAACTCGCTCCCGACGTCGAGAAACCCCGACAGGTCCCCGCTCGCCGTCATTTTGCCCCTCACGATGCCGACCCCTTTCTCTGTCCTATGCGTCCGGGACGCGCGGCTTCGACGCCCGCGCGCCGCGTACAATCGTTTCGTAGATGCGGTGAAGCTCGTCCTCGGAATGGAACTCGATCTCGAGACGCCCGCGCGCCCCCTTCCGCCCCTGGCGCCGCACCCGCACGCGGGTGCCGAGAGTCTGCTCGAGCTGGGCTTCCGCGTCCCGGGTGTTCGGGTCCGCCCGACTCACTTTCGTCTCCCGGGGCGGGCGGTTCGCCTTCGAAACGCGCCGCTCGACGTCCCGGACGCTCAACCCTTTTTCCACGATCTCGCGCGCGATCGCGATCTGCGTGTCGGGAGCCTCGAGGGCCAGGAGCGGCCGGGCGTGGCCCGGCGAGAGCTTCTGCTCCGCGACGAGCCCGCGGATCTCGCGGGGAAGGCGGAGCAAGCGAAGGAGGTTCGCGACGGTCGAGCGATCCTTTCCGACCCGCGCCGCCACCTGCTCCTGCGAATAGCCGAGCTCGGTCACGAGCCTTCGATACGCCCCCGCTTCCTCGATGGGGTTGAGCTCTTCCCGCTGGATGTTCTCGACGAGAGCGATCTCGAGGAGCTCCCGATCGGCGGCCTGGCGCACGATGACGGGAACTTTGGCGAGACCGGCCTCGCGCGCCGCGCGCCAGCGTCTTTCGCCCGCGATGAGCTGGAAGCGAGAACCGACCCGCCGGACCACGAGAGGCTGAACGATCCCCTGTTCGACCATGGACTTCGCGAGCTCGGACAGCTTCATCGGGTCGATGTGCTGGCGGGGCTGATCGGGGTTGGGGTCGATGCGATCGAGGGCAAGCTCGAGGAGCTTCTCCCCTTCGCTCGCCGACGGAGCGTCCGGGAGGAGGGCCGCGAGACCCCTACCGAGCACTTTGCGCTTCATTCCCAAGGATCTCCTTCGTGAGCGAGAGGTAGGCCTCGGCGCCCCGAGAGCGCACGTCGTAGAGAAGGATCGGTTTTCCGAACGAGGGCGCCTCCGCGAGACGCACGTTCCGGGGGATGATGCTCCGGTACACGATTCCGGGGAAGCTCTGGCGGACGTCCTCCATCACCTGGGTCGTCAGGTTCGTGCGCTCGTCGACCATCGTGAAGACGATGCCTTCGATTCTGAGATTCGGGTTGAAGCTCGCGCGCACCCGGGCGACCGTGGACACGAGCTCGCTCACCCCCGCGAGCGCGAAGAACTCACACTGGAGCGGAATGAGAACGGTATCGGCCGCGACGAGGGCGTTGAGCGTCAGAAGCCCGAGTGAGGGCGGACAGTCGATGAAGACGTAATCGAAGGAGCCCGCGACCGGCTCGAGGAACTCGCGCAGGCGGAACTCCCGCCGGGGCTCGTCGACGAGCTCGATCTCGGCGCCCGTCAGGTTCCTTTCCGACGGAATCGCCTTCAGCGTAGCGAGCGCGGTGTCCCGGATGAGAGTTTCGGCGGGCACCCCCTCGACGAGGCCCCGATAAATGGTGCCACCCCGGGCGTCGACACCGAGTCCGCTCGTCAAGTTGGCTTGAGGATCCATGTCGACGACGAGCGCGCGCTTCTCGGCCGCGGCGACGGAGGAGCTCACGTTGATGGCGGTCGTCGTCTTACCCACCCCTCCCTTCTGATTGGCGATGGCGACGATGTGTGTCATCGGCTCGGACGTCGAGGCTCCTCTTCGCGGAAAAACGGCTTGAAAGCGTACGAGCATAGCACAGGGACCCCGCACTCTCGGGCGCCCGCGGCCGATGTTTCACGTGAAACAACCGGCCTCAGGCCCGTCGGGTGACGACGAGAAGCCGCGCAGGCGAGCCCGACACGAGAGACGTCGGTCCCTCGACCGCGAGTCCCACCCGGCCCGAAAGCCACTCGACGACCTCCGGAGCACGCTCCTCCCCGCTCCACCAGAGAAACCGGCCTCCCGCCGAAAGGGAGGACGCGACCGCGTCGAGGTCCTTCCTGCTCAGGCGCACTCCCCGGCACGAGATCACTTCGAGACTCCGGGAAGCCGCGACGGGCGACGGTGCCTCGAAGCGCTCTTCCGTTACGACGACGTTCTCGATTGCGAGCTCCCTGACCGCCTCCTCGAGAAAGAGCCGCCTCCGGCGCTGCGGCTCTAGCAACGTCCACGAGAGCTCTGGCCTCGCGATGGCGAAGGGAAGGCCGGGGGTTCCCCCACCGGAACCGATGTCGAGTGCCCTTCCCGTCCGGGGAAGCCACTTCGCCGCCGCGAGAGCTTCCGCGAAGTACCGGCGGATTCGCTCCGCCTCCGTTCGGAACCCGATGAGTCCGATCGTCTGCGACCAGCGGAGGAGAATGCGATCCAGGTTCTCGAGCTTCTCGAGGGTGCTCTCCGGCAGGTCGACTCCGCGCCCTTCGCCAACGAGGCGCAGGTCCTCCGCGAAGCTCACGCGGGGTGGATGATGACTCGCTTCATGACCCCGTCGCCCGCGCTCTCCGTCCGCACGCCTTCGGTCTCCGCGACCGCCAGGTGAACGATGCGCCGTTCATACGGGTTCATGAGGCCGAGCTCCGCGCGCTCGCCCGTGCGCCGCACCCGATCGGAAACGCGGAGGGCAATCTCGCGAAGCTCCGCTTCCTTTCGCGCGCGATACCCATCGCAGTCGACGAGGATCCGCGGACTCTCCCGGATGTCCCGGCCGAAGCTTCGATTCATCAGGTGCTGGAGGGCCTCGAGGACTTCCGCGCGGTCGCAGAGAACGATGTCGCGATCCTCGCCGGAAAGCTCGACCCGAATCGTCCCGTCCTCCATCTGCTCCACGTGAACCGAAAGCTCCCACCGGAGATGCTGAACGATGCCTCGAGCGAGCTCCTCGATGGCCTCCCGTGATGTCTTCTCCGCGCTCACGCAACGCCTCCCTTCGCCTACCCGTGCGCCTGGGCCTGCTTGGCGGATTTCTTCGCCTTCGCTCCCTTGACGCCGCCCTCTCCATCCTCGGCGCGACCGAGCCACCGGTTCGTGATCACCTGCTGCGCCATGGACACGAGGTTGTTCGAGAACCAATACAGCACCAAGCCGGCGGGCGCCCAGGCAAGGATGAAGGTGAACATAATCGGCATGAACTGCATGATCTTCGCCTGGACCGGGTCGACCGTGGTGGTCGGCGTCATCTTCTGGATCACGATCTGTGTGACGCCCATGAGAATGGGCAGAACGAAATACGGGTCGAACTGAGAGAGATCATGGATCCACAAAATGAACGGCGCCTGGCGAAGCTCGATCGACGACATCAAGAGCCTGTAGAACGCGAAGAAGAACGGGATCATCAGGAGCATCGGGAGGCATCCGGAAACGGGATTGACTTTGTGCTCCTTGTAGAGCCCCATGATCTCCTGGTTCATCTGCTGGTAGCGCGGATCCGTCGGCTTCACCTTCTTGTAGCGGTCCTTGATCCGCTGGATCGAGGGCGCCAGTTTTTGCATCTTGCGCATCGAGACGAAGCTGTAGTGCTTGAGCGGCACGAGGAAGAGATTGATGACGACCGTGAGCAGAACGATCGCCCACCCCCAGTTCCCGACGCGCTCGTGCAGCGCGAGGAGCCCGGTCCGGAGAAGCATCGCCGGATACCACATCCAGGAGCCGAGCTCGATGATCCGCGAAAGCCCGGGACGAAGCGCCTCCAAGAGCTCCAGCTTCTTCGGTCCGAGGAAGAGATGGAACGCGGCCGGGCTCCCCGGGGCCTCGAGGGTGGCCGTAATGACGTCGTGCTCTTTGGGCGTCTTCTTGTTCTTGCTCCTCGCCTCCGCGGGGGTAGGAATCGTCATCTTCGTGATCCGGGAGCCGTAAAGGCCCCCCGGCTCAGGAAGCATGAGGGCGGCGAAATAGTGCGAGGCGACTCCCGAAGCCTCGACGCTCACCGCCGTTCCCGCTTCCTCCAGATCGGAGCCCGAGAAGAGCTGCACCTCTCCGCGGGACGCGAGAACGCCCTTCTCCTTGCCCACGTACTGTCCCGAGGCGATCTCCCGGCCGAGGCTCGGGCCGTACAGGATCTCCTTTGCGACCTCCCGCCCGTTCTCGCGCACGGACACTTCGACGTCGAAGCCGTAGACCGCTCCGTCGAAGCGAAGCCGCTTCGTCACCTCGACCCCCGCCCCGTTCGACCACCCGAACACGAGCTCGGCTTTCGCACTCCCGGAAATCGCGATGGGTCCTGCCGCGCTGACTTCAAAGAGCGCGGTGCGGACCTCCTCGGTGCGGGCTGGGCTCGCAAGCTTCAACTCCAGAGGATAGGCACCGGTGTGCTCCGATGCTTCGACGCTCACGAGCTCGTACGGCTCGCCCGCGTCGTCATTGAACTCCTTCAAGCGAGCACTCACGAGCCGGGCGCCCTGGTTCGAGAACGTGAGCCGGTAGACGTCGGTCTCGACGACCACGCTCGCAACCGCGGCCGCTACCCGCGCGGCCGGGCTCGCGACGGGCGTGTCCGCCCCGGGTGCACCGCCCTCCACCCGATGCGCCGCAGCGGGCCGTTCCTCTTCCCGCACTGCCTTTTTCGGTGCAGTGACGTCCCCGTCCGGAGGCGTCGGCCGCGCCGGAGGCGGGAACAGGCGCGGCCAGAGGGAAACGAGAAGAAAGGTCACGGCAAAGAACAAGAGAAGTCGTTTTTCCATTACTGCTTCACTCTAGCCGAGGACGGCCTCAGGGGACGGGATCGACCCCTCCCGGGCGAAAAGGATGACACCGCAAAAGCCGCGACACCGCAAGTCTCGTTCCGACGAGGGCACCGTGCTTTCGCACCGCCTCTTCCGCGTATCGGGAACACGACGGCTCGAAGCGGCACGCTCCGCGAAACAAAAGGCCCAAACTCACTTGGTACACCCAGATCCCCGCCCTCAGGGCAGAGCCCAGAATCTCCTTATCCAGGGACTCGAGAAATCTTCTCAATCCACCGCCCCACGCCTTGGACGTATTGAGCTTCCACCTCCGCGTACACCGCCGCGGTCATGGCTCCCCTCGCGACCAGCACCACATCCACGGGAAGATCGCTCCGGGGTCCCCGCTTCCGGAACACCTCCCGGAGTAGCCGCTTCGAGCGGTTCCTCTCGACGGCGTTTCCGACCTTGCGGCTCGCGACGAAGCCCACGCGGAGTCCGCCTTCTTTCCTCGGGAGGCCGAACGCTACGAAGAGCGGGGTCACGAAGCGCCGCCCTTCCCGGTACACGCGCTCGAAGTCGGCTCTGCGGCGGAGCGCGACCGCCCGGCCGGAACAGCCTTCCGTCAAACCGAAAGACGGTGCCGCCCCTTGCGCCGGCGCCGGGCGAGGACGGCCCGGCCGCCCTTTCCGCGCATGCGCACGAGAAACCCGTGGGTGCGGCTGCGTCGGCGCCGATTTGGCTGGAACGTTCTTTTCATTTCGTCATGACTCCCGGCTCCGACGTGCGCGACCGCTTCCAAAAGCCGCCGCCCCTTCTCTGAAACCCGTCGAAGCGAAATCAACTATGGTACTCCCCCGTCGCGATCCTGTCAACCCGTGCCCCTCCGTCGCCATCGATCTCGCTCTCACACCCTCCGCGAATTTTTTCTTGTCGGCCCAAACCCCATATGCTAGATTACGCCCCTCGTCCGGTCGACATAGACGAAACGCTTTTCCATCGAGGTGGGGTCCCTCGCACCGCGGCTTTTCCACACCTGTTGATATTTCTGTGGAAAACCGCCGGGGGGTTCGTCCCTCTTTGGGGCGATTCGTCGTCGACCCAACGTAAGTCTCGGGAGTTGCTGTGCTTACGCCGATGAATGTCTGGGAAGAGATTCTCCAAAAGATCGAGACCAAGGTCAATCGGCACAGCTTCAACACCTGGTTTCGTCCGACGCGCCTTCTTGCCGAGCGGGGCCAGAACCTCAGCGTTCTCGTTCCGAACGCGCACTTCCGCGACTGGCTGAACAAGCACTACTCCGGGGTCATCCTGGAGTCGCTCGACGAGCTCCACCGCCCCGACATCCAGGTCGTTTTCGAGACGGTCACGGCAGAGGCTTCCCCCGCCGATCCGGCAGTCGCTCCGGCGGCTTCCGTGTCGCCACCCCTCGCTCTCACCGCCCTCGAGGCGACTCCACCTCCGACGCTCAATCCGAAGTATCGCTTCGACACCTTCGTCGTCGGGTCCAGCAACCAGTTCGCTCACGCCGCGGCCCGCGCGGTCGCCGAGTCGCCCTCGCGCGCCTATAACCCGCTTTTCATCTACGGCGGAGTGGGCCTCGGCAAGACGCACCTCCTTCACGCCATCGGCCACCAAATCCTCGATCAGAACCCTCCCGTCAAGATGGTCTACATCTCCGCGGAGAAGTTCATGAACGAGCTCATCAACGCCATCCGTTACGACCGGATCATCGAGTTCCGCAACAAGCACCGCTCGTTCGACGTTCTCCTCGTCGACGACATCCAGTTCATCGCCGGCAAGGAGCGCACCCAGGAAGAGTTCTTCCACACCTTCAACGCGCTCTACGACGCGCAGAAGCAGATCGTGCTCAGCAGCGACGCCCCGCCGCGGGAGATTCCCACGCTCGAAGAGCGCTTGCGATCGAGGTTCGAGTGGGGGCTCACCGCAGACATTCAGGCGCCTGACCTCGAGACCAAGATCGCCATTCTGAGGAAGAAAGCGGACGCCGAGGTGGCGCACCTCCCGGATAACGTCGCCATTTTCATCGCCTCACGCATCAAATCCAACATCCGCGAGCTGGAAGGGTCTCTCATCCGTCTCATCGCCTACGCGTCCCTCACGGGACGGGCCATCGACCTCGCCCTCACCCAGGAAGTGCTGAGAGACCTCCTCCCGAGCGAGGAGAAGACCCTCAACTTCGACTCCATCCAGAAGTACGTCGCCGATCACTTCCGGCTCAAGGTCTCGGACCTCAAGGCGCGCAACAACGCCAAGTCCGTTGCCCTCCCGCGCCAGATCGCGATGTATCTGTCGAAAGCCCTCACCCGCGCGAGCCTTCCCGACATCGGTAAGGCTTTCGGCGGAAAACACCACTCGACCGTCATTCACTCCGTCCGCAAGATCGACTCCTTGAGGCGCTCCGACCCGGAATTCGACCGTCTCATCCAGAGCCTCAGCGACTCCCTGCGATGACCATTGCGCTTTTCCACACGTTCCGTGGAAAACCTCTGTGCGACTTTCCGGATCCTCATCCGAGGGGCTCTTTTCCACCCCATCCGCGCCTTTGTCCTGCCCCCTTTGCACATCCGATCATGCTGTATAAATTGCAGAAAATAAATGGGATAAATATAAATCCCCTTTTTATTCACAGCCGATTCTTGCTATAATTAATGTCTACAGAGCTCATTCTCTTGTAGAGAAAGTTCCATAGGAATCATTCGATGGAGTTTAGTGCCAGCAAAGATGACCTCGCGCGAGACCTCGGACTGATCCAGGGAATCGTCGAGAGAAAGAACACGATTCCCATCCTTTCGAACGTCCTCATCGAGGCGGACGGAACGGGAATCGAGATGGCGGCGACGGACCTCGACGTGGGTCTGAGATGTCGTCTGCCGGCAGATGTTCGGAAGCCGGGGTCCCTCACGCTCTCGGCGAAGAAGCTCTTCGAGATCGTGCGCGCCGTCGACGATCGCTCTATCGAAGTGAAAGAGCTCGAGAACTCCTGGGCCTCCATCGCGTCGGGGCGGGCGCACTTCAAGATCGTCGGCCTCGCGAAGACCGAGTTCCCCGCACTGGCGGAACCACCCGCGTCGGGTTTCACGACCATCGCCGGGGCGACGCTCGCGAGTCTCATCCACAAGACCAGCTTCGCCATCACCGCGGATGATAGCCGGTACTTCCTGAACGGGGCCAAGCTGGAGCTCACTGAGAACGACATGCGCATGGTGGCGACCGACGGACACCGGCTCGCCTTCGTGTCGATGGCCCGGCCCGTGGGCGCCAACGGGATCCTGAGCGCCATCGTCCCCAAGAAAACGCTTCTCGAGCTCCTGAAGATCCTTGCGGAAGGGCAGGCCGACGTTTCGTTCGCCAAGGGAGACAACCACCTGTTCTTCCGGATTGGAGAGCGCCTGCTGGTGTCGAAGCGCGTCGACGATCAGTTCCCGGCGTACGACAAGGTCATTCCCCAGGGAAACGACAAGAGAGTGACGTGCACGACGGCGGATCTCGCGGGCGCCATCCGCAGGGTCTCTCTCCTCGCGAACGAGCGCTCCCGCGCCGTGAAGTTCGGAATCGAATCCGGCCGTATCGAGATCTCTTCTCAGAATCCGGAGCTCGGAGAAGCCCGCGAGACGATCGAAGCAGCCTACCAGGGGCCGGCGCTTTCCGTCGGCTTCAACGGGCAGTACCTCGTCGATTTCCTGAACGTCGCGGGCTCCGCGGAAGTCACGTTCGAGCTCAAGGACGACTCCTCACAGGGCCTCCTCCGTCCCGCAGCCGCCGAGGAAGGATCCGATTATCGTTACGTCGTCATGCCGATGAGACTTTGACGCGAAGGAGTCCCTCGCGGCGCTCCGAGCCCGGAGACCGAGGGTCCACCGGCCGCATCCACCGAAAGCAATGACCGAACCTTCAAACAGCGAAAAAGAGAAACCCGGAACCGACTACACCGCGGAGAAAATCCGTGTCCTCGAGGGCCTGGAGGGCGTGCGGATGCGCCCCGCGATGTACATCGGCTCGACGGGCCTCGCCGGCCTCAACCACCTGGTCTACGAGCTCGTCGACAACAGCGTCGACGAGGCCATCGCCGGACACTGCACGCGCATCGAGGTCACGATTCACGTCGACAATAGCGTCACCGTCGTCGACAACGGACGCGGCATCCCCGTCGACATCGAGAAAAAGACCCGGCGGCCCGCCGCCGAAGTCGTGATGACCCAGCTCCACGCCGGCGGGAAGTTCGACAACGAGACCTACAAGTTCTCCGCCGGACTTCACGGCGTCGGCGTGTCGGTCGTGAACGCGCTCGCGGAGCGCCTCGAGCTCGAGATCCGCCGGGACGGCAAGGTGTACCGGCAGGCGTACGAGCGCGGGAAGGTGGCAACGGAGCTCGAGGAGGTGGGGACCACCGACAAGACCGGAACCACCATCACCTTCCGGCCCGACGGAAGCATCTTCGATGCCCTCGATTTCAGCTACGACAGCCTCTCCCAGCGCTTTCGGGAGCTCGCGTTCTTGAATCCGGGAATCACCATCACCCTCGTCGACGAGCGCGATGGGAAGGAAAAGGAGTTCCACTTCGAAGGCGGCATCGCCTCCTTCGTGGAGCACCTGAACAAGAACCGTGCTCCCCTTCACCCGACCCCCGTCCACATCCAGGACGCGGGTGAGGGGATGGAGTGCGAGATCGCGATGCAGTGGAACGAGGGCTATCAGGAAGCCGTGTTCTCGTTCTGCAACACGGTGAATACCCATGAGGGAGGCACCCACCTCTCAGGCCTTCGCGGCGCCCTCACCCGCACCGTCAACCACTACGCGACCGAGAACAACCTGGCGAAGATCCTCGAGGGCGGAATCGAAGGGGACGACATCCGCGAAGGCTTGACCGCGGTCGTGAGCATGAGGGTGCCCTCCCCGCAGTTCGAGGGGCAGACCAAGACCAAGCTCGGAAACCCCGAGGCGAAGGGCTTCGTCGAAGCGCTCGTCACCGACAAGTTCGCGCGCTTTCTGGAAGAGAATCCGGCAGACGCCCGCCGCATCCTCAACAAGGTCATCGATGCCGCCAAGGCCCGCGAGGCTGCCCGCAAAGCGCGCGACCTCGTCCGTCGCAAAGGCGCTCTCGACTCGACGTCCCTTCCCGGAAAGCTCGCGGACTGCCAGGAGCGCGACCCCGCGCTCTCGGAGCTCTTCATCGTGGAGGGAGAGTCCGCGGGTGGCTCGGCGAAGCAGGGGCGCGACCGGCACTTCCAGGCGATCCTCCCGCTCAAAGGCAAGATCCTGAACGTCGAGAAGGCCCGGCTGGACAAGATGCTCGAGAACGAGGAGATCAAGGTCATGATCGCCGCTCTCGGTACCGGCATCGAGGAGGACTTCGACATCAAGAAGCTCCGCTACCACCGGGTGATCATCATGACCGACGCCGACGTCGACGGCTCGCATATCCGGACGCTTCTGCTCACGTTCTTCTTCCGGAAGATGAACAAGATCATCGAGGACGGCTACCTCTACATCGCCCAGCCGCCTCTCTACAAAGTGAAGAAAGGGAAAAAGGAGCTGTACTTCAAGGACGACCGCGAGCTCGATCGGCATCTTCTGCTGCGAGCGGTCGAGAACCGCACGGTGCGGCTTCCCGCCCTCGGCAAGGAGTACGCGGGCGAGGACCTCGCGAATCGCCTCGAGAAGATGGTCGCTTTCCGCAAGCACCTCGAACGGCTCGCGAAGCGCGGCTACCCCGCCGTGATCCTGAATGAGTTCCTGAGCGCGGGTGCCGACGAGACCATCCTCTCGGACAAGGCGTGGCTTGAGGAGGCGCTCGATCCGATCGCCCGCGAGCACGGTCTCGAGGCCACCGTCGTTCCCGACGAGGAGAACCAGCTTTTCAAGATCGTTCCCGGCCAGAACACCAACGGATACCGCTGGGTCAAGCCCATCGGCCGCGAGTTCCTCGCCGCCCCCGAGTACCGGACGCTCCGGGAGCTCTACCAGGAGGTCGAGGATTTCGAGCGGCCGCCGATCGTGGTGAGCGAATCGGCGCCCGCGCGCGACGCGGAGCCGGCCGAGGCGGCGCCCGCCGAGAGGCGCGAGCTCCAGAGCAAGGAAGAGCTCCTCGACTACCTCCTGGCCTCCGGAAAGAAGGGCCTTTCGATCCAGCGCTACAAGGGTCTCGGCGAGATGAACCCCACGCAGCTCTGGGATACCACGATGGACCCGGAGACCCGGGTGCTTCTTCGCGTCACCATCGACGACGAGGTCGATGCCGACGAGATCTTCACCGTGCTCATGGGAGACGCGGTCGAGCCACGGCGCGCCTTCATCGAAGAGAACGCCCTCGAAGTGGTCAACCTCGATATCTGAAGCCCGTTAACCGCTCGCCTCAGGCGGATTCAGGAGAGAGAGACGCATGGCTTTAGCCCCCGAACGCTTGCCCGTCAACATCGAAGACGAGATGAAGCGGTCCTACATGGACTACGCGATGTCCGTCATCATCGGGCGGGCGCTCCCCGACGTGCGCGACGGCTTGAAGCCGGTCCACCGCCGCGTGCTCTACGCGATGTTCCGCGAGGGCCTGCTTTCGAACCGCGCCTACTCCAAGTGCGCCGGCATCGTGGGCGAGGTCCTCAAGAAGTACCACCCGCACGGCGACGCCGCGGTCTACGACACGCTCGTCCGCATGGCACAGGACTTCAACCTCAGGATGCCGCTCATCGACGGGCAGGGGAACTTCGGTTCGATCGACGGCGATCCCCCCGCCGCGTACCGGTACACGGAAGCCCGCCTCACCGCTCTCGCCGAGAGCATGATGCGGGACATCGACAAGGAAACCGTCGATTTCGTTCCCAACTTCGACGGCAACACCACCGAGCCGACCGTGCTTCCCTCGGCCTTCCCGAACCTTCTCGTCAATGGCGCGACGGGAATCGCGGTGGGCATGGCCACCAATATCCCGCCCCATAACCTCCGTGAGGTCGTGGACGGAATCCTCTGCGTCCTCGGATCCAAGGGACGAGCGGACGCCGAGCTGACCGAGGACCTCCTCGGCATCGTCCGCGGCCCCGATTTTCCCACGGCCGCGTTCGTCCACGGAGGCCGAGGCATCGAGCAGGCCTACCGGACCGGACGGGGGAGCATCCAGCTCCGGGCCCGCGCGGAAGTCGAGGAGACGGGGAAAGACCGCGAGTCCATCGTCGTGTCCGAGATTCCCTACCAGGTGAACAAAGCGAAGCTGGTCGAGAAGATCGGCGAGCTCTGGCGCGACAAGAAGATCGACGGCATCGCCGACCTCCGCGACGAATCCGACCGCACGGGGATGCGCATCGTCATCGACCTCAAGCGGGGAGAGGTCGCCCAGGTGGTGCTCAACAACCTCTACAAGCACACGCAGCTCCAGACGTCGTTCGGCATCATCCTCCTCGCCATCGTCGACAACCGGCCGAAAGTCCTGACGCTCCTCGAGATGGTCCGCCTGTTCCTCGACTTCCGGCGGGACATCGTGAGGCGGAGGACGGCCTTCGAGCTCCGGAAGGCGCAAGAGCGCGCCCACATCCTCGAGGGGTTCGTCATCGCCCTCGATCACCTCGACGCCGTGATCCAGCTCATCCGAAGCTCCGCGTCGCCGGCAGCTGCGCGCGAAGCGCTGATGGCGAGCTACGCGCTCAGCGAGATTCAGTCCCAGGCCATCCTCGACCTCCAGCTCCAGCGCTTGACGGCGATGGAGCGCGACAAGATCGTCGAGGAGCACCGCGAGATCAAGCTCCGGATCGAGGAGCTCAAGGCGATTCTCGCGAGCGACGAGCGCATCGACCAGATCGTCCGGGAAGAGCTCGAAGAGGTGAAGGAGAAGTTCGGAGACGACCGCAGGACGGAGATCGTCGCCAAGACGCAGGAGATCCGCATCGAGGATATGATCGCGGAAGAGGACATGGTGATTACCGTGTCCCACTCCGGATACATCAAGCGGAGTCCGGTCAGCATCTATCGCAAGCAGAAACGGGGGGGCAAGGGCCGCGTGGGCATGACCACGCGCGAGGAGGACTTCGTCGATCGCCTCTTCATCGCCTCGACCCACAGCTACATCCTCATCTTCACCGACCGGGGCAGAGTCTATTGGCTCAAGGTGCACGAGATCCCGAACGTGGGCACCGCGGGCAAGGGGAAAGCGATCGTGAACCTGGTGGCCATGAGTCCCCAGGAGAAGCTCGCCGCGGTCTGCGCGGTAAAGGAGTTCCCCGAGGATCGATACGTCCTCATGGCGACCCGCGCCGGAGTGGTCAAAAAGACGCCACTCTCGGCCTACGGAAATCCGCTGTCCCGAGGCATCATCGCCATCCTCATCGACGACGACGACGAGCTCATCGCCGCTGCCGTCACCGAGCCCGGGAGTGAAGCGGTGCTCGCGACGCGCGACGGGAAGTCCATCCGATTCAGCGAGACCGACACGCGGCCCATGGGCCGCTCGGCGCGCGGGGTCAAAGGGATCGCGCTCCGGAAGGGCGATTCCGTCGTGAGCATGGCGGTGGTCGAGCCCGAGGGGACGCTTCTCACCGTCACCGATCGGGGCTACGGCAAGAGGAGCCACATCGAGGACTATCGCCTCCAGAGCCGCGGAGGACAGGGAGTCCTCAACATCAAGACCACCGAGCGCAACGGACGCGTCGTGGCCGTCCCCTTCGTTCACGACGAAGACGAGCTCATGGTCATCACCGCTCAGGGAATGATCGTCCGCCTCCGGGTGAAGGACTTCGCTGTCTACAACCGGATCACCCAGGGGGTTCGCCTGATCGAGCTCAACGAAGGCGATCACGTGGTCGCGGTCGCGAAGCTCGCCGAGAAGGACGATGAGGAGACCCCGGCGAGCTGAGGCAAGTCCCGCGCTCGCATTTCATCGCCGTTCCGTAATACACTCGAAGTAGAACGAGAGCCCGCAGGATAGGGCCTCGGCCCGCGCGCCGACCGTCGGCATTCCGCCGACGAGATCAACGAATCAAGTAGAGAGCCATGAGAGAAACGCCTTCTCCCACGCTCCGGACAGCGCTTCTGCTCCTGACGCTCGTCGGCCCGGGATGCCGGAGTGAGACCGAGCGGCTGTTCACGGAAGCAGAGAGAGCGGAAGCTGCCGACGATTACGAGGGCGCGGCCCGGAGGCTGCGAGAGATCACCATAGGCCACCCCGAAAGCCCGCTCGCGCCCAGGGCGCAGCTCGAGCTCGCGCAGATTCACCTTCTCAGAACAAGAGAGGAAAGCCGGCGCTATGCGGCGACGCTGGGGCAGGTGGAAGCCCTCCTGAGTCTCGGGCGGCTCGAGGACGCCCAGGCACGGCTTCGCGAGGCGGCGCGGTTGTCCCCGGATGCCCCCGAGAACGAAGAGCTGCAGGCAAGGCTGGACTCGGCAGCGAGCGCAGCCGGAGGAACCAACGGTCGCGTGGAAGAGCTCGAAGGGCGAATCCACTGGGGGGCCGGCCGCGCGCCGAGGAGGGGGCGCTGAGACGCGCAGGGGCGTTTCTGGCCCTCGCGTCCGTCCTCTCGTGTCGCAGCGCGGAGCGGGAGCTCGTCGAGCGGTTCCTGGAAGCCAGCCGCCGGGAGGACAACCAGACGGTGGCTCTTCTCTCCATGGTCTCCTTTCCCGGCGAGATCTCCACCTTCCGCGTGGTCGCGCTTTCCGACGCGCTCCGGGGGCCGTACCGCGTGCCCTCGATGCGAGAGCGGGTGGAGGAGGCGGAGGATCGCCGCGACGAGCAGTTCCGGATCTTCGGGGAATTTCGGCGGGTGAACTACGAAGAGCTCCTCCGGGTGCAGCGGCGCTTGCAGGACGATCCCGAGGCCAAGCTCGACCCTCGCCAGGCGGAGCTGCAGAGAGAATGGGATGCCTTTCGGGAAGAACGCGCTGCCGTGGTCGCGAGCCTCCGGGAAGCGGAACAGGCATTGGAGTGGGAGCTCCGCTGCGTGACGAAGTCTCTTCAGCGAGAGGCGGCGCCGGAGTATCTCACGGGAGAGACCCTCACGAAGGATGCGACGGTGAAGGCGAGCGCGGCCGGGAAGGGCGAGGAAACCTACGTGGTCACGCTCACGCGGTACGAGCTGAAGAACTCATTCGGAGCTCTCGTCCCCACGCGTTGGATCGTGACGGCGGTCGAGCCCGGGCGCTAGCCCACGACCTGGAGCCCGGCGTACTCCACGAGGAGCTTCTTCCTTCCCGCCTTGTGGAACAGCACGGTCACCTTTCGATCGCGTCCCGAGCCTTCCGCCGAGAGAATCCGCCCCTCGCCGAACGTTCCGTGAGAGACGACGGTTCCGGGGCGCAGCGAACCTCGTGACGGGGGGGTGCTCCGCGCCACCCGCAGTGAGGAGGCCGGGACCGGAGAATCGATCGCGTCTGCCGGAATCTCGGACAGGAAGCGCGAGGGTGCGCGGGAGGTCGAGAGATAGGAGAGAAAGCGCGACCGCGCGTAGGAAAGGAAGAGCCGCCTTCGCGCTCGCGTGAGCCCTACGTAGAAGAGGCGCCGTTCCTCCTCGAGAGCGTGCTTGGACCCTGCGGCGCGCACGTGGGGGAAGAGGCCCTCCTCGAGGCCTGCGAGGAAGACGGTGTCGAACTCGAGCCCCTTCGCGGCGTGGATGGTCATGAGAAGGCAAGGGGCGGGCGTCTCGAGGGAGTCGGCATCGGTGAGAAGGCTCACCCGGTCGAGGAAGCCCGCGATCGAGGGAGCGCGCTCCCCCTCCTCGTACTCGAGGGCCGAAGCCACCAGCTGATCGAGGTTCTCCCGGCGCTCCCGGGCCGCCGCCGCCCCCTCCGCCTCGAGCGCCGTGAGGAGCCCCGATTCCCGCAGGAGCTCGCCGAGAGCCGTCGACGGCACCTGCGAATCGAGGCGAGAAGCGAGCCTTTCGATGAGCTCGCGGAACGTGGAGAGTCCGAGGCGGGCACGCCCCGGGATCTCATTGCCTTCGAGAAGCGCCTCTGACGCCTCCCACAGAGACAACCCGCGCTCCTTCGCGCGCTCCGCGAGAAGGGCCTGCGTCGCAGCGCCCACGCCCCTCGGAGGCACGTTCACTGCTCGCAGAAAGCTCGCGTCGTCTCCGCGATGGTGGAGGAGCCGCAGGTACGCGAGAGCGTCCTTGATCTCCCGCCTCTCGTAGAAGCGGAGCCCGCCTAAGACCTGGTGGGGGACGTTCCTTCGCACCAGCTCCTCTTCGAACGCCCGGGTTTGGGCGTGCGTACGCAAGAGCACAGCGACGCGCGTGTCCCTGGATTCGCGGCGGAGGCGCTCGATGATGCCGCACGCGTGGACCGCCTCGTGGCGCTCGTCGTCCGCTTCGTGGAGGTGAATGCGCTCCCCCTCGGGGAGGCTCGCGACGAGAGTCTTTCCCTTGCGCTCGACGTTGTGCCCGATGACGCCCGAAGCGGCGCGCAGAATGGCGGCGGTCGAGCGGTAGTTGACCTCGAGCTTCACGACGCGCGCTCCCGGGAAGTCCCGCTCGAAGTCGAGGATGTTGCGAAGGTCGGCACCCCGGAAGTTGTAGATCGACTGATCCTCGTCCCCGACGACGAAGAGGTTCCCGTGGGGTGCGAGAAGCCGCAGGAGGCGGTATTGCACCCGATTGGTGTCCTGGTACTCGTCGACGAGCACGTGGCGGAACCGTCGGGCGGCGTACGCTTGGGCCCGCTCCGAGCACTCGAGAAGCTCGACGCCCCGAAGAAGCAGGTCGTCGAAATCGACGGCGGCCGCGGCCTCGAGCGCGCGCTGATAGGTTTCCGCCGACCGCGCGATCGCGGGGTCGAGAGGACCGTCCTCTCTCTGCGAGAATGCCCGATTCTTGATGGCGGAGATCGAAGCCGACACCCGGGCGAGGGGGTAGTCCTTCTCCGCGAGCCCCGCCTCGCGCAGGACGCGCCGGAGGAGAGACTTCCGCTCGTCTTCTCCGTACACCGTGAACCCCCTGGGAAGACCGACGTCCTCGCCGAACCGGCGGAGAAGCCGCAGGCAGAGCGCGTGGAACGTGTGCACCGCGAGATCGGAGGAAGGCCGCGCGAGGAGCTCGAAGACCCTGCAGCGCATCTCGTCCGCGGCCTTGTTGGTGAACGTCACCGCCAGGATGTTGTCGGGGGAGATGCCGCGAGCGCCGACGAGGTGCGCCATGCGGTGAACGATGACCCGCGTTTTTCCGGACCCCGCTCCGGCGAGAACGAGAGTGGGGCCGTCTCCCGCCGTCACCGCTTCGCACTGGCGTTCGTTCAGGCCCTCGAGCCCGAGATCCATGGCGAGGAGTCTAGCGCAACGCCGAGCTACTCCACGGTGACGGACTTCGCGAGATTTCGCGGCTGATCCACGTCGCAGCCGCGGAGGACGGCGATGTGGTAGGCGAGGAGCTGGAGCGGGATCACCGCGACGAGGGGAGAGAGTGCCCCCGGATGGCGGGGGAGCTTCAGGACTCGGTCCCGCTCGGGGTCCAGGATCCGATCGAGCCGGTCGTCTCCCTCGGTCCCGAGGGCGAGGATCCGGGCGCCGCGCGCCTTGGCCTCCTGGATGTTGCTCGCCATCTTCTCGAAGAGGCGGTTCTGGAGCGCGATCGCGACCACCGGCATTCTCTCGTCGATGAGGGCGATGGGACCGTGCTTCATCTCGCCCGCCGGATAGCCCTCGGCGTGAATGTAGGAAAGCTCTTTCAGCTTCAACGCCCCCTCGAGAGCGATGGGATAGAGAATTCCGCGGCCGAGGTAGAGGAAGTTCCCCGCCTGGTAGAACTCTTTGGCCACGGCCTCGATCGCAGGCGCGAGAGTGAGGGCGCGCTCGAGGGTGTGCGGGGCGCGCGCGAGGTCGTCGAGCCTCTCCCGTGCGTCCTCGTCGCTCAGGCGGCGGAGGCGCTGTGCGAGATGGAGAGCCAGAAGGTACAGCGCGACGACCTGCGAGGTGAAAGTCTTGGTGGCGGCGACACCGATCTCGGGCCCCGCATGGGTGTAGAGCGTCCGCTCGCAGAGGCGCGTCGCCATCGACCCCTTGACGTTGCAGATGGCGAGCGTGGGCGATCCCGACTCCTTGGCGGTCTTGAGGGCCGCGAGGGTGTCGGCCGTTTCTCCCGACTGAGTGATGCCGATGACCCAGTCGTTCTCCGTGAGGATGGGGCTCCGGTAGCGGAACTCGGAGGCGACATCGACTTCGACGGGAAGCCGGGTGAGCTCCTCGATCAGGAACTTCCCCACCTGGGCCGCGAGCCAGCTCGTGCCGCAGGCGACGACCGCAAGCCGCTTCAGCCTTGAGACGAAGGCGTCGTCGAGGGCGAGCTCGCTCAAGTGCACGAGGCCGGTATCGAGCGAGTAGCGGCCGAGGAGCGTGTCGCGCACGGCGTGGGGCTGCTCGAAGATTTCCTTGAGCATGAAGTGCTTGTAGCCCTGCTTTTCGACCTGCACGGGGTCCCAGGAAATCGTCGAGACCCCGCGGTCGAGCGCCTCCCCGTGCCGGTTCACGATCGAGACCCGGCCCCGCTCCACGACGGCGACGTCGCCGTCGTCGAGGAACATGGCGTTCCGGGTGTGCGAGAGAAATGCGGGGACGTCGGACGCGATGAACGATTCGCCCTCGCCGAGGCCAACCACGAGCGGCGGGCCGCTTCGCGCGCCGACGAGAACGTCGGTCGCTTTCGAAGAGAGCGCGACGAACGCGAAGACCCCCTCGAGGTCTTCGAGGCTCTTGCGCACGGCGAGAGCGAGATCTCCCTCGAAGTGCTTCTCGATGGTGTGGGCGATGACCTCGGTATCGGTCTCCGTCTGGAAGCGATGCCCCTCTTCAAGAAGGCGCGACTTGAGCTCGAGGTAGTTCTCGACGATGCCGTTGTGGACGACGACGATCCCACCCGTGCAATCCCGGTGGGGATGGGCGTTCTCCTCGTTCGGTCGCCCGTGCGTCGCCCAGCGGGTGTGGCCGAGGCCGTAGGAGCCGGGGATGGCCTTCGGGTCCACCTGGCGCGCGAGGTTATCGAGCTTTCCCTCGGAGCGGAGGATCTTGAGGCTCCCGCCGTTCGCGACCGCGATCCCGGCGGAGTCGTAGCCGCGATACTCGAGCGAGCGGAGCCCTTGAAGGAGCACTTCGGGAACGGAGCGCCGTCCGACGTAGCCGATGATCCCGCACATGTCAGCCCACTTTCTCGGTGCGCGCTCGGCTCTTCGATCGGTGCCGCGGGGCCCCACCCCCGCGGCTCGTCGCTTCGCGCGAAACGCGCTGCGCGACAGCTGATGGCTCCGCCTCGCGCGCTCCCGCTCGGGGAGGATGGGGCCCTCCGGGCCCCGCTGTTTTCCTTCGAGCCCAGCCGCGCTTGTTCACCTGGCGGGTTCGGGCGATGGCGAGGGCGTTCGCGGGAACGTCCACGACGATGCAAGACCCCGCCGCGACATAGGCGCCCTTGCCCACGCGGACCGGGGCGACGAGCTGGACGTCGCTTCCGATGAACGCGGAGTCGCCCACGATCGTCTCATGCTTCTTCTCTCCGTCGTAGTTGCAGGTGATGGTTCCCGCTCCCACGTTCGCGTTTCTCCCGATGACCGCGTCTCCGAGGTAGGAGAGGTGGGGGGCCTTGGCGCCGGCTCCGAGCCGCGTCTTCTTGAGCTCGACGAAGTTCCCGACTTTCGCGCCCGCGCCCACTTCGGAGTCGGGCCGGAGGTGGGCGAAAGGTCCAATCGAAACGTTCTTTCCGATCCGGCTCGAGCGCAGAAAGCAGTGGTCGAGAACGGTCGTGCCCGCGCCGAGGGTGGAGTCGACGATGTGGGTGAAGCTACCGATCGAACAATCGCGGCCCACGATCGTCGCTCCCTGGAGGTGAACCCAGGGAAAGAGCTTCGTTCCTCTTCCGACCCGGACCTCGGGCTCGACGAGAGCGCTCGCGGGATCGAAGACGAGGACCCCCGAGCGAAGGAGCTCGTCGAGCTTCCGGCTCCGGAGAACGGAGACGGCCTTCGCCCAGGAGTCGGCGGTGTCCACGAGGAGAACGTCGTTTTGTTCGCGAGGGGGAAGGGCCCTCGGTGAGAGAGCCTGCTTCCACTCCGAGGCACGAAGCGCCATCGCCCGCGCGCGGCCGTTCCCCGGTGAGGAAAGAGAATGCGGGCGAGAGCGGCCGTTTTTCAGGAGATCCTTCAGAGTCGCCGCCGTGAGACACGGGAGCTCCGCGGAGAGAACGAGGAGCATGTCTTTCTGTCCGGAGAGCGCCTCCGGGTCGACGGCCTCCACTCCGGGGGGTGCGCCCTTTCCGTTCTCGCGCACCCACAGGGTCTTGCCCGCGCCGAGTCCGCGAGTGGCCTCGAGGGTCCGTTGCCACACCGGCTTTCCGAGAAGATCGAGGGTGGCGTAGCCGCTCGCCCCGGGCCAGAGGGCAACGGTGAGCGTCATCGCGCGCCCCCGACCTTAGCACCGAGCCGCGATCGACGGAAGAGCTCCTGGAGAGCGCGGGCGGTCTTGACCCCGTCGTGGCGAACCACCGGTCCTTTCAGGAGCAACGGCTCGAAGACGATGGGGCAGGGAAGAGAAGAATCGTCGGCCGAAACGGGTTCGGCCCCCTCCTCCCGATAGCGGACGAGGGAGGCCTCGTCGATCGACTCCCGGTTTGCGAGCACGGAGGAGAGCCGAAGCCCCGGAGAGTGCGCGAGGAGAGCGTCGACGTGGTCCTTCAGGTTGTAGCCCGTCGTTTCGCCCGGCTGGCTCATCACGTTCGACACGAAAACCACGAGAGCCTCCGTCGACGCCAGAATCTCGGAAACGCCGGGGACGAGGAGATTCGGAACGAGGCTGGTATAGAGCGAGCCCGGGCCGATGAGAACGAGGTCCGCCTGCCGGAGCGCGTCGAGAGCGTCCTCGGGGGGCGGGCCTCCCGGAGGGTCGAGGAATACCCGCCGGATACGAACGTCGGAGCGGCTGATGCTCGTCTCGCCGCGCACGAGCCTTCCGTCCTCGAGCTCCGCCACGAGCTGCGTCGCCTCCGTCGTCGACGGAAAGATGCGCCCCCGGATCGCGAGCACGTGGCTCGCGGCCCGAACCGCCTCGGCGAAATCCCCGGTCACGGACGTGAGCGCGGTCAGGAAGAGGTTACCGAAATTGTGGCCGCTGAGGTCACCCTTCCCCTGGAATCGATACTGGAAGAGGGACGAGAGGAGAGACTCGTCTGCCGAAAGAGCGACGAGACAGTTCCGGATGTCGCCGGGGGCGAGCATGTGGAACTCATCCCGAAGGCGGCCGGAGCTTCCGCCGTCGTCCGTCACCGTGACCATCGCCGCGAGATCGGCGAAGTAGACGCTGTCGCGGCCCGATCCCGCCTCGGGCGCGGGCAGGTCAACGAAGCGCTTCAGTCCGGTCAGGAGCGCGGACAGCCCCGTCCCGCCGCCGAGGGCGAAGACGCGGAGACCGTAGATCACATCAAGCTCGAAGAGTCAGCTCTCGGAGAGAAGGGCACCTACTTCGGTGGTATGGCGCACGGGCGCGAAATCCTCGTCGATGCGCGCGTGAATCCTGCTGAGCGGGTCCGCCTCGATGGCCTGCTTGAGATGCTTCGCGCTCGAAGCTCCATCGCCGATTTTGGCGTGCGCGGCGGCAAGGCAGTACTCGATGTGAGCGTTCGAAGGGTCGGCTTCGAGCGCCTTCCCGAGCATCTTGATCGCCTCACGCGCGTCGCCGTCGTTGTGCAGCATCACTCCGTAGGTGATCATCTCCTCCGTCGACTTGGGCCGCTTCTGGGGGGCGAGCTTGCGCGCACAGACCGCGAGGTAGGTGTTCACGCGGTCCATGAGCTCACCCTCGTCGGCGTACGCTTCCTTCATGCGCTCGAGCTGCTCCTGGGCCCGCTCGAACTCCCCTTTGTACAGGGCACGCAGCACCTTCTCCAGGCCCTCGAGTGCCTTTTCGTAACGCTCGATCTCGGAGGCGCCGCGCCCCGCTTTCCTGCTTTTGATTCCGGCCTTGGAGCGAGCTTTCTTCTGAGCCATTCGTCCTCCTGTTTTCGACGGCAAAACCCCGGAGACCCCTGTCGTTGATCCCATCATGAGAAGAGTCAAAGTGGCGAATGCCGTGGTTGGGAGGTTGAAATTATAGGATCGACGCAGTCCCCGGTCAAATCAGGCGGATTCCGTAGAGCGACCGGGAACGAACCAGCTCCGCCACCCCCGTCGCCCGCGAAGGCGCTCCCGGGTCTCTTCTTCCAGAAGCGCTTCCGGGGGGACGCCTCTCCACCGTGAGCGTTCAAGAATCTCCCGGGTCCTGTCAGCAATCGCCGCGAGGGCCTCGGGACTCGGCGCTCGCCCTGCCGGAGGAATCGAATCCCCTGGATGAGGGCCCCGGCGTTCACCAGATAGTCGGGAGCGTACGCGACGCCTCGGGAGAAGAGCAGCTCCCCGGCCTCTTTCGAAGACAGGACGTTGTTGGCCGAGCCCGCGACTGCCCTGGCCTTGAGCCTCTTGGCGCCATCGGCATCGAGAACGCCCCCGATCGCGCAGGGCGCGAATAGGTCGCAGTCGACGTCGAGGATTCGGTCGGGAGCGACCTCGCGAAAAGGGACAAGCGCCTTTAGCTCCTCGAGAGCGCGCGGGTTCGCGTCGCACACGATGAGCTCGGCCCCGTGTTCCGACAGAAGGCGCGCGAGCCAGGAACCGACGCCTCCCGCTCCCTGGAGGGCGACGCGAGCCCCGGCCCAGCCCTCGCGGCCCGTCGCGAACGCGAGTGCTGCGCGGGCACCCGCCTCGACTCCGACGGCGGTGGCGCGGTTGAGATCCCCGACCCCCGCTTCGGATTCGTCCACCATGAATCTCGTCTCGCTCCGCACCCAGGCCCCCTGCGCGACCGGGACTCCGACGTCCCTTCCCGCGAGGAACCGCCCGCCAAGGTTCTCGAGAGCGCGCCCGACGGCTCGGAGAGCTTCCTCGCGCACGAGCGAAGAGGACTCCCGGAGGACGATTTTGCCGCCGCCCACGGGGAGATCGGCCGCCGCGGCCTTGAACGTCATCGCCCGGGCGAGTCGGAAACCGTCGGTGAGAGCGTCTTCCTCGGAATCGTAGGGGTAGATCCGGATTCCGCCGGCGGCCGGCCCCCGCGTGGTGTCGTGGATGATGAAGCCCGAAAGGCCGCACGCGCGGTCGTTCAGGGCGATCACCTGCTCGAAATCGCCTTCGTCGCGCATGCGCGCGAGGAGGTTCCGGCTCATGATGGCTCCCTCAAAGCAGCGAGCTCTTGATAAATCTGTCTCGAAGAAAGTCCCCGCTCGCCTGCGAGAAGCTTTGCCGCCGCCCGCGCGGAGTGCCCCGCGTCACGCAGCTCCCGGAAGCGCTTCTCGAGCGAGGCGATTGCAACCGGCTCCAGCCGCTCCGCAGCCTTGCCCCCGACGACGAGAGTGATCTCGCCCTTGAAGGCGCGGCCCGACGCCCACCCTGCAAGCTCCGGGAGGCTCCCGGCGCGGTGCTCCTCATGGAGTTTCGTCATCTCCCGAAGGAGCATCGCCTCTCGCGGGCCGAGTGCCTTGGCAAGTTCGGTCAGAAGCCGGGCGATCCGCGTTCCGGACTCGAAGAGAACGAGCGTGTGGTCGATGGAGGCGAGTGAGGCGAGGGCGCGCGTGCGGGCAGCCCCCTTCGGCGGTAGAAACCCGACGAACGTGAACCGGGAGGTCGAAATGCCGGAGACAGCAAGGGCAGCGAGAACAGCGCTCGGCCCCGGAATGGCCCGCACGGGAACTCCCGCCTCACGTGCGGCCCGCACGAGGCGGTATCCGGGATCGGAAACGAGGGGAGTTCCGGCGTCGGAGACGAGTGCTATGTCCCTCCCGTCCTGGAGCCGGGAGAGGAGCTCGGGCGCTCGCTCGCTCTCGTTGTGCTCGTGGTAGCTGACCGAGGGCGTCTTGATCCCGAACCGGTGGAGGAGCTTTCCCGTCACCCGGGTGTCCTCGCAGGCGATGACGTCCGCTTGGGCAAGGACGTTCCGGGCGCGAGGGCTCAGGTCCTCCAGGTTGCCGATGGGCGTCGAGACCACGTAGAGTGTTCCCGTCATCGAAGGTTATCGTATACTGACGTGTTTCGAGAGAGCCATGGACACGAAATCGAAGAGACGGGTGGGGCTCTCCGTAGTCTTTCCCGCGTACAACGACGCCGGCACCATCGCGAGCATGGTCGTGAGCGCCCGCCTCGCGGCCCGCGAGCTCGTGCACGACTACGAGATCGTGGTCGTGAACGACGGTAGCCGAGACCACACGGGGGAGGTTCTCTCCGAGCTCGAAGGTGTCTTTCCCGAGCTCCGCGTCGTCCAGCACCCCAAAAACCGTGGCTACGGGGGCGCTCTACGCTCGGGGTTCCAGACGGCGTCGAAGGACCTCATCTTCTACACCGACGGCGACGCGCAGTACGACCCCCGGGAGATGGAGAGCCTCTTTGCCGTCTGGGACGAGAAGAGCGACTTCGTGAACGGGGTGAAGATCGGGAGGTCCGATCCCCTTCACCGCGCGATCATCGGGCGCGTCTATCACTGGTTCGTGCGCGTTGCCTTCGGCCTCCCCCTCCAGGACGTCGACTGCGACTTCCGCCTCTTCCGGCGCTCGATCTTCGACAAGGTCGAGCTCACGAAGAACAGCGGCGTCATTTGCGTCGAGCTGATGAAGAAGGTGCAGGACCACGGGTTCCGGATCCAGCAGGTGCCCGTGCACCACTACCACCGCGCCTACGGCCGGAGCCAGTTCTTCAACTTCCGCAGAGTGGCGCGGACTCTCCTCGACCTCGCGCGGCTCTGGAACGACCTCGTGATTCGCAAGATCCACCTCGAGAAGCCCGCCGCCCCGGCAGCCGGCCAGACGACGGCTCGCGATCGTGAGACCGCCGTCCGCTGAGCGCCACCGGGCGACTTACGAGGGCAGGAAGGTCCTCGTCACCGGCGGTCTCGGCTTCATCGGAAGCAACCTGGCGAGGGCGCTCGTGCCGCTCGGGGCCGAGGTCCTCCTCGTCGATTCACTCCTCCCCGACTACGGGGGGAACCTCTTCAATATCGACGGCATCGAGTCCCGGGTGAAGGTCAACATCGCCGACGTCCGGGACGCGAACGGAATGCAGTACCTCGTCTCCGGCCAGGACTTCCTCTTCAACCTCGCGGGCCAGGTCAGCCACATCGACAGCATGACCGACCCGATGACGGACCTCGAGATCAACTGCAAGAGCCAGGTCGCGATCCTGGAGGCCTGCCGCAAGGGCAACCCCGGGATCCGGATCGTCTATGCGAGCACACGCCAGATCTACGGAAGGCCCGTGCGCCTTCCCGCGGACGAGGAGCACCCCGTTCACCCAACGGACGTGAACGGAATCAACAAAGCGAGCGGGGAGATGTACCACCGGGTCTTCGGAGAGGTGTATGGGCTCCGCACGACGTCCTTGCGCCTTACCAACACCTATGGACCACGGCAGCTCCTGAAGCACAACCGGCAGGGTTTCACCGGGTGGTTCATCCGCCGCGTGATTCTGGGTGAGGAGATCCTGCTCTTCGGCGACGGAGAGCAGAAGCGCGACTTCAACTACGTCGACGACGTGGTCGATGCGTTCCTGACCGCGGGGGCGAGCGACGAGTCGCAGGGGGAGGTCTTCAACCTCGGAGCGACGCCACCCACGTCGCTCCGGAACTTCCTCGAGATCCTCTACGAGGTCGCGGGCGAAAAGCCGAACTATCGGCTCGTTCCGTTCCCCGAGGAGCGCCGCCGCATCGACGTCGGGAACTTCTACACCGACTACGGGAAGATCCGTAGAAATCTCGGATGGGAGCCTCGGGTCGATCTGCGCGAGGGCCTGGAGCGCACCGTCGCCTTCTATCGGGAGAACATACGCCACTATGTCTGCTGACGTACGGTTCAACGACCTCTCCCTCGGGGGCACGGCGCCCGCGGCGGAGATCGAAGCGGCGATTGCGAGGGTCCTTGCTTCGGGGTGGTACATTCTCGGTCCCGAGGTGGAGGCGTTCGAAAGAGAGATTGCCTCCGCGTTCGATTGCGGGAACGCGATCGCGGTTGGAAACGGCACCGATTCGATCTCGCTCGCCTTGACGGCGCTCGGCGTCGGGCCCGGGGACGAGGTGGTGACGAGCCCCCTCACCGCGACGTTCACCGCGCTCGCGGTGAGCCGTCTCGGCGCGAGGCCCGTCTTCGCGGACGTCGAGCCCGATACCCTGAACCTCTCCGTCGAGGGCGCGGCGCGTAAGATCACGTCGAGGACCAAGGTCCTCATGCCCGTGCACCTCTACGGAAACGCCGCCGACATCGACGGAATACTCGCTCTCGCAAAAGCGCACGGTCTCGTCGTGGTGGAAGACGCCTGCCAGGCCCACGGAGGAAGGCACCGGGGAAAGTTCCTCGGAAGTCTCGGCCGGGTCGGGACGTTCTCCTTCTATCCCACGAAGAACCTCGGTGCCCTTGGAGACGGCGGGATGGTGGTGACGCGGGACGAAGAGATTGCGGCGAAGCTGAGGCGGCTCCGAAACGGCGGGCAATCGACCCGCTACCGGCACGAGGAGTTAGGTATCAACAGCCGGCTCGACGAGATCCATGCCGCGATCCTGCGGGTGAAGCTGAAGTATCTCGAAGAGAAGAACGAGAGGCGGAGAGAGCTCTCCCGAATGTACGAGAGGGCCCTCGAAGGCACCTCGGTGCGTCCGGTTGCCGTTCGCGACGCGTGCACGCCGGCCCGACACCTCTTCGTCGTCCGCTCGCCCCGCCGCGACCCCCTCGCGGCGCACCTGAAGGAGCGAGGCATCGAGACCTTGATTCACTACCCCATCCCCGCGCACCTCCAGAAGGCGTACGAGAACCTCGGCCAGGGGGAGGGAAGCTGCCCCGAGGCGGAGAAGGCGTGCCGCGAGATCCTCTCTCTTCCTCTTTACCCGGCGCTTCCGAACGAGAGCGTGGAGCGCGTGGCGCAAGCAATCCGCGCCTTCTGAGCCAACGCAGCCGCCGGGAGCTACTTTCTCGCGGCGAGGATCCGCTCATTGTTGCTCTTGGCGAATTGCTCGAGCGACGCCCCGAAGTAGCTCTATCGCAAGAGCTCGGGAACGTCCCGGGAACCTCTCATTGCCTCGAGGCGTCCGATTTGCAGAATTCGGAATATTCCGTGCAGACTAAATAGACTATAATAAGGGTCTGATAAAAGATCTGAATAAGGAGTCGCCAATGAAGCCAGTCCAGGTGTCGGAGGATATCGTTCCGCTCAGCGAGTTCAAGACGCAGGCCTCGAAAGTCATGCGGAAGCTCAAGAGCTCTCAACGGCCGGTCATCATCACGCAAAACGGCAAGCCGGCAGCCGTGCTCATCACCCCGGACGAGTTCGATCGCCATCGGGAACGCGACCGGTTCGTTTCGGCCGTTCGAGAGGGAATCGCCGATGCCGAAGCCGGTCGCTCCATCACTGATGCCGAGCTCCTGAAAGAGCTCGAAGCCGAGTTCGGCCCGTTCGGCGATCGATGAAGCTCCGCTGGAGCGACCGCGCCCGTGAGGACCTCAAGGAGATCGGCCGCTTCATCGCGCGGGACAACCGAGACTCGGCGAGGAAGTGGGTCTCCCGCCTTCGGCGCAGGGCGACTAAAGCCGCGGCGATACCCGAGGCCGGCCGAATGGTGCCGGAATTCGCAAAACCCGACCTTCGCGAGGTGCTCCTGGGTAATTATCGGATCGTGTATCAGGTGACGGGCAAGACCGTGACCATCCTTACTGTATTCGAGGGGCATCGCCTCCTGCGTCTCACCGAGCTACCCCGAGTGAATGAGTCGGACGAGAACCCGTAGGCGTTGCGCGCCGAACCCGCCGGTCCCGCAACCGAGAGCGGCCTCCTCGCACTACTGAACGTAGCCGAGGGACTTCAACTGCTCGAGCGCCGAGGGGTCGAGCTCTTCGAGACCCTCTTCGCCAGAAGACTCGCTGTCGCGGAGGGGGTCCGTCGCCAGCCACGCCTTGAGGAGGGGGACGAGCTTCTGAGCTTCGCCCTCGAGCGCAGGAAAGAGATTTTTCGTCTCGCGCGGGTCGTCGACGAGGTCGTAGAGCTCGTAGAGGTCGCCGTCTTCCCGCGGGATCTGGATGAGCTTCCAGCGGTCGGTGCGGACCATGCGCCACTTTCCGCGGATCCCCGGAAGGGAGATCTTGTCCTGCTCGGGGAACTGCGGCCTCGCGGGGGCACTTTCCGCGAAGGCCTCGAGATAGGGGAGGGACCCTCCACGCAGAAGCCGCCCGAGGTTTCTCGCCTCGGTCCCTCCGGGGAAAGACTCCACTCCCGCGAGATCGAGAAGGGTCGGGGCGATGTCCATCAACCGCACCTGTTGGCCGATCGAGATTCCCGCTGAAACTCCCGGCCCGCGCATCACGAGGGGCACGCGAAGCACCTCGTCATAGAGGGTGAAGTCGTGGGTGAAGGAAAGACCGTGCTCTCCGAACGCTTCGCCGTGATCGCCGGCGACCGCCACGATGGTCGATCCGGCGAGGCCCAGCTCCGCGAGCTTTCCAAGGATGCGCCCGAGATTGTCGTCGGTGTAAAGAATTGCTCCATCGTAGAGGTCGACGATCTGCGAGACCTCGTACCGGGAGTAGAGGTCCTGGTTGAAGAAGACACTCCCTCGCGACCGCCGCCAGAACGCGAGGTCCAGGAGAATCCGGTTCTTCGGATAGTGCCGGAGAACGAGATCGTAGTAGGGACCGCCGGCCAGATCGGCGTACGGAGTAGGGACGTAGTCCTCGCGGTCCACCGCGGCTTCCGTCATTGCACGAAGGTGTTTCGGCTGCTGCTCCTCGCGGAATTCATCGTGATAGAGAACGGAGTAGGGATAGCTCGGCGTGTAGGGGAGGTGCGGATCGAGAAAGTGCAGCCATAGGAAGAACGGACGGGCGGGGTCGCGCTCTGCGATCCAGTCGGAGGCGGCGAGGGAAAGGCTCCGGGCATCGAGACCCGCGGAGAACTTGTTGTTGTGATACTCGTCGAAGCCCTGGTCCAGGCCGGATTTGTTGCGAAGCCACGTGTGGCGGGTCATCGCCGCCGTCCGGTAGCCCGCTTTCTGAAAGCGCTCGGCGAGAGTCTCGATTGCGTCAGAAAGCACTGCGGGATGGTTTCGCACCCCGTGACCGGGCGGCGTTCTCCCCGTCAGGATCGACGCGATCGAAGGGAGGGTGAAGGGGGCCTGGGCCACCGCGTTCTCGAACGAGGCGCCCTCCCGCGCGAGACGGTCGAGGTTCGGCGTCGTGACGCGGCGATAGCCGTGGTGTCCGATATGGTCCGCGCGCAGGGTCTCGATCGTGATGAGGAGGACGTTCGGTTTCGGCGGAGGCGGCTCGGGCGGCTTCCTGCACGCAACGGAAGCGCAGACGACGAGAACGGAGATCCCGAGAATGGCGATCCGAAGAAGCACTCTACGTTCGGCGAGTTCCGCGGGCGCCCGGCGCCGGCGCCGGGACCGGCTGAGAAGCGAGCGCCTCTCGAGGAATGCGCGAGGACACGATGTTCGCGTCCACGAGCGTGACCAGCACCCGGTCGCCCCTGCCGATCTTCCCCCCGATGAGCTCGCGCGCGAGGACGTTCTCGATCTGGGATTCGACGAGCCGCCGGAGCGGGCGCGCGCCGTAGATGGGGTCGAATCCGTCGTCAGCGAGCTTCTCCCTCACCGTATCCGTCACCTGGATTCCCAGATCCTGCTCCGCCAGGCGCTTTCCCAGATCGGCGAGGACCCGATCCACGATGAGTCGGAGGTGGTGCCTCTCGAGCTGGTGGAAGACGATGAGGTCGTCGATGCGGTTCAGGAGCTCGGGCTTGAACACCTTCTTCACCGCCCGCATCACCCGGTCCTTGATCTCCTCGTACTTGCGAGAGGAGACGGGGGTCGCGAAGCCGATGCTCCCGTACTCGCGGGTGATGTCCTCGCTCCCGATGTTCGAGGTTCCGATGATGATGGTGTTGACGAAGGAGACGGTGCGCCCCTGGGCGTCGGTGAGCCTCCCATCCTCCAGGATCTGGAGCAGCATGTGGTAGACGTCGGGGTGCGCCTTCTCGATCTCGTCGAGGAGGAGAACGCTGTAGGGATTGCGGCGGACCTTCTCCGTGAGCTGGCCCCCCTCCCCGTAGCCGACGTACCCCGGGGGCGAACCGATCATCTTGGAGACGGAGTGCCGCTCCATGTACTCGCTCATGTCGAGGCGGATGAGGTGGTCCTCGTCGTCGAGGAGGAACTCCGCGAGCGCTTTCGCGAGCTCCGTCTTCCCGACGCCCGTGGGCCCGAGGAAAATGAACGAGCCGATGGGCCGCTTTCTCCCCTTGAGGCCCGCGCGGTTCCGGCGAATGGCATCGGAGACGGCCGCGACGGCGTTCTCCTGACCCACGATGCGCCGGTGGATGTTCTCCTCCATGCGCGAGAGTTTCTGCGCTTCGGATTCGAGCATCCGGGTCACCGGGATTCCCGCCCAGCCCTGGACGACGAGGGCGATGTCCTCGCTCCCGACGCTCGACTCCTCCGGTCTCTGGCTCTCGCGCCACTCCTGCATCATCGTCTTGAGGTCGGACTCGAGCTGCAGCAGGTTCTGCTGGCAGATCGCAGCGCGCTCGTAGTCCTGTGCCTGATATGCCTCGCGCTGCTGCGAGAGGAGCTTGTCGCGGTCCCGCTTCGCCCGCCGGATCTCGGGAGGAGCGTAGACGAGCTCGAGGTGTTTTCGCGCCCCCGCCTCGTCCAGAAGGTCGAGAGCTTTGTCGGGAAGGAAGCGGTCGGCGATGTAGCGGTCGGCGAGCTTGGCTGCCGCATCGAGGGCATCGTCGCTGAAGACCACGTCATGGTGGAGCTCGTAGTTCCGCTGGAGCCCCTTGAGGATGCGAAGGGTCTCCGGCACGGACGGTTCCTTGATGAGGATGCTCTGGAACCGCCTCTCGAGCGCCTTGTCCTTCTCGATGTGCTTCTTGTACTCCTCGAGCGTGGAGGCGCCGATGCAGCGGAGCTGGCCCCGGGCGAGAGCTCCCTTGAGCATGTTGGAGGCGTCGAGGCCGCCCTCGACGTTCCCCGCCCCCACCACGGTGTGGATGTCGTCGATGAAGAGGATCACCTGCCCGCCCGCGGCGAGGACCTCTTCCTTGATGGTCTTGAGCCTCTCTTCGAACTCGCCCCGGAACTTCGAGCCCGACACGACCTCGCTCATCTCGAGCATGAGGACGCGCTTTCCCATGAGCGTGTCGGGGACCTCCGCGCTCGCGATCCTCTGGGCGAGGCCTTCCACGATGACCGTCTTTCCCACGCCAGGCTCGCCAATGAGAACGGGGTTGTTCTTCTTGCGGCGGAGGAGGATCTGGATGAGCCTCCGGATCTCCTCCTCCCGGCCCACCACCGGGTCGAGGGCACCCCGGCGGGCCATCTCCGTGAGGTCGGTCGTGTACTTCGTGAGTGTTTCGAACTTGGTGTCCCCGCGCTTGTCGTCGACCGTTCGGTTTCCCCGCTGGCGCAGGTAGGATTCCTTGGTCCTCTCGTAGCGGAAGCCGAGGTCGCGGAGGATCCGGGCACAGAGTCCCGCCGGCTCCCGGTGGAGAGCCAGGAACATGGCCCCGACTCCGACGAAGCGGTCGCCCATCTGGTCCGCCTCTTCCTTCGCCATGCGAAGCACTTCCGCGGTCTGGGGCGAGACGAGGATCTGGAGCGAGCCCTCGCGGCGGAGCTTGAGCTTGTTCCTTTGAGCCGCCAGGATCAGATCGATAATCGACTTCTTCGTCTGGGGCGGCGAGAGTCCCAGGTCTTCCATGATGCGGAGGGTTTCGGAGCCGTCCTGCTCGAGGAGCCCGAGGAGGACGAACTCGGGGGTGAGCTCGTTCTGGCGGAGGTTGACGAGCTCCATCGAGCCGATGTTGACGGCTTCGATCACGCGCTCGGTGCAGTGGCGGAAGAGAACGTTGTTCATGCGGATCCCCAGCTCAACCAGGACGGCATGGGGTGCCCCGAAGGGGAAGAATAGCATAGGAGTTCCCCGCCTTCGCACCCTCCCGCGGGCTTCCCACGATGTCCCGCGGGGCAGTCTGCATTGGCGTCTTACGCGGCGCCCCTACCATCGATGCCCTGGGGAGGAGGCGATCCGCAGCTCTGCGGCGACAACATACGCAAATCGTTCGGGCCGAAACATCACCACAATCCTCAGCGGGCCGAATGTGGAGGAGGTGAGCAAGCACAGCAAATCAGGAGACGGGCAGCGCTACGTCTGCCGGCGAACCCTCGCCGTGAGCGGGTCATGGCGCGGGCCAAGAGCATCCGGCAGGCGTCGGGAGAGCGACCGAGGCGCGCTGCGATCTCCGGGAAGGTAAGCTCCTCGTACTTGCGCAGCAGGATGACTTCCCGGTGGATGGGCTCGAGAGACTCGAGCGGCGCCTCCAGGCGCGTCGTCTCTTCCTTGAGCGCGAGCCGGCCCACCTCGGATCGCACGTCGGCGGCGAGGCTTCTGCGGCTGTCTCCCTCGAACCGATCGATGTGCTGGAAGGCGCGCATGAGGGTTACCTTGAGGGTTCATGACCGAAAGACCTCCGGCCCCTTTCGGGGAGAGACGCCCCCTATCCTACCATTAGCACTTTCTTCGACGCGGACGACGGTCGGAGTAAGCAACGCCGAGATCGCCGAGCAGTTGGTCATCAGCGTCCACACCGCCAAGGGTCACCGCGCTCACCTGCTCGACAAGTTGAGCGCCGGATTGCACCCCGGCGGCCATCCGCGCCCGCGACCCGGAGCTGTTCTGAGATCCGTCGAACGTTCGCGTGCGATCGATCGAGCGGCTGAGTCCCTTGGTAGCGCCCCGAAATGGCTTGTGAAAAAGGTCCTACAAGTCGTTGCGCCCGGCGACGCTTTGTGGTAGGAGGGGGCCGGGGGGGACGACCCAGCCTCGAACCGATGGCGGCGATTCGCCGGGTTGCCGTACCTGCATAGGAGCGCCCGCTCCGCCCTGAGCGGGATGGGCCGAGTCGCCGGTTCTGGATGAGGAGGTGCATCATGCAGCCGATGCTCCTGGGTGCAGCAGCGGTGCTGCTCGGGCCTGCCGTGGTGACGCTGTTCCCGGCGGCGGCTGCGGCCGAGGCGTCCGCCCAGGCCGAAGCCGGGTTCTCGATGCTCATCTCCTCCGATCCGCAGTACCCGTGGTGGCGCTCTGGAGTGGATCCTGATTGCTTCGACACGGACTGTGTCAAGGCTCAGGCCGAGCTTACCAACTCCCATCAGATCACGGCGATGAACCTCATCCGGACGCTGCGCAGTTGGCCGACCAGCGGCGCCTTCAGCCGGGGGGCGGGCTCCCCGATCAACGTGCCGGCCGGAGCGATCATCAACGGTGATCTCACGTCGGCGTTCCACCCCTGGCAGTTCGAGTGGTACCTTGAGAACTATCCTCCGCGGCTTGCCTACCCGATCTACCCCGGGCTGGGCAATCATGACTACCAAAACTATGTGAACGACTGCTCTTTCGCGAGAAGTGTCATCGATACCTATTATCCCGATGAGAACCGCTGCGCGAAAGAGGCAGTCTGGTACATGGCCCACACGATCGACAGGATTCCCAACCTCGTCGGCAGTGATTGGCCGAGATTCATCGCCGTGAACAATGCCGGCGCGTACATTGCACGCTTCACGGTGACGTATCAACTTCCCGGAATTCCGGGGATCTCGATCGTGCAGTCCGGGAACTTTGCGTTGACCGAGTGGGAGGGCGTCCTGATTCCCAAAGACGCGTTCAACATCATCGTCCTGCTCGAGGTGGTAGCAGGTAGCGACATCGATACCTACGTGCTCCCAAAAGCGAAGAACTCTTGCTGGGTACTCAAAGGAGACGCGATCCTTCCGTCCTCATCGCCATCGGGTTGTCCGCGCGAATGGCCGGACGGCGCGAGTGGGAGCCTCTCCTACTCCTTCGACATCGGAGATTATCACTTCGTTCAACTGCAGAACCGCCCGAATTGGGCCGTGGACCTTCCTGCAGAAAGAAGTCTGGTGTGGCCACTTGGCATTTACGAAGGTCCTCGGTTCTCACCTGGCGCGGGCATTAAAGAGCCCTACTCCTGGCTGCGACAGGACCTCGTCGCCGCCACCGCGAACGGCAAAAATATCGTCATCAACATGCAT
>Ga0187893_10001558_pt1 | contig 54666 bp, 40 predicted proteins | sample MA1701074metaG_FD_139574 | JGI IMG/M metagenome (GOLD analysis project Ga0187893, IMG submission 139574) | White microbial mat communities from a basaltic lava cave in the Kipuka Kanohina Cave System on the Island of Hawaii, USA - MA170107-4 metaG ...
ACGTCCCCGGGCACGGGCAGATCGAGGAGCTTCGCTGCCTCGGCCGGGGTCGCGAGCGGACGGCCGACCGCCGCCGCGAGCGCCTCCGCTTCCTGCACGAGCGCGAGGTTGCTGGGCTCGCGCGGGGGCGCGTGGAACTCCTCCACGCCCACGTGGAGGTGGCCGCCGCGCTCGAGCGCGAGCCTTGCGACTGGCGTGGCGAAGAGGTCGCCGCCCCAGACCGAGACGGACCACGGCAGGTCGCTCCCCTCGAGCAGCTCGAGGTACGCGTCGAGCGCGCGCTCCGTCGGCGGCAGCCCGAAGCTCACGCCGGGGCGCGTCGCGAAGAGTCCATAGTCGCCACCGAAGTAGAGCTTCACGAGCGTCCCACGCGGGAGGCGCCCTGCCTGCTGCCACGCAAGCACGGTGCGGAGCGCGCCCGGCTCGTAGATGCCGAGGCTCGGGCCGAGCGCGAGCTTCTCGCAGGCGGCGAAGCCGGTGCGCACATCGTCGTAGGAGACGCCGTAGACCACGCCGCTCGGGAGCCCGTCCGCGCCGGGCATGCCGAGGTTCGTGGAGCCCGGGTCGAAGCCGCCGATGCGGAGCCGGCCTTCGCGCGCGAGCCGCTCCCAGTGGGAGGTCATCGCCGCCATGCCCGCGGCCTGGCAGAGCGTCGGATACCAGAGCGCGTCCGGCCGCTCGGCGAGGATCGGGCCCCACGCCGCCAGGTAGTCGTGCGCGGCGGCGTCTCCCGTGGCGCGTCCGTCGGGCGAGTGCGCGTGCAGGATGGCGGCGCCGGCGTCGAGGCACGCGAGCGCGTCGGCGCGGAGCTCCGCCGGGGTGCGCGGGACGTGGCGGTTCTTCTCGGGCGAGGTGAGGCCGTTCAGCGCCACTTCGAGGACGACGGGCTGCGTGGCTCTGCTCGCTACCACCCGAGCACGTAGGCAAACAGGAGCGGCGCGACGATCGTGGCGTCCGACTCGATCACGAAGCGCGGCGTGTCCACGTCGAGCTTGCCCCAGGTGATCTTCTCGTTCGGGACGGCGCCGCTGTAGGAGCCGAAGCTCGTCGTGGAGTCGCTGATCTGGCAGAAGTAGCCCCAGTATGGACACGCGCGGCGCAGGTCCTGGTGGATCATCGGCACCACGCAGATCGGGAAGTCGCCGGCGATGCCGCCGCCGATCTGGAAGAAGCCGACGGTGCGCTCGGCCTGCTCGGCCGGGATCGCGCGCACGGCCTCCTCGCCCGGCCGCGCCTCGAGCTCCGGCAGCTCGGCGAGGCTTTTGCCCAGCGTCGTCCGCACGTACCACTCGGCGAGCGCGCCCATCGCCTCGAGCCCGCTCTTCACCGGGGAGAAGCTCGCGAGGTCGCCCGCCAGCACGTGCGAGACGAAGATGTTGCCGAGCGTCGAGTCCTCCCAGCCGGGCACGAAGATCGGCAGGTCGGCCTCCGCCGCGGCGACGAGCCACGAGTGCGCCGGGTCGATCTGGTAGCGGTCGCGCACCCAGCCCTCGCGGACCAGCTGGTAGAGGAACTCGTGCGGGAAGTGGCGGCTTCCGGACGCCTGGGCGCGCCGCCAGAGCTCCAGGATCGGCTTCTCGATCGCGCGGAACGCCTCGACCTCGGGGATGCAGGTGTCGGTGACGCGGTTCAGGCCGCGCCGCTCGAGCTCCTTCTCCTCGCGGGGCGAGAGGTCGCGGTAGTGGGGAATCCGCACGTAGTGGTCGTGCGCGACGAGGTTGAAGAGGTCCTCCTCGAGGTTCGCGCCCGTCGTGCAGAGGGCGTGGACCTTGCCGCGCCGGATCATCTCGGCGAGCGACAGGCCGATCTCGGCCGTGCTCATCGCGCCCGCGAGGGTCACGAGCATGCGGCCGCCACGCTCGACGTGCGAGGCATAGGCCTTCGCGGCGTCCACGAGCGTCGCGGCGTTGAAATGGCGGTAGTGGGTCTCGAGGAAGGAGCGGATCGTCACGAGGGAGCGCTCTCGAACGGTTGACTTTTCGCGGTTCGCGGGGACGATCCTGCCAACCCAACGAAAAGTCAACCAGAGGACGCCGTCCGATGCGCGCCATCTCGACGCCCCTCGCGGCCATTGCCGCGGCTGCCCTGCTCGCGTGCGCCGGCGCGCCCGATGCGAAGCCGGCCGAGCAGGTCGCGGCGCCGCGCAACCCGATGCTCGCGAACGGCCTCTGCGCGCTCGTGCACTGCGATCCGCACCAGACCGACTCCTTCCCGGTCCGCGGCCCGGCGCTGCCGTCGGCCGCGCTCGGTGACGCCGAGGTCGATCTCCTCTGGAGCAGCCCGATCTCCGGCGGTGTACTCGACATGACCTACCCCGACGGCACGACGGTGTTCTGGGTGGCCAAGGTGGATCGCATCTGGAAGCTCGGCCTCGCTGCCGACCTCCGCCTCGTCGTGCTGGCGGAGCTGGCCCTGCCGCCCGGGAAGTACCCCGCGCACTCCGCGGCGTTCATGCAGAGCTGGACGAACGAACTCGATGCGCTCCCGCTCGGGAGCGACGCCTACCGCGAGAAAGCCGCCTACTGGCGCGACTACCAGCTCGAGGCGCTCCACGCGTACCAGGCCGTGCTCGACCGCGACGGCGTGCTCTTCGTGGCGGCGCGCGATCGTCTGATCGCGTACGGCGACGCCGAGCCCGGGAACCCGCACTCGCCCATCGTGAGGCGCGGGGAGCTCGTGTTCGACCCGGCCCAGATGAACGGCGGCCCCGCCGTGCTGGTCGGGCTCAACGCGAGCTTCGACGGCACGCTGATCGCGGTGAGCCTCGACGGCACGCTGATCGCGGTCGATCGGGCGCTCTCGAGCGCCGTGTATCACCGGCTCCCGGGAGAGCGCCTCTGGAACGGCGTCGCCGTGGACGGGCAGGGCGGCGTCTACGTCGTGAGCGATAAGCGTCTCCACAAGCTGGTGTGGACCGGGCAGGGCTTCAGCACGCGGCCCGAGGACGGCGCCTGGGCGGAGCTCTACGAGGTCGGCGCGAACGACGCGGCGCTCCGCGGCGCGCGCGGCAGCGGCACGACTCCCACGCTGCTCGGGCTCGAGACCGACGGCGACCAGTTCGTCTTGATCGCCGACGCCGCCGACGTGAACAACTTCGTGCTCTACTGGCGCGACGCGATCCCCGAGGACTGGGAGCAGCTCGAGGGGACGCCGTCCCGCCGCATCGCGGGCCGCGCGCGCGTCGACTTCGGCCAGAGCGACCTCACCGATTCCCACTCCGAGAACTCCCCCGTCGCACTCGGTTACGGAGCGGCGATCGCGAACGCCCGGCCGCGCAACCGGATGTCGCTCCATCTCGACAACCAGCTCTGGATCAACGACCCCGCCGTGGCGCCCGTCGGGGTCCAGAAGTTCGAGTGGGATCCGAAACGCCAGCGCTTCGAGAGCGTGTGGGTCCGCAGCGACCTCTCGAGCCCGAGCTCGACGCCCGCCATCTCGGCCCACGACCGCCAGCTCAACTGCGTGACGATCCACGACGGAAACTGGGCGTTCGAGACGCTCGACTGGGACACCGGCGCCACCCGCGCGATCTACACGCTCGGTCCGAGCCAGCGCTGGAACCCGATCCAGCTCTCACTCCAGCTGATGGCGAACGGTGATCCGATCTACTCGGTGTTCGGCGGCGTGCTGCACCTCCACCTCGGCGCCGCCGCCCCCGAGCCGGCGCCGCGCTAGAACGCCTTCATCAGCAGCGCGATCGCGGCGATCAGCGTCACGAGCATCGTCGCGAAGGCGCCGATCCCGCGGAGCGGGCGCCGCATGACCGTGGCGTCGAGCCCGAGCGGATGGAGCACGCGCGCCACCAGCAGGGTGGCACCGAGCCCGTGCAGGAGGCCGGCCGAGCCGCCATTCAGCTCGAGCAGCGCGAGCAACAGCAACGCGAACGGGACGTGCTCGGTCCAGTTGGCGTGACGGCGGATGGCGACGTCGAGGTCGGGGTGCGCGCCTGCGTGGATGGAGACGTCGTACTTCGCACGCAGCCGTCCGACCGGTACGACGAGTGCGATCGCGAGCAGGGCCTGGAGCGCTGCATAGAGCCCCGTGATGGGGACGTGGAGCTCCGGCATGCGTCCTCCTCGAGCGGCGTGCGGGCCGCCTGCGCCATTGGAGCACACGAAGCCCCCGCTTGACCATCCCAGAGCGCGGAGTCGAGTAGGATCGTGCCTATGGAATGCCCCGCGTGCGGGCACGCGAACCGGGCCGATGCCCGATTCTGTGAGCACTGTGGCGCCGCCACGGAGCGCCCCTGCGCGAGCTGCGGGCGGGAGCTTCGCCCCACGGCGCGCTTCTGCGATGCCTGCGGGACGGTGGTCGCCGCGAGCCCCGGGGCGCCGCTGCGCGAGCCACGCGCCTACACGCCGCGTCACCTCGCCGACAAGATCCTCGCCTCGCGCTCCGCGCTCGAAGGGGAGCGCAAGCAGGTCACGGTGCTCTTCGCGGATGTGAAGGGTTCTATGGAGCTGGCAGGGTCGGTCGACCCGGAGGAGTGGCACCGCCTGCTCGATCGCTTCTTCGAGATCCTGGCGGAGGGCGTCCATCGCTACGAGGGCACGGTCAACCAGTACACAGGCGACGGCATCATGGCGCTGTTCGGCGCACCGATCGCGCACGAGGACCACGCGCAGCGCGCGTGCTTCGCTGCTCTGCGGCTCCGCGACGAGCTGCGGCGCTTCGCGAACGAGCTGCGCCTCGAGCAAGGCATGGACTTCGCCGTGCGCATCGGTCTCCACTCCGGCGAGGTCGTGGTCGGCAAGATCGGCGACGACCTGCGCATGGACTACACCGCGCAGGGCGCCATCGTGGGGCTCGCCGCGCGGATCCAGCAGCTCGCCGAGGCGGGGAAGGTGTACGCCTCCTCGGAGACGGCGCGGCGGGTCGAGGGCTTCTTTTCCTTCGCGGAGCTGGGCGCAGCGACCCTCAAGGGGATCGCCAAGCCGGTACCTCTTTTCGAGCTCGCCGACTTAGGCCCCCTGCGCACTCGCTTCGATGCCTCGCGCGCCCGCGGGCTGACGCGGCTCGTCGGCCGCGACGCGGAGCTCGCGCTGCTCGACGCGGCGCTCGATCGACTGGCGGAGGGTCAGGGGAGCCACATCGGCATCGTGGGCCAGGCCGGCGTCGGGAAGAGCCGCTTGTGCCACGAGTTCGCCGAGCGGGCACGCGCGCGGGGCATACGCGTGATCGTGACGAGCTGTCCACCCTACGGAAAATCGGTCCCCCTGCTGGCGTTCATGCACTCCCAGCGCGCGCTGCTCGGAATCGACGAACGGGACAGCCCCGATGCCGCGCGCGAGAAGATCGCGGGCCGCCTCGTCTCGCTCGACCCGGCGCTGGTCGAGGAGATCCCCTTCCTCTGCGACTTCCTGGGCGTGCCCGACCCCCTGCTTCCCGTCGACCCCCTGACGCCGGAGGCGCGCCAGCGCCGCTTCCTCACGCTGGCAAGGCGGATGAAGAAGGCGCGCGCCGCGCGGAGCGAGCCATTCGTCTTCATCGGCGAGGACATCCACTGGCAGGACGCGGCCAGCGACGCAGTCGGCGCGGCGCTCCGGGAGAACAACGCGTGGACGTTGACCGTGCACAACTTCCGTCCCGGGTATCGCCCGCCCGACGCCGACCATCCGGACTATCAGCAGATCGCCGTCCAGCCCCTCACGCCCCGCTCGACGGAGTCGCTGCTCCGCGAGCTGCTGGGGAGGGACGCGGACGCTGCGCTCGTGGAGCGGATCGCATCACGCGCGAGTGGCAACCCCTTCTTCGCCGAAGAGATCGTACGCACGCTCGCCGAATCCGGTCATCTCGAGGGCTCACCGGGCCGCTATCGCCTCGCGAAGCCGAACGAGACGGATCGCGTTCCCGAGACGGTGCAGGCCGTGTTGGCGTCGCGCATCGATCGGCTGGGCGAAGCGGAGAAGGCGCTGCTCGGTGCCGCCGCCGTGATCGGGCAGCGCTTCGCATTGGGTCTGCTCGAACGGATCGCGGAGCAGACGGCGAGCGAGCTCCCCGCAACCCTCGCGGGCCTGGCGCGCGCCCAGCTCGTCTACGAGGAGGCGATCCATCCAGAGCGCGTCTGGAGCTTCGAGCACCCGCTGACCCGCGAGGTGGCCTATGGGTCGATGCTCTCCGATCGGCGCAATCGGCTCCACCTCGCCGTCGCTCGCGCCATCGAGGCGCTCGCCCCCGAGCGTGCAGACGAGAATGCGGCGTTGATCGCGTATCACTGGGAGTCGGCCGCCGAGGCGCTCGAAGCCGCGCGCTGGCATCGCCGCGCCGCGGCTCGAGCCCAGAGCCGCGATCCCTCGGCGGCTCAGCGTCACTGGGCTTCCGTGCGCGAGCTCTCGGCGCGGCTCCCTCCATCGGACGAGGTCGATGCGCTCGGCCTCGAGGCACGTGTTCGGCTGCTCCGCCTCGGCCTTCTGCTCGGCACCTCGCTCGAGGAGGCGCGCGCGCTGCTCGAGGAGGGCCGCGGTCTCGCTGTGCGGATCGGAGATCGGAAGTCGCTCGTCGTCTTGCTCGATGCGTACGCCTCCATCTCCGCGGGCGAAAACGACATCGACGCCTACCTCGCTCACGCCCGCGAGGCGGTCCAACTCGCGGACGAGTGCGCCGATCTCGCCCTCCAGGTCGCGGTCCGTCCCACGCTCGCCCGGGCGCTCTTGTGGGTCGGCCGCATTGGCGAAGCGCTCAGACTGGTGGAGGAGACGCTCGAGCGCGTGGGCGACGACTCCCGCCTCGGCGCGGAGCATCTCGGCTGGAGCCCGCGCGTCGCGCTCCACCATTGGAAGGGGCTCCTGCTCACGTATTCAGGGCGCTGGGGCGAAGGACGGCACTGGCTCGAGCGCGCCGTCGCTCTCCAGCGCGAGGAGCGGGAGCCGTTCTATCTCGCGGTGATCCAGCAGGATCACGCGCACTGCGCGGGGTTCATGGGCGAGGTCGAGCTCGCCCAGCGCTGCGCGCGCGAGGCGGTGGAGGTCGCCGATCGGCGGGACGGCGCCGCCTTCCTGCGCGTGCTGGCCTACCTGGCGCTGGGCTCGACACATGTCCTCACTGGCGAGCTCGAGCTAGCGCTCGCTGCCCTGGAGGAAGCGCGGGCCATCGCGCAGACGGCGCGCGTGGGCCTCGAGCTCGAGCCCATGTTCTTCAACAGCTTCGCGCTGGCGCACGCGGCGCGGGGCGAGCCAGAGGTCGCGCGTCGCTTCGAGGAGCAGGCGCTCGCCTCGGCCCGGCGCATCCGCTCTCGCTTCCACGAGCTAAACGCGTGCGCCGTGCTCGGAGCCCTGCTCTCTCGTAGCTCGGAGCTCCCGGATCGCGACCGGGGAGAGCAGCTGCTCGCAGAGGCCGAGAAGCTGATCGAGGAGACCGGGATCGAGGCGTTTCGACCGTCTCTCGAGCTCGAACGCGCACGCCTCGCCGCTCGGCGCGGCGACGCGGAGGAGCGCAGGCGACGGCTGCTGGAAGCGCAACGGCTGTTCGCCGCGATGGGAGCGACCGCTCGCGCAGAAGAGGTGGCGCGCAGGCTCGCCCGGCTACCCGAGAGCTAGGGTCCCGAGCCGTGGCGGCTATTTCTCGCCGCGCTCGCGCTTCTCGCTGCGCGCTTGCGCGAACGCCTCGAACTTCTCGCCGCCGACTGCGATGAAGACCCCGGACGCCTCGGCGGTGCGCACGCCCTCGGCCTCCACCTCGGCCGAGACGAAGAGCCGGCGCCCCTCGACGCGCTCGAGCCGCGCCTCGAACCGGAGCTCGACGCCGATCGGCGTGGGGCGGAGATACCGCACCGTGAGCTCGCGGGTCATGCCCGCGCCGCCTGAGAAGACCGTCGCGACGCCGAGCAGCTCGTCGAAAGCCGCGGCGAGGATGCCGCCGTGGAGCAGGCCGGGCGCGCCCTCGTAGGCGGCGCCGAAGCGCCCGCTCCCGCGCGCGACGCCCGCGGCCGGATCCACGCTGAACTCGAGCGGCGGCGCGAGCGGGTTCGAGAGCCCGACGATCGGCCCCGTGTCCTGGAAGTCCTCCATGCCCGCGTAGAGGGAGGGCTTGCCGCTCGCCGGCATGCGCCCGGCCGCCGCGAGGCGGGCCGCGGCGTCCCGGACCGCGGGCAAGAGCGCCTCGAGCTCCGCGGCCGCGGCCGCGCTCGCAGGCAGGTGCTCGAGCAGCTCGCGCAGCGCCGCGGCGAGCGCGCGCTTGGCCGGCCACGGGCCCTCTGTTCGCGCCGCGGCACGGCGCATGCGGGCGACCCTTTCCGCGTGCTCCCGGTCCGTCACGTGAGTCGAATAGCAGCGAGCGCTCGGCAGCACAGCCGGGGTGCGCCAGCTAACCTCGCCCGCTCGATGTCGCGCCCCCCCTGCCCGAGAGCCGCGCGCCTGCTGTTCCTGGCCGTGCACCTGGCAGGCGCCGCGCTCCCGGCGGCGGCCTTCGATCTCGCTGCGGTGGCGAAGCAGGCGCAGGCGCTCGCCGCCGCGCCGTTCCGCGACCCGCGCGGCGAGGTGCCGGGCTGGCTTCTCGAGATCGGCTACGACCAGTGGCGCGACATCCGCTTCCGCACGGACCGCGCGCTCTGGCGCGAGCAGGGGCTCCCCTTCGAGGCGCAGTTCTTCCATCCCGGTCTCTACTACGACCGCGTGGTGCGTGTCCACGAGATCACCGGCGGGAGCGTGAAGGACGTGCCGTTCTCGCCCGACCTCTTCGACTACGGCCGGAACGAGTTCGCGAGCCGCCTGCCGCAGGACCTCGGCTTCGCCGGCTTCCGGCTGCACTACCCCCTGAAGCGCCGCGACTACAAGGACGAGCTGATCGTGTTCCTCGGCGCGAGCTACTTCCGCGCGCTCGCGAAGGACCACGTCTACGGCCTCTCCGCGCGCGGCCTCGCCATCGACACGGCGCTCGCCACGGGCGAGGAGTTCCCGTTCTTCCGCGAGTTCTGGCTCGAGCGCCCGGCGCCCGGCGCGCGGGAGGTCGTCATCTACGCGCTGCTCGACAGCCCGAGCGTCGCCGGCGCCTACCGCTTCGCGGTGCGGCCCGGCGTCCAGACCGTGCTCGACGTCGAGGCCCGCGTCTTCTTCCGGCGTGCGGTCGCGAAGCTCGGGCTCGCTCCGCTCACGAGCATGTTCTTCTTCGGCGAGGGCGACGCGAAGCCGCGCCCCGACTACCGGCCCGAGGTGCACGACTCCGACGGCCTGCTGCTCGCGGAGCGCTCCGGCGAGTGGATCTGGCGGCCACTCGAGAATCCGCGGCGCCTTCGCATCTCGGCCTTCGACTCGCCGAACCCCGTGGGCTTCGGGCTGCTCCAGCGCGACCGTGACTTCGACCACTTCCAGGACCTCGAGACGCGGCAGGAGAAGCGGCCGAGCGCGTGGGTGGCGCCGAAGGGCGAGTGGGGCCCGGGCCACGCCGAGCTGGTCGAGATCCCGACCGACTCGGAGCGCCACGACAACATCGTCGCCTTCTGGGTGCCGCGGCGTGCGGAGGGCTCGCTTGCGCCGCTCTCGATCGCGTACGAGCTCCGCTTCTACAGCGACGACACCACGCTCCCGCCCGGTGGCCGCGCGGTCGCGACGCGGCGCGACCGCGGCACGCACGACGACGCCTGGCGCTACGTGGTGGACTTCGAAGGCCCCGGCCTCCGCTCGATCCCCGAGGAGATCGTGCTCCAGGGCGTCGTGAGCACGCGCTCGAGCGACGGCGACGCGGAGGTGATCGAGCAGCAGGTGCAGAAGAACCCGGTGACGGGCGGCTGGCGCCTCGTGTTCCAGGTGCGGCCGCGCGGCGGTGCACCGGTCGATCTGCGCGCGTTCCTCCGGCGCGGCGAGCAGACGCTCACGGAGACGTGGGTGGAGACACTCGAGCCGTGACGGAGCCCGTGCGCCAGGGCGGCGGCGGCTCGCCGGCGGACCCGAACGCGCCCCTCCCGCCGGAGCGATTGCTCCACGACTGGCGCCGCGCCCACGACCGCGCGGCAGCTTACCTGGACACGCTCGGCGTCCCGCCGCCCGAGACGAGCGAGTTCGCCTGGCGCGCAGTGGTGAGCGCGGCTTCCGCGCCGAGCTGGGAGCCCGGCGCCGGCGCGATCGCCTCGACGCTGCGCGCGCTCCGCGCGCTCCTCGCCGCCGCGGCCGGCGCCGAGCCGAGCGCGCGCACGGACGAGGTCTTCCTCTCCCTTCGGCTCCGGCGGCTCCTCGCGGGTGCGATGCTCGGCCTCCGCGCCAGGCTCGCCGCGCTGCCGCACGGGCTCAGCGTGGCGCCCGAACTGCTGCGCGGTCACATGATCCCGCGCCGCAGCCCGCCCGACGCAAAGGCCCTCCGGCGCGTGCGGCGGAGCTTGGCGTGGGTGGGCGCCGCGCGGCGCCGCCACTGGCTCCTCGCGGCGCTCGTCCTCGTGCCCTCGGCCGTCGCCAGCAGCTACATGGCGAGCGTGCTGCCGCAGCAGGGGCGCACCGCGCTCGAGATCGCGATCGCGCTGGTGTTCGGCGCGCTCTTCGGCTGGGTCTCGATCGGCTTCTGGACGGCGATCGCCGGCTGTCTCGTGCTGCTGCGCGGCGACCGCTTCGCCATCACGCGCGCGGCGGAGGGCGCCGGCCCGATCGCACCCGATGCGCGTACCGCGATCCTGATGCCGATCTGCGAGGAGCCGGTCGAGCGCGTGTTCGCGGGTCTGCGCGCTCTCCACCGCTCGCTCGAGCGGGCCGGCGCGCTCGGGCACTTCGACTTCTTCGTGCTCTCCGACAGCATCGAGGCCTCCACCATCGTGGAGGAGGAGGTCGCGTGGGCCGACTGGTGCCGCGAGGTGAACGGCTGGGGCCAGGTCTTCTACCGGCGCCGCAAGGTGCGCGTGGCGCGCAAGGCCGGCAACGTGGCCGACTTCTGCCGGCGCTGGGGCCGCCGCTACCGCTACATGGTGGTGTTCGACGCCGACTCCGTGATGTCGGGCGAGGCGCTGGTGAAGCTGGTGCGGCTGATGGAGGCGCGCCCCGACGCGGCCGTGGTCCAGACCGTGCCGCGCTCCTTCGGGCGGCGCTCGCTCTTCGGCCGCGTGCAGCAGTTCGCGGGCACGCTCTACACGCCGATCTTCGCCGCCGGCCTCCACTACTGGCAGCTCGGCGACGCGCCCTACTGGGGCCACAACGCGATCCTGCGCGTGGCGCCTTTCATGGAGCACTGCGGGCTCGCGCGCCTGCCCGGCAAGCCCCCGCTCGGCGGCGACATCCTCTCGCACGACTTCGTCGAGGCCGCGCTGCTGGCGCGCGCCGGCCACACGCTCTGGGTCGCCTACGACGTGCTCGGCAGCTGGGAGGAGACGCCGGCCACACTGCTCGAGGAGATGCAGCGCGACCGCCGCTGGTGCCAGGGGAACCTCCAGCACCTGCGGCTCCTCTTCCAGGAGGGCTTCTTCGCGGCGCATCGCGCGGTGTTCCTGCAGGGCGCGCTCTCCTACGTGTCGGCCCTGATCTGGCTGCTCTTCCTCGCGCTCTCGACGGCCGAGGCGGTGATCCTCGCACGCGGCGGGATCGACTACTTCGCGGGCCCGGGCCTCTTTCCGCAATGGCCCGTGTTCCGGCCCGAGTGGGTAGCGGGGCTCGTCGTCGTGACGCTCCTGCTGCTGTTCATGCCCAAGGTGCTCTCGGTCGTCTTCACGCTCGCGCGCGGCGAGGGCCGGCAGTTCGGGGGCCCGGGCAAGCTCCTCGCGAGCGTCGTGCTCGAGAGCGTGTTCGCGACGCTGCTCGCGCCGATCCGCATGGCGTTCCACAGCCGCTTCGTGCTGCTCAACCTGATGGCGCGCGAGGTGCCCTGGATCTCGCAACGGCGCGAGGACCGGGAGACACCCTGGCGCGACGCCGTCCGCCACCACGCGCGCGACGCGCTCGTCGCCGGCGCCTGGGGCTCGGCCGTGCTCTGGATCTCGCCGGCCTACTTCTGGTGGCTGACTCCGGTGCTGGTGGCGCTCGTGCTCTCCGTGCCCCTCTCGGTGTTCAGCAGCCGCGTGGGCTGGGGCCAGGCGGCGCGGCGCGCGGGCCTCTTCCTCACGCCCGAGGAGACCCATCCCGCGCAGGAGCTGCGCGACCTCTACGTCGCCGCCGTGCAGATGAACGCCGCGCGCGACTGGCGCCCGCCGCTCGAGCGGGACGGCTTCGTGCGCGCCGCCGTCGATCCCTACGTGAACGCGCTCCACGTGACGCTCCAGCGCGGAGAGCGGCGGCTCCTCCCGTCGATCCGCCGCGAGCGGCAGGGCTTCCTCGAGCGCGCGCTCGCGTCCGGCCCGGGGATCCTCTCGCCCGCCGAGCGGCGCGTGCTCCTCTCCGATCCCGAGACGGCGACGGAGCTCCACCGCCGCATCTGGGAGCTCGAGGACGAGGACGCGGCCGAGCGTTGGGGCCGGCCGGGCGCGCCGCCGCCCTGACGGGCGTGCGCCCCACGGAGCGACGCTGCATGCTGTGCGAGCGCGGCCGCGCTCGCTTCCGGTCGCTCCGCAGCTGGTCGCGCGGCCCGGCTCGAACCCCGTAGAACGGGAGGCCTCATGTCGCTCCTCGCCGCCGTCCTCGTCCTCCTCGCGCTCGGCGCCGCGCTCCTGCTCGGCGTGCCCTCGCTGCGCCGGCGCTTCGTGACGCCGCTCGTGATGCCGCGCGTGGCGAAGCTGCTGCCGCGCCTCGGCGACACCGAGCGCATCGCGCTCGAGGCTGGGACGGTCGGCTTCGAGGGGCAGTTCTTCGCCGGCCGCCCCGACTTCGAGAAGTTCCTGGCGCAGCCGCTCGCCTCGCTCTCGGCGCGCGAGCGCGCCTTCCTGGACGGGCCCGTCGAGGAGCTCTGCCGGCGCCTCGACGATTGGGACGTGACGCAGCGCGGAGACCTGCCGCCCGAGATCTGGAGCCTGCTCCGCGAGCGGGGCTTCTTCGGGATGATCGTGCCGGAGGCCTACGGCGGGCTCGGCTTCTCCGCGGCCGCGCACTCCGAGGTCGTCGCGAAGCTCGCGAGCCGCAGCCTCACGGCTGCCGTCACGGTGATGGTCCCGAACTCGCTCGGCCCCGCGGAGCTGCTCCTCCACTACGGCACCGACGCGCAGAAGGAGCGCCACCTGCCGCGCCTCGCGCGCGGCGAGGAGATCCCGTGCTTCGCGCTGACCGGGCCGGAAGCCGGCAGCGATGCGGCCGCCACGCAGAGCGAGGGCATCGTCTGCCGCGGCGAGTGGCAGGGCGAGGAGACGCTCGGCATGCGGCTCGCCTGGACGAAGCGCTACATCACCCTGGCGCCCGTCGCGACGCTGATCGGCCTCGCCTTCCGGCTGCGCGACCCCGAGGGCCTGCTCGGCGAGCAGGCGGACCTCGGCATCACGTGCGCGCTCGTTCCGGCGGACCTGCCCGGCGTGGAGATCGGGCGCCGCCACGATCCCCTCGGCATCCCGTTCCAGAACGGCCCGACCACCGGCCGCGACGTGTTCGTGCCGCTCGACGCGATCATCGGCGGGCGCGAGGGCGCGGGGCAGGGCTGGCGCATGCTGATGGAGACGCTGGCGGTGGGCCGCTCGATCTCGCTGCCCGCGGTCTCGGTCGGCGGTGCCGAGCTCGCCGCGCGCGTGGTGAGCGCCTACGCGATGGTGCGCGAGCAGTTCGACACGCCGATCGGGCGCTTCGAGGGCGTGGAGGAGCCGATCGCGCGCATCGCGGGCCGCTGCTACGCGATGGACGCGCTGCGCCGAGCCACCACCGCCGCGGTGGACGCCGGCGAGAAGCCCGCCGTGCTCTCGGCGATCGCGAAGGCCTATCTCACCGACCTGATGCGCCAGGTGGTGGCCGACGCGATGGACGTGCGCGCGGGCGCCGCCATCATGCGCGGGCCGCGCAACGTGCTGGCGCGCGCGCACCAATCGGTCCCGATCGGCATCACGGTCGAGGGCGCCAACATCCTGACGCGCTCGATGATCATCTTCGGGCAGGGCGCGATCCGCTGCCACCCCTACGCGCTCGACGAGATGGAGTCCGTCGCGGACGGGGACCTCGAGCGCTTCGACCGTGCGTTCTTCGGGCACCTCGGCTTCGTGGTCTCGAACGCGGCGCGCGCACTCTGGCACGCGCTCACGGCGGCTCGGCTCGCGCGCGTGCCGGAGCCGGGGGCGCTCCGCCGCCCGCTGCAGGGGCTGGTGCGTTGGAGCGTGGCGTTCGCGCTGCTCTCCGACGCAGCGATGGCCACGCTCGGCGGCACGCTCAAGCGGCGCGAGAAGATCACCGGCCGCTTCGCCGATGCGCTCGCCTGGCTGGTGCTCGGCGCGTGCGCGGCGCGGCGCTGGGTCGTCGAGGGCCGGCGCGCCGAGGATCTGCCGCTCGCGTCGTGGGCAGCGGGCGAGGCCTGCTACGAGGTCGAACGCGCGCTGCGCGGCGTGCTCGACAACCTGCCGGCGCGCCCGCTGGCGTGGCTGCTGCGGGCGCTCGTCTTCCCGCTCGGTGCGGATCTGCGCGGCCCGAGCGACGCGCTCGGCGCGGAGGCCGCCCGGGCGCTGCTCGACGAGCCGGGCGTCCGCGAACGGCTGACCGCGAGCATCTTCGTGCCGCCGGCCGACGAGCCCGGCCTCGGGCACCTCGAGGCCGCGCTCGGCCACGCGCGACGAGCGCTCGCGGTCGAGGCGCGCATCCGGCGCGCGGTGCGCGAGGGCGTGATCGACCACGCGCCCGGTGACGTACTGGTCGAGAAGGCGCTCGCGGCCGGCGTGATCGGCCCCGAGGAGCGCGGCTGGCTCCTGGAGGCCGACGAGGCACGCGACGAGGCGATCCAGGTGGACTCCTTCGGCGCGGAGGAATTCTCGCGGCTGCGGCGCTAGCGGGGCGTTCCGCCCCGCGCGGCCCGCGGCAGCGCGCGCGCGAGCACGGCGAGCCCGGCGAAGCACGCCAGCACCGACGCCGAGAGCACGCCGACCTTCGCCGCGCCCGCGAGCGGGCCCTCGCCGAAGGCGAGCGCGGTGATGAAGAGCGCCATCGTGAAGCCGATGCCGCCGAGGAGGCCCGCGCCGAGGATGCCGCCGGCAGTGACGCCGCGCGGGAGCACCGCGAGGCCGAGCCGAACCGCAGCGAGCGCGAAGAGCGTGATCCCGATCGGCTTCCCCAGCAGGAGGCCCACCGCCACCGCGAGCGCCACGCCGCGGCCCTCGACAGGGCCGAGTGTCGAGGCGTCGAGCGGAACGCCCGCGTTGGCGAGCGCGAAGACAGGCATCACCCCGAAGGCCACCCAGGGATGGAGTCGGTGGGTCAGGTACTCGAGCGGCGACTGCGCCTCGCGCGAGAGCGTGCGCACCTCCTGGAGCAGCAGCTCCGGCGGCGCATCTCCGTGCGCGGTGGCCTGCTCGATCCGGACGAGCGCCTCCTCGGCGCGCTCGCGCACCCGCTCGATCAGCGACCGCCGCTCGACGAGCGCGTGGACGGGCGTCAGCAGCCCGAGCATCACGCCCGCCACGGTGGCGTGGACGCCGGAGCCGAGCGTCGCGAGCCAGACCCCGGCGCCGACCACGAAGTAGGGCGCGTAGCTGCGCACGCCCGCCAGCCGGGTCCCCCAGACGAGGCCGAACCCGAGCAGGGCGGCGGCGAGCGCCGCGAGGCGGATCTCGTCGGTGTAGAAGATCGCGATCACGGTGACCGCGCCGAGGTCGTCCACGATCGCGAGCGCGAGCAGGAACACCTTGAGGCCCGGGGGAACGCGCGGGCCGAGGATGGCGAGCGCCGCCACCGCGAAGGCGATGTCCGTCGCCATCGGGATGCCCCAGCCGGCGCTCGCCTCACCGCCCGGCTGAAGGAGCGCGTAGAGGGCGGCGGGCACCACCATGCCGCCGAGCGCGCCGAACACCGGAAGCATGGCGCGCTCGCGCGTGGCCAGCTCCCCGATCGTGAGCTCGCGCTTGATCTCGAGGCCGACGACGAAGAAGAAGATCGCCATCAGCGCGTCGTTCACGAAGTGCGCGAGACCGAGCGAGAGCTCGTACGCGCCCAGCCGCAGCGCGAGGGGCTGGTGCCAGAAGTGCACCCAGCCCTCGCGCCAGGGTGAGTTCGCGGCCGCGAGCGCGACGAGCGTCGCCGCGAGGAGCAGCACGCTGCTCGCTGCCTCGATCGCGAGGAAGCGCCGCAGCGGGCGCGCGAGCCGGTCGGCGAGCGTGCGACGCGCGGCGGCCATCCCTCCTCCTCGCGCGGAACGTCGCAGGACGAGGGAGCCACGTCCAGCGCAAAGCTGGCTAGCCGCCCGGGGTGGGGTCCGTGAGCAGCGCGAGGATCCGATCGTGGGCGGCCGCGGCGTCGGCGCGGCCCATCTCGAGCAGCCGGCGCGTGAAGCTGCGGTCGAAGTAGAGATACGAGAGCAGGTCGGCCTCGCCCTCCGGCGCGCCGTGGAGCGCGAACCGCGTGATCAGCGAGGCCAGGCGCCCGAGCGAGCGGCCGCGGTTCGCCTGATAGCAGTCGGCGGCGACGCGCCCGAGCTCCTGGCTGGGCCGGAGCGCCAGGTGGGCGACGGGCCGGTAGCCGACGCCCCGCTCGGACTCGACCGCGACGTTGATTCGCTCGAGGAAGTCCCCGCCGTAGGTTCGCCTCCCGTGCGCGATCCACGAGTTCACGATGTCGATCCGCGCGAGCTCGTACTCGAGTGGATCCAGCGTGAGCGCGTCGAGCACCTTGCCGAGCAGGAAGGCGGGCTGCGTGATCACGTCTTCGGCGTAGGCGGGCAGGCCGGCCGACGAGCCCGGCACGCGCTTCAGGGCGATCACCAGCACGCGCTCGGCGCCGAGCCGGAGCGCTGGGGCGAGCGGCGTGTTCATCCGCATGCCGCCATCCACGTAGAAGCGGTCGCCGACCTGGACCGCGGGGAACAGGAAGGGGATGGCCGCCGAGGCGCGGACGTGCGCCGCCGCGAGCTCCACGCGCACCGCCTGGGAGCCCGGGTCGTATGACCACGGCGTCGGGTCGGCGAGCGGCCCGTCCATGAACACGGTGGCGCGGCCGGAGCGCACCTCGGTGCAGGACACGCAGAGGGCACCGGGTCTGCCGCGTGCCAGGTTCGCGGGCAGCGCGCTCCAGGCGATGCGCTCCGCCACGATCCGCTCGAGCGCGGAGAAGTCTGCGAGGCCGCCGACCAGGCGGTGGCGCCCGCTCCCGCCCGCGTCGCGGCGCAGGCGCGTCACGCCGAGCGCGCGGAGCGGGAGCCCGAGGAGATCCCGCGTCGAGAGCTGGAGCATGTCGGCGAGCTCCATCTCGCTCCACGTCTCGTTCAGGCGCGCGGCGCGCGAGGCGCCGGTCTGGCCCGCGGTCGTGGCGACGTAGCTGGCGTGCACCGCCCCGACGCTGGTGCCGCTCACCACGTCGAGCTCGAAGCCGCGAGGCAGGCGCGGGTAGATCTCGTCGAACAGGTAGCCGAGCACGCCCGCCTCGTACGCGCCGCGGGCGCCGCCCCCGCCGAGGACGAGAGCCGTCCGGCGCGGCGGCTCAGCCAACGCCGGAGCGGTCGCGCTCGGACCGCAGCGCGCCGGCCGGCGCGTCCGAAACCGCGGATGCGTCCGGCTCCGCACGCTCCGCGCGCCGCCAGCCGAGCGCCCGGAGGGCCGCGTTGGCCTCGTCGCGCCGCTCGGCGAGCAGCGCGACGGTCGCCTCGTCGCCGGCCTTCGGGAGCAGTGCCTGGTGCATGGGCTCGACCCGGCCACCGCGTGCGACCGTCAGGATCAGGTACGGATCCTGGCGGGTCGAGGGCGCGGGTGGGCCCGTGGGCGCGCCGTCCTCGAGGCGGAAGCGGCCGAGCTCGACGAGCCCGTGTCGGAAGCGCACGTTCCAGCGCTCGACGTCGCGCGGCCCGTCGAAGAGCACGCGGATGCCGTGGCGCGCGAGCAGCTCCCGCGGCAGGTCCGTCCCCCGCTCGAGCGCCACGAAGGCCTGTGGCACGCGGAAGCGCTCGGTCGCCTCGCGGGCGAAGAGATGGTTCACCGTCTCGTTCGAGGTCACGCCGATCGCGACGAGCGCCTGCTCGGGGCGCGCGCGCGCGAGCGTCCGTTCCTCGAGCGCGTTGCCGAAGATGACCGGCCAGCCGCGCTCCTCGGCCTCGCGACAGTGGTCGGCGTTCGCGTCGAGGAGCGTGACGCTGCGGCCGCTCTCCCGCAGCTCCTCCGCGAGCGCGAGGCCGACGCGGTCGGCGCCGAGTACGAGCACGCCGTTGCGGTCGGGCGCACGGACGCGGAGCAGGCGCGCCACCAGGCCGCCGAGTCCGCCCAGCACCACGACCGTCACGGCGATGGTGAGGAACACGAGGGCGCGCAGCGCCTCGCCGCCCGGCTGCCCGCGCTCCTCGAGCGCGGCCGCGCCGAGCGACGCGACCGCGGCGGCCACGATGCCGCGCGGGCCGAGCCAGGCCACGAACGCCTGCTCGCGCCAGTTGAGCCGCGAGCCGCGCGTGCACACGAACACGCCGAGCGGCCGCACGAGGACGATCAGCGCCGCCACCGTCAGGAGACCGGGGACTCCGAGCGCCGTCATCTCCTGGATCCCGACGTCGGCCGCGAGCAGCACGAAGAGCAGGCCGATCAGCCCCTCGGTGAGGTAGCCCTTGAACTCGCGGAGCTCCTCGGGCAGCCGCGTGGGCAGGTTCGCCAGCGTGGCGCCCGCGGCGACCACGGCGAGGATGCCCGACTCCGAGAGCGCGGCGTTGCAGAGCGCGAAGGTGACGAGCGCCCCGGCGAGCACGAACAGGCTCTCGAGCCCTTCGGGCAGGAGCCGCGGCGAGCGCAGCACGAGCGCCATCAGGGCGCCGCCGGCGGCGCCCGCGGTCGCGCCGAGCGCGAGGCGCGGCAAGAGACCCACCGCGCTCGCGGCGAGCGAGCCGGCGTCGGGCGCGAGCACCGCTTCGAGGGCGACGGCGGCGACGATCGCGCCGATCGGATCGATCAGCACGCCCTCCGCCTCGAGCACCGTCGCCACGGACGGCTTCACGCGGATGCTCCGCAGCAGCGGCCCGATCACGGTCGGTCCGGTGACGATCACCATCGCGCCGAACAGGATCGCGAGCTCCCAGCTCCAGCCGAGGAGGAGGCGCGCCGCGCAGGCGCCGCCGACCCAGGTGATCAGGGCGCCCGTCGTGACGAGCGAGCGGATCGTCCGGCCCTCGCGCCGCAGGCGCTTCAGGTCGAGGTTCAGCCCGCCCTCGAACAGGATCACCGCGACCGCGATCGAGACCAGCCCGAACAGCCCGTCGCCGAGCTCGCGCGGCTGGATCCAGCCGAGGCCGCCCGGACCGAGCAGCAGGCCCGCCCCGAACAGCACGACGATGCTCGGAACGCGGGCAAGCGCGGCGAGCGCCTGCGCCAGCACGCCGAAGCCGAAGGCGAGCGCGATGACCGTCTCGGCTTCCAAACGTTCGCCTCCTGGCCGCGGCTTGCGGCTAGCACACGGCGCCGCGCGTGGCGACCGCTCGGGCGCCCGGCTCACGCCTCCGCGGGCTCGGCCTCCGCGGGCTCGGCCTCCGCGGGCTCCGGCTCGGCCTCCTCCTCGGTGATCTGCACGTCCTCCGCGGCCGCTACGAGCGCCACCACCGGAAGCCCGGCGAGCAGCGCACCGATGCCGAAGCCGAACGGGTCCTCGGGGCGCATGCCCGCGAGCCGGAGCGGCAGGAAGACGAGCGCGGCGTCGCCCGAGCGCTCCAGCACGGCCTCGAGGTCGGGGTCCGGGACGCTCTCCACCGAGGCGTCGATCCGGATCTCTTCGAGCCGCCGCTCGAGGCTCGCGACGGTGCGCTCCTGCTGGTCGGGCCGGCTCGGCACGAGCACGCGGAGCGCGGCCTCGTCCCAGCTCTCGTTCCGCGTCGTCAGGTAGGCGAGCAGCAGCAGGAGCCGCGAGGACTCCCCGCCGAACCACCACACGTCGACGCGCCGCTTCTCGTTCGGGAGCTCTGCGAGGCGGCTCCAGCTCGACTCGTCGGCGTCGAACACGACCACGCTGCGCCCGAGCCGCAGCGCCTGCCCGAGCGTGCGGCCGTACCAGAGCGCCGCGCTCGGGCTCTCGCTCGAGCCCTCGCCGAGCCAGTTCACGACGACCAGGTCGAGCGGATCGGGCCCGCGCCCCAGCTCTGGAGGACCGTCGCCAGGGCGTCGCGCAGCTCGCGCGCGGCGACGACGAGCGGGTAGGCGTCCACGCCGAGCTCCGCGATCTGGGAGCGCAGCGCCTGCTCCGCCTCGGCGCCGCGCGCCTGCGCGGCGCGCGCGCCACGCTCGTCCTCGACCACCTGCACCGCGGTGACCAGCCCCGTCCCGCCGGAGATCCAGGCTGCGAACTGGAGCAGCCGCGCACGCCGCTCGGCGCTCTCGGTGAACACCAGGATCTGGGGCTGCCACTCGCGGGGCTGCTGCGCGCCCCCGGCCAGCTCGCGCAGGCCCTCGCGCACCTGGCGGAGGCGATAGGCGCGCCGGCTGTCGCGCCAGCGCGCCGGCACGGCCGTGCGCCGCAGGTACTGGTAGACGGCGGCGAGCAAGGCGAGGGCCACCGCGCCGGCGAGCGGGTCGATCGCGAGCATCGCGCCGCCGCAGAGCAGCACGCCGAGCCCGCTCACGCGCGCGTGGAAGAAGCGGAAGCGCGGCCGGAAGCTCGGGCTCGCGGCGGTGGCCTCGACGTACGTGGCGTAGTTCAGGAGGCCATAGGAGATCAGGAAGAACATGGAGACGAGCGCGGCGATCGAGTTCAGGTTGCCCGCCGCGATCGTGGCGATGGCGATCGCGCCCGTGAGCAGCACCGCACGGCGCGGGTTCTGCCCCGCGCCGTGGCCGCGCGCGAAGAAGCGCAGGCTCGCGAAGACGCCGTCGCGCGAGAGCGCCTGTGCGCGGCGCGCCGAGCAGCGAGGCCAGCGCGGAGGAGAGCGTCGCCGACAGCACACCCGCGTCCACGAGCCAGCGCGAGGCCGCCACCTCCCGGAGCGCCCCGGTCTCGGCGGCGAGCGTCTCGCCCGGCACGGCGCCGCCGAGCACCACGATCACGGCGAGGTAGACGGCGGTCGACACGCCGACCGCGAGGAAGGTGCCGAGCGGCAGGCTCCGGCTCGGGTCGCGGAGCTCCCCCGACATGCTCACGCCCTGCGTGAAGCCGGTGACCGCGGGGAAGAAGATCGCGAACAGCGGCCAGAAGCCGAGCGTCGCCCCGGGCGCGCGCCAGTTGCCGGCCAGGGTCCGGGTGTCGAAGTGCACGAGGCCACCCGCGAAGAAAGAGACCAGCGCGAGGAGCAGGATCGCCATGATCCCGTACTGGAAGCGGGTCGCGAGGTCGGCGCCGAGCCACGCGAGCACGAGCAGCAGGGCGGCCGCGCCGGCTGCGGCGAAGGTCACGACTTGCGGTGAGTCGGAGCCCAGCACGGCCGCCACGCCCTCGCCGAAGCCGATGCAGTAGAACGCGGCCGAGAATGCCTGGGCCGCGAACAGCAGGAGGCCGAGCGCCCCGCCCGCCGCGATGCCGAGGCTGCGCGAGATCAGGTAGTAGTCGCCGCCCGCGCGCACCTTGCGATTCGTGGCGATCGCAGCGAGCGAGAGGCTGGTCGCCACCGAGATCGAGGTCGCGAGCGCGAGGATCGCGAGAGTCTCCCGGAGCCCGCCGCGGCCGATCACGAAGCCGAGCCGCAGGAACAGCACGAGGCCGAGGATGGTCAGCACGCTCGGCGTGAAGACACCGCCGAAGGTGCCGAGCTGCCCCCGGCCAGATCCGCTCCGGTTCATGGCGTGTGCTCCGAGTCGTGCCCAGGCTGACACGCCCGGGCGCCACCGCGACTAGAAGGCCTCCTCCCAACCCCTCGACAGGCGCATTGCCGCGTTGATCAGCCCGACCATCGAATAGGTCTGCGGGAAGTTGCCCCAGAGCTCACCGCTTGCCGGATCGAGGTCCTCCGAGAGCAGGCCGAGCGAGGTGCGCCGCGCGAGCATGTTCTCGAACAGCTCGCGCGCCTCGTCACGGCGGCCGAGCGCCGCGAGCGCGCCGATGTACCAGAAGGTGCAGATGTTGAAGGCGCTGTGCGGCGTGCCGAAGTCGTCCGCCGCGGCGTAGCGCAGCAGGTACGGCCCGCGCCGCAGGTCCGTCTCGACCGCTGCGACGGTGCCCGCGAAGCGGGGGTCCTCGGGCGCGAGGAAGCCGATCTCGTGGAGCAGGAGGAGCGACGCGTCGAGCTCCTCGCCCTCGAAGGTCGAGACGAGGCTCTTGCGCTTCTCGCTCCACGCGCGCCTGAGCGTGCCCGCTCGGATGCGCTCGGCCTCGCGGCGCCAGCGCGCGGCGCGTCCCGACTCGCCGAGCCGCGCGGCGATCTTCGCGAGCCGGTCGCAGGCCGCCCAGCACATCGCCGCTGAGAAGGTGTGGATGTGCGCGCGGGTGCGGAGCTCCCAGAGCCCCGCGTCCGGCTGGTCCCACAGGCGCGCGGCGCGCTCGCCGAAGGCCTCGAGAGTCTCGAACAAACGCAGGCCGCCGCGGTGGAGAAGGCGCCGGTCGAAGAAGGAGTGGGTCGCCGCGAGGACCAGGCTCCCGTAGACGTCGTGCTGCGGCTGCAGGTAGGCCTGGTTGCCGACGCGCACCGGCCCCATGCCGCGGTAGCCGGCGAGCGCCGGCTCCGTGCGCTCGTCGAGGTTGGCCTCGAGCGCGATGCCGTAGACGGGCTGGAGGTTCCCGTCGGCACCGGCGGCGAGGTTCTCGATGTAGGAGAGGAAGCCCTCCATGGTCTTGGTGGCGCCGAGCCGGTTCAGGGCGTGGATCACGAAGTAGGCGTCGCGCAGCCAGCAGAAGCGGTAGTCCCAGTTCCGCCCCGTCTCGGGCGCCTCGGGGATCGAGGTGGTGAGCGCCGCCACGATCGCGCCGGTCTCCTCGTAGTGACAGAGCTTCAGCGTGATCGCGGCGCGGATCACGGCGTCCTGCCACTCGAACGGGATGGAGAGCGTGCGCGACCACTCGGTCCAGTAGTCGCGGGTGCGCTCCTCGAAGTCGCGCGCGGTGGCGGTGACGGCCCCCGTCAGGCTCTCGTCCGGGCCGAGGATCAGGTCGAGTGGGCGCTCGAGCACGAAGGGCACCTCGCCCGTCACGTAGGAGATCGGGGCGTCGGTGGTGAGGCGCAGCGTGAGGTCCGGAGTGACGAAGCGCAGGTGGTTGCTGCCGCGCGTCGTGGCCGGCCGCTGTGCGCCGTAGCCGCTGCGCGGACGCAGCACGATGCGGATGCGCGGCTCGCCCCGCAGCGGGTGCAGGCGGCGCACCAGCATGGTCGGGCGATACAAGCGGCCGTGGTTCGCGAAGCGCGGAGCGAAGTCGCGGATCTCGAGCGCGTTCCCGTCCCGGTCCCGCAGCACCGTCACCAGGATCGCGGTGTTCCCGTCGTAGCGCTGCTCGGCCTCGACCTGGTCCACGAGCTCGATGCTGAAGCTGCCCGTCTGGTCCGGAGCGTCATCCAGCAGCGCCGCGAACAACGGATCCGAGTCGAAGCGGGGCATGCACGCCCACACGAGACGCCCACGGCGATCGATGAGGCCGCCCCAGCTGCAGTTGCCGACCACGCCGAGCTCGAGACTCGATTGCATGCGCGACTCCGCTCGGGGGCGCGCAGAGCGTAGCCGTCGATTCTCGCGCGTCGCGCCGAACGAACGTGGCGGGCATGCGTGATCCGCTGTGGTTACCTAGGCTGCAGCCTTCCGATGGCTCGTTCGCCCACACGAGGCCACCTCGTGGTGGTCAGCAATCGGTTGCCCGTGAGCGTTCACACCCGGCGCGGGCAGACGAAGCTGGAGCGTGCGCCCGGAGGCCTGGTGGCCGCGCTCGACCCGGCGCTGCGAGAGCGCGGCGGCACCTGGGTCGGTTGGCCGGGCGGCGTGCTCCCGCCGGGCACCGAGCTCGCGGGGCTCGGGCGCGAGCTCGGCTACCGGCTCGTGCCGGTGCCGCTCTCCCAGGCCGAGCTCAAGCGCTTCTACCTCGGCTTCGCGAACGGCACGCTCTGGCCCTTGCTGCACTCCTTCCCGACGCGGATGGCGCTCGAGCGCGCCCAGTGGGAGTCGTACGAGGACGTGAACCGGCGCTTCGCGGCCGCCGCGAGCGCGCTGGCAGCGGGCCGCGAGGTCTTCTGGATCCACGACTACCAGCTGATGCGCGTCGCGCCCCACCTGCGCCGCGAGCGCCCCGACGCGCGCATCGCCTTCTTCCTGCACGTGCCGTTTCCCGCCTACGACCTGTTCCGGATCCTGCCCTGGGATCGGGAGGTGCTGCGGGGCCTCTTGGCCTGCGACCTGGTGGGCTTCCACTGCCCGGGCTACGCCGCGAACTTCCTCGACTGCGCCGAGCGGTTGCTCGGCGCGCGCGTCGATCGCGAGGCCGGCAAGATCGAGCACGGCGAGCGGACGGTCACGATCGGCGCCTTCCCGCTCGGCATCGACTGCGACCGCTACGCCAAGTGGGCGAGCGAGGCGCCGCCGCGCGAGCCGAACGGCGAGCGCATCGTGCTCGGCGTCGACCGGCTCGACTACACCAAGGGCCTGCCTGAGAAGATCCGCGCCTTCGGGCGGCTGCTCGAGCTGCATCCCGAGCACCGCGAGCGCGTGGTGCTGCTCCAGATCGCGGAGCCCTCGCGGGATCAGGTGGCCGAGTACCAGCGTCTGAAGCGCCAGGTGGACGAGCTGGTCGGCAACGTGAACGGCCGCTTCGCGACGAACCGCTGGACTCCGATCCGCTACCTCCACCGCTCGATCCCGCCCGAGGAGCTCGCCGGGATCTACCGCGACGCCGAGGTCGCGCTCGTCACGCCGCTGCGCGACGGCATGAACCTGGTCGCCAAGGAGTACGTGGTCTGCCAGCTCGACGAGCCGGGCGTGCTCGTCCTGTCCCGGCTCGCGGGCGCCGCCGAGACCATGCACGAGGCGCTGCGCGTCAATCCCTACAACACGGACCAGGTGGCCGCCGCACTCCACCAGGCGCTCGGCATGGACGTCACCGAGCGGACGGCGCGGATGCGGGCGCTCCAGCGGCGCGAGCGCCGCAGCGGCGTGCACGCCTGGCTCGACACCTTCCTGCGCACCGCGAACGCGCCGCTCGAGCGGATCCGCCCGCTCGGCGCCGGCGACTTCGCGCGCTGGCTCGGCGACTTCTGTCGCGGCCAGCACCTGGCGCTGTTCCTGGACTACGACGGGACGCTCGTCGAGATCGCCCCCCACCCGCGCAAGGTGCAGATGTCCCCGTCCATGCGCGAGGCGCTCCTCGCCTGTGCGAAGCGCGACGACACGGAGCTCGCGTTCGTGAGCGGGCGCGCGCTCGCCGACGTGCGCGAGCAGATCGCGCTGCCCGGCGCGCCCGTGGTGGGCAACCACGGGCTCGAGATCGAGGGGCGCGGCCTCGAGCCCTTCACCCATCCCGATCTGCCCCACTTCGCGAAGCGTCTGGAGGAGCTCGCGCAGGCGCTCCGCGAGGGACTCGAGCCGGGCGTGTGGGTGGAGGAGAAGGGCGCCTCCCTCACGCTGCACTACCGCGACGCCGAAGCCTCACTCCAGCCGCGCATCGCCGAGCGGGTGCGCGAGACCGTGCGACGGGCCGGCTTCCAGGCGCGCGACGCGATCTGCGCGGTCGAGGCGCGGCCTCCCACGGGCTGGGACAAGGGCCACGCGGTCCTGCACGTGCTGCGCGCGCGGCACGGCCCGGCCTGGAGCGAGAACGTCCGCGTCGTGTACGTGGGTGACGACGAGACGGACGAGGACGCGTTCCGCGCGCTCGCCGGGCTCGGCATCACGTTCCGCGTCGGCCGCGCCGAGCGGCCCACGCTCGCCTCGCACCGTCTGCCGAACGTGGCCGCCGTCGAGACCTTGCTGCGCTGGATCGCGGCGCGGTGATCGACGCCGCCCTGGTGGCGGCCTTCGCGCTGTGGGCGCTGGCCGTCGGCCTCCGGAACCGACGCGAGGCGTCGCGCGACCTCGAGTCCTACTTCCTGGCGGGCCGACGCCTGTCCGCGTGGGAGAGCGGTCTCAGCATGGCGGCCACCCAGTACGCCGCCGACACGCCGCTCCTCGCTTCGGGGCTGGTCGCGACGGGCGGCGTATTCGCGCTCTGGCGGCTCTGGAGCTACGGGATCGCCTTCCTCCTGCTGGGCCTGCTGCTCGGCGCCGCCTGGTGGCGGTCGGGCGTGCTGACCGACGCCGAGCTCTGCGAGGCGCGCTACGGCGGTCGCGCTGCCGCGTGGCTCCGAGGCACCAAGGCTGTCTACTACGGGCTCGTGTTCAATTGCGCGGTGCTCGCGATGGTGCTCGCGGCCGCGGTGCGCGTGGCGGAGCCCTTCCTGCCCTGGCACGAGTGGCTGCCGCCCACGCTCTTCGCCCCGCTCGAGGCGCTCGTGCGCGGCGTGGGCGTGCCGCTCACGGCGAGCCCGGACGCGGACGGCCTCTGGGCGCGGACGGCGTCCAACCTGATCTCGGTCGTCGCGATCTTCTCCTTCACGCTCCTCTACTCGGCTACCGGCGGGCTCCGGAGCGTCACGCGGACCGACGTGGGCCAGATCGCGATCCTGACCGCGGCGACGGCGGTCTACGCGTTCTTCGCGGTGCGCGCCGCGGGCGGCCTCGCGGCCCTGCCCGGCGCGCTCGCCGCAAGCGTCGGCGCGGAGCGCGCCGGCGAGCTCTTGAGCTTCCATCCCTGGGGCGCCGCGGAGGCGGGAGGGGCGCTCCTCGCGGTGCTCGGGCTCCAGTGGCTCCTCCAGATGAACAGCGACGGCACCGGCTACCTCGCGCAGCGGTGCATGGCCTGCCGCTCTCCGGCCGAGGCCCGGAGGGCTCCGCTCGTGTTCGCCTTCGCGCAGGTCGTGGTCCGCTCGCTGCTCTGGCTCCCGATCGTCGTCGCGTTGCTCGTGCTGTTCCCGCTCGCGGAGGGACAGAGCGTGGCCGAACGCGAGCTCGCCTTCGTGCGCGGCATCGAGACGCTGCTGCCGCCCGGCGCGCGTGGGCTCATGCTGGTCGGCATGCTCGCCGCGCTGGCCTCGACGCTCGACACGCACCTGAACTGGGGAGCCTCCTATCTCGCGAACGACCTCTACGCGCGCGTGCTGTGCACCGGGGTGCTCCGGCGGCGGCCGCGGCCGCGCGAGCTGGTCTGGGTCGCGCGCGCCGCCTCGCCGCTGCTGATGGTGCTCGCGCTCGGCGTGATGGCGTCCCTCGGCTCGATCCAGGCGGCCTGGCACGTGACGCTGCTCCTCGGCGCCGGGCTCGGGGTGCCTCTGCTCTTGCGCTGGCTCTGGCACCGCGCGAACGCCTGGGGCGAGCTCGCTGCGCTGGTCGTGTCCGGCGTCGCGGCGGCCGCGCTGCTCGCCTCCGCTCTCTCCGAGACGGCGCGCCTCCTCACGGTGGCGGCGCTCGGCACGCTCGCGTCGGTGCTGGGCTCGCTCGCCACGCCGCCCGAGGCCGAGGCTCGGCTCGCCGCGTTCTATGCGCGCGTGCGGCCGCCCGGCTTCTGGCGCACCCCCGAGGCGAGGCGCGCGCTCGGCGAGCGCCTCGTCGCGCTGCTGGCCGCGGCGGTGAGCCTCTACGGCGCGCTGCTCGGCCTCGGCGTCTGGCTGGTGGGCGCGCCCGCGCCCTTCGGCTCGCGCCCCGTGTTCGTCGCCTGCTGCCTGCTGCTCTCGGCCGCGTGCGTCCCGCTCTGGCTGCGCGAGCTGCGTTCCGACGCCTGAGCGCGGCGAAGTGGAAGAACGGGCCTTGCCGACGTATCAACGGGGTCGGTGCCCATCGCCGGGAGCGCGTCGCGTGTCGGCTTCAGCCCTCCGCTACACCTCGCAGACGTCGTCGCAGACCCTGCGCGAGGGTCTCGCGGAATACTACGAGCGGAACCCTGCCCTGCTAGACCCAGCGCACATGACGCAAGAGGCCGCGGAGCTGTTCCGGCAGCACGACGCGGCGCACGTCGTCTTCGGCTGCGACACCAGCCTGCGCGGTGAGACGCTGATCGACACCTGGACGATCTTCGGCTCCACGCTCGGCCTCCGCGGCTATCTCGCTTATCTGAGGCTCCCGCAGGTGAACCAGCTCTTCGCGGAGGCCGGCTTCCTCGGCATCGCGGGCGTGCTGCTGTGCAGCCTGGGCGACGTGCTTCGTGTGGCGAGGCGCGGCGCGCGCCTGCGCCGGAAATGGCCGTGGCGGGTCTACGCGGAGCAGCTCGATCGCCCGCTCGCCGAGCTCCGCGAGCATTACGGCATCCGGGTCGTGTGAGCGGCTCCTAGGCCTCGGGCTCGTCCAGCGCCGCGAACGGCGTGCCCGAGAAGTCGGGCTTCAGGTGGAAGCCGTCGAAGCGGGAGAGGCCGCGGTGCCCGCCCATCTTCAGCAGGCGGCCCTTGTGGAACTGTGAGCCGCCGTCCACGGCGAGGGTGACACCGCTCACGTAGGCCGCCGCGGGCGAGAGCAGGAACACGACCGCGGCCGACACTTCGCTCTCGGTCCCGAGCCGGGCGGGCGGCGCGTTCGCGGCCTCCCGCGCGGCGATCTCCTGGACCTCGCGCGGATAGGTCAGCATGCCGCTCGACAGGATCGTGCCCGGCGCGACGCAGTTCACGCGCACGTCGGTCCCGGCCCACTCCATCGCGAGGGTGATGCTGAGGTTCGCGATGCCGGCGCGCGCGGCCGCCATGTGTGCCATGCCCGGATATCCGGTCCAGACGTCGGCCAGCATGTTCACGATCGCGCCGCCGTACTGCTGCATCGAGTGGCGGTAGACCGCGCTCGAGACGAGGAATGTGCCGTTCAGGTTGAGGTCGATCACCGTGCGCCAGCCGTTCGGCGAGAGCTGCGCGGCGGGCTGCACGAACTGGCCGCCCGCGTTGTTCACGAGCCCGTCGATGCGCCCGTGGCGCGCGGCGAGCGCGGCGACCGTGGCGTCGACGGCCTTCTCGTCGCGGATGTTGAGCTCCGCCGTCTCGCAGTGTCCACCGGCCGCGTGGATCTCGGCGGCGGTGCGCTCGAGCGGCTCCTTCCGCCGCGCCGCGATGACGACGTTCGCGCCGAGCGCGGCCAGCTCGTGCGCGGTGCAGCGCCCGAGCCCGGTCCCGCCGCCCGTCACGAGCACGGTCCTGCCTTCGAAGAGGCCCGGCCGGAAGACGCTCTCGAAGCGCTCGCCCATCGTGGCCCTCGAAAGGCGGCCAGCATAGCCACCTTGCCGGCGCGTCTGCGTCCCGCCACGATCAGGCGCATGCGAACGAGACGCGCGGCCTGCCTGTTGGTCTCGTTAACGGCATTCACGGGGGGGTGCGCGCAGGTCACCGAATGGGTTCCGGGGCTCCGTTCCGGCCCGACCTCGGAGACGACCGCGGCCGACCTCCACGCCGCGCTCGGAGTCTGGTCGTCCTCCTTCAGCGGCCTGGTGGTGGCGGCTGGCGATCGCATCCGCACCGCCACCCGAGCGCGAGACCCGCGCCGGAACACCTTGATCTGGCGGATCCGCATGATCCCGCTCGCGAGGCAGGCCGCCTTCCGCCCGGATCCGCAGGAGGCCTACGTCGCAGCGCTCGCGCTCGCGAGCGCGCAGTCCGCCTACCTGGAGGGCAGTGCGGGAGCGGAGCTGTTCGGGGAGCAGCAGTCGATCGCCGTCGAGGCCGCTCATCAGATCGAGTCGAATGCGCTGGCCGTGGGCCGCGCCTTCCTGAGCGAGCGGCAGCTCGCGCGCCTCGAGAACGAGGTGGACCAGCTGGTCGAGCGGCATCCGATCCGGGGCACGTTCGCTGCCGATGCCCTGATCGAGGGCTTCACGGAGACCACCTCGAAGGGGTTGTTCTCCTGGGTGATCGACCTGCCGATGGTGCCGTTCCGCGCCCTTTCGGGCGTGAGCGACACGGCGCAGGCCGTGAACTCCTTCAACGAGACGGCGCAGGAGTTCACCGACACCCTCGGCGATCTCCCGCAGCTCACGCGCTGGCAGCTCGAGCTGCTGCTCTACGACGCGGAGGAGCTCGAGGCGGTGGACCGCGCGCTCGCTGCGGCCGAGAGCTTCGCGACGGGCGCGGACCGCATCTCCACCGTCGCGGAGACGCTCCCCGCGGAGCTCGGCGCCGAGCTCGCGGCGCGCCTCGAGGAGGCGCGCGCGACGATCGCGGAGCTCGACTCCGCGCTCGCCCGCGCGGAGAGCCTGTCGGGTCCGCTCACGCACGTGGCGGATCGCGTGGGCGACGCGAGCGCCCAGTGGACCGCGCTCCTCGCGGACATCGAGCGGCGCGACGAGAGCGAGCCCCCGGGTCGTCCCTTCGACGTCCGCGAGTACGAGACGGCGGCGGACCACATCGCGGACGCGAGCCGCGAGATTCGCGCCCTCGTCACGGAGCTGCGCGGGCTCGACGTGGGCGCGGCCGGGCCGCTCCTCGACCGGGCGGCGTGGCGCGCGGGGCTCCTGATCCTCGTCTTCTTCGCCGCGCTCTTCGTCTACCGCTTCGCCGCCTCGCGGCTCCGCTGATCAGCGCTGCGCGGGCCCGGCCGCCACCGCGGGCGCTCCGCGCTCGCGCTGCGCGGCCACCGCCTCGGGCGCGTTGTGGTAGCGCATGTAGCGCGCCGCCTCGTAGAGGCCGAGCGCCAGCTCGCGCATCGTCCTTAGGGTCTCGGGTTGCCCGCTCGCGACGTCCTCGCGAGGTGTCTCGGAGTCGATCCGGTAGAGGTGCTCTTCGCTCCCGTCGGCCGCCGCCTTGAAGTAGAAGTCGCGCGAGATGAGCCCGACGAGCGGGTTCTTCTCCAGCCGCTCGACGGTGAGCGCGTAGCGCCGGTCGGCGAAGGCCGGGTCGAGCAGATCGCGACCGAGCGTCGAGTTGATGCCGCTCCCGCCCGCCAGGCTCACCACGGTCGGCAGCACGTCGAGCTGGCTCGCCACCTCGTCCACCACGCGCGGCGCGAGGTGCCTCGGGGCGTAGAGCACGAGCGGGACGTGGTAGCGCGAGAGCGCGAGCTGCCCGTCCGCGGGCGGCCGGTGCTCGGGGCTCGAGGGCGAGCCGTGGTCGCCGTAGAGCACGAAGAGCGTGTCGTCGAAGTAGTCCGCCTCGCGCGCGAGGCGGAAGAAGTGCCCGAGGCCGTGGTCTACGAGCCGCATGGCCTCGTACTCGGGGAGGGAGTCGAAGCCGAAGCGCTGCACCGTCTCCTCGTCCGCTTCGCTTCGCTCGAAGCCGGCGCTGTCCTCGGGGATCGTGTAGGGCTTGTGGTTCCCCGCGGTCTGGATGATCGCCACGAAGGGTCGCGTGCGCGGCTCGGCGAGCACGCGGTGCGCCTCCTCGAGCAGGTGGAGGTCGCTGATGCCCCACACGTCCACGCGCGGCGAGCGATAGCTGCCCTCCTCGTAGATCTGGAGCCCTTCGACGTTGTGGGCGAGCAGCGCGCGAATGTTTCCCCAGCTCGCGCTGCCGCCGAGGAAGTAGAACTTGTCGGCGTCCGAGAACGCGTTCAGCAGCGAGTGCTGGCGCGCGATCAGCGGATTCCGCGTCGAGGTCTTGGCGCGGTCGATGTCGGGGAGCCCGACCACCGTGGCGAACACCGAGCGCGCGGTGCCCGAGTGGGGCGTGTAGAAGCGGCGGAACAGCACGCCTTCGTTCGCGACCGCGTCGAAGTGGGGCGTCGGGGAGAGCGGGTTCCCGGAGACGCCCGTCTTGTAGTAGGCGAACGACTCGAGCAGCAGGATCACGACGTTGAGCCGGCGGGCCGGCTCCCGCGCGCCGCCGGCCGGGCGCGTGAAGTCGACGCGCTCGATGCTCGGGTCGCTCACACCGAGGTAGCCGGCGAGGCCCGCGTAGTGCTTCTCTACGGCGGCCTGGTCGAAGTCGATGTCGCGGTTGGCGAAGGTCTCGACGAAGTAGAGCACCGGATTCAGCGTGAGCGCCGATGCGAAGGCGTGCGTGGAGAAGAAGGCGTCGCTCCAGCGCAGCGGGTACCACGAGAGCTTGCCGTAGATGCCGAAGGCGTAGAGGCCGGTGAGCACGGCCGCGAGCGCGAGCCGTGCGACGAGCGGGCGCGCGGCCGCGGGCGCAGGCCCGCGCGCGAAGCTCCGCCCGAGCAGCCACGCGTACGCGCCCGACGCGGCGAAGATGGCCGCGAGTCCCGACACGAGCGGGTAGCTCTCCCACACGACGCCGAAGCTCTCGCGCGGGTCGAAGAGGTAACGGAGCACGGAGGCGTCGACGCGCGCCTCGAGGTAGCCGTAGTGGCCGAAGTCGACGCCGTAGAGGATCAGCAGGAGCGCGGCGGCCACGGCGAAGTAGCCCACCCAGAGCCGGCGCGCGCGGGGCCGCCGGAAGGGATCGAGCGCGGGCACGTGGACGAGGAGCGCGAAGGGCAGGTTCAGGAGCAGCGCGAGCCGCAGGTCGAACTTGAAGCCGAGGTAGAGCGCCTGGAGGAACCCCTCGGTGTCGAGGTCGTCGCCGGCGCTCCGGAAGACGGCGAAGAAGGCGAGCCGGAGCGCCCCCATCACGAGCACCGCGAGCAGCACGTTCAGGGCGAGGACCCGGACGGATCGGGACACGGCTCTCCTCCGGCTGGCGCCGGCGCGGCTAGGACGCCGCGACGGCCGCACCGCGCGCGCGGCGCGGCACGTAGCTCCGGAGGAATTCATCCCCCCGCGAGCCGGGCCGGAAGCTCATGAATCCGGAGCGGCGGCGCAACACGAAGAGCGCGCGCTCGTTGCTCCAGCGCTGGTACTCCATCCGGCAGATGGCCTCGAACTGCGCGGCGCGCCGCACGCCGTGGTTGCAGTGGATCAGCGCGGGCCGGTTCTCGTCGCGGTCGAGGAGCGCGAGCACGGCCTCCACGGTCTCGGCGCGCGGGCGCTGCTTCGAGGGCACGTGGTGGTGGCGGACGCCGACCGCGGCCAGCGCCGCCCGCTCGGCGTCCACCGCGGGTCGCGCCGAGCGCAGGTCGATCACGGAGCGGATGCCGTGCTTCTGCACGAGCCGCTGGAGGCGCTCGGGGCGCATCGCGCCGGAACGATAGAGGTGTCCGTCGACGACCGTGAAGAAGCGGCAGCGGAGATGGGTCCAGTACCAGCGAAGGACACCGGCGCCGACGGCGAGGCCGCCGAGGCCGAGGAGCCACCAGTCGAGGAGCTCTTCCCACACGAGACCGACGAGCCTCCGAGCGCGGGGTTCACCCTGGAACATCGGCCGGTGGGGGTGCCTGCTGAACCCGGCCCCGAATCTGACAGGATCGGCGGGTTGGGCAAGGGCCCCGCCTGCGCAGTCCGCGGCGTGGTATAACGCCCGCGTGCAGGACCGCGCGGAGGCACCCACGAGGGCGATCGGCGGCCGCTACGCCCATTACGTTCTCTTCATCCTCACGCTCGTCTACGTCTTCAACTTCATCGACCGCCAGATCCTCTCGATCCTCGCCCCCGAGATCCAACGCGAGCTCGGCATCTCGGACGCCGACATGAGCTTCCTCTACGGCACCGCCTTCGCGGTGTTCTATGCGGTGTTCGGGATCCCGCTCGGGAAGCTCGCGGACGTGTGGGTCCGGAAGAGCCTGATCGCGCTCGGGCTCGCGGTGTGGAGCGGCATGACCGCGCTCTCGGGAACCGCCGGCAGCTTCACGAGCCTCGCGCTCTGTCGCATCGGCGTCGGCGTGGGCGAGGCGAGCGCCTCGCCCGCGGCCTACTCGCTCCTCGGCGACTGGTTCTCGCCCAGGATGCGTGGCTTCGCGCTCGCGATCTACTCGAGCGGCGTCTACATCGGCGCCGGCATCGGGATCTTCCTGGGCGGCTGGATCGTCGAGGGCTGGCAGGCGCTCTACCCCGACGGCGGCGCGCCGTTCGGCCTGCGCGGCTGGCAGGTCGCGTTCTTCGCCGTGGGGCTCCCCGGCATCGCGCTCGCGCTCTGGGTGTGGACGCTCGAGGAGCCGCGTCGCGGGCAGAGCGAGGGGATGCCCGAGACGGTGCGCCACCCGCGGCCGTTCGGAGAGTTCGCCCGGGAGCTCGCGGCGGTGGTCCCGCCCTTCACGCTGTTCACGCTCGCGCGGGTGGGCGGCGCACGCGCCGTCGCGACGAACCTGCTCGGCGCCGGCGCGATCGCGCTCGCGGCCGCGCTCCTGATCGCGCTCATCGGGAATCCGCCGCAGTGGATCGCGCTCGGCATCGGCTGCTACTGCGCGTTCGCGTGGGGCCAGGGGCTCGCGCGCCGCGACCCCGCGGCCTTCGCGCTGATCTTCCGGAGCCGCGCCCTGATCCTGCTCGGCGTCGGCTTCGCGTCGATCGCCTTCGTGACCTACGGCGCGGGGTTCTGGGGCCCGTCCTTCTTCAAGCGCGTCCACGGCGTGTCGGAGGGCGAGATCGCGACGCTGGTCGGGCTGCCGGCCGCGGTGGGTGGCTGGCTCGGCGTCTCGCTGGGCGGCGCGCTCTCGGATCGCTGGAAGCTCCACTCCCCGAACGGGCGCATCTGGGTGGGTTGGCTCACGGCCGTGCTCTCGGTGCCGAGCGGGCTCTGGATGCTCCACACCGACAGCCTCGCGCTCGCCTACGTGCTGAACTTCGTGTTCGCGGTGGTCTCGCCGCTCTGGCTCGGCGCCGGCGCGTCGGCCGTGAACGAGCTCGTGCTGCCGCGGCTTCGCGCGCTCGCCTCGGCGTTCTACCTGTTGCTGATCACGTTCATCGGCCTCGCGCTCGGCCCGTACACGATGGGCATGCTCTCCGACGGCTTCGCGCGCGACGGCGCGGATCCCGGCACCGCGCTCCGAGACGCGATGAGCATCGGGATCGGCATGTTCGGCGCGAGCGCGCTCGCCCTGCTCCTCGCCTCGCGCTTCCTTCCCGCGGAGGAGGTGAGCCGCGTCGAGCGCGCGCGCGCCGCGGGCGAGGCCGTCTAGATTCTTCTGCTCGACGCGGTGGAGCGCGCCTCCTAGATTCCTTCAACTGTGCCGCTCCCGCGCCGCCGCTTTCTCTCGCTTGCACTCGGGAGCGCGCTCGCGCCCTTCGCGCGCATCGCGGAGGCGGCGCCGCGCTTCGCCACCGCGCTCGACGCCCACCAGGCGTCGCGGAACACGCTGCTCGGCTCGGTGGGCCCGAGGGCGCTGCTCGCGTCCGCGCCACTCCCGTACAAACACTACGTGGGCTTCACCCGGGAAGGCCTCGCCGCGGTCGGCCTCGAGAGCCGTCCGCTCGCCGAGGTGGTGCCGGCGCTCGCGCCGGCCTCGGCGTTCGTGCCCGAGTTCGTCTCCCGCGATCAGCTCGCGGGGCTGCTGCGCTTCACGAACGGGGTCACCGGCCAGCTTGTAGGGACGGATCCGCCTGTGTACCGCCGCGCGGCGCCCTCGGCGGGCGCGCTCTACGCGGGCGAGGTGTACGTGCTCGCGGAGCGCGTGAGCGGGCTCGCGCCCGGCCTCTACGCGTACCAGCCGCTCGAGCACGCGCTCGTAGGGCTCCGCAAGGGCCCCGGGCTCCATCGCATCGCGGCCGCGCTCGAGAGCCCGGGTGCCGTCGAGAACGCCGCGTTCGTCGTGCTCCTCACGAACGTGTTCCGGCGCTACGCGTGGAAGTACGGGCAGCGCGGTTACCGCTATGCGCTGGTGGACAGCGGCCACATCGGTGAGAACCTGCGCCTCGCGGCCGCGGGCATGGGTCTCTCGGTGGCGAGCCCCACGCGCTTCCACGACGACGCGCTGAACGAGCTTCTCGGCCAGGACGGACGGCGCGAGGCGCTCTGCGCGCTCCACGCCGTCGGTCACGCGAGCGAGTGGGGGGATCCGGGCGAGCCCGGCCCGCGGCTCGTCGAGAAGCAGCACGCCGAGGCGCTCGCGCTCGACGGGCTCGACGTGGTCGAGCGCTACCACGAGGGCACGAAGCTGGTGCCGCTCGCCGGGCAGGAGGCGGAGCCGCCGCTCGCGCCCGAGCCGCGTGCAGAAGGTACGCCGACCCTCGCGCTGCCCGCGCTCGAGGTCCCACCGGAGCGGAAGGTCACCGATTGCATCTGGGCGCGGCGCTCCGCGCGGGCCTTCGGCCGCGGCCCGCTCGCGCTCTGGGAGCTCGCCTTCGTGCTGGAGCAGGCGGAGCCCGCGACGCTCGCGGATCCCGAGCTCGAGCTCCGCGTGATCGTGCACCGCGTCGAGGGCGTGGCAAAGGGGCTCTACCGGCATCTCCCCGGCGAGGGCGGCCTCGAGCAGCTCGAGGCGAAGAGCCTCGCCGGGCCCCTCGAGCGCGCGTGTCTCTTCCAGGGCATGGCCGGGAGCTCGGCCGTGGCCTTCCTCATGGTCGGTGACCTCGCGGCAGCGCGCGCCCGCGCGGGCGAGCGCTGCTACCGCGATCTCCTGCTCCACGCGGGCGCGCTCGGGCAGCGCATCTACCTGGCCGCCGAGGCGATCGATCTCGGCGCGCGGAACCTCGCGGCGTTCTTCGACGAGCCCCTGAACGAGCTCGCGAAGCTCGACGGCCGGGACCGCGCCGTCGTGCACCTCACCGTGCTGGGGCGGGAGGCCTGAGCCGCTCTCGGAGCATCTCTACGAGGGCGTTGGCACCGGCGAGCGCGGGCGCCGTCCCGAACACGGCGAAGTCGGGCCGCACGAGCGCGACCGCGACGCCGTGCTTCGCGAACCAGCGCGCGTAGCCGCCGCTCGCGTCCTCGACGGGAGCGCCCGGCGCGACGTGGGCTGTGAAGCCGCCGAGCGAGGCCCAGAACGCCGCGCTCTTCGGGTCGAGCGCGACGCCCGGATCGCCGAACGGGCTCACGAGCGCGAAGCCGTGGCCGACCACGTCGTCGAACAGGCCCGACACGCCGCGGTGTCGGACCTGGTCCTGGACGAAGAGCTCGCCCGCCGCGGGGGAGCCCGGGACGAGGCAGCCCGGCCCGAGCGGCGGGAGCGAGGCGTCGACGGGCGCCTTCCGTTCGCGCGCCTCGGCCGCCATGCGCCGGTCGCGCGCCGCGGCCTCCTCGGGGTCCGCCACGCAGATCACGCGGCCTAGCGTGACGGAGAGGTCGATCATGGCCGAGACGTGCTGCGCGCGCTCCGACATGTAGCTCTCGAGGAGCGTCTCGGAGGCGAGTCCGCGGAGCACGAGGTCGAGCTTCCAGGTGAGGTTCGCGGCGTCGCGCAGCCCGGAGCACATCCCCTGGCCCGCGAAGGGCGGCATCTGGTGCGCGGCGTCGCCGGCGAGGAGCGCCGGGCCCGTGCGCCAGCGGTCGGCCCAGCGCGCGCGGAACGTGTAGACGGCGTGGCGCTCGAGCTTCGCGTTGGCCGGGGAGAGGCCCCAGTGGGCGAGCAGGCGCCACGCGGTCGCCTCGTCGTTCAGCTCGTCGAGCGTCTCGTGCGGGAGCCGCATGAACTCGAAGCGCCGCCGGCCCGGCCCGCCCGAGACGAGCGTCGTCGGGCGCGCGGGGTCGCAGAGCTGCCAGTTGAGTGGGCCCTCCCAGCGCGGATCGACGGGCAGCAGGTCCACCACCAGCCAGTCGAAGTGGAAGCCGAGGTCGTGCCAACCCGAGCCGATCCGCTCGCGCACGAAGCTGTTCGCGCCGTCGCAGCCCACGACGAAGCGCGCGGAGATGCGGCGAATGCTCCCGTCGCTGCGGCGCGCCTCGATGGCCGCGCCGTCGGCCGTGAGCTCCAGGGCCACGGCCTCCGCGCCGCGCTCGACGCCGACGCCCAGCGCGCGAGCCCGCTCGTCCAGGATCCGCTCGAGCTCGGGCTGGCAGAACATGCTCGACTCGGGCCAGCCCGAGAGGCTCCGCGCCATGTCGCGGCCGAAGCGGATCAGGAGCTCGCCCGCAGCGTTCCGCCACTCGTAGGTCGACGCCGGCACCGTCTTGCCGGCAAGCGCGCCCGCCACGCCTGCACTCTGGAGGATGCGTCCCACCTCGTGGTCGAAGTGGACGGCGCGCGGCAGCGGGTAGAGCTCGGGCCAGCGCTCGACCACCTCGACCCGGTGGCCCCGCTGTCCGAGCAGGATCGCGAGGAGCTGCCCGACGGGCCCGTAGCCGACGATTGCGACGTCTGCGTCGAAGGCGGTCATCCGATCTTACGCGCGAGCTCCGCGTAGCCGTCGAGGGCCTTCGTCACCTCGTCCGGGCCCGCCGAGGGCAGGAAGAAGAGCACACGCGCGATGCCGGCGTCGCGGAGCGCGCGGAGCTTCTCGCCGTCGGGCGGCCCGCCGTAGATCGAGACCTCGAAGCCGTCGAGCGAGCGCCCGGCCTTCGCGGCCTCGTCACGGAGGGCCTGCATGTGCTTCCCGACGTCGTCGTCGCGGCGCCCGAAGATGGGGATCCAGCCGTTCCCGTAGCGGAGCGCGCGGCGGAGCCCGCCCGGGTAGGCGCCGCCCACGTGGATCGGCGGATGCGGCTTCTGGACGGGCTTCGGCCAGGCGAAGATCGGATCGAACGAGACCAGCTCGCCGTGGTACTCGGCCTGCTTCTCGGTCCAGATCTTCTTCATCGCCTCGATGCGCTCGCGCAGGAGCTTCCAGCGCGTCTCGAAGCGCGTGCCGTGGTTCGCCATCTCCTCGACGTTCCAGCCGCCGCCCACGCCGAAGAGGAAGCGCCCGCGCGAGAGCAGGTCGAGGCTCGCGACCGCCTTCGCGGTCTGGATCGGGTCGCGCTGGATCACCAGGCAGATCCCCGTGCCGACCTTGAGCCGCGTCGTCGTAGCCGCCGCCATCGAGAGCGCGACGAATGGATCGACCACGTCGTAGTACATCTTCGGCAGCTCGGCGCCGCCCGGCCACGGCGTCTTCCGCGAGCACGGGATGTGGGAGTGCTCGGCCACCCAGAGCGACTCGAAGCCGCGCTCCTCCGCCGCTCGGCCGAGATCCGCCGGGTGGATCGAGTAGTCGGTCGGGAAGATCGTGAGCCCGTAGTGCACGGCGGCCTCCTCCTGAAAGGAAGCCGGGAAGCTACGCCAACCCCGCAGCACGTTGCTCAGGAGGGGGACGGGACGACGAGCTCGGGGCGCGCGGGCCTCACGCCGCGGCGTTCTCCGAGCGGAGCCTCCAGCGGCCCGGGCGCGTGAGCCAGTCGAGATACGGATTGCGGCCCGCGGCGAGGCGCTGCGCCGTCGCGTCCATCTCGGACTCGACCTTCCGCGCGACGTCCTCGGGCGCGTCGCCCGGGGAGACGTGGAAGTGCCGGCAGACCGTGCCCCGCAGCTTCGCCGGGAACGGCAGGTAGCCGCCGGCGGCGACGCCGACGTTGAGCCCCCAGGGCAGCGCGAGGCTGATCGGGAGCGCCTTCTGGCGGAAGCGCCGGTCGAGCCCGAGGGCGCGCGCGAGCCAGGCGCCGTCGCTCAGGTTCAGGAGCGTGTCGCCGGCGCCGGTGATCACGATCGGCACGATCGGGACACCCGCCTCCGCGGCGAGGCGCGCGAAGCCGCTCCGGCCGTGGAAGTGGACGCGGTTGCGCTCGCGCCACGGCTTCGCGCCGTCGAGGTCGCCGCCCGGCATCACGAGCACCGGCACGTCCGCGCGGAGCGCCGCGAGCGCGACCTCCCGCCCCGCCGGCCGGAGCCCGGCGGGCTCGAGGAAGGGCCCCACGCCGAGCGACCAGGCGAGCTGGTGCATCAGCATCACCGAAGGCTCCTCGGGGTGTAGCCCGATCCGCGCGCCGATCGTCGCGGAGAGCAGCACGTTGAGATCGAGCGCTCCCCCGAAGCCGTGGTTCACGACGTAGAGAGCGGCGCCGTCCGCCTTGCCGGCGCCCTCGTCGAACTCGAAGCGCGTGTAGCGCGCGATCGCCGCACCGACGGCGACGAGCGCCTTGCGGAGCCGGAGGCCCCGGGCGTCGATCTCGAAGTCCGTGTTCACGGCTCAGCCCTCCCCGCGCGCGAGTGCGGCGATGTCGTCGGGCGCGAGGAAGCTCGGCGGCACCGGCGGCCCCCACGCGGCGAGCGGGTGCACGGCCGTGGCCGCCGCGATCCGCCAGGCCTCGTCGTCGACGATCACGTCGAGGTCGCTCGTGTACTCGGCGAAGTTCCCGGCCGGGTCGCGCAGGTACCAGAAATGGTTGGAGCCGATGCCGTGCCGGCCGAGGCCCCAGACGTGGCGGGTGGCGTCGGCCGCGACCATGGCCGCGCCGGCGCGGCCAACGGCGTCGAGGTCGTCCATCTCCCACGCCGCGTGGTGGAGGAAGGGGACCGGGCCGGGCTGCACGGCGAGGTTGTGGTGATCGGTCGAGCAGCGCAGGAAGGCGAGGCCGATCCCCGGCACCTCGTCGCTCACCTGGAAGCCGAGGCCCTCGACGAAGAAGCGCTGCGAGGCGGCTGCGTCGGGCGACGCGAGCACCGCGTGCGAGAGCTTCCGCGGCCGCGGGGGCGGGAGCGTGAGCGCGGCCGGGGAGCGCGCGTTCCACCGCTCGGTGCGGCCGGGCGCGTTCGTCGCGAGGCGGGGCGGCGGCTTCGACTCGATCCGCGGCTCGATCGCGAGCTCGACCTTCACACCGGTGACCGGCTCGATCGTACGGAGCGCGTGGCCGTCGCGCGCCGCTTCGACGCCGAGCTTCGCGAGGGCGCGGGCGGCGCGCTCGAGGTCGCCGGCGTCGTCGGCGCCGACGGTGAGGGCGAGGAGGCGGCGGCGCGGCGCGCGCTCGACGCGGAGCTGCTCGCCGCCGTCGGCGCTCTCGAAGCGGCCGGGCCGGGTCTCGCCGAGCCCGAAGTCGCGGTAGAAGGCGCGCACGGGCTCGGGCTCGGGCACACCGATCGTGATCGAAGAGAGGCGGTGGAGGGGCATCAGGCTTCCTTTCCGAAAAGAGCGCTGGCGTTGTGGTGGTCGATGGCTGCGTGGCCGGTCGCGTCGAGCGCGGCGTAGCCGTCGAGCAGCGCGGTGAAGTGGGCGATCGCGGGAGCGGGCAGGAAGGGCCAGTCGCTGCCGAAGAGCACGTGGCCGGGCTTCGCGAACGCGAGCAGGCTCGGGAGCGCCGCGGGCGTGCCCGAGATCGCCGTGTCGAAGTAGAAGCTCCGGAAGTCCTCCAGCAGCTCGGGCAACGCGCGCTTTCCCTCGGCGGCGAGCGCGATCGCGAGGCGATGACTCGCGTACGGCACGAAGCCGCCGGCGTGCGAGAGGATGATCTTCAAGTTCCCGAAGCGTTGCACCACGCCGCTCTGGACCAGGCGGTAGGCGGCGCGGGTCGTGTCGAGCAGGAAGTCGGCGGCGAAGGGCGGGATGCCGGGCACTCCGGGCCCGAGCGGCACATTGGGATGCACGAACACCACGGCGCGCCGCCGCTCGAGCTCGGCGAAGAGCGCCTCGTGCTCGGGCGCGCCGAGGTACTCGCCGTGCGTGCTCGCGAGCAGGACGACGCCCGCGGCGCCGAGCGTGTCGAAGGCGTACGCGGCCTCGGCGAGGGCGCCGTCGGCGTCGGGGAGCGGGAGCATGGCGAAGAAGCCGAAGCGCTCGGGATGGTCGGCGGCCAGGCGCGCGGCGAACTCGTTCACCTCGCGCGCCATGGCGCGGCCGGCGGCGTCGTCCCGCTTTCGCGGATCGGGATGGACGCCCGGCGCGGACACGGACACGAGCGCCCGCGCGATCCCCTGCGAGTCCATGAGCGCGAGCGTCTCCTCGACGGACCAGGCGGGGAGCGCGCGGCCGCCGGCGGCGTCCACGCCGAGCGCACGGAGCCAGCCCGCGTAGCGGGGCGGCAGGATGTGGTGGTGGACGTCGATGCGCCGTCGGGTGGTCATCGTGCCAGCACCTGCGTGAGCGCCCGGCCGAGCTCGGCCTCCGGGTCCGCGGCGGCGCCGAGGCACCGCCACGCGACGAAGCGATCTGGCCGCACGAGCACGGCGCCCGCGGGCGTGATCTCGCGCTGCCGGAGCCAGGCCGAGCGCGGGTCGCGGTAGTCGCCGTCCAGGTGGCCGATCCGAACCGCGTCGAGCGGCACGCCGAGCTCCGTCGCGAGCTTCGCCGCCGCCTCGCACCAGGCCGCGCCGGCCTCGCCCGCGATCAGGAGGAAGCGGCCCTGCGCGACCAGGTCCATCAGCGGGAGGCGCCTGCCGTCCGCGTCCTCGAGCTCGGCGTGCGGCACGGGATGGCCCGGCCGCGTGCTCGGGATGTAGACGCGCACCTCGTCCGGGTTCGCGGCCGGCTCCGTCCCGTCGGCCACGATCGCTTGCGACGCGTACGTGTAGCCGTACTCGACGTTGTGCTCGTCGAACTCCATCGACTGGCTCGCGAGCCGGCGGAGCGCCTCGCGCCGGTGCGTGGCGTCCTCCGGGCGCCCGCTCCAGAGCCGCGCGAGCCGCGCCCAGTTCGCGTCGCCGCCGGCCCTCGGGTCGATGCCGAGGGCCTGCCCCACCGTGAGCTGGTTGAACGCGCTCTCGACCGAGCGCGCGACGTTCCGGGCGTCGGCCGTGCGCCGCTCCGGCTCGTAGCTCTCGAGCAGGCGCTCCGAAGCAAATCCGTGGAGCACGGCCGCGAGCTTCCAGCACAGGTTGTGGGCGTCCTGGATGGCGCTGTTGAGGCCGAGCCCGCCGGTCGGCGGGTGGCGGTGCGCGGCGTCGCCCACGAGGAAGACGCTCCCGACGCGGAAGCGCTCGGCCAGCACGCCCTCGAGCGACCAGCGCGACACCTTGTGGATGATGAGCGGGTGATCGCCGATGCCGAGCGCGCTCCGCATGTCGGCCTCGACGCGCGCGTCGTCGAGCGAGCGCGGGTCGGAGTAAAGGTAGTTCAGGTGGAAGACCCACTCCTCCGAGTCGGGGCCCCAGCGCTCGGGGCCCATCGGGACGAGCACCGCGAGCGCGCCCGTCTCGGGCAGCCAGATCCAGCGGAGCAGCACGTCGGGGTCGCGCGCCCAGCGCGAGAGATCCGCCGTCATGTGGATCGACACCTCGCTCGCGAGGTTGCGCTGCCCCTCGAGCGCGACGCCGAGCTTCGGGCCGACGGTGCGCCCGCCGTCGCAGGCGAGCAGATAGCGGGCGCGCACGCGAAGCTCTGGACGCCGCGACTGGCCACGAGCCGGATCGCTGCCGGATGCGGGCGGCGTGTTCTCCACCACGACCGCGCTTACGCCGTCGGCGTCCTGCCGGAAGTCGACGAGCTCGTGGCCGAAGCGCACGCGCCCCCGCGCGAGCTCCTCCGCGCGCTCCTTCAGGAGCGGCTCGAGGCGGATCTGCGGCAGGTTCGCCGAGCGACAGGCGCTCGCGGCGGCCCAGAACGGGTTGCGCCCGCCCGCGCCCCAGCTCTCCATGCGCGCGATCCGGCGCCCGCAGTCCGGGTGCGCGCCGGCGAAGCCCGCGTACCACGCGGTCGCCTGCATCTGCTCGGCCGGCGTGCTCGCGGCGTAGATGCGCTCGGCCGCGCCGACCTCGCGGAGGATCTCCATCGCGTGCTGGTTCAGCACGTGCGCCTTCGGCAGCACCGACGTGGTCGGGAGCGCGCTCACGAGGAGCGACTCGACGCCGAGCCTCGAGAGCAGCATCGAGGCGGTGAGGCCGGCGCCGCCGCCTCCCACGATCAGGACGGGGACGTTCCGGTCCGTCATCGCGTCTCCTCGTACCGGGTCGTCTCGGGCTCGGGCACCACCGCGTTCTCGAGCACGCCGAGGCCGTCGATCTCGACCCGCACCACGTCCCCGACCTGGAGCAGCTTCGGCGGCTTCATGGCGATGCCGACGCCGCCGGGCGTCCCCGTCGCGATCACATCGCCGGGCTCGAGCGTGAACGCCGTCGACAGGTGCTCGACCAGCGCGAAGCAGTCGAAGATCAGCTGCTTCGTGCTCGAGTCCTGGCGGAGCTCGCCGTTCACCCAGGTGCGGAGCCGGAGGCCGTGCGGATCGCCGACCTCGTCTGCCGTGGTGAGCCACGGGCCGAGGGGGCCGTGGGTGTCGAAGGACTTCCCCATCGTCCAGGTGGGGATGCGGAGCTGCCAGTCGCGCACCGTCACGTCGTTCACGACCAGGTAGCCTGCGATCACCTCGTGGGCGCGTGCGCGCGGGACGTGCCGGCAGCGCTTCCCGATCACGAAGCCGAGCTCGCCCTCGTAGTCGAGCGCCGACGAGACGCGCGGCAGGTGGACTGGATCGCGCGGGCCGGCCACGCAGGTGGACTGCTTGTTGAAGACGGTCGGAAGGCGTGGCGTCTCGAGCCCGGCCTCGGCCACGTGGTCGGCGTAGTTGAGGCCGATCGCGAGGAACTTCGGCGGCCGCAGGATCGGCGGCGCGAGCCGCACGGAAGCGAGCGGGAGGCGCTCCCGCGCGCGCGTCGCGGCGTTCGCCGCGGCGTGGAGCGCGTCCCCACCCGCGGCGAGGAGCGCCGTGAGCTCGCGCGGCAGCGCGGGGGCCGCGGCCGCGAGGTCGACGACCTCGTCCTCGAGGACGACGCCGAGGCGGGCCGGGCCGGCGTCCGAGAAGGTGCAGAGGCGCATGCGGGGGTCTCCTTGCGTCCTGTACGTCCGTACTCATCGGGTTGACAAAGCAGTACGTTTGTACAATACTGCCCGGCATGCGTCAAGCCCGGAAATCGCGCGCCCGCCCCGAGCTCCGCTCCCGAGGGAGCCGCGCCCAGAAGCGCCCCGCCCGGCGCCCGCAGCAGCGCAGCCTCGACACTCGCGACCGGCTCGTCGAGGCGGCGCTCCAGGTCTTCGCGAGCCACGGCTTCGAAGGAGCTACGACCCGCGAGATCGCGCGGCAGGCCGGCGTGGCCCTCGCGGCGCTCCCCTATCACTTCGAGACCAAGGAGGCGCTCTGGCGCGCCGCCGCCGATCGCATCTTCGGCCTGCTCGGCGAGACGTTCGCGAAGCGTCTCGAGGGCCTCGAGGGCGTCGATACGCCGACGCGCCTCCGCCTCCTGCTGCGCGACTTCGTGCGCTTCCAGGCGCGGCACCCGGAGCTGCACCGCTTCATGATCCAGGAGGGCATCGGCAAGAGCCCGCGCCTGGCCTGGCTGGTCGAGACGCACATCCGCCCCATCCACGACTTCGTGCGCGCGATGGTGGAGGCCGCGCAGCAGGAGGGCATGGCGCCGGTCGGCCGGCCGGAGCACATCCACTACCTGCTGATCGGGGCGGCCTCGAGCGTGTACGCGCTCGCCGCGGAGTTCGAGCTGCTGACGGGCCGGGACCCCACCGACGAGAAGCTCGTGGCGCAGCACGTGGCGACGCTCGAGCGGCTGTTCTTCCGGGGGCCGACGTGATCGGGTGGCGCCGCACGCACCCGATGTCCGGCGGGCTCCACCCGGAGCGGAGCGTCCCGCACACGGCGGAGTTCGAGCTCTACCACAACGACTTCTCGCTCTGCTCGAAGAAGATCCGCATGTGCCTCGCGGAGCTCGAGCTCCCGTACCTCGCCCACCCGATCGACCTGATCGAGACGGGGAGCTACGAGACACTCTCGCGCCGCTTCCTGGCGGTCAATCCCGCCGGGCTGGTGCCGGTGCTCGTGCACCGCGGGCACCCCGTCTACGAGTCACACGAGATCCTGATCTACGCGGCCGCGCACGCGAAGAGCCACGAGCCGCTCGTGCCGCCCGACGAGCCCACGCGCGCCGTCATGCAGCGCTGGATCGACCGTTCCTCGCTGGTGGGCGACGACCCTACCGCCGGTGTCGCGGAGAGCGCCGGCAACTGCGTGCCGGGCCTCACGCTGCCCCTCTTCGCCGCGATGATCCGCGACATCCCGGCGCACCGGATCCTCGAGGGTCTCCTCTTCCATCGCATCAAGCAGCGCCCGCTGCTGTTCCTGCTGCTGAAGGCGCGCGGCCTCGCGGGCTTCGCGAGCGTGTCGAGGCTCACGCGCGTCGTGCTCGCGAGCCGGCGCCACATGGAGCGCCATCTCGCCGAGCTGGACCGGCAGCTCGCCGCGAGCGGCGGGCCCTGGCTCACCGGTGCGCAGTTCACGCTCGCGGACGTGAGCTGGGCGGTGATCTTCGAGCGCCTCCGCGAGGCCGACTGGACGGCGGAGCTGCTCGGGCTCGAGCGCCCCGCGCTGCTCGCGTACTGGGAGCAGCTCCGGGCCCGGCCCAGCTACCGCGAGGCGATGGACCGCCACCAGCATCCGCTAGTGCGCACGGGCACCGCGCGCATCATCGCGGAGAAGGCGCGCCGAGGTACGCTCCGGCACCTGTACGATGGAGCCGCTCCCTGAGTCCACCCGGGCCGGCCTCGGCACCCGCATCCACGTGACGGGACACAGCTGTTCTGGCAAGAGCACGCTCGCCGCCGAGCTGGCTTCTCTACTCGGTGTGCCCTGCATCGAGCTCGACGCGCTCAACTGGTTGCCCGGCTGGGTGGGACTCAACGCCACCGATCCCGAGCGCTTGCGCGAGCGCATCCGCGCGGCGACCCAGGGCGAGGCATGGGTGCTGGCGGGTTCCTACGAGTCGTTCGTCGAGCCCCTGTGCTGGCCGCGCCTGCACACCCTCGTCTTTCTCGACCTGCCGCGCTGGCGGCTCATCGTGCGGGTCCTCCGCCGATCGTGGCGGCGTTGGCGCACCCGAGAGCACCTGTGGGGAACCAATTACGAGAAGTTCTGGCCCCAGCTCGCCGTGTGGAACGGGGAAGCCTCCCTGGTGTGGTGGATCTGGACGCAGCACGCGCGCAAGCGCGCCCGCTTCGAGCAGGTCGAGCGTGATGCGAGGTACTCGCACCTGCGCCTCATCCGTCTGACCACGGTGGGCGAGATCGAAGCGCTCCGGGCACGGCTCGGCCTCGTCCGGCCGGCCGAGGCGGCGCGCCTCCGCTGACCGAGGCCTGCGGCGTTACCCTGCCCGCGTGGTGCACGCTTTCGGAGACTGCGAGCTCGACCGCGAGCTCTACCAGCTGCGCCGCCGCGGTCGGGTGATCAAGCTCGAGCCGAAGGTATTCGACGTGCTCGTGCATCTGGTCGAGCATCGCGACCGCGTCGTCACGAAGGCCGAGCTGCTCGACGCGCTCTGGCCGGGCGAGGCGCTCTCGGAGTCGGTGCTGCCGCGCGCGATCACGGCGGCGCGCCGCGCGGTGGGCGACACGCGCGCGAGGGCGCGCGTGATCGAGACGGTCCACGGCCGCGGCTACCGCTTCGTGGCGGAGGTGAAGGCGGGCCTACCCCGAGACGTGGATCCGCGCGCGGCGGCGGCCGCCCCGCCCGCCCCGGCCTCGCCCTTCGTCGGCCGCGCGCGCACGCTCGAGCGCCTCGAGGGCGCGCTCGCGGCGGCCCTCGGCGGCCGCGGCCGCGTCGTGCTCCTCGCCGGCGAGCCCGGGATCGGGAAGACGCGCACCGCGGACGAGCTCGCGCGCGTGGCGCGCGAGCGCGGCGCCGAGGTCGTGATCGGCCGCTGCTTCGAGGGCGAGGGCGCGCCGGCCTTCTGGCCCTGGCTCCAGCTCCTGCGCGAGCTCGTGGCCGGCGCCACGCCCGAGCGCCTGAGACAGGCCCTCGGCCCCGACGCCGCCGAGCTCGCGCAGCTCGTGCCCGAGCTCCGCGCGCGTCTCCCCGCGCTCCCGCCCCCGGCGAGCATCGCCGGCGAGCAGGCGCGCTTCCGGCTCTTCGACGCACTCACCGGCTTCCTGCGCCGGCGCGCGCAGCAGGGCCCGCTCCTGCTCGTGCTCGACGACCTCCACTGGGCCGACGAGGCGTCGCTCCGCGCGCTCGAGTTCCTCGCGCCCGGGCTGCGCGCCGCCCGGCTGCTCGTGGTCGCGACCTTCCGCGACGTCGAGGTGCGCCGCGACCATCCGCTCTCGAAGCTGCTCGGCGCCCTCGCGCGGGAACCGGCCTGCGAGCGCATCGCGCTCCGCGGCCTGGAGCCCGCCGAGGTCGCGGCGCTGGTCGGGGCGGTGGCCGGAGACAAGCCGTCCGCCGAGCTCGCGGACACGCTCTACGAGATGACGGAGGGGAACCCCTTCTTCGTGTTCGAGCTGGCGCGCCTGCTCGGCGAGGAGGGCACCCTCCCGGCGCGCCCCTCGGCGCTTGCGCTCCCTCAGAGCGTCCGCGACGCGATCGGCCGGCGCCTCGATGCGCTCTCCGCCGACGCCAACGAGCTGCTCCGCACCGCCGCGGTGCTCGGCCGCGGCTTCGACGTGGCGCTCCTCTCGCGCGTGGCCGAGGGCCGGCCGGAGGCGCTCCTCGACCGCCTCGGCGAAGCGCTCGCCGCGGGCGTGCTGGTCGAGCACGAGGAGCGCGTCGGCCACTACGCCTTCGCGCACGCGCTCGTGCGGCAGACCCTCTACGAGGAGCTCCGCGCGCCGCAGCGCGTGCGGCTCCACGGGCGCGCGGCCGAGGCGCTCGAGGCCTCGTTCGCGGCGAGCGACGAGCCGCCGCTCTCGGAGATCGCGCACCACTGGTTCGAGGCGGCGCCGGGCGGCGGTGGGGAGCAGGCCATCGCGGCGGCCGTGCGCGCGGCCGAGCGCGCCCACCAGCTCCTCGCCTACGAGGAGAGCGCGCGGCTCTACGAGCAGGCGCTCGAGGCGCTCGCGATCGCGGCGCCCGAAGACGCGGAACGGCGCTTCGAGCTGCTCGCCGCCGCGGGAGCGGAGCACGCCGCCGCCGGCGCGCGCGAGTCGACGCGGGCGCGCTTCCGCACGGCGGCCGGCATCGCGCGCGGGCTCGGGCGCGCCGATCTGCTCGCGCGCGCCGCGCTCGGCTACCGCGGCTTCGGCGAGATGGGCATCCCCCCGGACGCGGAGACGCTCGCGCTGCTCGAAGGCGCGCGGGACGCCCTCGGCGACGAGGAACCGGCGCTGCGCTCGCGGCTCCTCTCGAAGCTCACCGGCACGGCGCCCTACATGCTCTCGATGGCAAAGCGCGACGCGCTCTCGAGCGAGGCCCTCGCGCTCGCGCGCGCGAGCGGCGACCGCGAGGCGCTGCGCGACGCGCTCAGCGCGCGCTTCTGGGCCTGCCTCGGCCCGGACCGCGTCGCGGAGCGTGCTGCGCTCGGCGAGGAGATGGTCGCGCTCGGTGAGCAGACGGGCGACCCGCTGATGGTCTTCAACGGCCACGAGGCGCTGTTCGGCGTGCATCTGGTGTGCGGCGACCCGGCCGGAGCGGACCGCGCGCTCGCCGAGTGCGTGCGCCTCGCCGGGGTGTTGCGCCACCGCTACGTGCTGTTCCAGGCGCGCTTCTTCGAGGGAGCGCGCGCCGCGTGTGCGGGTGATCTCGTCGGCGCGGAGCGCATCTTCGCGGATGCGCTCGAGCTCGGGCGCGACCGCGTGCCGTACGCCCAGATCATCTCCGATGCGCACTCGCTCTGGATGCGTTTCCAGCGCGGTGAGCGCGAAGGGCTCGGCCCCGGCGTCGCGCTGCTCGAAGGCCTCGCGAAGCACTGGAAGGGCGCCGAGAACATCACGCGCGCCACGCTCGCGCTGATCGCCCTCGACGAGGGCCGCGAGGCCGACGCGCGCCGCCTGTTCGAAGCGATCGTCGGGCCGGGCCTCCGGGCACTCGAGCGCGACGAGCACTTCCTGCTCACCACGGCCATCCTGAGTGACCTGATTCTCTGGCTCGACGATCGCGCGCGCGCGGCGGAGCTCTACGAGATGCTCCGGCCCTACGCGCACCTGCTCGCGTTCCACGACCTGCTCCGCACCTTCGCGGGGAGCGTGTCGGGGGAGCTCGGCGAGCTCGCGCTCGTGCTCGGGCGCCTCGACGAGGCCGTCGTCCACTACGAGGAGGCGCTCGCGCACGAGCGCCGGGTGGACGCGCGCGCGGCGGAGGTGTCGAGCCTGTTCGGCCTCGCGCGCGTGCTCGGCGCGCGCGGGGGGCCGGGCGACTGCGTGCGGGCGGACGCCCTGCTGGCCGACGCGGCGGTCCGCGCGGAGGCCCTCGGGATGCGCTGGCAAGATCGCTTCCGCGGGCTGAATCGCTAGGCGCGGCGCGGGGTTCGGGCGCGGCGCGGGCGCCGGCGAAAGATCAGGAACCCGTCAGGACAGCGTCAGGACCCGGGGCCTCGCGCCGTCGAAGCTGGTGGCCATCGGAGGAACGTCCATGGCAACCGCGAGCGATCTCTCGAGTCCGACCCCGGCCACGCCCGCCCCCGCTCCCTTCCAGGCGCGCCGCGCGTTCCGCCTGCTGCGCGAGGTGATCCAGGACCCGGACGACACCGACAAGGTCTTCGAGTTCTTCGAAGCGGTCGGTGGCAACGAGGGCCCGAAGGCCTACCGGCGCTGCGCCGCGACGCCCGAGGGCCGCCGCCTCCTCGCCGCGCGCCCGCGGCTCGTCGAGGTGCTCGCCGACGAGGCGTACCTCGCCTCGCTGCCCGAGGAGAGCTTCGGCGCGTGGTACCTGCGCTTCATGCGCGGCCGCGGCTTCTCGCCCTCCGGGCTCCTCGAGGCGCGCGAGCGCGGCGCGGGCCAGCGCGTGGGCGAGGACGAGGCGCACGAGTGGTTCTACGAGCGCATCAACCTGATGCACGACCTCTGGCACGTGCTCACCGGCTACGGCACCGACGAGCTCGGCGAGTCGGCGCTGCTCGCGTTCAGCCACGCGCAGATCCCGAACCGGAGCTTCCCGATCCTGCTCGCGGCCGCGGTCGTGAAGGGCCCGAAGAGCTGGGACATGGCCTGGCCGCGCTACCTGTGGCGCGCGTACCGGCGCGGCCGGCGCGCGAGCCTGCTCACGGCCGCGCCCTACGAGGAGCTGCTGCCGCTCCCCGTCACCGAGGTGCGCGCGCGGCTCGGGGTCGAGCCCTCGGCGGCCTGGCACGCGGACGGGATCCTCGCCGGGAAGCTCGAGGATCACGCCGCCCGCATCCGGCGGCTGCCATCCTCGTCGCCGGTCGCGGCGTCCAAGGACCCCGCCTGATGCAGCTCCCGCTTCGTACGCTCGTTCTCTACGCCGCGCCGGGGCTCGGCTTCGGCTTCATGACGCTTCTCGTGAGCACCTACTTCATGAAGCACGCGACCGACGTGCTCGCGATCCCGGCGGCGACGATGGGCGCGATCCTGCTCCTCTCGCGCGGCTGGGATGCCGTCGCGGATCCCGTGGCCGGCTACCTCTCCGACCGCACCCAGACTCGGTTCGGGCGGCGGCGGCCCTGGCTCGTCGCGGGCGCGCTCCCGCTCGCGCTCGCCTTCGCGCTCACCTGGAGCCCGCCGGCCTGGCTCTCGCCGGGTGCGCTCGTCTGGTGGACCGGCGGCGCAGTCCTGCTGCTCTTCACCAGCCTCACCCTCTGCCGCATGCCGCACGAGGCCCTCGGCGCGGAGCTCTCAAGCGACTACCACGAGCGGAACCGCGTGTTCGGCGTGAAGCGCGCGGTCTTCGGCGTGGGGACGCTCGCGGTGTTCGGCGCGCTCTTCCTGCTCGGGGAGGCGAAGGACCCGCGCGCGACCGCGTTCGGGCTCGCCGTCGGCGCGGGCGCCGTCACCGCCGCGTTGCTGCTCTTCACCGCGGTGGCGCTCCGTGAGCCGGCGGCGCACCTCGGCCGCGGCGCCGCGCACCCGTTCCGCGCCGCGCGCGACGTGCTCGCGAACCCGCACGCGCGGCGCCTCCTCGCGGTGGGCTTCCTCCAGCAGGTCGCGACCGGCACCGTCACCACCGCGGCCGCCTATCACACGCAGTACGTGCTCGGCGACGCGGGCGCCTTCCCGGTGCTCCTCGGCTGCTTCTTCCTGGCGTCGCTCCTCTCGATCCCGCTCTGGCTACGGATCGGCCAGCGCGTGGACAAGAAGCCGCTGCTCGTGGCGTCGATGGTCGGCGTCGGCCTGGTCCTGGGCTCGATGTTCCTCGTCGGCCCCGGCGACCACGTGCTCCTCTTCTCGCTCGCCGCCGTCGGCGGCTGCCTCGCCGGCGGCCTCGACGTGGTGATGCCCTCGCTCCAGGCCGACGTGATCGACTGGGACGAGCATCGCACCGGCGAGCGCAAGGAGGGCGTCTACGTCGCGGCCTGGCACTTGGCCGAGAAGCTCGCGCTCGGCGTCGCGGCGGCCGTCACCGGCCTCGCGCTCACTGCGAGCAGTTTCGTGCCGAACGCGGAGCAGGACGCGCCCGCGCTCCTCGCGATGCGCCTGCTGCTCTCTCTCTTCCCGCTCGCGTGCTACACGGCGGGCGCGGTCCTCTTCGTGCGCTTCGGCCTCGATCGCGCGGCGCACGCGCGCGTTCAGCACGAGATCAAGGCGAGAGGCTGCGTCGCAGCAGCATGAGCACGTCCCACTCGAGCTCGGCCACGCGGCGGCCGCTGGCGGCCATCACGATCGACGGCACCGAGCCGTCGAGGTGCGCCTTCGCCTGACCCGCGAGCCCGAGCCCCCAGCGGAGCGTCCCCAGCGCCTTCCACCAGCGGAAGCGCTCGGGCTCGAAGCGGCCGCCCGCGGCCTCGTAGCCGGCCGCGAGGTCGCTCCGCGCGCCGAAGCCGCCGACCTCGTGCGCGTCGTTCCGGAAGCGCCACATGCGCTGGCACACCCAGCCGAGGTCTTCGGCCGGGTCGCCGACGTGACAGATCTCCCAGTCGAGCGCGGCGCGGAGCCCGTCGGGGCTGACGATCAGGTTGCCGTTCCGGAAGTCGCCGTGGACGACGGTGAGGCGCTCGGGCGGCGGCGGCCGCTCGCGCTCGAGCGTGCGGAGCGCGAGTGTGAAGGCGGGCGAGGGCTGGATGAGCCCGCGCACGAGCGCCTCGACCGCGCGCAGGCTCGTCTCGATCGGGTCGCCCGCGGGCCGCGCGATCTTCTCGTGCGCACGCGCGGGGTCGGCGGCGTGGAGGCGCCCGAGCGCCTCGCCGCACTGGCGCGCGAGACGCGGGCCGAGCGCGGGATCGCGCTCGACGAGCCGGAGGATCTGGCGCGGGATCGTCTCGCCGGCGACGCGGGCGGTGACGAAGAAGGGGCCGCCGACGAAGGCCGGGTCGTCGCAGACCGCGTGCACGTGGGGCACGGGCATGCCCGCCGCCTCGGCGAAGCGCAGGTTCGCTGCCTCGAGCTCGATCGGCATGATCTGGACGGCCGCGCTCGGGATGATCGTCGCGACGAGCGGGATGCGCTCGCCGTCGCGAAGCGCGTCGAAGAGCACGTTCCGGCGCCGCGCGCCGGCGGACGCCACGCCGACGAGCGCGACCTCGACCTGCGTCCCCCACTCCTTCTCGAGGAAGCGCTCGAGGCCTTCGCGGAGCGCCTCGTCCTTCGCGCTCACGCGAGCTCCGGCCCGAAGTCGTAGGCGTCGTGGCCGGGCTTCGCGATCGCGAGCTTGCCGCGCACGATCTCGACCAGCGCGCGGTAGGCGCGCCGCTCGAGCGCCGCGTCGTGGCCGGCATCGAGGCGTGCGACGAGCGCGTGCGAGAGCGCGAGCGCGTCGCGGCCGGCGGGCGGCTCGCCGAGTGCTCCGGCGAGGAGCTCGACCTCGCGCGCCTCCTGCGCCGGGCCTAGCCGCGCCTCGCGCTCGAGGATCCGGCACAGGTTCCCCGCCACGCGCACCCCGTGCTGGAGCCCGCCCTGCATGGCAGGGAGCACGTCGTCCTCCAGCAGCCCTGCGATCGTCTCGAGGAGCTCGCTCGCGGTCGGGCGGTCTTGCACGGCGGCCATGATATCCCGGCCCCTGTTAGGATCGCGCGCATGAGACGAAGCGCGGCGGCTCTCGTGTGCGCACTCGGCATGGGAATCGGGCTCGCGGTGCCCGCGGCGTTCGCCGTCGGCAGCCCGAGCGGGCCGCCGGCGGAGCTCGCGGTCGCGGCCGGCGCGCCGGCGCCCGGCGCGGCGCCCGCAGCCCCCGTGCCCGTGCCGGAGCCCGACGCGAAGGCGCTCGCCTACTACCGGAGCGGGAACTGGCTCTGGGTCGTGGGGCAGCTCTTCAACCTCGCGGTGCCCGTCCTCGTGCTCGCGACGGGGCTCGCGGCGCGGATGCGCACGCTCGCGGCCCGGGTCGTTCCGCAGTGGCTCGGCACGGTGGTCGTCTTCGCCGCCCTCTACCGCGTGCTCGACTGGCTCCTCGCGCGGCCGCTCGCCTTCTACGGCAGCTACCTCCGGCCGCACGCGTACGGCCTCTCCGCCCAGACCCTCGAGAAGTGGCTGCGCGACTCCTTCCTCCGGCTCGGCGTCTCCACGCTCCTCGCGGTCGCCATCGCCGTCGGCCTCTACTTCTGCATCCGCAGGTTTCCGCGCCGCTGGTGGCTCGCTGCGACCGCCGCGCTCGTCCCATTCCTGCTCTTCGTGATGCTGATCGAACCGCTCTGGGTCTCGCCCCTCTTCAACGACTTCGGTCCGATGCAGAACCCCGAGCTCGAGGCGAAGATTCTCGCGCTCGCGGAGCGCGCCGGCATCGAAGGCAGCCGCGTCTTCGAGGTGAACAAGAGCGTCGACACGCACACCGTGAACGCCTACGTCACGGGCTTCCTCGCGAGCAAGCGCATCGTGCTCTGGGACACGCTGCTGGCGAAGCTCGACGAGCCCGAGGTGCTGTTCGTGATGGCGCACGAGATGGGCCACTACGTGCTCCACCACGTGCTCCAGGGCGTCGCATTCGCGACGCTGCTCGCCGGGCTCGGCCTCTATGCGGTGCAGCGCGTGGCGCCCCTCGTGATCCGGCGCTGGCGCGAACGCCTCCGCTTCGAGCGTGTCTCCGACGTCGCCGCGCTGCCGCTCATCCTGCTGCTCCTCGAGCTCGGCTCGTTCGCGGTCCTGCCCGTCGGGCTCGCCTTCTCGCGCCACATCGAGCGCGAGGCCGACCGCTTCGGCCTCGAGCTCACCCAGGACAGCCACGCGGCGGCGCTCGCCTTCGTGAAGCTCCAGCAGACGAACCTCTCGAACCCACGTCCGGGGCCGCTCTTCGTCTGGTGGCGCGCCTCGCATCCCTCGCTCGGCGACCGCATCGACTTCGCGAACGCCTACCGGCCCTGGGAGACCGGCGAGCCGCTTCGCTACGAGGAGCGCTTCCGGGCAGTCGGGGCAGTCGGGGACGTTCGTTGAAAAG